>Ga0209542_10000054_pt1 | contig 309089 bp, 307 predicted proteins | sample RifCSPhighO2_01_FD_184028 | JGI IMG/M metagenome (GOLD analysis project Ga0209542, IMG submission 184028) | Soil microbial communities from Rifle, Colorado - Rifle CSP2_plank highO2_0.1 (SPAdes) (version 2) | ecosystem: Environmental > Terrestrial > Deep subsurface > Rock core/Sediment ...
GCCAATTGGCCCGCCGCTTTTGTAAGGAGTATGAAATCAACCTGAAAAAGCGTAAAATTATTGCAAATGTCAACGATAGTTAAGCTCGAAGAAAAGCTTTGGCAGGCCGCCGATACACTACGCGGTAACATCAGCTCGTCCGATTATAAAGAAGTGGTCCTAGGCCTAATCTTTCTTAAATACATTTCAGACTCCTTCGAGCTAAAATACAACAATCTCAAAGAGAGTGGTCATGAAGATCCCGAAGACAAAGACGAATATATCGCCGAAAATATCTATTGGGTGCCAAAAGAAGCGCGCTGGTCGTTCATTCGCGACTTTGCTAAGCAGCCGGCTATTGGTACCATCATCGACAACGCTATGGAGGAGGTGGAGAAAGATAACCCCGACCTCAAAGGCGTACTTTACAAGGAATACGCTAAGGAATCACTCGATAAACGCCGTCTCGGCGAACTGATCGACATTATTTCTAGTATCGATATGTCCGGTTCTGACAAGGGCGATGTTCTCGGTCAAGTTTACGAATACTTCCTGGGTAAGTTTGCTCACGCCGAAGGCCAACGCGGTGGCGAATTCTACACGCCCAAAAGCATTGTCAAATTATTGGTGGAAGTGATCCAACCGTTCAGCGGCCGGGTTTACGACCCATGTTGCGGTTCAGGTGGCATGTTCATCCAAAGTGAAAAGTTCGTCCTCGATCACCAAGGCCGGATTGATAGTATCCATGTCTACGGCCAAGAGCTGAATACCACCACGATGCGGTTAGCCAAAATGAATCTGGCAATGCACCACATCGACGCTAAACTAGAGAATGGTGACACGCTCCACAATGACCGCCATGCCGACCTCAAAGCCGACTTTATCTTGGCAAACCCTCCGTTCAACGTCAGCGATTGGGGCGGCGAGCAGCTCCGTAGCGATTTGCGCTGGAAATACGGTATTCCTGCCAAGGGCAACGCCAACTTTGCCTGGGTTCAACACTTTATTCACCACCTCAGCCCGCGCGGTATCGCCGGCTTCGTTTTAGCTAACGGCTCGATGAGTTCCCAAACATCCGGCGAAGGCGAAATCCGCCAGAAAATCGTGGAAGCAGATTTGGTCGATTGTATCGTCAGTTTACCCGACAAGCTCTTCTTTAACGCTGCCATCCCGGCCTGCTTGTGGTTTATCTCTCGTGATCGAACCAACCGTTCTGGTGAAACACTATTCATCGACGCCCGACAGATGGGGGAAATGATCAATCGTCGTAATCGCGAATTAACCGACGGGGATATTAAGAATATTGCTGATATTTACCATAACTGGCGTGGTACGAATGGTAAAGCGTACCAAGATATTCCGGGCTTCTGCAAACTCGCCACCACCAAAGAAGTCGCCGAGCAGGATTACATTCTCACTCCTGGCCGCTATGTTGGCAGTGAAGCCGTCGAAGAAGACAACGAAGCCTTCGAGGAAAAAATGAAGAAACTGACCGCCGAGCTCCATAACCAATTTGCCGAAAGCCACAGGCTTGAAGAGCAAATCAAAGAAAACTTAATGAAAGTGGGTATTAAGTTATGACCGAAGGGTGGATGGGATGAGTGAAATTAACGTCGAAATTTCTTCTTCAGTAGTCGCCTTAGTTGGAGCCATAACTGGTATTAGTGGAGTAGTTTTGGGATTAATCGGTCTGTTCAGAGACCGTGCTAGAATAAAAGTTGTATATAAATCTGAATGGGAGATTATTGGCAGTCATCCACACTATAAAAACAATACGATCTATAGCGAGGTCCGAGTTATTAATAAAGGTCGACGTCCGGTAACAGTTCAAAAATTAGCTGCAAGAGTTAGGCATGATAAGGGTTGGATAATCATTTTTGACCCATACTGGCTTAACAATACCAACCGGTTGCTGAACGAAGAGAACACTACATCTAATATCTACTGGATAAAAGACTTGTTCGACCCGAAGGACATTTATTACTTTATCGTTGAGGATACGGCTGGCAGAAAATATAAAAAATGGCTCCACCCGTGGAAGTACTTTTTTCGATCCATAAAGATTCCAACCCAAGAACCGAAAAATGACTGAAACTGTTTTGCTTGGTGATGTTGCGGAAATTACTTCCAGTAAACGAATTTTTTATAAGGAGTATGAAAAGGGTGGTGTACCATTCCTCAGGTCAAAAGAAATAATTGAAAAAGCAGCTGGCAAGAATCCATCGACGGAACTTTTTATAAGTGCCAAACGCTTCGCGGAAATAACGAAGCAATTTGGCTCCCCGCGAGAAGGAGATATTCTTCTCACCTCAGTCGGGACACTAGGAATACCATATAAAGTCGAGGCTCAAGACAGATTCTATTTCAAGGATGGGAATTTGACCTGGCTCCGCAAGTTTAGGCCAGATCTCAACAGTAAATTTTTATATTACTGGCTGACTTCGAAGGCAGGCAAGAATGAGCTAGAAAACCACACGATCGGATCAACTCAAAAAGCTCTTACAATCCAGGGACTGAAAAAGGTTAAGTTGCCCCTCCCTGACTTGAAACAACAGGAGCTAGCAGTAGGAATGTTAGACTCCATTGATCAAAAGATCGCTATCAATCGGCGGATGAACGAGACGCTGGAAAAAATCGGCCAAGTTCTTTTTAAGCATTACTTCATCGACAACCCCGATCGGAAGAATTGGGGGGTGAGAGAAATTGGTCAACTTTTCGACTTAAGGATGGGGCTCTCTCCAAAAGGGTACTCGTACAATAAGGACGGAATAGGTTCACCGCTTCTAAATGGAGCAGCAGATTTTATTGGGAGTAAAATAAGCCCAAAACAGTACACCTCAGCGCCAACAAGAATTTCAAAAGTTGGGGATATTATCTTTTGCATCCGAGGAACTATCGGTAACGTAGTAATCGGCTACGAAGAGTATTGTATTGGGCGTGGAGTTGCGGCTATGACTCCAAAAAAGAACGCCACTAGCTATGTATATTTTTCTACCATTCAAGCGATTGACAAGATGAAGTCTGCGGCTTCGGGTTCAGTTATTAAGGGTCTTTCAAAGTATGATATTTCAGATCGCAAAACAGAGGTACCTTCCGAGCGTGCTCTAGAAAACTATGAAAAACAGGCGTTTCCAATCATTGAACACTTGCGAATAAACTCAGAAGAGATGCAAACCCTCATAACTCTTCGCGACTCACTTTTGCCACGATTAATTTCGGGTATGTTGGCAATATGAAGAACCTTTCAAAAATTAACTTCTTTATTTGTTCCACTGTCCTTGACCTCAAAGATCATCGAGAGGCAGTGATTAAAAAGATTCAGGCAAACAAAGGTATTATTAATGCTCAAGAGTTTTTCGGTGCTCAAAACAGGAAGCCACTACAAACCTGCCTACAAGAGGTGGAGGGGTCAAATGTTGTGATTATTATTCTCGGCAATCGATATGGCAGTATTTCTGGGAATAGTGACAAGTCTTTCGTGGAACATGAATACGATAAAGCAACTGAGCTAGGGCGTGTCAGGCTGGCATACATTATTGATGAAGAGTATCCCGTACCGCCTAAGCATGTTGATAAAGGAGAAGGTGCGGAAAAGTTAGCAGTTCTTAAAGAACGGGTGAAGAAAGATTTAACGGTAGAATTTTTTACGAATCCTGAAGATTTGGCAGAAAAAGTGTTTAGAGACCTGCTAAAAACCCTACCCTCCGAAGGCTTTACCATAAATAGAGAAGAGGCAAAGAAAACAGAAAAGAAAACTTTGTCTCACGACCTGTTTAAATTTGTTTCCTTACCAAAGCTAAATTATGGTTTAGAATTTGAAGTTAAGGCGAAATTAGGACGAGTGGAACCAGCAAGCATTAATGAGTGTAAGGCACTATCCTTAACGCATGGAGCAACAATTAAAAGACATTATGAGATACTTGAAAACGTTGAACTTGAGAGCTTGCTCGTCAAAATAGGTAAACATATTTTCGCATCTTACGACGTCGCACAAGCATTGATCGATCTTCCTAATGACTCAACGGTTACACTTCGATTAAAGACAATGCAGGGTACTCTCAAAGAGAGATTGCCAATCTATGGGCACAAGAAGCTAGATCTATTGTCCATGTCCGCTACGGCTTTGTCTTTTGGAGAAGAACTAGTTGTGGTGGATTATGAGATAAACGAGAGACTTTATAAGGGCTTATTGTTAGTGGAAGCAGCTATATGACTGAAGATAAAGTTGAACAAGAAGCGTTGAAGATTTTGACTACTCTTGGCTGGGAGGTTTTGAATGGTCCGGAAATTGGGCCGGAGGGAACGGGCGAGCGAAAATACGATCAAGTGGTTTTAGAACGACGGTTGAGCGAGGCAATCAATCGAATCAACTCACATCTGCCGATTTCGGCCGTCGAAGAAGTAGTTAAGAAAACCGTTCGCCATAACCACCCGGAAATGTTGCTGGATAACCACCAATTCCACAGCCAACTAACCGATGGTGTCAGTGTCGAATACCGCACCGAAAGCGGCGAAGTCAGAACCGAACAAGCCCAACTCTTCGATTTTTCTAACCAGGCCAATAACGAATTTGTCGCCGTCAACCAATTTACCGTCATTAACGGCGATTACCATCGCCGGCCAGACATCGTTTTGTTCGTAAACGGCTTACCGCTCGGAATTATCGAAATTAAAGATCCAACCAGCGAAACAGCCAGTTTGAAATCGGCTTACAATCAACTACAAACTTACGAAGTTGAGATCCAACCACTGTTTAGATTCAACGAAATAGAAATAATTACCGACGGCATAGATGCCGAGATGGGGACGATCAGCGCCACCTTTGAGCGCTTCACGGCTTGGAAAAGTATAGAAGGCGAGAAAGACCACAAAGGCGTACCAATGTTGGAAGTGCTACTTAAAGGCGTTTGTGACAAAGGCCGATTCTTGGAAATTATTCGCAATTTCATCGTCTTTGAAAAAGACAAAAAGGAAGTATTTGTTAAAAAATTGGCGGCTTACCACCAATACTGGGCGGTTCAAAAATCTCTAGCGTCAACCGTTAAATCAATCAGGCCTGGCAGTGATCATCGGATTGGCGTAGTTTGGCACACCCAGGGATCGGGCAAGTCTCTCTCGATGGTGTTCTACGCTGGCAAACTTGTTGCCAACCCAGAGCTGAAAAATCCGACGGTAATTTTGGTGACGGATCGCAACGATCTCGATAATCAGCTTTACGACACTTTCGTCAACTGTTCGGATATTCTTAGGCAGAAGCCGGATCAAGCCAAAAGTTGCGACCATCTCAAAGAAATTTTGCGTCGTGAGTCTGGCGGAATTATTTTCACCACTAACGCCAAGTTTTTTCCAGAGAGGGGGACTGAATTCCCGTTATTATCTGACCGAGAAAACATTATCGTTATCGCTGACGAAGCCCACCGAAGCCAATACAACTTTATCGATGGCTTTGCTAAACATATTCGCGATGCCTTACCGAACGCCAGCTTTATTGGTTTTACCGGTACACCCATAGAGGCCGATGATCGCTCTACACCAGCAGTTTTTGGAAACTATCTGGATATTTATGATATTGAGCAGTCGGTTAAAGACGGGGCAACAGTACCGATTTACTACGAAAGCCGTTTAGTTGAGTTGGATATCGATAAAAATATGCGCCAACAGATTGACCAAGAATTTGCAGAACTGACCGAAGGCGAGGAACTTGGTCGACAGGAGGAACTGAAAGCCAAATGGGCGCACGCTGAAGCGATTGTTGGCAACTCTAAACGAATCGAACGAATTGCCAGCGATATCGTGACGCACTTTGAAAATCGGTTAAGTGCGCTGGAAGGCAAGGGAATGATCGTGACGATGAGCCGAAGGATTGCCGTTGATTTATACGAAGCTATTGTTGCGCTCAAGCCGGAGTGGGCGAGCGCTGGCGACAAAGACGGTTTTATTAAAGTTATTATGACCGGCTCGGCCAGCGACCCACTGGAATGGCAGCAACATATCCGCAATAAGGAACGCCGCCGAGAAATTGCTGATTGTTTCAAAGATCCGACTTCACCAATGAAATTGGTGATTGTTTGCGATATGTGGCTAACAGGTTTTGATGCGCCGAGCTTGCACACTATGTATTTGGATAAGCCGCTAAAAGGCCATAATTTAATGCAAGCGATTGCTCGGATTAACCGAGTTTATCAGGATAAGCCGGGTGGTTTAGTGGTTGATTATCTCGGAGTGGCGGCAGCTTTACGAGAAGCTCTACAAACTTATACGGTCAGCGGTGGCAAGGGTCGTCCAACTCTAGATCAGCAAGATGCAGTGGCCGTGATGAAAGAAAAAATCGAACAGCTACGAGATATGTTTCATAAGTTTAATTATCGGCGCTACTTCACGGCCGACTTGAGAAAACAACTGCAGATTTTACTTGATGCCCAAGAGTTCGTGTTGTTGCAAGAAGAGGGCGAAAAACGATTCAAGCAGTTTGTTCTGGAGCTGTCGAAAGCATTCGCTTTGGCGGTGCCGAGTATCGAAGCTTTAGCAATTCGAGAAGAGGTCGCTTTTTTCCAGGCGGTACGAGCTCGTCTAGGAAAAATCATGGAGAAAGGAAAGAGCGACGAAGATTTTGGTTTGGCGATTAAGCAAATTGTGGACCGAGCTATCGCTCCGGCTGGCGTGGTGGATATTTTCGCCGCCGCCGGTATTGATCGACCCGACATCTCAATTTTATCGGAAGAGTTTCTGGCGGAAATACGGGGAATGGAACGCAAAAATTTGGCGGTGGAAGCGCTGAAACGATTGCTTGAAGGCGAAGTCAAGGCAAGATTTTCTAAAAATGCTATTAAGATGAGTGCTTTTTCGGAGATGTTAGAAAAAGCGATTTTGCGTTATCGGAATAACGCTATTGAAGCAGCCCAGGTTATCGAGGAATTGATTCAAATTGCTAGAGATATGAAAGCTTCGGAAGATGAGGCAAAAAGTCTTGGCCTGTCTCCGGACGAGATCGCTTTCTACGATGCTCTAGTCCAAAACGGCAGTGCCAAGGCCGTGATGGGCAATGAGAAACTTCGCCAACTGGCCCGGGTGCTAGTCGCCCGTGTTCGTAGCAACATAACTGTCGACTGGACAATCCGCGCCAATGCCCAAGCCCGCTTGAGGGTGGAGGTCAAGCGATTGTTGCGTGAGTACGGCTACCCACCCGATCAGGAAAAGTTAGCGACCGATTTGGTCTTGGTTCAGGCAACTTTGTTTGGAGATGACTGGAGTAAGGAATGACTGAAACTGAAGTACAGAAGTGCGTTGTTGCCTACTTGGCCGCAAAGGGGTGGAGCAGAAATATCAAGACAAAAGGATTAAATGAACATGGGTGCGATATTGTTCTCCGGCACTCTAAATATGCACGGTATTTTTTCATTGAGTGTAAAGGAGAGCCGAGAGAGTCTACGAAAAGCAAAAGCTCGAGTCGGGAGGTTTCGTTTATCTACAGCCTTGGGCAAATCATTACGCGCATCCAAAACCCAAAGGCAGGGTATTATTACGGTCTGGCGCTCCCCGAGCTGATAGCAAATTTAGCGCTAAGGAGAGTTTCGTCCTATGTACGGAAGCACCTGAAATTACACATTTTTTCGATAGCGAATAATGGAGTCGTGACGGAGTATAAACCAGGTAAGACGACGAAGTAATGCATAAAACTTCCCGTTCAAAATCGAACATGAATGATCTTATAGATATATCCTTTGATTTTCGAACTGACACGCCAGTTGGAAAAGACCCAGATACCTACAGCCCCACTCTACGACGTTATCACAAAGCTTTATGGAGCAAGCCATTGCCAAGTGGCAAGCTCTTTGATTTGGACGATTCATACAAGAGTAAATATTTACTGCACCAATCCGAGTTAGGAAAATTTGTTTTGACTAGCGACTCTTGTATACCTACATTTACGCGCTGGAAGAGGATGGAACATATAGTTGGTCAATTTACGGAGAAGGAAAATGACGCTTTTCGTGCAATTGGCTACACTATCGGCGGTATGATGGTCTGGCCCGGTGTAGCCAAGCCGGGGTTTCGTACGATCAATGTTGAGCGTGGATTCAACTCAATGATTGCTGATCGCCTAGATTTAACAATGGAATGTATTCGTCGTTACTATCTGGGCGTGGATAGCCCAATGACAGCAGTCTTAACTGCTAACTCAGATTATTTTTCGATATTTAAAGATTTTCGAAGATTTGTAGACCATTTTTTACTTCAGGATTTAACAACGAATGATTATAAAGGTATAAAGTTCTTGATGCCGTTTGATTCTTTTTCTACACCATCCGTTCCTAGAGATTTGATTGCATACAGGGCATACAAAAAGGCTACCATTGAATTTATAAATGCACGAAATTCTCGGATTGCGAGTCTGGGGGTACATGCGTGAGAATGAAGGCAGAAAAGATTTCTGTATTCGCTCGCTCTTGACAAGACCCGTATAAAAGCCGAACAATCAATACATGGGCGACGAACTAAATAAAATTGCGATCTTCCAGAAAAAGGAAGTCCGGAAGGTTATTCATAAAAACGAATGGTGGTTTGTTATTAATGACATTATTGTGGCGCTTACCGATTCCGCCAATCCAGCCCAGTATTTAAAAAATATTCGCAATCGAGATATCGAACTGAATTCGCTTTTTGAGCCGGTGGAAAAAGGGGGGGTTCAAATTGAACCCCCCCTTGCTTTGTCATTCGATACACCGGGTGGCAAGCAAAAACTTTTATGTTGGCACACCGAGGGTATCTTTCGCCTGGTTCAGTCGATTCCATCACCCAAAGCCGAGCCGTTCAAGCGATGGCTGGCGAAAGTCGGTTATGAACGGGTTCAAGAGATCGAAGACCCAGAGCTCGCCCAAAAACGGATGAAAGCACTGTATAAAGCCAAAGGCTATTCCGACGGCTGGATCGAAAAACGGGTCCGGGGTATTGTTGTGCGGGGAGAGCTAACCGACGAGTGGCAGAAACGGGGAGTGCAAGAAGGCAGAGAATATTCAATTTTGACGGCGGAGATTTCCAGGGCAGCGTTTGGAGTGACACCGTCAGAATACAAAAAACTCAAAGGTTTGGAACGAGAGAACCTGCGTGACCACATGACTGACCTCGAGCTAATCTTTAGTATGCTTGGCGAAGCTTCTACGACTGAAATTGCCCGCGAAGACGACGCTCAAGGGTTCGACCAAAATAAGGACGCCGCCATCCGTGGCGGTGGTGTGGCCGGCCAAGGCCGCAAACAACTGGAGAAAGAAACGAACAAAAAAGTCATCAGCCCGGCTAATTTCAAAGAGGAAACCAGGAAATTGGAGGATAATGCATAAACTTTCCCCATCTGATTTCGCGTATTTGTACGAGGAGTGCAAGCTTTGCTACTGCTTGAAAGTCAAAGAAAAAATTGGCCAGCCGAGCATGTCGATGCCGGGGGTATTTTTGACGATGAATTCACTGATGCAAAACAGCGTCGTCGGTAAAAACCTGCGATCGATCTCTGCCGATCTGCCAGATGGCGAAGTAATTAAACAGGAAGGTTTTGTTAAGTCTCAGCCAATCCCTGGTACTTCTGTGTTTATCGGCGGCAAATACGACTTACTCGTTAAAATTCGGACGGAACGCACACGCTGGTGGATCTGAAAATCTCTAAACCCAGCGACGGAAAAGCCCAGATGTATCAAAGCCAGCTCTGGGCGTATCAATACGCCCTGGAAAACCCGGACGAAGGCGATCCGTTGAAAATATCTAAACTGGCGCTGCTAATTTTCTATCCAGAAAGTGTCTTGTTCGAAAACGGTCAGGCCAACCTAACTTTCCCACCGCAGTGGCTGGAAGTGGAATATAACCACGACGGTTTTATGAATTTTATGAAAGAAGTGAACACCCTACTGGTCGGCCCGTTGCCGGACGAAGGCGAAACCTGCAAATGGTGCGCCTACCGCCACAAAGGCGAAGAGATTGCTCACCACCTCCAGTCTTTGCCAACCGGCGACGAGCCACCGTTTTAGCAAAAATTATTAAAGAAGGATGTGACGAATGCGTCTATCACTCGGGCCGAAGCGAAATTTTGAGTGAGTAGTATAATCAAGGCAGAATGAAAAGAAAAAATTTACTATTTGGTGGAGTGCTAGTTCTTCTTTTAGCTGTTGGGTATATTCTCTACTCACCAAATCAGGCAAGCGAACAAAACACTAGCGTTTCTTCGGCTGAAGAAACTTTTACAGAACTTGATTTTTCTGCTGAGCAGCTCAAGGATTACTATATCGTCTATGAAAATCCATTCGTGATTGCCATACGAACTTCATTGAACAATTACTTGGACGGGAATATTGATACTGGATTCGGAGATACCACAACAGCAATCGATTCAAGCACGGGTGATGACGGTACGGTTTACGGCCTAGATTCATTTGACAAGGAATACTATCAAAGTAAATTCATTGTCTTTGCGAGGAATGAATACAATTGGGGTGGTGAACTGATCAATATCGTATTTGTTGATAAACCGGACAAACTCTTTACTGCATGGATGTACAAGGGTGCTAGCGGATATGAGATGAGAGGATTCTCGCAAAATACTACTTTCGGTGCTCCTGAAATGAAAAAATTCAATCAACAATACGCAAAATTCTTTAGAGATACCGAGCACAGTTTGTAAAGAATTAATTCCAACAATCTTAGGTCGCCGGCGGAATCAACCAACCAATCCGCAAATTATGCTGTCCGATAAACTCGCAATCAATCCCGGGCTCTGGATTTTCGTGCAATTCTCTCCCCAACACCTTGACCTTACAGGGGAAATATGAAATAATTCCGACCGTGTTGAGGGGTAATAACAACGCAAGTCACATTGCGCTCAATACAGGGAGACAGTAATGCCAGACATGATAACGTTCAGATGGGGAGACAAGCAGTACACTGCTCCCCGGGTAGTACAGACCGACGATCTGTTGATCCGGCTTCCCGACGGCACGATCCTCAAGGTTCTGGAGTGGACGAAGGATGATCCGCCCCAGCCCATGTCAATTGGAAATCTGAGGATCGAAGACGCGACGCAGTCAAGCTAAAACTCGCACGGTTCTTGCCAGGCGCTCAGCCCCAGTCTACAAGCTGGAGCTGGGCGCCATTTTCATACCCCAAACTTCCACCCGGGCTCTGGATATTTGCTCAATTTTTCGGTACAATTTGGCGGCTGGAATATGTTTTCAGCGGGAGGCTCGTGTTGCGTACATTTATTGATTACTCACACTCCATTTTCAGTTTGGAGCCCGTGGGGGGCGTGTCTAGACAAGACCTGAGTGCGATAGTCGATGCTTTCAAAGCCAAGGGCATTAACCCCCATGATGAGACCTTCGATAGCGAACAGCATCGAGGAAGAAGGATCTTACTTTCAAGAGAGTGGACACTTAGCGATTTTTCAACCATTGCGACTTGTGACTTTCTCTTTGTCCTTCAGGAAGGTGTCCTGACCGAGAAGATGCTACTGGACATAGGTTATTGTCTCAGCGAGACAATCCCAATTGTTGTCGCCGCCAAGTACGATATCTACGGTTCATGCATACCACACATCGGTGAGTTTTGTTTGCGTTGGCGGAGAGTTTCCGAGTTAGTCGAGCAAATAGCCGTTGCCGACTTTGCTAAGCTAAGTCGTAAAATCGCAAAACGAAATCCGACGTGAGGGACTTGTTCCCTCACGTCATCCTTTTGCCCAAACCCCTCACCCAAACTCTGGATTTTTACTACAAATTACTAAAGAAAAACTGGCTCGGTCGAAACAAGTTCAACCGAGCCGATCCGGGAGTTCCGCTTATGTGAGCGGTTCAAGGTTCTCGCAACGCGGAGTGGGGCAGCGCAGTTCCCCTGGTACGGCCCTGACCGCATTGTGGCAGCTCGGGCAGATGAGGGTTTGCTGGTTCTCCACCAGCTGGCGAACTCCGGAGTCTGAGTGCAGAACTCCATCCACGCGATTCCACGAATGTTCATCGGCGGGAATTGTCATAAGAACTTTTTGGGGCATTACTTCCTTCCTCCGTGCGAGTTTGCACGCTGGGGTAACTATAGACACAGTTACCAAAAAGTCAACGATCCGGTTGGATTACCGCAATATATAAGTTCTAGGAGGAAATCATTTAATGACAGAACCAGAAATTTGTGAAATTAATGTCGTTTTATCTTGTTGATAATTAGTTGAGTCGGTATGTAATCTGTACTCAATTGAAGAAGCTGGTTGACTATAAAGGAGAACACACCCAATTTGTACTGATTCGTCAACTCGATCTTCAAGGCAACGATATTTGCCTGTAGAGATGCTCGTTGTTGGAATGATGACAGTTGGTTTTCTGTTAATTGGGTTTAAGGTTAAGGGGTAGTCCTCAATGTTTTTTGGTACTGCAGCCCCAGATAATTTTAGGTACACAATTAATGATCTAGGGAAGCCAGTATAGAAATAATCTGTGTAAGCCAGCGTACTGCTATCTACTACATCTTTGTTATCAGCAGCTTGTGAATCTGCAAGGGCTTTTGATTTCTCGTCAGGGAAAGCCACAGCATTTACGCCTTTCCCGAAAGGCCAGCCAGCTTCACTCATCCAATCATTTTGATTGGGAATAGCTACTTTAGTTTTACCCCCATCGACATTAATTTTTATTGAGTTGTCAATTGATTCTTCTGTCGTAGATTTTTCTATCCCAGAGCTTTCCTTATCTGGTTGAAGATAGGCGTAAGTTGCGACTACGGCAATAAAAATGAATAAGAGCAATACCACTAAAACAAAGATTTTGCGCTGGGAGTTCATGAATAAATGATAACAATTTTTGCTAAATGTCGCATCGGGTTCTGGATTTTTGTTCAATTTTTTGATACAAATTGACGACTTTTTGCTAGCGGTTGGCGGCTAGGGCGTAAGGCAGAAAATACGCATCCCAACTCTTTGTGGTTTCGCCATATTGGTTATCGCTGTAAAACGAATCGGTAAAGACTTCCCGAATACGAGCAATTTCTTTTAAAAACGGTCTGTTATTCGCGTCAGACAAACTCCAGTCGAGCAGCTCCAGCGCGCGTTCAGCTGCGCCTTCGGCGCGGCTAACATTGATGCCTTTCCATTTCATCGCTCGGCCGATTTCGCTGCCGATATTGCCGAATTGATAGTAGATATCATGCGACTGCCAGTCTGTCATTTCACCAGTTCCGCAATGATTTTTCTAATTTTTCCTTGAATTTGTTGGTCTTCGACCGATCGGGAACGATTATTCTGTGACGGGCGGATATTGATCATCGAGTCGAATTCAATCAAATCGTCATCATTGGGACGGAGATTAATACCCCAAAGATCATTTTGCTTTGAGCCTCTCTCAAGTAAGAACGCTTCCTCGTCGGCGTGCATCACTCCGCCAATGGCCATAACACCGGAGTCGATGTCAACAACGGTTTTGACGAGTTCGCCACCAAATTGCTCATTGGCCTTTTTCTGGAGCAGTTCAATTGAAATGCATTTGTCGATTAGTTCTATTGCCATCAAGGATGATATTAGTTCATTCCGTCGCTTTTTCATACCCTAAACTCTTGACTCTAACTGGTTAAGGAGGTATAGTTTGGCCTGTCGCGGAGGTTTAAAACCAGTGAGCAACCACGAACTTTGGATGTGGATTTCCGGAGTGATCGGATTCAGTTGCTTCGTGGTTATTCACTTCACGAAGCTCTTAAAGAATCCTCTGTATGCAGGACTTGTACAGCTAGCGTCCAACGTTTTCGTTTTCGTCAGCTGGGGCTCGGCTTACATTAGCACTCGGGGATCATTCGCCCTTTTTGGAGTCATATTCCCGATTGTGACGGGGACCATTACCATTCGCACGTTACTGCGAGCACGACGTCAATCATAGGCGCGAAGAGGATTCCCCTTCGCGCCGCTTCTTTTTGCCTAGATTTCCCCTTTAAAATAAAGAACGAGTGTCCTTTCATGCGGCCGTTCCGTGGCCGCCCCATCTAGTTGCATTATTGGTTCTAACCCATAATCATTCCTAATTCACCATATGCTATATATGGCATATGAGCCCAGAAGCCGAGCATTCCGTATGTGGTATACCACATAAAGTGTATTTGGAGGTTTTTGGGTTGATCTTCGTTTGAAAAATCAATAAGATTTACTCAATGAGTCCGACACAGGCGAAAAACTTAGAGTCTCGTATTGACCGCTTGGAAAAGCTGGTGGATGTTGTGTTGCGACAAGACGATCAGGATTGGCTGAGCGACCCCAAACTCGTCGCCAAACTCGATAAAATTGCTGGCGATAAAACTCTAGTCTCCGAAAAAGCCGCCGGTATTTAAATCCGATGCCGGAGCTTTTCTACAAGCCCGGCGCTCTGCGGGTTGTCAAAAAGTTTACTGCCGTAGAAATAACTGAATACAAAAATGTGCTGGCCGAAATCAAGCAGTTTCCTGACGGCGGGAAATTTCTAAAGGGTTCGCTGAAGGGCTTGAGGAAGTGGAAATACAAAGTCCGGTCGATTCCCTACCGAATAGTTTACCTATTTGAAAATAACACGATTACGATAATCGCTGTTGGCAAACGCAAAGATTTTTACGAGCTGCTAAAGTAACCCACCCATCCATAATTCCGTCATCCCCAATTTTCCCTCAATCCTCTCTGCCGGAGGGACTGAGTTTTATTTTTTTGATTTGGCGCGCAAGGATGAGTTCAGGATTTTTTTGCGCAAGCGCAGCGACTTTGGCGTTACTTCCAATAGCTCGTCGTCTTCCAGAAAATCGATACACTGCTCCAGGCTCATAACAGTCGGCGGCGTTAATATAGTTGGATCTTCCGAACCAGCGGCGCGCATATTGGTTTTCTGTTTTTCTTTACAGACGTTCATCTCTAAATCGGTGTCGCGCGAATTCAAGCCGACAATCATCCCCTCGTAAACTGGGGTTTGCGGCAGTATGAAGGTGACGCCGCGCTCTTGCGCGTTATCCAAGCCAAAGACCAGCGCCGTGCCAGTTTCGGAAGCTATTAAGGCACCGTTTCTCATACGATTGATGGCTGCACTAACCGGCTCAAAGTGCAGGAAGATAGAGTTCATCACGGCCGTGCCGCGAGAGAGCGTAAGTAAAACATTTCGCAACCCTAAAAGACCGCGGGTCGGAATTTCAAACAGGAGGCGAGTTGTACCGTCCTCGTTCTCGCTTTGCTTGGTAAGTATCCCTTTGCGCCGACCGACTTCGCCGGTGATTGAGCTGGCGTACGGACTTTCAACGTCGACGGTTAGCTCTTCAATCGGTTCTTGTACCTTACCGTCAATAACTTTGGTTATAACTTGTGGTTTGCCGATCTGGAGCTCAAATCCTTCGCGACGCATGGTTTCAATAAAGACCGACAGGTGCAGTTCGCCTCGGCCGGACAAAATATATTCGTTGTTCTCACCCGCTTCCATTCGAAGCGAAACGTTCACTTCCAGCTCTTTCAAAATTCGTTCGTGAATTTTTTGGCTAACTAGTTGCGTGCCTTCGCGGCCGATAAACGGTGACGTATTGGCGGAGACGGCCATTTTAAGCGTTGGCTCGGCGATGGCGATGGTCGGCAGGGCCTCAGGACTAGCACCGTCAGCGATCGTATCGCCGATGCGGCAGTTCTTCACTCCGGTAAGGGCAACAATATCGCCGGAAACTGCTTGCTCAACCTGCAGCCGCTTGAGGCCATGATTGACATAAACTCGGTCGATTTTGGCGTTTTCGCGGAAACCCTCGGGCGTGCCGATGGAAACGGTCAGCCCTGGCTTGGCGACACCGCGCGTAATTTTGCCGATAGCGTATTTGCCCTGGAAACTATCCCAGTCCAGCGCTGAAACGAGCATTTGGAACGGCTCGTTATCGGCCTTGGTCGGGGCCGGTGCGTGCTCAAGAATCGCCTCAAAAATTGGATTCAAATTAGCCGGCTCGTGTTGCTCGGCGACCGTGGGCATATAAGACCAGGCCTTACCCTCGCGGCCGATGGCGTAATAAATTGGAAATTCCAGCTGTGTGACGTCGGTAGCCAAATCCAAAAATAAATTCGAAGTTTCGCGGATGACTTTTTCAATTTGCGAATCCGGTTTGTCGATTTTGTTAATAACCACAATTGGCCGGAGCCCCATTTCCAGCGCCTTTTTCAGGACGAATTTGGTTTGCGGCATCGGACCTTCTTTGGCGTCGATGATTAGAAGCGCGCTGTCGGTCATATTGAGGGTGCGTTCTACTTCACCGCCAAAGTCGGCGTGACCCGGGGTGTCGACGATATTTATTTTGATGCCGTTGTAAGATACAGCAGTATTTTTGGCCAAAATTGTGATGCCGCGCTCGCGCTCTTGATCGTTGGAATCCATAATCAAGTCTTGCGACATCTCGGCCTCGTTGTCGCGGAATGTTTTTGATTGCTTCAGCAAACCGTCCACCAGAGTGGTTTTGCCGTGATCAACGTGAGCAATTACCGCGACGTTTCGGATAGGCATTTTTAGGCGCCAATCCCCACGAATGTTAGAGCCTTGCCGGCTTTATTGATGCGGCCAGTGCGGCCAATGCGGTGAATATAGTCGGCGTAGTTTTCCGGCGTGTCGAAGTTAATAACGTGCGAAACGTCGGGGATGTCCAGGCCGCGGGCGGCCACGTCCGTGGCAACTAATATTTCTACACGGTCTTCTTTAAAATCTTTCAGAGCGCGCTGGCGCTGGGACTGACTTTTGTTGCCGTGAATTGAAGCCGTGCCAAATCCTCGCTCCATCAGAGCGTCATTTAACTTTTGAACGCCGTGTTTTGTGCGGCCAAAAATGAGCACTTTCTTCGCGTCTTCTTGAAGCAAGATATTGTGTAGCAGGGTCATTTTGTGGAAAGTGTCGGTAAATCGAACGATGTCCTGGTCAACGTTTTGCGAAGTTTCACGTTTTTTGACCGAGATAGTTTCGGGGTTTGTGGTGAAGCTTTGAATCAGAGCCCGGACCTCGGGTGAAATGGTGGCGGAAAAAAACAGTGACTGGCGCACTTGCGGCAGTTTGGAGATGAGCTCCCGCACATCATTAATAAAGCCCATGTCTACCATTCGATCGGCTTCGTCTAGGACGAGATTATTGAAATCGTGCAAGCGCAACGACCGTTGCCCAACGTGATCTTTCAGTCTTCCCGGCGTGCCGATAACAAACTGGGGGTTACGCCGCAGGGCGTTCAACTGAGTGCCGTAGCCGCTACCGCCCAAGCAAAGGGCCGAGTGGATATTCATCCCGCGCGAAAAAGCTTTCAGTTCGTCGTCAATCTGAACGGCTAGCTCTCGGGTGGGAACAACTATTAAGGCTTTTTGTAGGCGATCTTTTAGCATCTTGTCGAGCAACGGCAGTAGAAACGCCGCTGTCTTACCGGTGCCGGTATCGGCAATGCCGATAACGTCTCGTCCGGTCATAACGATCGGGATAGCCTTATCTTGAATAGGGGTTGGGGTGACGTAGCCTCGAGCGACTACGCGTTCCAAGACAATTGGGGAAAGCACAAAATCCTCAAACCTGTGAGTTATCGGTTCTTGAGCTTGATCGGGCACGTCAACCGATTTGTTGACGTACATTGAGGAGTGGACACTCGAAAAGCGCGGTTGTCGCGAGCGACTTCCGAAACCTCTAGAGTTGCCAAAGCCGCGACTGCGACTTCGCATAGTATTATTCATTCTTATTACAGCCTTTCTACTGTTGGTTGGTTTTCCAACCGAGCTCCCGAACAGTAGTGCCGCCTATCTAACGAGTGGGGCAACAATCCGAAAGCAATTTAGCTTTACTTAGTCCTGGATTGAACCCGAGGAGTCACATAAAGTTCTGCAAGCATAACAGTAATATCGGCGAATGTCCAGCTTAAAGGGGTTGGGTTGTGATCTTGTGGTCTATTGTAAAGCAAACTTTACCCCCACACCGAAATGAACTTCGGTGCGGGGCAGGCATTTTTTATCCCGCCTGCTAGGAGGCTTTATGTAAAGGACGCTTTACAGTATACTTTTAGGTAATGGACGGCAAAGTGTTGGTGATTTCCGATACCCATTTGACTACAAAATTTAACCCGAAGAAATTCGAGTTGCTACGTGGGCTCATAAATTCGTGCGATCAAGTTGTTATTAACGGCGATTTTTACGAAGGGTTCGTCATTAATTTTTCCCAGTTCGTGACTTCGCCGTGGCAACAATTATTCCCCATACTGAAACAGAAAAAAGCAATCTATCTGCCCGGAAACCATGAGAAGAACCTTCCGGATCACGGCTACGAGCAGTTTTGCGACCAAGTTATGGAGAAGTATGAATTCGAGCAAAACGGGGTGACATTCCATGTTTTTCACGGGCACGGTGTGGACCGAACTTTCGACGTCCGGAATCCAAATTTTCCGAGATTCATCTCTGGGGTTGTCTCTCGGTCGGAAAAAATAGTTTGCGCAGTTTTTGGGCGTCGCTACACTAAAATCTACAAGTATGAAAACCAAATTCTGAAGAGATGGAAACTCAAAAACCTACCTTTGAATGACTGGCTGATCTGCGGTCACACCCATTTAGCCGAACTTGACGAAACGGCAAGATTTGCCAATTCAGGCTTGTTTTTGTCAGAGAAGTTGGCGAGTTACTTAACAATTGAAAACGGTAAAATAGACCTTCACTACATCGATGGCTAGAGATTATTACGAAGTTTTAGGGGTTTCGCGTTCTGCCAGCGAGCAAGAGATAAAAAAGGCTTATCGAAGTAAGGCCCATAGACTGCATCCCGATAAAGGTGGGGATAAAGCGGCGTTTCAAGAAATAAACGAGGCCTACCAAGTTTTGAGTGATAAAAATAAAAAAGCCCAGTACGACCAGTTTGGCTCGGTCGGTCGAGGAGCCGGTGGATTTGGCGGCGCTTCACAACAGGGTGGAGGATTCGGTGGTTTTGACGGCTTTAATGTAAATTTTGGCGGCGGCCAGAGCCAGGGCGGTTTTGGCTCAATTTTTGAAGATTTATTTGAATCGGCTTTTTCGCAGGTTCAAGTCCAGCTCCAAATTTCGATCCCGCAAGCGGTTCTCGGCGATACTGTCCGTTTTAAAACTAATTTTGGCGACGAGGTCGAGTTAAGAATCCCGCCAGCTACCCAAGAAGGACAGTCCTACAGGTTCAGAGGTAAAGGTCAACAAACCCGTCGCGGCCGTGGCGATCTGACGGTAGTCATCCACATAGACATCCCCCGCCGCCTATCTCGCGAACAAAAAGAGCTTTACGAGCAACTGAAAAGAGCCTCCTAAGTCAGCGGCCTGGGAGACCGCATCACCAACAGCTTTACGTTCATCGCTGAGATCGAAGGTCGCTTCAACCGCAACCAACGGACGAATCGAAAGGATCGAAACGTTCAGAGCCATCCCCCGAAGGCGATAGCAAGACAAGCACTTGAGCGCTTGCCACCGAGTTTACTCGGCGTCGAGAGCCAGAGCTCTCACTCGGACGAGTTACAGATCGCTGTTTGGCTTAAACGATCCCCAGGCCTTTTGAGCGCGCTCTAGACTTTCCCAGAGGGGCTAGAGCATTGTCAGGTACGCTTAAACCAACCGTATCAACGGTGAAATGGAAATCAAGTCTAAAAAGATTGACCACCCCGTTCAGGAAGTGGCCAATTTTGGCGAGATGGTTTGAGCGCAGAGCTGGCGGTACGCGCAGTATCGATCCATTACTCGCTTCTCAGTGGAGTTGGGTCTTCGACGGTAACGCCGACCACCTTTCCGACGAACTGAGGGGTCTTGCAGTGAGGCGAGTAGCTGGCTCATCATCCCGCTGATCTGCACCTGAGTCGCCTTGTCACACAGACCTTTTTCGATCGCGTTGTGAATAGCACCGCGAATCTTGCCGAGGTAGCTGCGTGGCAGGATGATGCTCCGATTCTGATTGAGTGTGAATCCAGCGATCTTGACTGGCCCGCGGTTCAGGTCAAGGATTTGGGTCTTACTTTCATGGATCACCAAACCAGCTTCGCGCATCAGGCCGTAGATGGCCTGGCGTTTCTTCTTGCCGATTCTCGTCATTGACGACAAGGTGATGTCGTCGAGATAACGGGTGTACGTCAGACCGTACTGCTTGCAGAGCTCTATGAGTTTGCTGTCGAGCAGGACTGCCACGTAGAGATTGTAGAGATCGGGCGAGGCTGGTGCTCCAGTGAGCAGGCCGCCTTTGTTGTTAAGACAGTAGCGCTGGAGGAACTGTGTGACTACTTCAGATCCAAATAGATCGCGCGGCAGAGTTGGATCAAGCTCCAACAAGACCTGGACCAACTTCTCTTCGTCAACTGTTCCGTAAGCATCCTTGATGTCTAACAGCAAAAAGTACCTATTGTTTCGGTGCGGAAAGATGTTGGTGATTGACGAATGGCCTTTCCTGGCGCCGGTGGCCGCGGAAAGATCGGCTGGTAGCGAACGAAGGTAGCTAATCAGTGCGCTATGAACCTCTCGCATTTGAGCGTTAGGTGCGGAAATGTGACGACGTTTGGTTCTGCCGCCGAGAGGGTTCACATCCTTCAGAAAGAAGTGACGAAAAGCTGCTCCCTCGACAGGAGCGGCCAATATTGGTTTGTTTGACATCTGTTACTCCTGTTGTGGTTGATGTGAAAGGGCGAAGAATTCCAGCGAAGATGGGGCAGGGAAAGATTACGACTTACTCTTGGTTGAGTCAAGCAAAACTTTTTCAAGATGATATTCCCGGCCGGGTTCGTCTCTCTCGTGAACAAAGAGAGCTGTACGAACAGCTAAAAAACTTAAGTTAACCGGCGTTGGCTTCGAGAAATTCCAGCACCACTTCTTCTTCGGGCAGCAAACCAACGGTATCTACTTCAAGAGTGCTGATAGTATCGACTTTGGGGCCATTTCCGCTCAAGAAGCTTTCCAAAACAAACGGGTGGACGTAACATTTACGACAAACGGTGGGCGTATTACCAAGCTCGGCGGCGACGGTTTTAATCGTGGCAGTGATCAACTTTTTGTTCTCGCGTTCGGTTTTGGCGCGCTGACACTCAGAGAGCAGAATCGCCGCCAAAATCGTCCCTCGCCAGGTACGAAAATCTTTGGCGGTGAACTCTTCGCCAGATGCATCTTGGATATACTCGTTGACATCTGCCGAATCGATACCGTGCAGGTTGTCATCCTCGTCAATAAATTGAAATAGCTCTTGCCCGGGCAAGTCTTGGAGCCTGCCGATCAGGCGAGCCAGGCGGCGATCTTCGAACTCGACGGTGTGAAACTGGCCGCTTTTACCCTTGAAGTTGATAGTGACTTTAATCGAGCCAACCTCGACGTGACGGTTACGCAAAGTGGTTAGGCCGTACGATTGGTTTTCTTTGGCGTACTGCTCGTTGCCGACGCGAATCATTGTTTTCTCGAGTAATTTAACGATTGTCGCTAAGACCTTTTCCCGTGGCAGGCCCTGCTTGTTCATGTCTTCGGACATTTGGGAGCGGATTTTTGGCAGAGCCTTGCCAAATTCGATTGTTTTTTCAAATTTGGACTGATCGCGAAATTTTAACCAGTCGGGATGGTAGCGGTACTGTTTGCGGCCTTTCTCGTCGGTGCCGATTGCTTGCAGATGGCTGTTAGCAACGGGCGAGATGACGACATTCTCCCAGCCCGGCGGCAGGACGAGCGAACGAATTCTCTCAAGCGTTTCTGGTTCGGTGATGTTTTCGTCTTCTTTTTTGTAATAGTAAAACTTGTCGCCGCGTTTAGCGCGTTTGATTGTTAGTTGGTCTTCGCGAAAGTAACGCAACCCGGCCTCTTTGGCCGAAGCGACCGGGTCGCCGGTAAGCTCAATGACGTTTTCCATTGCGGTTAGTGTAGCACATCAGATTCGAGACTCGACTTGGCTGATTGGGGCGGCAGTTCGTTGGACAAACGGTTGCCCGAGCTTGGGGCCCGGGCAATTGGTCATTCATCGATGATCTGGCCGATTACGATCTTTTTTTCGAGGCACTCGTCTTTAGAGGTGAAAAGGAAATAACCGGTCAGGATTTTCCCATCAAGAACTGGTTCAATCCAGCTCTCATCCTCTTGCCACATCTCGTGGTAGGGGATGTTGTGACGCTTCCACCACTTTGGTGCCATCTCTTCGCTTTCAGCTGGATCGCCCTCCCACTTTTCAGCCTCGTAGACGTAGCATTTCTGATTCCATCTCTTCTCCGGTGCCACGTCTGAGAAGTAGAAATACAGAATTGCCACCAGCCGAACCTTGATGAGGTCAGTGCCAAGTTCGTCTCTAGTTTCACGAACAACGCAATCTTCCGGCGATTCGTTCAGCTCTTCCTCGGTTTTTCCACCAGAGAAGTTCCACTTGCCTTCCCCAAAACCTCGTTTCTTCATTGCCAAGTTCACCAGATCGCCCTTGCGAATGATGCCCAGAGTGGTTTTGCGCAAACTACCAACATGAGCCCTGCGATGCTCTGTAAGGTTCATAGTCAAGTTGTAACCAAAAAAACTAAGAGAAACAATATCGGTTTATAAAAAATAATGCGCGGCCACCGGGGGCCGCGCAAAGGAGTCGGGCTCAGACAGTATTGCCAAGCAGGTATTCGATTGCCTGCTTAGCACCGTATGAGTCGTTCGGACCATCCATCAGGAACGGGAGAAAATCCAGATTTCCCGCAGTTACGACCGCGGGCTCTCCCTTGTTGCCTAATCTGGCCGTGACCATCAGACCATTACAGAGACATCCCCTGCCGACGGTATCTTCGAGTTTCCCGCCCTTAGCGGTATACTTCTTCTCCGGTTCGGCGGCGCATCTGTAGCCGATGGAACCGTCTGGCTTCTCGTACAGAGAGACCAGAGCGCACTGATTACAGACGCGATCTCTCTTCCTGAAGACCTCTGGGTCAGCGATCGTCCCTTCCAGCTCTACAACTTGAAAAGGATATCCTGTTGGAGAGATGTCCATATCAGTACGAACTTTCAATGTGCCATTGTACCCCTGCCTCCGAACTTCGCGGCGAATTTCAGGATCCATTCCGGAATCGTCACTGAAAGCAAACATAGAGCCGACTTGGATGCCCATTGCGCCGACCGACAGTGCCCAGCGGAGTCTTTCCGGTGAGGCGCAAGAACCACCGATATAGAACCGCACACCGAGTGCGACGAGCTTGGCATAGTCGACAACATCCTTTTCGCCGTAGACAAGAATTTGTTCGCCGTCAGCGTTTATCGCGGGGGTTCTCGGCGGAGCGTTATGCCCGCCAGCCGTTGGCCCTTCAACGACAAGAGCGGCGATATCTCCTTCGATCTTCGTCGCAAAGAGAATGGCAAGGGCGGTCGAGGCAACGATGGGAATGAATCCCGGCTTCTTCATCGGCGGCAATTCGCTTCCGAAGAACTTTTTGGGATCAAAACTCATCGCATACTTCTTGGTCTTTCCGTCGATACCGGCGTAATCTACGTCGTAGTGGACTACTCTTCCTTCGGCGATCGCGTCGATCACGTCAGGGATTTGTCGCGGTATGCCAGCACCCACGGTTACGAAGTCCACACCAGCCATCATCGCACCAAGGATACCGCACATCAGTGACATGGAAATTTTCGCCATGTAGTTGATGCTGACCGGATTACTGTGTCCCTCTTTCGCTAAGTAGACAAAGGCGTAGTTAGCGCAAATTGTCAGAGCGATCAAGCGAGCCGGGGGTTTGACAGTAAAAACTGGTTTACCCTTGTACTTTGCTCCAGCCGGAATCCCGCCTTCGACGAAATACTCGTCAAGCACCCCTTTGGCCATATTCTGGAACGGAAAAGTTGCCAAAGCGCGTCGAAGGTGTCCACCTAGATCGCCTTCTTGCAAAAGCCGCGCTAGCAGAATATCTGCACCGACACCCGACACGGTACCAAGTTGGCCAAGCATCGAGACGATTCGTGCTAGCGGCCAGATCGAGATATTGAATCCCATCCCTCCCTGGATAACCCGCGGGAGGCAGTGGACTTCTGTCGAACTGTTAAGTTTCTTCAACGCATCACCTCCTTTAGGGTATGCGGGATTATTTTAACTGCTGAGGCTGGCAAAAGATATGGATTAGAGATTATGCTCTTGCGCTCGCCAATCATCAATAACCGAAAACTGGCGACTGCCACAGCGATTTCAAAGCTTGGCGAGAAATCGGAGCGTAGCGAGATCCTTCCGGTGGCGAGGAGCCGGTTTTCACCTCTCCCCGAAGGGAAGCGTGGCCAGGTATGGGGTGTGGGGAGGTAGGGGCGGCCTTCGCAACTACGAGCCCCTCCTCCCCACAAAAAAGCTGCGGTGCAGTTGCAAACTCACACCGCTGAAAGCGATAGGAACCATTTGACACTCAACCCAGTTGCTTGGATACTAATTTGTAGGAGGAACAAGAGAGTGCAAGCTGTACCAAGTTGGGACCTATTCTTAACCATCTTTTTCATTGTTAGCATCGGCTACTCCTTTGTGTTGCAACGCGACAAGGTGGTGGTGACGTTGTTGGCGATTTATGCTGGAATTGTTGTCGCTACGGTGATTGGGCCGTCGGCTCAGGATTTTTTCCAAGGCAACAAGACTGTTGGTGACCAGCTATTTGTGAAGGCGAACGCCAGCCCGTTCTCAGTTTCGGCAGGACTGTTTATTCTGACGACAATCGTTGTCTCGGTTCGCTCGGGATTGGGCCGCGGTGGCTCAAGTTCTAGTTCGAAACTTTCAGCCTTTGAGTTGGCGCTGTTTAGCTTTTTGAATTCGGCTTTAATTCTGACGGCGATCTTCTCGTTTATGGATAAAGAGGCGGCGACCCAGTTTGCCGCTCACTCACGAATTGCCCGAATTTTCATCGACCGTGAGCTTTGGTGGACAATCGCACCGATTATTGCTCTGGTGGCCACCGGGGGCTTGGGCAAGAGCCGAAGCTCGGATTACTAAAATATCGCGCAAAAAACTGCCGGCACTGAGGCCGGCTTTGGATGTGCTTAACTACGACTTGGACAGATTTCTTCTTTCAGAGTCGTGGCTTTCCGTAGCAATGGCATAGAGCAGGCCGAGGAAGTGCTCACGCTGAACCACCAGCTTCCAATACCTCTCTTCATTCAGGGAGCGGTATTTCTGATCAAACTCTCTGTCGACATCGATTGGTTTTCTGTGGTTCACATGCATCAGGTAGTTATGGTGAGCGATCATGGCGATGAACTTACGCGTACTGATGACACGTTCGCTTCTCTTCGGGAGATGATCCCAGATTTGGGCAAAACGTCTCAGGGCAAGACTCTCCGTTTCCTCGAGCAACCTTTTCGGAGGTGCGATCCGGTCAGTATCTGGGTCGTCCTCAAAGCCCAACAAGTTACCTTCCAGTTCCAGCGAACCAATTCTGGTCCGACAGCCACTCATCTGGTACCGATAGCCCAGATCGGTCGCCGTCGCCCATTGAAAGAGGTAGAAAACCTCCTGAATCAGGCGCAGATCGTTCGGGCTGAAGTGATGGTCGGTGTGCCCGGCCAGATGCAAGGGATCCCATAATAGGGTCAAGATTTGCCAAAGCTTTCGATACTCTTTTCTCATATATCTCCTAAAGTGCAGACGGTGGCCGCCTCGCCCCACACAGCTTCGTGTGACGACGGGCGGCCGGATGACGAACGTCGGCTTACTCTTTGTCGTGCCGAGAGCCCTCGGGCAGCCGAGCGGGACGGCGATTCTTGGCACCCTGCAACAATCTTCTTGGCAGAATGCTGAACCCTCGTATCTCGGAGCGCCGGGAAATAATCCCCATTGCTCTCTTGCTCGTTGTATGGTCGACAAAGTCTCTTCCGTGTTTACTCAAGAGTTTCCCTCCAATGGTCTCTTACCTAAGCCGGATGTAAACCCGAGCCTAAGAGTAGCCATCCTAACAGATTGCGGGGGCAGAGTCAACGCGGGTTCTTTGTTTTTTCACGGTGTGTTAACCTGTGATAAATGGCTATCAGCAAAGAAGAGCAGCGAATCATCACGCTCGAGCAAGAGATTGCCCGACTGCGTGAACAGCTAACCACCGACGAGTTAACCAAGATACTCAACCGCAAAGGGTTGATGGAGCTGCTAAAGCCCTGGGCGCGCGAGGTTGGTTTCCAGCTATCTCACCCAGATCGTCGTAAGGCACTAGTTGTTCGGGCGCTATCGCTGGTTTTTGTCGACGTCGATCATTTCAAAAAAGTAAACGATACGTTCGGCCACCAAGCTGGGGATCTGGCGCTAAAAAGTATCGCCAAAGTTTTGAAAGAGAACGTCCGCGAGATTGATATCGTTGGTCGCTACGGCGGCGAAGAGATTGTGCTGGGGTTAATTGGGGCAAACCTGCAAGACTCCCGAAAAATTGCCGAACATTTACGGGTTAAAATCGCCGAAAGACCGATCAAATACAAAGACGAAATTATTAAAATTACCGCTAGTTTTGGTGTGTCTGCACTCTCAGCCGATCTGAATTTGGATGCACTGATCAAAAAAGCCGACGAAGCGCTCTACCGCGCCAAAAATTCCGGCCGCAACAAAGTGGTTACGGCCAATTGAGTCGAAAGGAGTTTTGAGGTAAAATTTGTACTTAGAGGAAGCACTCGCAACTGCAAAATGCGGAGAAAATTATCCCATTTTTCGTTGCTTCCGTTCGGCAGTTGCAAAACATTCACCGGATGTTTTGCTTAGGTTGCCTCATAGGCTCGTAGCTCATTGGTAGAGCGTCTCCCTTTTAAGGAGAGCGTAGCGGGTTCGATTCCCGCCGGGCCTACAACAGAACGAATATCGTTGGAAGCCCAAGGGAAATGACTGAAAGGAGTATTCCCGCCGGGCCTACAGCAGAATGAAATAACTCTTGGAGGACGGGTGGGAACTGAACGAAGTGAAGATTCCCGCCGGGCCTACTAATCCTTTGGTTTTTGCAAATAATTAAACGCACTTGTTGCGGCGACGGCGCCCATGGCGGCGGCGGTGATGTCTTGTTTGAAATGGCCAAAGAAGTTGGTGGAGTCACCGGCGGCATAAATCCCCGGGATGTTGGTTTCCATTTCGTTATTGACCGCGATATAACCGTAATCATCGAGTTTGACATCCAGTTTCGTTGCCAGTGCCATCTCCGGTACGGCGCCAATTTCCACGAACAAGCCGTCCAAAACAAACTCTTTGCCTTCCTTGGTTCTGACGCCAGTTAGCCGATCGTTGCCGAGTAGCTCGACGATTTCGGTTTCAAGATGGACCTCCACTTTGCCTGAATTAATAAATGGCTGTAATCGAGCCATATTGACCGGCTCGGGTTTGAGTGAGTTTGTAATTTCAATAATGTGAATTTTCTCCGCATACTGGACGGCCAAATTTGCTCCTTTGATCGCCGCATCACCGCCGCCAACGATGCCGATAGTTTTACCTTTATAGAGCGGGCCGTCGCAGGTGGTGCAGTAATGAACGCCTTTGCCCAGGGCAAAATCATCTTCTTTCGGTAGCTTTAATTTGCGCCTCGCAGCGCCGTGAGCAAAAAGTAAAGTTTTAGCGGCTACAGTCTGACCCGACTCAGTTCCTAGGCTGAATGTTTCGCCTGTTTTGTCTACCGAAATAACTTTATCGTGAAGTACTTTGGCACCCAAAGATTCGGCTTGGTCCTTCACTTTCATAATCAAATCGTACCCGTCGATTTCTTTATATCCCGGGTAGTTTTCAATTGTCCAAGCAGAAGCCGTTGCGCCACCTGGCTCGTCGCCAATTATTACCGTTCTCATCTCGTAACGGCCCGCATAAATTGCGGCCGACAGTCCGGCCATGCCGGAACCAATAATCGCGATGTCAAATTGGATGTCACTCATCAGTCCATAAAACATACTAGTTTTTCTACACACGTTCAAACCTCGTTGTCTTTGCCGCGAAGAGCTTGTTACAATGACCCAATGGGTAAGGCCATTCGAAACACCTTTTTCACGGTACTTGTTATTGCCTCAACAGCGGCGGCGGTTGGCTGGGATCGTCAGCAGACGCGCAATAATGACCCGATAGTTATTAGCGAGCGAGTGCTAACGTCCCCAGTGACAACAGAGGAATCGCTCAGCTTGCCCCTAACTCTCAGACTCACTCGTCCTTACGTTAAGCTGGGGCAGATCCAGAGCATTCTTGTAAAAACAGTGCCTTTTGCAAGGTTAAAAGTTGTGGTTATCAATCCCGACGGTCGGGTCAACAGCACCCAAACTGTTCAAGCAGCCGCCGACGAACTTGGCGAGTACGTCTCCCGTTTCAAGCTCAACGATTTCCATGATCTCGGTGTCTTTCAAGTTGTTGTCGAGGCTAATCTTGATACCCAGGTGTCGCGGGTGAAAGCCAATTTTGTCCTGCAAAGTTGGACCGACCCGATCGAGCCACAGGACGCTGGTTACATCTACCCCCTTGTGCCGTAAGCCCAAGTGCGTTAAGAATTACAGGTGTCAATTTGATGAAACATTATCCTAAAGTTGTGGCAATTGGCGGAGGTACAGGTTTAGCAACGCTGTTGCGAGGTTTGAAATACTACCCCGTGAGTTTGTCTGGAATTGTCACGATGACCGATAACGGCGCCTCCTCGGGCCGACTCTCGCGCGAAATGGGCACTCTGCCGCCGGGGGATGTGCGCAAATGCTTGGCGGCACTCTCCAGCGACGAGACGCTGATGACGAAACTCTTTGAGTATCGATTCGATCGCGGTCGCGGATTGTCGGGGCATTCGTTGGGCAATCTGCTGCTGTTGGCGCTCTCGGACTTAACGGGTGATTTTGAATCCGCCATCGAAGCATGTGGCAAGATCCTGTCGATCAAAGGAGAGGTTATCCCCTCAACTTACGATCACGTGAGCCTGGTTGCGGAACTGAAGAACGGCCTGCAGGCTCTGGGGGAAGTTGAGATACCAATTCTCGGACACCGTTTTGGCATAAAGAGCTTGTCACTTCTGCCGCCAGATGCTGGTGCTAACCCAACCGCCTTGCGGTTTATTGAAAGCGCCGATCTGATCCTAATCGGACCGGGTAGCCTATACACCAGCATTCTACCTAACTTCTTAATCAAAGACCTGCGTCGGTCTTTTAAGAAATCGACGGCCGTAAAGTACTACATCGCCAACGTCTCTACGGAGCGCGGCGAGACGGAAAAGTTCAGTATCGAAGATCATGTTGCCGCGCTGCGAGAACATATCGGTTCATCCCGGCTTGACGGAGTGATTGTTAACACAAAAATTTTAAGTAGCTCAAAATCCGAGGGTAACTTAGGCAGTGTGCGTAACATCACCTCGGAAGGAAAAACGGTCGCGGGAGTGCCAGTAATGGCAACTGATATTGTCGACGAGAAAAATCCGCTTCACCACGATCATAAAAAGTTGGCGGCCGCAATCTGGCAGGCTTTTATCAGCCAAGACACTTAACGTTTATCGTCAATTATCGCGCCGGTCTTTGGGTTTATCGACAGCTTAACCGTCAACGGACTAGCCGGAATTCGTTTAATAAAACCGGTCGTCACGAGCTCTGGCAAGCTGTCGGGAACGCGGGAATTCACCCGACGGAATTTTTTCACCGCGTCCTCTAATTCAAAAACTATCTTCAAGTGAGCAACGTATTTGGCGGCCCGCTCCTTAACAAAAGCCGAATCGGTCGTTTGATAAACGGTCCTGAATATCTCGTAGGCTAGTTTTCGCTCGTCACCTAGATTGTAATATATTCCAACGAATAGCTTGACGATCGGCGGCGCACCCGGCAAGACGGCGGCTTTTTTGAACTCCCGAGCCGCATTGATGTAGTCCTTCTTTTGCATATGGTAGACGAGCCCGGTGTAGTACGGCATTTCCCAGGATTCGGGCAGGTTTTTCTCGCCCTTTTTGCCAAGAGCAATGGCTTCGTCGACAAATCCCTCACCGGGCAAAATTATCAGTCCGGTCTGGTAAGCCTGGGTGAATTTCGGCGAGAGATCTGTAACCAGGTTGAAGAGCTCGGCTAGTTTGCGATATTTACCGTACGGATCGCCGCCGCCGTAGTACTGAATCGTCTTTAGCCAGTAGTAGTCGGCAACAAACTCGGTAGCGCCGAAACTGACGGCACGGGCCAATACTGGGGAAAGCGGTTGGGGCTCGATGTACTGATTAAAAGAAACGTTAATTTTTGGGTCGCCGTATCGTCGCCAGGTATCGTAACGAATCTGGACAACGTAAGTTAGTACTAGCGCTACAATAATTAGTAAGACCGAGAAGCGCTGGAAGGAGAAAAATCGAGACCCTTCGGCTTCGCTCAGGGTAAAAGATCTAGACGATTTTTTAGAATTCATGGCGACGAAACGCAGCCATTCCCAGTAACAGCACGGCGACGGTGTAGGCAACGAAATAGAGTAGAATCATCACCATCTGTCCGGCTTCGGGCTGAAAGCTAAAGGCCACTTCATTGCGTAGGTTAAACTTTTCTAAGTTCGGGAAAACATAATATACAGACTCCAGAACGTAGCGGACTGCGGGCGTGGCCTTCTTGGCCATCAGCCAAATTGTTGTACTGGAGTGGCCGATCAGGGCGAGGCAGAAGGTGTAAATTGCACTTGCAAGCGGCGTAGTGAAACTACTGAAAAGTAGCCCCACGGCCGTTAGCAACCAGGCTTCCAGGATAACTAGAAGGATTGCTAAAGCGGCGATGAAGTTAAAAGCATGGGTTTTGAAGGCCATAATCGAGAGGAAGATTACGCCCATTATCACTCCCGAAACCAGCAGAGTTAAACATAATCCAAAGAATTTTCCCAGATAAAATGCTTCTCGCGAAACAGGTTTACTCAAGACGAGGTAGACTGTTTTACGCTCGATCTCTCGCCACACCAACTGCGTACCGATAAATAGAGTAATAATCAGCTCAAACACCAGAATGGCAGTTAGGCTGAAATCTCCAATTACTCGGACGTCTTGGCCGAGCGAGACCGACCCGGCCAACAGGCTGGCGGCGACCGTTAGGACCGCAAAGGCAATCAAAGAATAGAAAATCCGATCGCGAATAGTCTCGCGGAAAGTGTTAAGAGCGATTGTTTTGATGGTTTTAATCATCGTAGCGAATTGTCTCAACAAACATCTCCTCGAGGGTTTTGTAGCTACTTCCAATTAGCTTTTTCGGCATCCCTTGGCGGATTATCTTTCCGTTATTCAATATAGCAATCTCATCACAGATCTCTTCGACGTCGGCAAGAATATGTGAGCTGAAAAATATTGTGGCGCCGCGTCTTTTTAGGTCAAGAAGGAGTTTCTTGAAGTCGAGCCGCCCAAGCGGATCGAGCCCGTCGAGCGGTTCGTCCAGAACCAGCAGTTTCGGCTCGTTAATCAACGCAACAGCAAACGCCAGGCGCTGAAGCATTCCCTTGGAGAATTTTCTTACCGGCAACTTACTGGAAGAACCAAGACCAACTTTCTGCAGCAGGTCTTTGGTGCGCTTTTTGATGATTTTTTCATCTAAATCGAATAAGTTTCCCGCGAAATCCATCACTTCGGCGGCATTTAAGTGGTTATAAAACTGCGGATTCTCCGGCATAAAACCAATCAAACGCTTGGCTTCGAGGCTATCTGAGGGCAGATTTTGAACTGTCGATGTGCCCGAATCAGGAAAAAGCAAGCCGACAATCATTTTTACCGTCGTGGTTTTGCCAGCGCCGTTGGGGCCAAGAAACCCGAAAACCTGTCCTTTTTTCACCGTCAGTGAGATGCCGTTAATCACCTTTGTTTCGCTGGTTCGGGTAAAATAGGTTTTGTGGATATTTTCAAGGATTAGCATCTTGTAAAACCTACCATATAATTAACCAATGAAGCAAAGCAAGGGTCGGATGGTTGCCGTTGTTGGGCCAACGGGAAGTGGCAAAACAAAATTAGCGATTCACCTGGCCAAGAAGTTCAATGGGGTGATAATCTCGGCCGACTCGCGGCAGGTTTATCGTGGGCTGGATATTGGCACTAACAAAGAGGGTACACCTGGCAGGTGTGATGACCAACCCTGCCGAACCATCGACGGAATTGGGCAACTGCTGATCGATATTGTCGATCCGGGCGAGCGCTTCACTCTCCACGACTGGTTATTACAGGCACGTTATTGGTTAGAACCGATAATGGAAAAGGGACAATTACCAATAATTGTTGGCGGCACCGGGCTGTATGTGACGGCGCTACTGGAGGGCTACAAATTGGGCGGCGGTCGCGGCGCTAAAAACAATCAAGCGGTCGATTTTGAGTCACTGATACTAATGCCGGACATCGACAGGGTAGTTTTGAATGAGAAGTCTGACAAGCGTTTTGTAAAAATTTTTGACGATTTAATCGCTGAGACAAAGCGGTTACTAGAAAGCGGCGTTTCGGACGAGTGGCTTGAAAAAATCGGTCTCGACTATCGATACGCCCACCGAAATGTCTCCGGACAATTAAGCCGCAAGGAAGCGATTGAGCAATTTCAGACTGCCAGCCGTCAGTACATCCGCCGACAGATAACCTGGTGGCGGCATCACGGAAAAGTACACACCCCCGCAAGTGCGGCAGAAGCAAGTAGCCTGGTGTCTCGATTTCTAAAGGGTTGAGCCGGCTATCCTTCCCTGGACCACCGGCTCGTCAGGATGAGGGAATGCCACGGTTGAACACTCCGAATGCATTGTAGCATTTCTTGAAACTGGCCAAATTTAGGCTAAATTGAAGTTATGGATTGGAGGGGGAATTGAAGTGTCCGGTTTGTGGCGGCGAATTTGACGGCGTAACTTTTCGCTCGCGCTCAGGCTCGTCGATTTACGCTAAACGGTGCAATCAGTGCAGCGGTTTTTGGTTTGAAAGAGAACCGGCATCCGACCTCGAGCTTTCTTCGGTGTTAGAACAAGATTCTGCTTCCGCAAATTACTCGATGAAAAATACCGATCTTGTTTGTCCGCAGGATCAGTCGCTTTTGGAAGAAGTTGACAGCAGTGAGCTGCCGGCGGGCAGTCGCTACTGGCGCTGCAACGACTGCGACGGCAGTTTTTACCCCAAAGGCCAGCTCGCTACGCTCTCGGAATGGCGCGCTAAAAATTCCGCCCACGTCTCAGGGGGCCCATTGAAACCAAATGTGGCGATTTCGTCGGTGCTGGTAGTCGCTTTGGTTGGGCTAGTGGGTGCCTCGGCGGGGAAGATTAGCGGTTTTTCTGCCGCGACAGATCAAGTGTTGCCGACCCTTGGACCAAGTCTGGGGACACTAATTCTGCTGGCAGTTACCTATGTAGCCGGAACGATCCTGGCAATTTTAGGCCGCAAGGTGGCCGTGGTAGCCATGGGTTGGGGCGTTATTTCCATCTGTTTGGTTGGTTTTTTCGTGGTAATCTTTGGACCATAGCCATGGGTAATTATCGAATATTCTAATTATCAAATAACCAAAAAATGACGAAACCACTAAATCATCAACTTTTGGAGATTAGTACATTTGGAAATTTTTCGATGATTTGGTTATTCGAAAATTTGGTTATTCTGTAATGGCTTTGGCCAAAATTCGCAGTGCGGTGGTCAGCGGAATTAGTGCTACCGCAGTCGAAGTAGAGGTTGATGTTGCATCCGGTCTGCCGGGGTTTATTATTGTTGGTTTAGCTGATAAGGCAGTAGAAGAGTCGCGCGAGCGAGTGCGTAGCGCTATCAAACACTCCGGCTTTAGCTTTCCGCTGTCACGTATTACCGTCCATTTGGCGCCTTCGGAGAAGAAAAAAAGCGGTGTTCATTTTGATCTGCCCATTGCCTTGGCAATTCTTGTGGCCGACGGCCAGCTGAAGACTAAAACCCTTCCTACCAACGCCTTGTTCCTTGGGGGTCTGTCGCTCGACGGCCGAACTCAGGCAATCAACGGCACGCTCGTGCTGGTGGAGTGGGCACGGAACAACGGGTTTGATCGAGTGGTACTGCCAAGTGAGAATTACGAAGAGTCGTTACTTGTTGAGGGCATCGACCTAGTCCCAGTTTCTTCCTTAAACGAGGTAGCCGAGCTGATATTGCACGACACCCTACCGCCCAAACCCACTCCGTCTCTGCGACATGCCGAAGAAGATCATTCAACCGACTGGTTGCAAATCCAGGGACAAGAAAAAGCCAAGCGGGCTGCGGTAATCTCGGCTGCCGGCGGTCACAATCTGCTAATGGAAGGGCCGCCCGGGGCCGGCAAGACGCTGATTGCCAGAGGTATTAGGGCGCTACTACCCGCTCTAAATCGGGATGAGAAAATTGAAGTTGTGAAAGTTCACAGCGTTGCCGGCGAGCTTGACCGAAGTGCGCCGGTTGATTCGATCGGTCGGCCGTTTCGCTCGCCGCATCACACCGCGAGCCATATCTCGATTGTTGGCGGCGGCACACATCCGCGGCCGGGTGAGATATCGCTGGCTCATCACGGAGTCCTGTTTCTGGATGAGCTACCAGAGTTTAATCGCTTGGTGACGGAATCGTTGCGTCAGCCGTTGGAGGACGCCGAAATTAATGTGGCTCGGGTTAACGAGTCGGTTCGTTATCCGGCCAATTTTATGCTGGTAGCGACGATGAACCCCTGTCCGTGCGGCTGGTTTGGGTCGGCTACTCACGAATGCATCTGTAGCGCTCACGCGATTAGTCAGTATCGCAAGAAAATTTCTGGCCCGATTATGGACCGCATTGATATTTACCTAAACGTGCCGGCTCTGCCGATCGCAAAACTCCAGAATCCCGAGTCTCATTCGAAGGAGCTCCAGACCTTGCGTCAGCTGATCGCCCAAGCCCAAGATTTGGCTCGCCAACGTAACGGCAAAGTACTTAACGGTCGGATTTCTCCGGCTAGTATTTCCAAAATCTGCCAGACCGATCCGGCAGCGGCGAAACTCATCGAACAAGCAGGGGATAAATTCGGTCTCACCGGTCGCGGCTATCATAAATTACTGCGAGTCGCTCGAACAATTGCCGATTTGAACCACCACGAGAATATCGGAGTTTCGGAAGCCGCCGAGGCGCTGCAGTATCGCTTCAACCGAGCCAGCTAGTTGCTAAGACGAAGCGTTTCGTACACCCAGTTACCAAGTTGAGTGTCGTAGGGAGTTGTTCGTTTGGTGATCACTGCTCCGATAAACAGCACGGCGATTATCGCCACGCAAAACATTGTTCGTTTCAGTCCAGTGACGGCCGGTGTTTTGATCGATACGTCGTCGTGGCTTTCGACAATCGCGGTTTCTGTTTGAGGCGCTGTAACAATCGCCGCGCTCGGTTCGGCAAAGCTTACCACCGAACCTTGATTGATCTGCTGAAGTTGGATCTTTTTAGCCAACTGCGCTTGGAATTTTTTCTTGTTTTTCTTAGACATCGAGGATATCTTAGGGTTCTTTTTGTCCAAACACAAGGCAATTTTGTGGGGGCCGGGGGCCTAGTTGCCGTTCGACGCTGCTCACGGTGCCGAGCGAAGTCGAGGCACGAAGCGGCCCCGAGGCCCCCACACCCCCTGCCCCGCACGCTTGCCCCAGGCGGGTGGAGAAAACTGGCTCCTCGCCACCGGAAGGATCTCGCTATCGCTCCGGCTTTCGCAAAGCGAAAGCCGCTGTGGCAGTCGCCGGTTTTCGGTTGATTTTATAGTTGGTGGAGGGTAGAATTGTAGGGAACTGCGGGAGTAGTTCATCGGTAGAATGTCTCCTTGCCAAGGAGAAGGCAGCGGGTTCAATTCCCGTCTCCCGCTCAAAATTTCCCGTTAATTCGTAGAAAAAGGGCTCTACTACAGGTAAAATACAGACGTTCGGCCAGGTGCCCGAGTGGTTAGGGAGCGGTCTGCAAAACCGCGTACAGGGGTTCGATTCCCCTTCTGGCCTCACTAGCCGCCAAGGCGGCAATCACCGAATAACCAAATAAACTAATAATCAAAATAAATCCTAGTTAGTATCCTGATTTTGTTATTCGGAAATTCTTTGAAAATTTGATGATTTGGTTATTTTATAATTCCAAATGGTTGACCGATTCATCTTCTTGGTCTACTATTTGTCAGAATGGCAAATTTCTTGCAGGTTACGTTAATCGTTTCCGGCATCCTGCTGATCATCTCGATCCTTCTTCAACACCGCGGTAGCGGTCTTGGTGGGGCATTTGGTGGTGAGAGCACTTCTTACCGCAGCCGTCGTGGAATTGAGAGCTTGCTTTACCGTCTGACGATCCTGTCCGCGGCGGTATTCCTGGTGGCGGCCATCGCCCGCCTCTTCGTCTGAACCCCACGATGAAAATTCCAAATCTACGTCGAATTTTTCAACGATTAAGTCGACTGGTTTGGGAGTATGAAAAAGTGTTATTGGCACTTCTCTCGATAGTTATCGTCATATCGGGCACGTTTTGGTATCGACAGTTTGCGTCAACCAGGAGCGATGCGCCCTCTGTTGGCGGGACGGTAATTGTTGGGGTGATCGGCGGCCAGGAGGAGTTGCGCTTAATTGCTACCCGCCTAACTAAGGCCGGCTTATTCTCCATCGACCGCGATGGCAAATTGCAAAATCTTCTTGTCTCTTCCTGGAGTGTGAATCGCGCACAGACGGAGTTCAATTTCAAACTACGACCGAGTGTAAATTTAGATGAGATTTCATCGGCGTTGCAAAGTCAAACTGGAGTACTCGGTCAGGCCATCGTGAGTACAAGAAAAGGACGTCTAGTTATTAAAGTAAGCGAAAGCAACCCAAGCTTGCCGTTGCTCCTAGCACGGCCTTTTTTTGACTACGGCTCTTACAAAGTTAGCAACAGTAGTAACACCACCGCGGTTTTTGTGCGCAACACTCGCGAGGATGCTCTGCCGGCCTTTATCAATAAAGTAGTGGTTCATGCCTATGAGCAAACTGAGGATCTGAATAATGCGCTCAAGAGGCGGCGGTTGGATATCGCAACGAGCAGTGAGGGGATTGAACAACCAAGCGGTTACACTACTTACAACGCCAATCTAAGCCGTTACTACGCTCTCCTGTTTAATACGAATCGTTTCTCACTGCGCGACTCGGCACTCAGGCAGCGTCTTATCCAAAAGAAAAAGCCTCTCAATACAGCAATATTCTCGCTCATCTCGCCCGATCAGCAGCCGCAGAGGACATTGGCAGAGGCTTTGGTCTCGCGGTGGAAACTCCTTGGCGCAAAGGTAAACCTCAGCCTAAAGCCGCAAGATGAGATCGCGACAGGTATCGCTCCGGCTCGCAACTTTGACGCCATGGTTATCGGGCTCGACTACGGTTTTGAGCTGGATCCGTACTACTTCTGGCATTCCTCGCAGCTTCGCATTATGGGTAATAATTTTTCTGGACTTAACAGCCCCCAGATTGATAAGACGCTTGCAAAGATACGCCAGAGTTTGAACGCCAGTACTCGTCGCAACCTCCTCATTCAGCTTCATAGCGAGATTCGTCGCCAGGCCGCCGGGAGAATCCTCCAACAAGAGAGCGTGAAATTTGTCGTATCGTCGGGGGTGAGGTTCGTTCCGCCGTTTTTGGCTTCAACGACCGCGGATATCTTCCAAGCCCTGCCGCTTTGGTCGGTGAAGTAGTGAAAAACCGTTCTTAACTGGTATAATTAGCTGTGTCCATTGCCCGGATGGCGAAATCTCCCTATTGGTTGAATTCGCCACCCGGAAAGAAGAGCCATTGCCCGGATGGCGAAATGGTAGACGCGCACGCTTCAGGTGCGTGTGAGCGTAAGCTCATGGAGGTTCAAGTCCTCTTCCGGGCACGAGCGCGAGTGCTGTAATTGGTAGCCAGGCATCCTTGAGGTGGATGTGGGGGTAACCCCGTGGAGGTTCAAGTCCTCTCTCGCGCACAGATCGAAAAAATAGGGCTGTAAAGCCTTGAAAAAGTAATCATACTGTAGTAAGATTCGCCCAGTTCCTTAGGAGCTAAGGAGTAGCATAATGGTTTTCAAAACCGTAACTCCCGAGATGATTGAGGCATTTGCCGAAATCTCGGGGGATCGCAACCGCCTGCACTTCGATGACGTGTTTGCCAAGAAGACTTTGAACGGAAAGTGCAACGGTCGGATCGCCCACGGCGCATTGATCTTTGCCTTACTCAGCGGTTACATCGCCCATGAGTTTGGCGATGGCACCACGGTCCGCAAGGCCGAGTGCTGTTTCAAACTGCCTTTCGAGCCGGGTGACGGTGCGGGCTTCTCTCACACCATTGTTGCTTCCCGAACAGTAGGATCGGCCGTGCTCGCTGACGTTGAGGTAAGCGTCGTCAGACAGCGCGGTGGAGTTGAAGAGGTTGTTGGCAAGACGGCACTCGTGCTCTTGCAGCCTCTCTAGCCCCCGGCAGCTTCCAATCAGTGCCGCGGTGGATGTTCCACCTCGGCACTTCTTTATATACCAAGAAAAATTAGCTAAAATACTTTAGTAGTTACGCCGAAGTAGCTCAGTGGTAGAGCACGCCCCTGAAGAGGGTGGTGTCGTCAGTTCGATTCTGACCTTCGGCACGACATAATCAAAAAATGTATAAAGAAGTTGAGATAAAAGCAAAATTAACCGATCCAGCCAAAACCCTAAAACTTTTAGCGAATTTTGGCATTGAGTTTGGCCCGCCTATCCACCAACACGATAAAATATTTTCTCCTCGCGATCTTGAAGACTTCGGAGCATTTCATCAAGGCATAAGTTTTCTCCGTGTTCGACGACAAGACGACGACGCCTTTTTCACCCTCAAGAAATCTGAATTAAATGAGCTGGAAAGTACAGAAATCGAGACGAAAGTTAGTGACCCCGAAGCAACCGAGAATATTATCCGCGAAGTTGGGTATGTGTTCTCGACAGAAGTTCGCAAAACTCGCCGCAAAGCCAAGCACAACGACACCGAGCTATGCTATGACGAGGTGGAGGATCTGGGTACGTTCATCGAACTGGAGCGGATTATGGAAATGGGCAGCGACGTCGAGAAAGCCCAAGGCGAGTTGTTCGAATTCTTGAAACAATTTGGGGTGGACGAGGCCGATAGAGTCACCAAGGGCTACGACACACTAATGCTTACTCTGGCCGACAGCAAACAATGATCACTATCGAAGACTTTCAAAAATTAGACATTCGCATCGGCACGATAAAAAGCGCCGAGCGGCTTGAGGACTCAAAAAGACTCCTGAAGCTAACTGTCGACTTTGGCGATGAGACACGAACGATTCTAGCCGGCATTAGCAAAACCGTGGAAGACCCTGAAACGCTGGTCGGTAAACAGTCACCTTTTCTCTTTAATCTTGAACCGAAAGAATTAGCTGGCGTCACCAGCGAAGGAATGATGCTCTGCGCTTCCAGCGATGATGCCCCCGTTATGCTGTCTCCAGTAACCGAAGTGAAACCAGGCAGTCAAATTTCATGACAGAATTTTTCACGAGCCGATTTGCTACTATCGATAACTATTTCCAAACCCAGCATTTTTGGGACACGGGCTGGAAGAATCTCTTTTCGTGGAGTTTTTGGAGCGAAGGCGCTCCATCGCCAGATTCGCAGTACTATCTATTCACCGCGATACTACTGGTGCTCTCAGTTGGATTACTTATTTTTTGGCGAGTAAGAATAAAAAAAGCCCACAAAATTACCCCCGTTTTCCAGCTTCCGTTAGCCCAATTGGCCAACATTATCGCGTTCGTGATAATTATCGGCATTACCTATTACTTCTTTCGCTCTCAGGGCATCGTTTACCTGTCGAGCCGCTTGGTAGTCCTACTCTCGCTGATTGTTGCAGCCCTGTGGTTAGGCTGGGTGGCAATCTATTTGAAGAGGGTCGCTCCGCGCAAACAATCTCAGTACCTTGAACAAGAGCGCTTTTTCAGGTATATTCCATCAAAGAGGAAGAATAAATGAGCAGCCCAACATCCACAACTAAAACCCCCACAACCATGGCCGAGCTCGTCGAGCTACTCGGCGACAAGCTAATTCCATTTACTGATGGCGATGTCATCGACGTTATCATTCTTTCCACTTCTAAAGATTCAATTATGGTTGATGTTGCCGGCCTGGCGACAGGCATCATTCCCGAAAAAGAGTTCTCCGCCGAAGCCACCCGTTTGAAAGCCGGCGACAAGGTACGAGCCTACGTAATGACGGCTGAAAATGATAAGGGTTACGCCATTCTCTCGTTGAAACGCGCCGAAAAAGAAAAGCTGTGGAACATGCTCGAAGCCCGCAATACGACCGGTGAGATTATCGCCGTCAAAATTGTTCAAGCCAATAAGGGTGGGCTGGTTGCTGAGTACGGCAACATGCAAGGCTTCATTCCGGTAAGCCAGCTTTCCGCCAAACACTACCCTCGTGTGAACGGCGACCGCGCTAAGATTAAAGAAAAGCTTGAAGAACTCATCGGCCAAAGCATTGAAGTAAAAATTATGAGTTACGACCGTGGCAGTAACAAGATCGTATTTTCAGAGAAAGCCGTCGGCGACGCCGATCAAGAAGAGAAGGCGAAACAGTTCACGATCGGCCAACACGTTAAAGGTAAAGTAACCGGCATCGTAGATTTCGGTCTCTTTGTCGACATCGGCGAGATGGAAGCCTTGGTTCACATCTCTCAGGTTTCCTGGCAGCGCGTTACCAACCTTAAAGAAAACTTCCAGGTTGGCCAGGAAATCGAAGCAGAAGTAGTTAATGTAGAAGGCAGCCGTGTTTCACTTTCAATCAAAAAGCTTCAGGCCGACCCATGGCAGAGCGAAGTGAAGAACTTTGAAGCCGGTACACTAGTGAAAGGCGAGATTGTGACCGTGACGCCGTACGGGGCGTTTGTAAAATTGTCAGAAAATATGGTCGGACTTTTCCGCACGACAGCGCCAGCTGAGGGCGAAGAGGCGCAAGCGCCTGTTGTAGAAGGTAAAACCTACGACTTCGAAATTGTCTCTATCGAGCCGGAGCTGCGGAAGATCTCCCTGAAGTTGGCTGAGAGTAAAGCAAAACCGCAGAAAAATGCTAAATCTAAAAAGTAACTCGAACGGTTTCGAAATAAAGGGTACGGAAAAACTGCTTTTGACTGGCTCGAAACTTTCTCTGGGCGATCTAGAAGTTTCTTCTCCCGGCGAATACGAACGTGGCGGCGTGGAGATTATTTACGGTCAGTCAGCGTCTTTAATTGTTTGGGAGCGCCTGGAAATAGTTTATGTTTTTTCAGGAGATAAACCATCAGGTTTTGAAAAGGGACAGTTTTCGCCCTGCGATATTTTAATTATTGACGGTGAAGCAACAAAAATGGAAAAGGCTCAGGTGAACGAGCTGCTCGAGACGTACGACCCAAATATGGTAGTTTTCCGCGCCTCGCACGTACCTACCGGAATCGACGCAAGCAAAAGCGAACCAGTTGAATTACTGAAGCTAAGCGCTCAAACGCTTCCTTCGGAGGGGAGAGAGATCGTTGTTCTGACATGAGCCCGGAAGCCGACGTTTCACGGCTTGTCAGTAGCGCCCGCCAAATCAATATAATTGTCCACCGTAATCCCGACGGTGATTCGCTTGGCTCCGCTCTTGCCCTGAAGCAAGCCTTCCCAAAAAAGAATATTCGATTGTTCTGTAAAAGTCCGATACCTTCCGTATTCACTGCAATCTTGGGCCCAATTGAGACAGCCGAACGGCTGGAAAACGCTGACCTGATAATGGTCGTGGACTGTTCGGAGTTGCATCACACCGGTTACGCCCAAGAGCTACCAAACGCCACCAAATCTGGCTCGCCGCTGGTTGTGATTGATCATCATCGGCAAGGGAACTTAGTTAAATTAGCCGCGTTTAACTGGTGCGACAGCACCGCATCGACAACAGCCGAACTGGTTAGTCAGCTCCTAGGTAATATGCGTATCGCTTTAAACGCCGAAATTGCGACTTCCTTGCTACTTGGACTCTACACTGACACCGGCGGTTTCCAGCACCCAAACACCAACAGCGCCACATTACGTCTGGCGGGTCACCTGATCGGATGCGGGGCAAAATTACAACAGATCACTGAAAGCCTGGCCGCAAGGCGTAGCTTAATTCAAACAAAACTTTGGGGATATGCCATGAATACCGTTGAAATCGATAAAAAAGGGCTGGCCTCGGCAAGGATAAGCCGTCAAACCATGAAAGACCTTGGCGCTGGCGCTGAGGATGCGGCAGGATTGGCCAACTTACTCTGCCTAACTAACGAGGCACGAGCATCGTTAGTCTTGGTGGAAACCGACTCCGGCTGGCGGGGAACGTTACGGACACGACACAAAGATATGAATATGCACGAGCTGGCGACGCTCTTCAACGGCAAGGGAACACGGCGAAGTGCCGGTTTCTTAGCGACAAACGAGCTAATTTTAGGTAAAATATTGGACGAGCCAGTGTAAAAATTGGCCGGGGTGTTGGAATGGTAGACAATAGTGACTTAAAATCACTTGCTCGTAAGAGCGTGCGGGTTCGAGTCCCGCCCCCGGCACGACCGATTGGGGTTCGACTGCGAGCCGTCCTAGGCGGCGAGAAGTTGGAGTTCACTGAAAGTGGACGGAAAATCCCCACCTCGGGCACAGAGGGCAGTTAGCTCAGTGGTAGAGCGTCTCGTTTACACCGAGAGGGTCGTAGGTTCGAATCCTACACTGCCCACTTTTTTCACTCACGGACTTCCATCCGAGCGAACCAGTTTCTCGAATACCGATATCTGGCGGTTGAGCATTAGCTTGATGGAAAAATTATCTTCGACGAATTTTTTGGCTTTGACGGCGAACCTCTTTTTCGCCGATTCGTTGGCTAAAGCATCTTCCAGCTCGACGGCATACTTGTTTTCGTCACGCACCACAACTGCCAAACTGTCCGGATAAACTTCCGGCTGAATCGGGGAGTCGAGCGCCACCACCGGAGTTCCGGCCAACATAGCCTCGCCGATCACCAGACCCTGCGTTTCGGTTTGCGAAGCAAAGACAAACGCATCACTCCCGCCGTAAATACGCTGGGTATCTTCTTTTGGTAGCGGGCCGGTGCAAATTACTTGGTTCTCAACGCCAAGCGATTTCGCATCCGCCATCGCTTCGTCCAAATCACCGGGTCCCACCAATAACAAAACTGCGGTTTTTTGCCGCAATACCGGCGCACACATCGTTAACAACTTGGTGATATTCTTTTCTTTCGAAACCCGACCGACATAAAGCAAGATTTTTGACGCCGGGCTGAAATGAAACCGCGCCGCCAGTTCCAAGCGAGAAAAATTATTACTTGGCATCGAAATGCCCGTAGGAATAACATAAATCTGTTTTTTGACGCCGTAAGCCGCTAGTCGTTTCGCAATAACTTTGCTTGGGGTAATTACAGCGTTCATCGCGTTAGCGACAGTTTTGGAGCGATGCGCCATCACCCGAGCACCAGCCTCGCCAGCGTAAAGTCGGCCGTACTCCTCAACCATAGTATGATAGGTAAGAACTCTCGCCTTCTTAGAGCGTTTCATCAGTCGTTCAAAAGCATTCTCCGACCAGGTAAGGGTGTGTAACCAGAAAGCGTCCGGCTCAAAACGAGAGATGAGGTCTGCAAACTCACCCGCCGCGGCAGCGCCAAACATCCGTTCCTTCTTATGCATCGCCGAGAGAAACCAGCGACTAATCGGCGAGGCAACGATAGGATGGTGCTCTGGCCGGACTTGGCCCATAGCGTAGCGTGGCGCGACGATCGCTATCTCATGTCCGGCACGAACGAATCCATCGACACTTGTGTTGATTGACGTTGTAACGCCGTTTGCCAGCGGATAGGTTAACGACCCCACCAGAATTTTCATATCTTTTTAGGACTTTCGCGAGGAGCCGAACGTGTGACGAATAACTTGCCAATCTTCAGCAATCACGGAGATTACTGCCGCCATCGGTACACCGAGCAAGATACCCATTAAGCCGTAGAGCTTGCCGCCAACCAGAATCGCCAGAATAACGATAAATGGATTTAGGCCAACGGCTTTGGACATGACTTTCGGAACGATAATATTACCTTCAAGCTGTTGCACGATAATGTACACTATCAAAACCAAAAACCCCTGGAGCGGTGAGGCCACCAAACCGACAATTACACCCGGAATTGCGCCGAGCCACGGACCCAGAATTGGCACAACTTCGGTTAATCCAGCCCAAACGCCAAGGGAGAGAGCGTAATCTGACCCAACAATAAGCAAACCAAGCGTGATTAATACCCCGACAATTAGCATTAGTAGCAGCTGTCCCCGTACCCACGAGCCGAGTTTTCCGGTAATTTTACGCGTTGTCTCGGCTAGCGCTCCGTGCCATTCGGCTGGCAGAATTCCCTTGTAAATTCTCCTCAGGCCGTCCTCTTCCAGCAACAGGTAGAAACTCAGGACAATCACTGTAATTACCGCCACTACACCGCTCACAACTCCCACAGTTCTCGTGAAAAGGAATTCGCCGATATTGCTTAAGTAACTCGAGATTTGGTTGATGTTTCTTACGGCCACGTCAGCCATCGACGACAGGAAACCAGACGGCTGTTGCGATAGCTTCTCGGTATAGGCTGGCAAATTAGCGCTGAATTGCTGCAACTGATCGATAAACGGCGGAATAATCAGCGAGAAAATCATCCCGAGCAGGACGAAAATAATTACAAAAACGGAAACGACTGCTCCAGGACGGGTGATGGTTTTGGCCCATCGATCAACGGTGGGAGACAGACCGGCAACGATGATTAGGACCAAGAATAACAGCACCAACACATCGCGAATGGCAAAGAGAAACCAAACGCCTAGTAAAAACAGGGCTATTCGAACCAGAGTCGAAGTGGATATCTCTATTTTCGTTGTCATTAGCTTTAGTGTAGAAGAAAACGCGTTGCAGTCAAACTACTGTCGGGTCCTGTGAGCTTGGTCGGGGATGCCAGACTCGAACTGGCGGCCTCCGCGTCCCAAACGCGGCGCGCTACCAACTGCGCCAATCCCCGGCCAAGCTCACGATCATCAGCAGGCGCGCTTCCTGGGCTCGACCGTCGTAAGTATACGACAGGGTCTCGCCCGCCTCAACGAATCGAAGCAAAGCAGTTTGCTTCTTATTACCGTTTCGGCCCAACTGCCCGCCCGCAACGCCAGCAAGCTTGTCTTGCGTGGCGGGCGCGGCGCCACACCCCGAAGAGCTCTATCTTACCTGAATTCAAGAGAAAATGGAGGGGCTAGACTCTACAAATACAGCCGTCCGATCGCGACAATGACAACGAAAGCGACCAGCGAGGCCCAGGTTAGAACCGGCAAGCCTTTAAGCGCTTCAGAATTACCAGCAATGCCCGATGAGACTTTAGCATCGATCAAACGCACCGCCACCAGATAATCAAGGACTATTAATCCCATTTTTACCCAAAACCAAGGATTGGTGCCGGTATCCTCCCACTCCACATAGGCCATGTAAACACCGGTGATAACAAGCACCGACATGCCGTAGATGCCGAACCGACGGACAAACTTAATCGCTTTTAGTTTAAACCCGTCAAGCGGCCTAGAAACGGAAAATGCCAGCGAAAAAAAGACTACACCAACTACAACGCAGGCACCGAGAATGTGAAGCAGTAAGACAATATCGTGCAATTCCATCTAACCTCCTTGTAATGTTAACTCGTCCGTCAGAGCATTTTTGATCTCCGTGGAAGAGCTTTGGTCAGAGCGGAAAGTGAAAATCACCCACGGGTTGATTCCAGCTGGTTGGTACAGTTTGAAAGCGTATTTTAGCCATTTTTGGGTAACCGTACTTCTGAAAATATAGGCATTTCTGTAGCCGTAGTACGGCTCGTCGAGCAGGGTGATTGTCTGGCTCGTCACACCAGTATCCCTAACAATATATTTTGGGAATATTTTGGTTGAGCCGTTGGTCTGAACCAACCGCATTTCTAAATCAGCCGGCTCGTCGCTAGTGGTGCCGCTCAATCTCCAATCAATTTTGGCGCCGTTACTGGTGTCAATTGTCCACGAGCCGGGGAAATCGAACGTAATACCGAAGCTCTCAACCGTCAAGATAGTGTTTTCATCGTCGATCTTTACCACCACGCCGCCTTCTAGCTCAGCTGCTTCGGCAACGTCGGCGGCCCGGTTGCCAGCGTGTTCAACCGTTAAAGTTTCCACTTTTTCGTGCACGGTAAGCTTGGCGTACAGATAGCCGTACGCTAAGTAGAACAGTCCAAGCGCAATGGCAATAACGAGCACAACAAGTAGCCAGCGGCGCCGGTTTTTTGGTTCTTGGTTATCTTCCATACCCTAACGATACACGAGTCCGTCGCCCAGGGCGACGTTGCGGCTCGAGGTTAGTCCGCGATCTTGAAGGTAGCGACGACGTTTTTGGAATCAGCGTAAACGGCTGTTAGATCGTCAGGAATGGCCTGGGCTTGGCTCCAGCCCCAGTAGTAGCTAGCGTTGTGGCCAAGTTCAGTTGGTATGTTAGCCTCCTGCTGAGACAGAGTCCATTGGGCTGGCGTATAAACTGATACCGCAAAAGCACTGGCGTACTTAGCGTCGTGGGTTGAATCAGCGTTCACCCAAGTGTCTTCCGTTGAAGTTGTGGGCATCTCAAAGTAACAGGTGACCACAGCGTACCCCGGCTGCGGGTCCATATCCGCTTGCAGAATTTGTTTCACTTTGTGACCGGTCCATTTGGCACCAAATGTCAGATCAAAACCGTATGCGGCTGTATCGCCGCAAGCCACAAGGTTTTCATCAGCTGCGGTAATTGATGTGGTGGCCGGGGTTTTGGTGGTTTCCGGCGGATTCGTATTCGCAGTTTTCTTAGGCACTATGGAGTCGGATGTTTCGTCGGGCGCGGTGTTCTGCTGGTAAACCAAGTAACCCAAGACTCCTACCAATACTAAAGCAAACACCAATAGGAGCGTCTTCAAGCTCGTGCTGGCGTGATCGTGATTGGGCAGTTCGTCGTTCAGAAGCATTTTTTAGTTAGTAAGTTTGAAGGTAGCTGCAACGGTGTCAATCTTCAGGTTCACGGCTTTTGTCTCCCAACTCACCGGAAACGCCTGCGCGTGAGAGTATCCAAACACGTAGGTATCATTGGCTGCCAATCTAGTCGGTGTTGGACCTTCATCATTCTGGAAAGCATTCCAAATTTTTGTCGGATATGCGCCGACAACCATCACCGTCGTATAACCAGCGATCGTCCTGGTCGTTCCGTCCGAAGTGCAGTTATCGCTTGCCGCACACGGCACAAAGAACTCGACATTTTTTATTGTCGGTTGGTCAGGATCGCTCCAAGTAGATGTCTTATACCCCGTCCAGGTACTATTCAACTTCATGGTGTATCCGTGGGTAGTGTTGGTGTAGGTTAGGACGCTGGCGGTGCTCTGCGTGCTATTATCCACCTCCTCCGGCGCAGTGTTCTGCTGCCAAACAAGGTAACCTAAGACTCCTACCAGCACTAATGCAAATACCAGCAGCAACGCCTTCAAACTCGTACTAGCGTGTTCGTGATTTTCTATTCCGTTTAATTCCATAAATTCCCCCTTCGACTCCACGCTAGTGTGTTTGAGGTACGACGTCAACTCCTGGGGCAGCCGCTTGCTGATCTACTTCGTCATAGATTAGTTTAATTTCGCTTTTTTGACTAACAACAAGATACCCCAGGGCTCCGATTAGAATTAAGGCAAACACCAGCAGCCACAGCTTGAGCCCTGCTCCTACTTCGTTTTCACCCATTGAAAACATCATACTAAAACGTGTTTCTCAGAAAAGCGTTAATTGACTACAAAGCCCCTGGAGAATATACTGCCAGATGAAAGTAGAAAAATGACCAACAAGATAACGAAAGGACAGTATGAATTCAACAACTATCGCGATACTCGCGGCCGTAGGGGGTATAGTCGGGGGCTTTATTGTGCGCCAAATACTCTTAACACGCTCGCAGGAGGATTTAGAGAGTAAGTCGAAGGAAATCATTTTAGAGGCCAAAGAAGAGGCTCTAAAAATACGCGAGGAAGCCAAGAAGGGCGACGCGGACCACAAGAAGGAGTTAGACAAAGTCGAAAGCCAGCTGCGAGAGCGGGAGGCTTCTTTGGAGCGCCGGATGGAAAAAATCGAGAGTGAAAAAAGCCAACTCGAAGCCGAGTCAGAACACTTGGACTTGGCCAAAAAGGACATCACCAAACTGCACGAGGATCAAGAGAAGGAGCTGGCCAGTATCGCTAAAATGACGCGCGACGAAGCAAAGGATCGCTTGTTGAAAGAAGTGGAAAAAGACTATTCCGAGGATATTATTCGCAAGATCCGCTCGATGAAAGAGCAGATGAAATCCACCTGGGATGCCGAAGCCAAAGAGATTATTGCTACCGCCATCGAACGGCTCGCTACCGAGCAAACTGCCGAAATGACGGTGTACTCCGTTCACCTGCCAAGCGACGAGATAAAAGGCAAGATCATCGGCAAAGAGGGCCGCAACATTCAGGCGTTTGAAAAAGCGACAGGGGTAGATTTGGTTGTGGACGAAACGCCCGAGACAGTTACCGTGTCGAGCTTTGATCCGATCCGCCGAGCAGTGGCCGTAAAATCCTTGCAGATGCTCATTAAGGACGGCCGCATTCAGCCAGCCAAAATTGAAGAGTTTGTGAAAAAAGCCCAAAGCCAAACCGAAGACGAAATTAAAGAAGCTGGCGAACAGGCCGTGGCCGAAGTTGGACTGGGAGGCATTCACCCAGAGTTGGTAAGGTTGCTCGGCTCGATGAAATTTCGCACTTCTTACGGCCAAAACCAACTTGCTCACGCCATCGAAGTTACCCACATTGCCGGACAGCTAGCCGAAGAAATTGGGGCTGATGTGAATATCTCCAAAAAAGGCGCGCTGTTGCATGATATTGGTAAAGCCGTCTCACACGAGCTGCCTGGTAGTCACGTTGATGTTGGCGTAGAGCTAGCTCGTAAGTACGGGATGAGCGAAGCGGTAATCCACTGTATCGAAGCCAGCCACGAGGACATTGATGCCAAGAGCGTTGAGGCGATTCTCTCGCGAGTGGCCGACGCTATATCGTCGGCTCGTCCGGGAGCGCGACGCGAATCTACCGAGCAGTACATCAAGCGCATGACCGATTTAGAAAACGTCGCCAATGCCTTCACTGGAGTGGAAAAATCATTCGCCATTCAGGCTGGTCGCGAAGTACGAATACTAGTTAAGCCCGAATTGATTGACGATTTAACCGCGATGAAACTGGCTCGCGATATTGCCAATAAGATTGAGGCGGATCTGCAGTATCCTGGCACGGTGAAAGTTAACGTCATCCGCGAAACACGGTTTGCAGAGATCGCGAGGTAAACCTCGGCTTCACCGCAATCAGCTGTCGGCTCTCAGCTTTTTTGAGAAAGATCCAAGCTGCTTTCTTAAGGCGTAGTGCCTGACCATCAGTGACTCATAATTGAGTCGGGTGAGATCTTTAGCTACATCTAAGCACGCCGTAACCTCGTAAACTGACCCAAGGGCGTTGTGAATATATCGATTAAAATCCTTGTCAGAATTTTTACCAGAACCCTCGGCAATATTCAGGACGACCGATAGTGACGCCCGTCTAATTTGATTAACTAAGTATTCAAGTTCACGAGGAAATTTCTTAGTGAACTCGAATATCTCTTTATGAAGCTCTTTGGCTAGCTGGTAGACACGGAACTCATTAAATCGAAAATCTTCGGTCATATTACTATCCTAGCTGAAAGCTGACAGCCGCTTGCTGATAGCTACTAAAAGCCTTACGCTTTTAGTAATGGACAAAGCGGGTTTGGCAAAAAAATTAGCGTCGGCTAGCCAGCTATCTGACGCGGAGGCTACTAAGTTTATCGATAGCTTCTGCGCTACTCTTGCTGAAAACTTTCGCCAGGGCGAGAAAGTGGTAATTGCCGATTTTGGTAGCTTTTTCGTCCGCGAAGATAAATCTGTGCAGTTCAATCCCAGCGCCAAACTCAAAGAAAAAATCGGCTAGTCGCCTCTCGACTCACTTTGTTCGCTCGAGGTTTTTCGGCAGTCTCTCGTAAGATACGAGCTTACTTCGAGCCTGTCGAGAAGTGCCCCCCGCAGGAGTTGCACCTGCGACCATTTCAAGCTTTTCTTTGGCGGAGTTCGGATGTACTGAAATTTTAGCGAATTTCGGTCTTGTAGGTAGAGCCTTTGTTCTTTGAATTATCAAATAGAAAAACGCGCCAAAGGTCTAAAGACATGGCGCGTTTGGCTGGCGGGAGATGCGAGGTGGATCAGCCGGTGAGGTACGCGAGAAGCGCAGCCCAGTTCTTGGCGCGGACCGTGTCGGACCGCTTGCTGTACTCCTCGTACTCCAACGCCTTCGAGAGATCCTGCGGGTCGAATCGATCGACCCAGTTCCTCGTGTTGGAGAGGAGTACCTTGCTACCCTCGACCGTGAAGGCCGTGGGGGCACTCTCGCCACCGTCGTAGTTGAAGGCATCGAAGCAGGCAGAGGCGGGATGCGAGTGGTGGCTGCAGTCGGTGAAGACGGCGACATACTTCGCACCGGCTCTGACCGCGGCCAGCAACCCGATGAAGATGCCGACGGACATCTCCTGTCCCATGAACTGCGCCCCATCCGGACCTTGCGCCTGCTGTGAAGCGGGCACGAGGAGATCTGTCAGAACGACATCGAAGTTCGGGTAGGTGGTCGCCTGCTCGTTCGCCGCTTCCACGGAGGTAAAGTATTCGGCCTTCTTTGCCTCATCGTCGGATCGATAGGGGTCGAAGTCGCCGAACTGCAGTTTGAGAGCAACCGAGGCCTTCTGGTAGTCGCACTGTGGTGTGAGCAGCCTTTGCGCCTCGTCGTAGGTGTCGACGACCGTGAGGTCGTGGTTCTTGAGTTGGGCTTGGGCGGCTGCGAGATGGATCCTGTTGTCATCGAACAATAGAATACGCATGGCTTAATCCTCCATTCGGTTGGATTTGTGATCCCGTCCACTCGACATGAGTAGCGCGTCAGATACCTGAATCAGATGTCCAATGTGCTACTCACAGAGTAAACTAAAAAGGATTTCCCACTTTTTCTCCCGCTTTATCAAAGAGCTATCTGTAATTTAAGGGGAAATTCATCGCCTCAAATTATGTGTGAGTATAGCGTATGGTGTCTATCCTGTAAAGCCCGACTGACTACGATTTGATCTCTGCTAATAACCAACTAAAAAGCCCTATTTCAGGAAATCCTTCACTATTAACTCCTTTAACGTGGCGCCCTCGGCAGGAGTTGCACCTGCGACCATTTCAAGCTTTTCTTTGGCGGCGCTAAAATCGTGATTTACTCAATTTCCTATCCAAATCTTCTAAATAATAATATGGCGCCGATTGTAATTCAATCGCTCGTTTTACCTCTTCCAAGGTTTGCTTTTTGTTCCTCTTCGCGATTTTCAACAAGAGTGCAAAGAAAGTGCAGTTTTCATGTTTTCCAGTTTCTTGCACATTCAACATTTGAATCAAAATCGGCACTAAAGTTCTTGATGGAATTTTTAAAACTCTTGCAACAAATACTTTATCGTCAAAGATTTTATCTCCAACCTGTTCGATTTTTTGTAACACGATTTGCAGTTTCTTTGCTTCCAGTTGGGGTAATTTTTCAAGATAAGGTTTTATGTTTATCTTCTTTTGATCAATCAGCTCTTTTTCCAAAAGTGCCACCACCCACTCATTAGAAACATTTATCAAACTATGAAAATTACCCAAACCATTTTCTTTAACGACATAAAACCAGTTTTTCCAAGATTTAAGCTGGCTTTTACAATATTTTTCAGAAAACTTGGCATAAGCCGATGTCTTCTCCGTTGGTACATTTCGAGTAAGAGAAAAATCAAATTTCATTTCTCCTACAAGCGGCTTAAATCCTTTCTTCGTGGGGTTGATTTTGCCAAGAATCTTTACCCTCGCTCTTCTAACTTCGGGGTGTGGATTCAGCAAACTGACCTCGTCGCCAGTAAAGCCGTGCGGAGGAAATACGATAATTCTCTTTACAAATCTCGCATCCTCGCTTTTCAAACGAACAAAAAAGCAAGCTGGTCTTGTAATTACTTCTGCTTCTCTGTTGCCAAGAACTTTCTTGAAAGTTTTTTGGAAAAGCGAAGATGTATAAATTTCATAGAAATTGGATTGCATAGCATGATTAAAGAGTTTTCTTCCCCCAAAATTGAATACCAATTAGTTGTCGAGCGAAGCGAGGCGAACCAAAACTCTTTGACTTTTCCTTTCTGGCGCCCCCGGCAGGAATCGGACCTGCATCTACAGCTTAGGAGTCTGTAGCTCTGTCCATTGAGCTACGGGGGCGTAATTACTTACTATTATACTTTTACGGCGGTAGGTAGCACGCTACCCACCGCCGCGGTCAGAGGAGAAGCCAGTCGTCCGGATTATCCGAATCCGATCCGGTCCAGGGCCCAAGCCCCAGAAGCAATACCCCACAGGGTCGATCATAAGACTGTGAGTGACCAGGAGTTGCCTCACGCGTCGTTTGAGTGACTGGTGCTGGAGTCTGCTTTGTGATCGGTTTCGTATGGAACCGTTCGTACCAACTCCTTCTAAGTTGCGATAGGCTCGTTAAAAGAGCCATTTTCCCCTCCTTGGGAATCCCGTAGGATGTGAACAATCCTAGTCTTTCAGGTAAAATATGTCAAGCTTCGACTTTGCTCTCGTTCGAGTCTGAGCCTGAGGGCTCATCCCTCACCCTTCGACTCTGCTCGGGGTGCCCTGAGTGATATTGAATGGGCAGAGTCAAAGACAGCTTGACTCTGAGCCAGTCGAACGAGTCAAGCAAGCGGAGTTTCCGCTATCGGGCTGTGGCGCAGTTGGTAGCGCGCGTCGTTCGGGACGACGAGGTCGTGGGTTCAAGTCCCGCCAGCCCGACAATGAGAGAGAAGATTATAGCGCTGGTAATTCTAGCCCTGCTCACCGCAGGTGGTGGGGTGGTTATCGGTGCGGCAAAAAGTGATCGGGCCACACTAAAAGCCAGTAGCGAGCTCCAGCAGGCAACCATAAAAGTCGGCAAAAAAACTTTCACGGCCGAACTGGCACTAAGTGTGGCCGAGCAAGCGCAGGGTCTTTCGAACCGCCCATCAATGCCAAAAGATCACGGCATGCTTTTTGTCTTTACTCGCCCCACGTCGCCCCCGTTTTGGATGAAAGATATGCAGTTCTCGATTGACATCGTCTGGATTCTGCGCGATAGGGTTGTCGGCATCTCGCCTAATTTACCGATCCCCAAACCGGGCACAAAACCAGAAAAACTACCAATCTACTCGCCGCCATCGCCGGTTGATTACGTGCTCGAGCTACGAGCAGGCCAGTCGAGGGGTGTCCGGATCGACGACATCGTGACAATTCTCAACCCTCAAGCAATCTAGATGACTTTCTCGGAAACCGTGATCGGGATTATCCGCAACATCCCGCGCGGGAAAGTTGCCACCTACGGTCAGGTTGCGGCCTTAGCTGGCAGCCCAAGAGCAGCTTTGATGGTTGGTCGAATCTTGCGATACGCAAGCGAGCGCGAGCAATTTACCTCGAGCCCACCTGTCCCGAGCCGAGTCGAGGGAGTCGAGAGGCTGCCGTGGCAAAGAGTGATTAACTCGCAAGGTCGGATTTCAATTATCAACATCAGTTATCCAGCCGAACTTCAGGCCAAACTTCTGCAAGAAGAGGGGGTAAGGGTAACTATGCGCTCGAATAGCTACTTCGTCGACCTGGGAGAATATTTGGTTGCGCTTGACCGATTGGAGTTTACGCCTAAGATTTAATTAGGAGGACTATGGAAAAACAACAACGAGCGTGGGGCGAGTGGGCGTTTGTGCTGGGACTGCTATTTGCGATCTTTTTGGCATTTTTCCCGAATTTGCTTGAATCGGGAACTTCGGGCGTTGTCTTGGTGATTCTGGGAGCAATTGTTGGACTTTGGAACATCACCTCTAAAGAGCGGGCAGAATTTCTGGTTGCCGCCATCGCCTTGATGCTTATTGGATCGGGCGGTCTGCAACAGATTCCGACCGTTGGACCGGCCTTGCGAGACTTCGCCGTAAATCTGTTTGCCTTTGTGGCGCCAGCAACGTTCGTGGTGGCAATAAAAGCGATCATCGACCTTGGCCGACGCGCGTAGACATTCGAAAGTTGACGGTATTTCGGGTAGAATCACCTTACCGCGGGTGTCATATCTCCCCAAGGGTCATATGAACCTCGCTTTGCGGGTGTCATATAGCGGTTATTATGTCAGTTTTCCAAACTGAAAACGGCGGTTCGACTCCGCTCACCCGCTCAAGATGAGAAACTGTGAAGTTTGTGAGGTGCTCAAAAAAGATTTGGACGTAATTTTTGATAGCAAACATTGGCGCGTGTCACTGGATGCAACCGACCAGTATTACCTTGGTCGATCGTTTGTAACAGCTAAGCGGCACGTTGATGATTTGGCCGAGTTATCAAAGGAAGAATGGGAGGACCTGCGAAGCGTGATGAAAAAGTTTGAAACGGCGGTTCGCGGTGCTTTCGGCGCAATCTTATTCAACTGGAGCTGCTTAATGAATGGTTCGTGCCAAGAGAAACCGTACAATCCGCACGTCCACTGGCACGTTCGGCCGCGATACGACAAAAAAGTTATAGTTGCAGGCGAAGAGTTTGCTGATAACGAGTTCGGCCATCACTACGCCCGCAGTACCAGCCGCACCGTTGAGCCCAAAACAAAAGCCGAAATAATCAAATCTATCCAGAAGTTTTTGTAATCAAACGTGTGATGGCTTTTATTTTTTTAAAATCCTCACGATACCATTATCAGCATCTACCTCAATCTCGTTCCCATCTCTGAGTAATTTTGTGGCGACTTTGGTACCGACGATACAAGGCTTGTTCATTTCTCTTGAAACAATCGCAGCATGAGAAGTTAAGCCGCCTTCGTCTGTAATAAATGCCGCTGCTTTTTTCATCGCCGGCAAATACTTAGGCATAGTCATCGCTGCGACCAAAATATCTCCCTCCTTAACTTTCGGAAGGTCTCGTGTGCTTGAAACGATTCTTACGATACCCTTGGCTTGGCCTTTGTTTGCTACCTGTCCTTTTATTTCATTCTCTGTTACTTCTGCTTTTCCAGATATCACAGATTCTTCTTCCTCTAGAATTATTCCTAATTTTTCAAGATTATCGTCTAAATTGCCAGTAAAGATTTCGTTTTTGTAAAATATGAATCCTCGTTTCCTCTCTTCTATTTTGGAGATGATATCTTCACTCTCTATCTCACCGCTCCATATTTCTTCTGGTAAAACGAAACGTGCACTATCTTTGATTTGGGGGAAGCTTGCTTCCATAAATTCTTTGAAAACCGCTTCTGGCGTTTCGTTATATTCTTGAGTTTGGCTTCTTGCTGCATAGGCCAGATGCTTTAACTCCTCATCTACCGGCAAAGCCGGAATCATAAAAACTACTCCGATATAAGCCCAAATTGAAGCATATCTTTCTTGAAATTGTCTTAGTTCCTCAACATTTTCTAGGAGTTTTTCTCCAGTGAAATATTTTTTTAACTCTTTGAAGCTAGAAATAAAACTTTCAATTTTTTCTGACATCCTGTTCTTATCACTACTGTTTTGTATCACTGCGCCAAAAAGCCTTTTTAGCTCTATTGGCTCATAGTAAATCTCCACCAGATCCTCACCGCGATACACTGCACACGCTTCCTCCACTGACTCCCCTATGATTTTAGGAAGCTCTTGATTCATCGCCCGATACCACGTCGCCACACGGAACAGGGAGTACTCCCTTGCATGTTCTTTGGTAAATTTTCTTTTCAAGCGGGGCTCGGTTTTCCTGAGAGTGGTTATGGGTCTACTTTGGACAATATAGAATTTGCCTTGCTCAAATGCCCATTCAACGTCAACGGGAAAGCCGTAGTGCTTTTCAATGCTAATTACTTTTTCCGAAAGCTCTAGGATTTCCTTATCGGACAAAGCTTGTTTTTTTCCTTTTTCTTTTGGAATATCGTGCCATTCATTGCCTCCGCTTTTGGCGCGATAAAATCCTCGTGATTGTGTTTGAATATTTTTGTCTATAATCCGTAGAGGTTGTTTTTCTACAACATAACTATCGGGCGTAATTTGTCCTGAAACGATTGCTTCGCCAAGCCCGAACCCTGCTTCAATAATGAGCTGGTTTCTGTCCTGTGTTACTGGATGAACGGAAAAAGCGATGCCCGATTTTTCGCTCTCAACCATTTTTTGTACAACAACGGCGACGGATATTTTTTGCTTGTGTAATTTTTTTTCAAAGCGGTAGAAAATGGCACGTGACGTGAATAATGAAGCCCAACAGCTTTTCACATTATCAAGTAAATTTTCTTCCGTAGTATTGAGGTAACTCTCCAGCTGTCCCGCCCACGCCGCATTGGCAGAATCTTCTGCAGTAGCCGAAGACCTAACCGCCACATATTTTGCACCGAGGTTATCGAAGAATTTTTGGATTTCGCTTGTTAAATCCTCTGATATCTTTGCCCCGAGAATAAGCGCTTCGATTTTTTCCGAAGCGTTTTCAACACTATGAAGTTCTTTGTGATTGACCGAATCTAGAATTGACTCAATTTCAATATCTAGATTTGATTCTTCTAAGAATTTTTCAAATGCGTTAGCAAGGATTACAAAACCCGGCGGCACAAGGATGCCCGACTGTGTCATTTCGCCAAGCGAAGCTCCTTTCCCTCCAGCTAGAGAAACATCATTCTTGTTGATCTTATTGAAATTACGTAGGAATCCCATTTGATTGACATTCTATCAGTTTTTCGCCGCCACACATTCTGGCGAGCGGGCAAAACTCTGTGGCAATGTTTATCACGGTAGATAACCCTAGAACATCCCGAAAAAATCGGTATACTGATTTCACGATGCCGCGGCCGATTAGAATCATTTTATTAGTCGCCTTTCTGCTCCTCGTTGGTGGAATAATTTGGGGCGTCGTTGCTAGTCGCGACAGCAAAAAAGCTGCAATGACAAACACATCAAAAGACAAAAACCTCATCGGTACGCCGGTGACGAGAACCACAGAACCTAAGACCACGAAAAACAAAAACAAGACCGTGTCCAAAAAGCCCATTCGATCCCTCGACCTTGCTCGCGGTAAACAGGATAAACAGGTCGCGAAACGGTTTGTCTGGATTATTACTACTTACGAAGAAATCTACGAAGTGTCGTTTAGCGAAGCCTCGGCTTCCGCCGGAGTAAGCTCCGATGGTTCAGCCTGGGCCGTAGCCCAAGCTTGGTAGATCCTTTTTGTTCTTCACACACCCAACAGGAGGCCCAACATGGCCCGTCCCGCATTAAAGCAGATTCTTACCGGTACAATGACAGTTCTGCGCTCCGTGGTAAGCAAACCGTTCGACTTGGGAGACAAGACTTCAGCCCTTGAGTCTCTATCGCGCAAATACGTCCGATTGGTGCTGACGCGAAAGAAGATCGAGGGATACGAGGAGGAAGCCAAGAAGGAGATGATCGCGCTGCTTGGACCGCTTGCCGACCACGTTGTTGAGATTTCCCTCATATACCGCCGAAAGCGGATAAGCCGCGTCGCCTGGTGGATGAATCGCTTCAAGTACAATATCGATGCGCTTTGGGATCGCCTCAAGTATGGGCACGAAGAAGCTTTCTATGACAACGTCAAGGAGGGTACAGCTTTCCGGATCGTTGTCCCGACGACACAACGAACGAGAAAGCTAACCATCCAACGGTTTGAGCAGTTTATTCGGCAAGGCTTTCCCGGGGCCGACATAACGGCCTTTGCCCACTCCGACTTGGAAGTGATCGTCGATGAAGCAGGTCTTACCAATTACGCCGCAGAGCACAACATATCACTTTCGGGCACACGCAAGGCGGTCTACAACCTTTCCGTCAGCACCGACAAGCTCGAGTGAACAGCCAATCTCCGCTTCCGTCCCAGCCTCGCGGCTGGGACACTATGTTATCTGCGCAATAGTTCCACAAACACGTTAGACGGGACTTCGACGCGGCCGAGCAGGCGCATTTTTTTCTTACCTTTTTTCTGTTTATCGAGCAGTTTGTTTTTGCGCGTAACATCGCCGCCGTAGAGCTTGGCAGTCACGTCTTTGCGCAGGGCCGAAATATCGGCCCGAGCCAAAATTTTAGCGCCGATGGCCGCCTGAATTGAAACTTCGAAGCTCTGACGAGGAACTAGCTCTTTCAAGCGACTGACCATATGGCGACCGAACGCCAATGATTTTTCGCGAATTACCTGATGCGATAGAGCGTCCACTGTTTCGCCACCGATTAGCAGATCGACGGTGACCAAATCCGCTGGCCGATACTCTTTGAACTGATAATCCATTGAGGCGTAGCCGCTGGTAGTGCCCTTTAACCGATCATAAAAATCAACGATGATTTCAGACAGTGGCGCATCAAAATAGGCGATAAGCTGTTCGCCAACGTACTCAACGTTTAGAAAAACACAGCGGCTCTGCGCAGCCAGCTCCGAAACCGGGCCGAAGTAATTTTTCGGCGCCACAATTTCTAAGCCCACCCACGGCTCGAGCGACGTTTCACCATCTTTTTGGTAGGCGACAGTGGGAGTGGTAACTAGAACGGTAATATCAAACTCGCGCTCCAAACGCTCTTTAATAATTTCCAAATGGAGCAGCCCCAAAAAACCGATCGTGTAGCCCGGTCCAAGAGCTTTGGAATATATCGGTTCGTAAGTTAGCGAGGCATCGGTCAGCTTCAGTTTGCCAAGTGCCACCCCTAGCAAAGATTCTTTTTCCGGCTCGGGAAAGAACGATGCGTAGACCATCGAGCGGACGGTTTTGTAACCCGGCAGTGGCCCAACGTCGCTATTTTGCGCGACGATTGTGTCACCGACGCGGCAATCAGCGACTTTCTTTAATCCGGTGGCGACGTAGCCAATTTCGCCGTTGGCCATTCTTGGAGTTTCAACCCGTTTAAGCTGCAGATAACCCACCTGCTCCGCTTTAAAATCGACGCCGGCAACGCCCATTTTCAACATCTCGCCCTTGTTAAGAGAGCCATCGACTACTTTGACGTAGGCGACCACGCCCAAGAATTGATCAAAAAACGAATCGAATACTAACGCGCGGGTCGGCTTATCGGCATTGTTGGCCGGTGCGGGAACTCGTCTGACGATCTCCTCCAACAGCTCGTCCACCCCTTCGCCGGTTTTGCCGGAAACGAATATAATCTCCTCCAAATCGCAGCCAAGCAGGTCCATTAAGGCTTTAGCGGTGTCTTCGGTCTGTGCCGTCGGTAGATCAATCTTGTTAACTACTGGAATAACTTTTAGGCCCAAGTCACGCACCAAGTTCAAATTAGTAATCGTTTGGGCCTGGACTCCCTGGCTGGCGTCAACCAGCAAAATTACTCCTTCAACCGCGGCGAGCGAGCGGGAAACTTCGTAACCGAAATCGACGTGGCCGGGAGTATCAATCAGATTCAACTGATAACCAGTCGAATCCGCAGTTTTCAATTCACAATTTTCAATTTTCATATTTTGAGAATTGTTTAGGATTTCGGATTTAGGATTTAGAGTTTGCGTATGTTTTGCTTTGTAAAACATACGCGCCGGGTTTAGTTTGATCGTGATGCCGCGCTCGCGCTCTAACTCCATTGTGTCGAGTAGCTGCTCACCCGAGCCAACTTTAACCGCACCAGTTTTTTCTAGCAGTCGATCGGCAAGGGTAGATTTTCCGTGGTCCACATGGGCAACGATACAGAAGTTCCTTACTTGCATCGTTGTTGAATGTTTGCCAAGCAAAGTTCTACTTGACGTTTTCTAGTTTGATGTAGGAGATGGGGATTGATCATATCAATAAATAGTTTTAGAGAGGCTGCCTCATTAACGTTAATTCGCCACAAGTCTTGATTGATGGGTTTTCCGCCAGGCCACTTAGATCCCGCTACGGCGATTCTTCGCAGTATAGAACTAACCCCCCTCCTTATCAAGAAGTCATGGATATTCATCAGAATCTTTTTGTCGTAAGAATCAATCTTGAATCGGGCACGCCCCTGGTTGAGAATGAAATTTCCTTCGGCGTCAGTATAGCCCGCGATGTACGACTGAAAAGTCTTGTTTGATGATAGGAGCCAGCACGGCATTTGCTTCTTCTCGGTAACTAAAAAAAGGAAAGTCCGGTTCAAGTAACAGTTGACGTGAAAACCGTTGGATTCTGATCTAGAAACACTTACCCTTCCGTAGCGTGAAAAGACTTCTTCCAGAATTACTACTTGCACTTCTTGGGTAGTATGACAACGGGCAACCACGGTTTGCTCTCCGGGAAGTGTGTAAGTGTTCAAATCTCCATCGGTCAGTCCGAGCATATAAGCTTTCTCGGTTACATTTCCAGAGAAGTTAGCCCTGGGGAATCTTATCCTCGCCTGGCTCGCTGATTTACGAGGTATTGCCAATTCCCTAATTCGGTTGATTACGGTCATTGGGTCACAACTATAAATCCTGGCAATTTTTATTGTTGACAGACCCTCCTCCCAGTAAAGTTTTTCTAGAACCCTTTTTGGGATATTGATTTTGGTTCTGCTCATTTATATATCTATATGATAGCACAATTCATGGCAGAAACTTCACAGTATTTCACTCAGCACTAGTTAGTGCGAGTTAGGACCCACCAAAAAACGCCGAGAACTAACGCCAATAGTAAAAACAGCCCGACCAAACAGCCCCAGCTGTTGCGATGCCGATAACGATCTACTTCGGTATAGAAGCCGCCCGGTTGGGATGAATTATTCGCCATTGTTCCAGTTTAAACACCTTACTCCACACAAAATAGAAAGCCAGTCCTACACTCAGAGCGAAGATGATTTCAACTAAGTTCTGCGCTGACGCTTTCGGCGTTAAGCTGTGCGAAAGCGTGGGGGCAAGGAGGTAGGTAACGCGAATAACCAACGCAAAAATTATCGAGCCCAACGCTACCAACGGGAAGTTAACCCGCCCCTCTTCATCGGACCAGATCAAGCTTATCGGAAGCTTCAAGCTAACCCACAACGCGACGGCGTTAACGGTAGAGCCAACGGAAAACGCCAGCGCCAGTCCGGCGGCACCAAGATCGGTCTGCCGAGCGAGCAACAATGCCAGAGCCCAGGCAACGGCAATCGAAAACAGGCTGATAACCGTCGGGCGAACGGTATTACCCCGAGCAAAATATACTCGCGCCAGCAAGAGAATACAGCCCTGGAAGAATAGTGAGACGACGAAGAATTGAAATGTTCGAGTTGCCAGAGCTAGTTCGTGTGAACCGATACTGTGCCCAACACTAATGTAGAGATCGATAACCTGTCCGCTGGAAAACAGCAGGAATATTGTTACCGGTAAAAATATAAAGAGGATTAACCGTAGGGCCTTGCCGATAAGCTGGCGAAATTCTGAGTCTTTGCCCAGCGAAACATGGCGAGCGAAATCTGGCAGCACCGCCATCGCCAACGTATTGGCAAGAAGCAGAACTGGCGCTGTCTGCAGGTCGTCGGTTAGCCGATAAATTGCGATAGATCCCGCTTCAAAGTGAGACGCAATGCGGTAAAACGCCAACAGCAGCATTTGATTGCCGGTCAGCGACAGAGCCCGCGGTATCATCAAACGGATCACCCGCCGAACGTGAGCATCGACTATCGAGAGCTGAAAACGGAACTTCCAACCCAGGCCGATGAGCGTTGGCAGCTGCACCAGAACGTGAGCCACGGCACCCAAAATAACCCCCAAAACTAACGCCGGTAATCCAAAGCGCGGGATGAGCATTGCTCCAGCAATAATGGCGATGTTATAAATCAACGGGGACAGAGCTGAGGCCAAAAAATAGCGCTTCGCCTGCAGGGCCGAACTAATCAGCTGCGAAACGGTAAAAAGTAACGGACTTAAGAGAAGAATCTTTGCCAGGCTTGTTGTCGCGGCAACGTCGGCGTTGGCAAACCCAGGCAAGATGGCATTCACAAAGAAGGGCATGGCCGCAAATAGAACCACCATCGCGATAGTGATTGCGACAAATCCCGTCGAAATTAAAGTGTTAAAGGCCCGCCAAAATTTTTCCTGGTCTCCCTTTGTGTCGAGCTCCACCAGTAACGGCACGACGGCCGAAGATAGGGCACCGACGATAATAAAGTTGTAGAAAAGATCCGGCAAGGCAAATGCAGCGTAGTAACTGTCAAGCGGCCCGATAGTGCCGTAAGTTACACCAACCCGGTTGGCTATAACAATGTTTCGCACAAGACCCAACACACTACCAACAAGCGAGGTAACAAACAGTATCCCCACCGCCTGTTTCAGGCCATTACTGCGGTGCATCAGGCTCGTGAGGCTACGAACGCTCATCAGCGGCTACGCGCTAATTTCCATAACAACGCCGTCAAGACAGCCAGAAGAGCCAGCAGACCGATCAGAGTTGCCACTACGTTTTCACTTAAGCTTAGGATGAATTGATTACCGCTGGTCGCTTCTTTGGCGATTAGGTCAGGATCGAATATCACCGCTTGGCTGCCTACTTCCTGGTTACCGTTGGTTGCAGAGATAACAACGGCATGGCGATTCGTCCCAGTGTACTCAACCGTTGCCTGATACAACCCATCCACTTCCGAGAGCGGTAGAATTTTTACCTCCCCACGCGAGGCTTTTAGCGATAAGGTTTTTTGCAGATTTCCGAGCAGATTGCCCTCATCGTCCTTGGCCGTAATATAGACCTTCACTTGATCCCTGGCGGTGGCCGGAAAAACTTGAAACGAGTACTGATCGACATTGAGGTTCCGACTGATCGCCACCGTCTGAAAGCTCTTTACCGCTCCCAGCAGCTTACTGCTTCCCTGCGAATCGGTTGTCGCAACCTGATAGTAATATGTTTTAGCGCTCTCCAGGCCGGAGAGCTTCAAGGCATGATACATCGAGGAAGAGCTACTTTCGACAGAACCAGAGAGCGATGAAGTCAAGCCAAAGTTTACGACCACCCTGCCAGAAAACTGTAATTTCACCAGAACGATAGCCGCCTGCGGTAGGGCAATCTCATCGGTTGAGACCAAACGCTGCAGACCAAAGCCCGAGTTTGTCGGGGTCGGCTCGGTGCTCTCACTTGCTACGATCGGACTGGCACCCGACGGTGCAATCGTTAGCACCGAATTCTGAACCGAATTAAGCGCGTTATAGACCGCTGTGGCGTCGCTGGTCATCAATGCAATTGCACTCCGCGTTGGGTCAATCTTGATCTCGGCCGGACCGTTCTTTAAAGGTCGGAAAACAAATGTGGCGAAGACTGAGCGCGTAGATAAGCTTGATACTGCCGCACCGCTAGGAACAGCTACCCAAAAGACCGTGCCCGGACTTTTATCAATTTTGGCAGTCGTCCAGCCCGAGGACGGTTTGACTGAATCTAATGATAGGGCGGTGGGGTCGTAGTCGATGCTGACTTGAATGCCCGCCCCCAAGGAAGAGGCATCAAAATCTGACTGCAACACAAGAGAGAGCGGTTTGCCGAGCGGGGCAACTAACGTTGTTGGAGTAAAGTGCAGAGCGCCGTTCACAGACTCCGCCTTGAAGACAATTCGTTGCAGAATCGCTGAGCCAACAAGTAAAATCACGGTGATTATAACGACGATCGTAAAAACCAGTCGCTCCGACCGGAGAGGTGTCCGGGCTTTCATAAAACGTTCTCCGCCCAAGGTTGACCATCCGGCCGCGTTTCGCCCACTTTTTTACCAATTCTTACCAGCGCCAGATCGATTACATCAATCCGACCATCGGCATTGATATCCGTTGCACTGTTGGAATCTGGCGGTAGAGCAAGCCGGCTACGAACTATCTTTTCGTCGCGTCCATCGATTGAATTATCACCCGTCACGTCGCCCACAGTAATTGCCAGTCGATTCGCTTCGTCAACACGGAGGGCTAGTTTGCCGGCGAGGACGCGGGCAACTTTAATAGTAACTGTTTGAGCTTCTAACCCAACCAAACTATCGGCTGCGATAAACCGGCAGGCGTTAACTTGTTGCATGGCGTCAAGCACTACTCTGTTATCGTTATCGGTAGCAACTATCCACGCCTCTTTCGGGCAGAACTGTCCGGGCAGATTTGTTAGCTCTACCGTAGTTGCTACATCGTCGTCCCTCGTCCAGAACAAAATCCCGCCGACCAACGCCAAGACAGCAACTAACAGCACCGCCCCAGTCAATCTGTTGCCTTTCATAAGCTAAGCCTACCACAGGAGCGGCCAAGGCGTCACTGACGGTGACGGATTGATACATTTCAGGCTACGATGGAAAGATGAGGAGACTCTTAATACTGTTCCCGTTCGCTATTCTAGGGGCGCTCCTCTTTTCTGGCCCGGCGTACGCCGGAGACACGCCGGTAATAGATTTACGGGTTGAAATCGAGCTCCAAGCCAGTGGGTACGTCAACGTTAACCAATCGCTGAGCTATTCAGCAGAGACCCCGCTCAACTGGAAGATCTTCTCACACGCCCGAGACGTTTCTGTCGTTGCCGACACAAAAGAGTTGGGACGCGCCGACTGGAAGCTCTCAAGTAAAAATGGGGCAAATGAGTTGACCACCACAGAAAGCTCTTCCCAGTGGACAGTTCGCTACTCGGTAAGCTCCAACCTCATCCGTCAGCAAGATCGCGATCAGTTTTTTCTGAAAATCGTCGAAAATCCCGGAGTGCCAATCTACTCCAGCGAGATTCTTTTTCTCTTGCCACCGGGGGTAACCAGCGAGTCACTGAGCGGTAACCTATACGCGATAGGCGGGGTAAGCGGAGCGACTTTCACCAAAATTGATGGGGGAAAGCTCCGTTACCAAACTGAGTTTGCGGGCCCGCAGGCGCTTCTTACAATCAACGCCAGTTGGCCCAAGTCAGTTCTTAAGCTCAGCCTCTTTCAGGAGCTCCGTCTGGGCTGGCTTAACCTTGATTTCTTGCCGTGGATTATCCTTGGCTTAGCGCTGCCTCTGGCGAGCCTGATTCTCTTGGCCCGCTTATTCATCAAACAAAGGCGAGACGAGACAACCCCGCCTAGTTTGCCAACGACCGACAGCCCCCCCAGCGCCCTGTCACCGGTTATTGTTGGGGTGTTAATTCATAAGAAAATCTACCCCGAAGTAATCGCCAGCTTACTCGTGGATTTCTGCGTCCGCGGCTACGCCGTTATCGTCAGAAAGGGAGGCGAGTACTACCTCGGTCGCCGCAAAGCCGCTGACAGCCGCCTGGAAGATTGGGAGAGCCACATTTTTGATGAGTTATTTCCGACGCTCCAACTAACAACTTCCAGCGACGACTTGAGGCAGCTCAATAAGCAAACGCTCTTCAGCCCGCGGATTCGCGCTGCTTTTTCCCAGATCTATCAGGTAATCACGGAAAAACAGTTTTTCGCCGAAAATCCGCACGTTACCCGAGTACGTTACAAGCTTTTGGCCTTGGGTTTCTATTTTGCCGCTCTAATTGGCCTGGCGTGGGTCGCCGTAACCGACGCCTCGCCGTACTTGACCGTTCCCCTCGTTGGAACGCTGATAGCTTCTTGGCTAATAATTAAGCTGACCCCCAAGCTCATCCGTTACACCGACTCCGGCAAACAGGCCCGGCTGGCATGGCTCTCGTTCGCTGGGTATTTGGGCACCAAGAACCGTTCGGGCATTGAGACGGCCCGAAATCAGACTTTCGAAAAATACTTGCCGTACGCCGTGGCCCTGCACAGCACCGAACCGTGGGCGGAGCGTTTTGCCCATTCAAGCACTGCCTTAATACAGCCCGACTGGCTGATCACATATCAAGACACCGCGCCGGAACAGCTCACTGAGGAAATTACCAAATTTACCAAGGCCATTTCAAAAAAAATCGCCACGCTACGCGGACCGTTAGTAAACTAGCGCGCCGGCAGCCGAAACAGCGGATTATTGCCTACCTTACCGATAATATACGAACGCGGCACCGCTCCCCAAGCCCGGGAGTCCGAGCTCACAAAACGATTGTCCCCTAGCACAAAATATTCGTTACTCGTCAGCCGTCGCTTTAGGTCCGGTCCGGTCGTGATGCTCTGATCAAGATAGTTTTCGTCCAGAGTCCAGCCATCAATCGCAACGCGTCCGCTTCTTATCTCCACTTTCTCGCCCGGCAGGGCGATGATTCTTTTGATGAACCGTTTTTCGGTTTCACCGGGAAAGTACATTGCAATGACGTCAAAACGCTCGGGAGGTTTCAGTCGGTAGCTTATTTTATCTATCAACAATACCTCGCCGTCGAAGTAATTCGGATCCATGCTTGTTCCGCGAACGACCAGGGCCGAGTAGAAAAAGTAGTGCGTTAATAACCCCAGTACCAAAATAACGGTCGCCAGCTTGGAAAAATCATAGACCCAGCCCAGGCGCCAAAACAACTTCTCTGCGGTTTGAGGATGTAAATTCACACTTTCAGTGTAGCAAAGAGCTCTCGCAACGGCTCGTCCTCAAGCGTCTCAACCTCAAGTAATTTCTTGGCAATAGCGTGAAGACCAGTAAGATGTTTTGTGAGCAATTTCTGCGCCTTCACCCATGCTGTGGTGATCATCTTGTGAATCTGGTCGTCAACTTGCGCAGCCAATTTTTCGGAGTAAATCTTGTGCGAGCCAAACTCCCTGCCCAAAAACACCATCTCCTCTCGCTCACCGAGTTTGATCGGGCCGATCTCGCTCATGCCGAATATCGTCACCATCTCGCGAGCGATTTTGGTCGCTCGTTCAAGATCGTTAGCGGCACCAGTTGTGATATCTTTGAAAATCAACTGCTCGGCCGCGCGGCCGGCAAGCAGTGCCACCAACTCTTGCTCAAATTTTGACTTCGGAATAAGGTGACGCTCCTCCTGGGGCAGACTCAAAGTGTAACCCAAGGCCATCCCTCGCGAGACGATCGAAACCTTATGAACGTCGTCCAGTTCTGGTAGTAGGTGGCCGACAACCGCGTGGCCAGCTTCGTGGTAAGCCACAATCTCCCTTTCCCGTTTCTTCAAAAGATGACTGGTGCGCTCCGGGCCCAACATCGTCTTGTCGATCGAAGCGCGCAGATCGCGTTGCTCAATTTTCTTCCTATTTGCCCGCGCCGCCAGGATCGCCGCCTCGTTAACAACGTTACGCAAATCAGCGCCTGAAAGGCCTGGTGTGGACTTAGCTATCTCGCCAAACTCGACGGCTTTATCGATCGGCTTGTTTCGAGCATGGATTCGCAGGATTTCTGTGCGCTCCTCACGATCGGGTAAGTCAAGTACAACTTTGCGATCGAATCGGCCCGGACGCAGTAGGGCCGGGTCCAAAACGTCGGGGCGGTTCGTAGCAGCCAAAACAATTACATTGGCTTCGGTATCAAAACCGTCCATCTCCACTAGAATTTGATTTAGCGTCTGCTCACGTTCGTCGTGCGAGCCGCCCAAACCGGTGCCGCGCTGGCGTCCAACGGCGTCAAGCTCGTCAATAAAAATAACCGTTGGGGCGGATTTCTTGGCCTTGGTGAAAAGATCCCGCACTCGGCTAGCTCCAACGCCGACAAACATCTCGACAAATTCCGAGGCCGAGATCGAGAAGAAGGGAACTCCGGCCTCACCGGCAACAGCTTTAGCAAGCAACGTTTTACCTACCCCAGCTGGCCCGACGAGTAGCACCCCGTGCGGGATCTCCGCCCCCAACGCTCGAAATTTGGCTGGATGCTTGAGAAACTCCACAATTTCCTCCAACTCTTGTTTGACGTGTTTTAGCCCCGCCACGTCTTTAAAGCTGACTGGCTTTTTACCGGCGTACATTCGCGCGGTGGTTTTGCCAAACGACATCGCCTGCATATTGCCGCTTCTGGCTTGTCGGGCGATAAAGAAAAGGAAAAGCCCGAGCAAGAGAAATGGCACGAAGATGGAAAGTACAGTTGTCCAAACTGCCCCCGAAGTTCCAGAACGAACGTTGATAATCACATGTTCCGGCGTAATGCCATAGTCTTTTAGCCCCTGGCTGGTTTCTTTTATAGCAACCTGCTTGGTACCGTCCTTGAGCGTAGCGGTAATTTTATCGCCATCAACCGTAACTTCTTTTACTTGTTTGGCCGCGACTTCATCAGCCAACTGTGAGATCGGTATTTCCTTTATGTCGCTTGAACGGGAAAAATTAAATAAACTCCAAAGAACCAACATCAAAAAGACGAAGGTTAGGACGGTAAAAGTTTGGCGCCAGAAGCGGTTTCGATTAGTCATGGTAATTGACTAACACTACTTGCGATTTGTGATTCATGCTCCAAGTATTTTAGCTAAATTTGAACAATAATTCAAAGGCAACGCCGTCGGTCAACCTAGATTTTGCCGTTACGGTAAGATATAATCTTCCCTAGCGGGGTGGAGCAGTGGTCAGCTCGCGTGGCTCATAACCACGAGGTCGTTAGTTCGAATCTAACCCCCGCTACAAAGACAATAGTCCGCCGAAAAAGCGGGCTATTGTTTTTTAGCAGATAAAATGAAGGCCCGGCGCGTGCCGGACCTCTTTGTGGGCTATGAAGGCCCGATGAACATCGATCTGTCGATGAGTTGCAGCGATTCCCGGACTTTCTGGGTGATCGCTTGGCGACTCTCCAGCTCCCGAACGAGCTCGGGAGGAAGCTCGAACTTGATCTTGTAACCCGCGTAGGATGCGATGTAACGTTTGCCAGTCTCAAAGTGCCAACTCGCAACTCGCATCAACTCGCGCTCCACGGGGTGAAAAACAAATCGCAATAGCTCGTAAGCCTCACACCCGCTTATGGTCCAGTGCGGTGAGTCCGTGATGCTACAAATCCGCCGTAAATCCGTTAAGGAGAATACCGGATGCACTGACAGCATATAGCGCCAACGCGGCGTTAGCCTAAGGTAGAACTTGCCCTTAGCACCGTTTTCCACCAGCGTGTAGGCGTAGCTCCACCTTCTGGTAAGCTTTCTCACCTCGTCATCGCTTAACTCCGAATATTCTTCGCTGGATACCTCCAGACACGGGTACTCTCCCCGAAGCTCGGTCGGCTTTGGCGTGCCGCTGTGCCAATGGTCAACAACGATATCTTTCACAATAGTAAGAATCAAAGCAGTCACCTCCTAAGAGGACTTACAAGCGATGCTTGCAGGGCAATAGTAGCGATTTTCTTTCAGTTTATCAAGTGGAATGGGGGATAATTTGCCCAAGCTACTTCATCAAATGGGTGATTATTGGTAAAATTAACAGGATTTGCCGGGGTAGCTCAGTTGGTTAGAGCACAACACTCATAAAGTTGAGGTCGCGAGTTCGATCCTCGCCCCCGGCACTACGAACCGAAAAAGTACTTCCACCACTTAGAAAGACTGCTCTCTGGTTTTTCCCTCACGGGGGCAGCGTCGTGATAGATCTGGTCGCTCACTATCGAACCAGAAGATGGTTCTTTTGGTAGCCCTTTGACGAGAAGAACTTTTTCGTTGGTTTTTCTTAATCCTAAACGACGCCTGGCCTCAAGCTCTTTGTAGGTGGCCGTCTTGTAGTAATCGATCAGTAGCTCGAGTTTTTTCTTTTGGGTTTCCAGCTCGGCCGTTTTTTGTTTGGCCGAATCTAACCTGGAACCTATCTCGTGGTTGCGAATGATGAGCCTAGCGTTCGAATAAACGGCAAAAACAAAGAAGACTGCCAGGGCTAAACGGGCTAAGTTGTGACGTAAGAATGCAGCCATCGGTAATAAGTCTAACATAACAAAAACGACCCCGTTGGGGTCGTTTTTGTTTTAACGTCGGCGCTTTCGGCGCCCGGAACGTTTTGCCGTTACCGGCTTAGTCCGTCCCCTCGTCTGGTCGAACGATTCTTCGGCCGTTGGCTGTAGTGAACGCGAAAGCGCGTAGAACGTCGCGGCGATCACCAACAACAGAACCACTACCACAAACACTCGCGGCCAGTCTTGACTGTTGGTCGCGTCAACCTTAGTCGGCTGAGGCTTGGCGGGATCTTCCGGAGAGGGCGTTTCCGCCGCGTGCGCTTTTGGTACCAACACAGCCTTTGCGGTTGCTGGAGGCGCTTCAATTACTTCCCTCGCGCCGTCAATCGCACTTGTCTGCGTTACCTGATGGCCGTTTACCCACCCGGCAGTAACGTTGACGCCTTCAACCAAAGCCAGAGTAAAGACATTACTCTTGGAGGCAGGGTTACCGTACTTATCGAAGGCATAAACCGCAAACTCGTACGTATGTCCGACCGGCAAGTCGAGCCGCACTGTCGTGGCTGTTAGGTCGAATGTTTTCGTTTCAATACCGCCCTCAGCGCGATAGCCAACCTGGTAATAAGCTGAGTCGGCTGAACCTAAGCCCCAACTAATCGTTGTGCGACAGAATTGATTTGGACAGCTGGCTGCGATCTTTTGGAGCGTGGCTGAATTGGGCCCAACAGTATCGTTGAAGGCCTGCACCGCGCTACTTGAGTTATTACCAGCGTCAATTGCTTGAACGTTGACGACGCCGTACAGATTGTCGCCGATAGAGACCGCCGGAAAACTACCATCGGGGTTTGACGCCACCGAGCCAAGCAGTATCACTCCCGGATCGGCCGGATTGCGATCAAGGACGTTGATCGTCGAGGTTTCCGAAACTGCTCCGGAGAGCCCGTACACGGTATCAACAGTCCCCGGTTTGTTCTGGTTCGTCTTTATCTTCGTCAGAATAAGAATCGGCGCCAAGTTGTCTAGCGCCTGGCCGTTAACTGGTCCGACCGGGGCAGATTCAAGGCCGCTGAAGTCAATCGCCACAGCCTTAAACTCGTAAGTCGCTGGGACGTTATTCAAGCCGTTTACCACCGCGCTTGTTAACAGCGCGGTATTTAGCGGCGTCCAATCAACTTCGCCAACTTCGCGATAGTTAAGCTCGTAGTTAGTTACGTCTAAGGACACTGAGGCGTCCCAAGAAGCGTTTACGGCACCGCCGTTGTCGCTCGGCACGTCAGTTACAGCCAGGTTGGTGGGCGGCTGTGGAACAGCGATGTCTACCGTGAAGCCGTCGCTTGCGGCAACACTTCCCGTTAAACCGGCTCCGTTTGTCGCGCGTACTAGACTGTAGTACTTCACGCCGCTTATAGCACTGAAGTTGAGTGTGGTTGCAGTGACCGAACCAACGTCGGTGAACCCGACCACATCTGCTGTACTCGTCGTCAGGCCAAGGCCGGCTTCATAGCGAGCTACTCCCGATTCTGGGTCAACGAACCCGCTCCAATTCATGCTGATACTGGTAAGGTTGTTGCTCCAGTCGATGTCTACACCGGTGCCGTCGTTAACGATACCGCCGAGCGGTGCAGTTACATCGCTATCGTTATTTGCCCTGGGCGAAGCGTTGTCGATCGCTCCCAAATCTAAATTGATTTGAGACGCCGAATCGTGCCAGCTTGTTTCAAGTAACCCATCAGTAATGACGATGTTGCGTTCCATCGCCTTCTTGATCGCTAGGTTACTGCCCTTGAGCGGACTACCGCCCGAGCCGTCACAACCAGCCTGATCGATCACGGTTGGTGGGTCAGTCGGGAACGGGTTTTGCAATTCCATATAGACACTCGACCCGGCTTGGCAGGTGTTACTAAGAGAAACACTGGTCGTAACCCAATCAGACGCAACATTGAGAACCGAATTCTCGTGATTCAAATCGTAGTTGCTGATCAGGAAATAGCCGTTCCCTTCGATACTGTTGCCAGCCGGAATTGTCAGAGTTCCATTACTGGGTGCAGCATGGGTCAACTGCCAGCCAGACAAGTCAATCGCATCGCTGGTGGTGTTACGCAGTTCAATCCATTCGTCAGCTGTACTTGCCGCTGAGCCCATCCACATCACTTCATTTATCACTACTGTCTCGCCCGCCGCGTAAGCGCGCGAGATGTTCATCGTTTCGGCAATGATTGCTCCTTGCAGGACAAGCAAAAGTACCAAGAAACGAATGAATATTTTCTTAAACATATTTCTCCTTCTAGTTGTTAAGGGACCAATCCCTCCAACCTTCAACAAGTTCAGGTTGACCCTGAGCCGAGTCGAAGGGTTTATCCTGAGCCCTGTCGAAGGGCAATACAACCCTAGAAGTTCACCCCTAAGACGTAGCCTTAAAATAGCGAATATCCGCTCCTTGTCAAACAGTTACCGGTAATCCTACGTCGCCCTGGTCGAAAGAAAATTGAGGAAGTTCCGTACGGTCGTTATGAATTCCCCTGAGAGCTTATCGTAGCTGCTTTGAGCGAACGTGAAATTAAGATAGATGGCCTGATTTTGGGTAGGAACAATTACCATCAGATGGTCCATTGTTGCGTTGTTGTTAACCGTTGTCTGCTGGTAGTGAACTTCAACGACGTTGAATCCCGCCCGCCTAACAGTTTTGTTACTAATAAGCGTGAATCCTTTCAATTTTTGCGCCAACGAACCAGCGATGGTCTTGGAGAGAGTGCGAATGTCAGACCCCTCGGTGAATGTTCCTTCCACAATCCGAACAAAGTACGAGGCGCTTGGGTTGGAGCGCGACGCAACCGCTATAATCCCGGCCTTGCTATCTGCCTTGGTGAGCTCTTGTTTCTTCCACGACTGTGGATAGCTACTGCTGATTGTCGTCAGGTGCTGATACGACTTCAGATTGGCCTTGGCCTTAACGTAACCGTTGCTAAACAGAAACAGACCAATTCCAGCTATTAATAATAGCACCCCCATCACGATTGGAAGGACAATCCGCTTGTTGTTCCAGAAGGTCCACTTTGGTAATTGGGTCTGACGACTCAATATGTTCATTTGTTTGTAGTTTAGCCTATCTCGGTAATTTGCCAAGCCACTGCGAAAGGGGCCGCACAGTCACAGTAAGTGTAGGGTTTTCTGGATCGCTCTCGTATCTGAACTGAGTTTGGCCTGGTCCACCGATAACACTCGCAAATAATAGGCGTCGTTGCCCAAGGGCATAATGAAGAAGTTGACGTAAACTGGTGTTTTCTCGGCGCCGGTATAACTAAAAGATACGACGCTAGCAGACCGTCCGGAAATTTCGAGGCGCTCCAGCTTAACTTTCTTATAGCCTTTGTAAACAGTCGGGAAGCCCCGCTCAGCGCTACCTTCCAGGAAAGTTAGGAAGTCGGTTTTTGTGACGTTGGCACCGATAATAGCACCTTTCTCTTGCGCCAGCTCAATACTGCTGACAGGGTCATCCTCCCTCAAGCTGATGAGCACCTGGGCGCGGTTGGTCGCAGCCTTTGCTGTTGCTTGCTTGACGTAGCTCTTTGGATATTTGAACGTAACGGCCGATGATGTGAACTCTAGAAATGAACCAGCCCGCCACCAAACGGTTGAGCCAACAATGACCGCCAACAGTAGTATGATGCCCCCTAAAATGGCCTTTTTGGAGATCTTCATCGGTCCAGTATACCACCACGAATTTAGCACTAAGCCCTTCTAAGGACCATGCCAAAAAGGCCCGGACGGGGCCCCTTTAGCTTTCGAGTACACTCGACTCTTCTCTAGCCGTTTTCCGAAGCAGCAATCTGAACCCAAGTTGTACCAGTGTAGATATAGGACACGGAATCAAACTGGCCTGCGCTCAAGGTGATATTGCCAGCCGATTCGGCTACTCCATCACTTTCGTTAATGGTCACGTTTCCAGCATTGGCGTCGATACGAACAACAATCAGAAGGTTTCCTTCTGTCATACCTGTTTCATCGAGGACCACATCTGGAGTTGTTCCATCTGCAGTGGCGTCTTGCGCGAGCTCAACATAACTGCTCGTCGGCGTTAGGGTGTCGTTCGCCACTCCATCATCGGTGACGGTCAGCGTCTGTCGTCCCAAGGTAAAGATTCCTGGGATGGCAATGCTGTCTGCCAGCTCGCTGTTAGCAACCGCTCCTGCGGCAATGTTACCCGCAACGATGGTGTCAGCAGCGATGTCTCCGGTGGCGATTGTAGCGTCGAGGATGTCCACTGAAGCAACAGTTCCGTCGAGGATGTTAGCCGTAGCAACACCACCTGCGGCGATGTCTCCTGTGACGATTGTGGCGTCGAGGATGTTACCAGTAGCGACTCCGCCTGTGGCGATGTCTCCTGTGACGATTGTGGCGTCGAGGATGTTACCAGTAGCGACTCCGCCTGTGGCGATGTCTCCTGTGACGATTGTGGCGTCGAGGATGTCAGCCGTAGCGACTCCACCTGTGGCAATGTCAGCCGTGACGATTGTTGCGTCAGTAATATCTGCTGAAGCGACCGTTTCGTCGAGGATGTCAGCCGTAGCGACTCCACCTGTGGCAATGTCAGCCGTGACGATTGTTGCGTCAAGGATCTCGTCAGTTGTGACAGCTCCTGTGTCAATCTCTGCAGAGTCAACCGCGCCCGTTGCGATCTCAGGCGAACCGACTGCGTCGGTATCGATCTCGGAAGATCCTACTGCGCCTGCGGCAATTTCCGCTCCTCCAACCGCATCAGCAGCAATCTCTGCTGCTCCAACCGCGCCGGAAGCGATCTCTGATGCCGCAACCGCGCCGGCAGCAATCTCTGATCCTCCAACCGCGCTGGAAGCGATCTCTGATGCCCCAACAGAGTTGGCAGCTAGGTCAGACGCGGTGATAGTTCCGTTAGCAATTTTGGCACTTGTGACAGCACCATTGGCAATATTGCCAGTCTGAATCAAGGCGAACGCCGACGGCGCCGCAAAGAAAACAAACGACAGAGCTACGACCGAATAAGCCGCAATTGAATAGATTTTTTTCATATAATTTCACCCCCCTCCCAAAAGGTTACACTTCTTGTCTCCAGTCTATGCGAGCCACCACAGGCCGTCAACTCGCATAACCTGGATGGTCTTGACCTACATGTAGTAATGCTCGAGGATAACATTATGGGAGAAGATCTGAGTTTGAATCTGAAGTTACATTTGCGAAAAAAGGTCTTACTTTACGTCGCTCTGCCGGTTGTAGTTGTCGGGCTCTTGATCTTTGGGCTGGCCAGACAGGGGTTTCTCGGTGACTGGTTTGACGCCCTTCGTCGGGCCACCGCGACGGTTCACATCGTCGACGCCCAACAGCAACCAGTTGAGATGGCCCAGGTTGTTTTTGGCACGGTAATCGGCAGTACCGATGCCCAAGGGAACGCAACAATCGGTTCGCTCGTTGCCGGCGCGCAGCAGTTGGCTCTCCGCAAAAGCGGATTCAACCCCGTGGAGCAAGAGGTGACGCTAAAACGGGGGAGTAACGATCTTGGTACCTTCACCCTTCAGAAATCACCGGCAGCGCGGATCAGTAAGATCTCCCTAACAGTTGAGGATTACATCTCCGAGCAACCGATTGGCGACGCTTATGTAACGCTGAGCGATCTGCGTCCGATTTATAGCGATAGTGGGTACGAGTTTACCGAAGTGCCGGTCGGTAACTACAAACTCACCGTCAGTAAGAGCGGTTACAACGACTACATCGCCCCAAAGGTAAAGATTGGAACAGATACCAGTAAACTCCCCCAGGTACTCCTTGTGAAAACGGGGTCGGTAGTTTTCGAGTCTAATCGCGAAGGTGGAAAGAGGGGAGTTTTCATCGCCAGCTACGACGGTACCGACCAGCGTAACCTTGTTGAACGAATCGGTGAGTTTGAAGATTTCGCCCCACAGCTAGGCCCAAATCAAAACAAGGTACTCTTTTCCTCAACACGTGACGGTAAATCTGACGGAGAGGGTGGCTACAAACCGTACTTTTACGTCGTTGACGTTGACGGCAGTAACCTGACAAAAGTCTCTACGAAAAGCGGTATTTACGATGCCGTTTGGTCGCCGGACGGCGGCTATATCGGTTTTACTCGCTACAACGCCAGCGCCACAACGCTCTATTCATATAATGTGGTAACGAAATCCACCTCGACGTTTAGCGCCTACGACACCTACGCCTTTGTTTACTCCGGCGACGGAGAGCACATAGCCTTCTCCGGCCTCAAGGGCGGCGTTCAAGGGCTATTCTATGCCAATAGTAACGCCACAGGCATAAAGAAGATTGATAACCAGGAGGTCTACTCGCTCGAGTTCACAGCGTCTGGAAATCTACGCTACTTAAGTTATTCCGGCAATAAAACCAATTACTACGAGTATAATTTCGCTACTGGCAAGCGCAGTACTATAAGTGCACCGCCGATCGACAAAATCGGGGCTATTCTCTCGCCTGACGGTAAGTTGCGGGCGTACGTTTCTACCAGAGACGGCAGAGCCAACGTCTACGTCTCGGGTCCCGACGGGAAAAACGAGCTACAGCTGACCGATATCAACAAAGTTTCCCAGGGGGATCTGCTTTGGGCCAAAGACTCGAGCTTTATAATCTTCAATGTCACTTCGCAAGATGAGACTGCTCGATATCTAGTCTCAACCAACGGAGCAGCCGACGCCAAGAAGATCGTCGATATCAACCTCTCCTACGGTTACGGGTACGGGTACTAGGCTGAAGTAACTCGGTTATTAAGAATGAAGTATTGAAGCTTTTTGGGTGTAACTTCTACTGTGGTATATTGACACGATTTATGCACTAACGTTAGATAGTTATATAACTATAATAACGATGGTTCAATGAAAGTACTTATAGAGAAAAGATTACGAGCCCTGGAATTGCGCAAGAAAGCAATGAGCTACTCTCAGATAAAGTCTATGCTTGGCGTCAGTAAGAGTACCTTGAGTCTTTGGTTAAGAGACTTCCCACTTTCTCACGAAAGAATCCAAGAACTCAGAGGGTCCAACGAGGGTAGAATCGAAAAATTCAGGGATACAATGAGACAGAAAAAGGAAAAAAGGTTGGATGAGGTTTTGAAAAGAGAACTCAAAGATCTATCGCCATTAACAGAGAGGGAGCTGTACGTTGCTGGACTATTTCTCTACTGGGGTGAGGGAGGAAAAACCAATCCCTTCGAGCTGTCACTAGGTAATACCAATCCCAAGATAGCAAAATTTTTTCTACACTGGGCGATGCACTGCCTCGGATTACCGAAAAGTAAGATCAAAGCAAGATTACAACTTTACGTAGATATGGATATTCCAAAAGAGATGGAATATTGGATTAAGACTCTAGATTTACCAATAGAAAATTTTCATAAACCCTATATCAAGGCAACTACCTTAAGGGGGTTAACTTTCAAGGGCTACGGACATGGCACATGCGATCTTAGGATCAGTCATCGAGATAGCTCAGAGAAAGTTTTGATGGCAATAAAAGCCTTGTCCGAAAAATACTCCGAGAGTCTTTCTTGGGAAGCCTAACTTTAGTAAAATACATTGCAATGGGCCCGTAGCTCAACGGTAGAGCAAATGCCTTATATGCATTTGGTTGCAGGTTCGAATCCTGCCGGGCCCACAATGTTAGTTGTTCTTGCCGGTGGTCCGTCAGCGGAACGCGAGGTGTCTTTCTGGTCTGCTAAAACTATCTGCGACTCGCTGACAAAACTTGGCGAGAAGTTTATTATCGTTGATCCGGCGCAAACTGATTGGCTACAACAAGTTAAGGCCATCAAGCCGCGATCAGTCCTTATCGCCCTCCACGGGCCGTTCGGTGAAGACGGCCAGTTGCAAAAAATTTTAGAAAAAGAGGGGATAGTGTTTAGCGGATCTGACAGCCGCGTTTCAGCATTGGCGATCAACAAAGAGAAAGCGAAAAAATTGGTAGGGGAGTGGGGGATAGTGACCCCGAAAAATTACCGCAAAGGTAATCATCTTCCCTACCCTGTTGTCGTCAAGCCCCTCACCAATGGCTCAAGTTTCGGTGTCACGATCGTCAGAAACAGAACCGCTTTCTCCCCTGCCTTAGCGGAAGCCAGTAAATTCGGTCAGACCATTATCGAGGAGTACATAAATGGAACCGAACTGACCTGCGGTGTAATTGATGTTTTCGGAAAAATTCAGGCCTTGCCTTTAGTCGAGATCCGGCCTAATCGCCAACTTTTTGACTTTGCCGCCAAGTACGACGCCGAAAGTGGTTGTCAGGAGATCTGTCCTGCCCCAATCGACGGAGTGCTCACCGAGAACATCCAGGAGCAATCGATCAAAATCTACAAGTCACTTGGTTGCCGTCAGTATGCCCGAGTCGATTGGATTGTGCGAAACAGCACCCCATATTTTCTGGAAATAAATACCTTGCCCGGACTGACAAAAAATTCGCTGATCGTCAAAGAGCTCCGCGCGGCAGGGATAACAATGGAACTCTTCGTCGAGCACCTTCTCGTCACCGCAAAGTGACGGTACAATTGCCCTATGAGGAAGAGACAGCTAGCGCTGGTGACCGTTTTTAGTTTTACCGCTCTTGTCTCCTTGATAATGGCGACTGGGTCCTTCACCGCCTACGCCTACTCAAACAGGGTTATGCCACGGGTTCTCATCGCTGGAGAGAAAATTGGTGGACAGGGGATCGCCGAGGCCAGCATGCAAATTCAGCAACGGATCGCTTCCTTAAGAGAAGCCCCCATCCTACTCAACTTGGACGGCAAGCTAACCACCGTTACCCTAAAAGAACTCGGAATAACGCCGAGTGTAACCAAGACCGTGCAGGAAAAATTAAAATCGCACTCCTCGTTCGACTGGCTGAAATTCAACTACTGGAAAGAATTTTTCTCGCCGGTCGAGGGCGGGCTGGCTTACTCCATCAACAAAACGACGCTGCGGCAGAAGCTGGAACACAAATTTAATATCCGTACCATTGCTCGTAACGCAACGTTAAGAGCTGTGGACGGCAGGCTTCAAGTAATTGACGGGCGAGACGGCCGAACGCTAGACGTTACCCAACTCAACGCAGGCATCGATAATCTTCTGCGGACGGGGTCTGCCCTACCCATCGCCCTGGATTTTGTTAAGGTAACACCCGATGTATCAGTCAGTGACGCCAAAGAAGCAAAGGCCAAGATCGAAAAAACTCTCCTGCCCATTTATTTGAAATTTGAACAGCAGAATTTTTCGATTACCCCACAAGATCAGTACGGAATGCTTGACTTCAAAGTGAAAGGCGAGAAACTCAGATGGTCGGCCTCCACTTCGTCTATAAGCAGCTACCTTTATAGCAACGTCGCCATCAGCCTGAACATCTCTATGCGCCAGAGAACAATTCTGGCGGCTAAAAATAACAAAGTGACCGATAAAGGCTCCGAAGGTAGGGAAGTCCAGCTGGCCGCCTTGGCTGAAGAAGTGGCGCGAACAATAACCGAACACACCGACACCAAAAACAGCCCTATTCAAATAGCTACCCGAACAATTCCCGTAACCGACTATATTATTACCCCTGGTTACATCGCCGGGCTTTGGAAGGGACTTTACCTTGATATCAACCTAACCCAACAGCGCATTTACATCCTGGATGGTAAGAACCTCCTAGCTTCGTACCTCATCTCCAGCGGCAAGCCCGGAACCCCCACTCCGATCGGACAGTTCAAGATAGTCAACAAAGCCTCGCTTGCTGAATCAAGCCTTTTTCCGGGTATCTGGATGCAGATGTGGAACGGCTTGGCACGCTTGGATAGCGGCCTAGTCGAGGGTTACGGTATTCACCGCATTCCGTGTTTTAACGCCTCGTGCACCCTCAAAGAAGATGCTTCCCATCTGGGAACCCCCGTTTCGCACGGTTGCATTAGAGTGCAAGACGACGGCGCCGACTGGATCTTTGCCCACGCCTCTGTTGGCACCAAGGTAAATATCCACATTTAGCCAGCCTTTTCCAACAGTTGACGGAGTAGTGCTTTCTGAGATGGGCTGATCGTTTCGCCGTCCAAAATCTCCGCATCGGCGTACGTCGCCAAGAGCGACCTTAAGCCGGCCACCGCGGCTCGCAGTTGCATAATAAATTGCTCGCTCTTATCGGTCTCAAGCAGCACTTCCAACGCTTGGACCTGTCCTCGAATACGTCGCACCCGGCCGACTAATCTATGTTTAATCTGTTCGTCCATCTGTCCCCAGATATACCCTACCAAATCCCCAACATACCCGCTAGGGGTATGTTATATCTCGAGGGAACTAGCGTAAGTCGCGGTTTCAATCGTCCGGCCGGGGAGTATCCCGATAAGCTCTTTCTGAAACTTTTTAGCTCGACCCGGCTCGCTGTGCACTATTACCACTTTGCCGTCATCGGCTATTTCTGTCCCCTGTAACCAACGTAAGAGCTCGGAGTTGTCGGCGTGCCCCGAAAATGCGCCGGTCCTAACCACGTTAGCGCGAATCGTAATGTAGGCACCGGCAATTTCAACCGCACCGCGACCGTTTGCGATTCTCTCCCCTAAAGTACCGGGGGCCTGGAAACCAATTATCAACAAACAAGTATTCGGACGAGAGAGGTAGTGCTTCAGGTGATGAGCAATTCGTCCACCGACCATCATGCCGCTCCCCGCGATAATTACTTTCGGCGGCGGCACATCATTAATATCTTTCGACTCTTCGACAGTTGGGGTTAAAGCCAGACTACCGAAATCAAAGATATCATCCCGACGACCGTGTTCGGTTTGTATTTTTTTGGCAAACAACTCCTTATGCCGCTCAAAAACCTCTAGAGCCTCAATCGCCAGTGGTGAATCGAGAAAAATCGGTACTCGCGGAAGCTGATGATGAACAAAAAGCTCATGAAGTAAAAATAGTAGTTCTTGACTCCGTTCAATAGAGAACGCTGGGATTAACAGCACTCCCTTGCGCTCAATTGTCCAGGCCAGGGCCTTTTTCAAAACCGTTAACCTGTCCTCGGGGTCTTCTCGCTCCTCACCGCCGTAAGTGGCTTCGGTTATTACAACGTCGGCTCCGGGTGGTGACTCTGGTTGCGGCAGCAAGACACTCGGCCAGTGGCCGATATCTCCCGAGAAAACTAGTTTTTTGTCGTCAACTTCTAGTAAAACTGAGGCGGAGCCAAGGATATGGCCGGCATCGTAAAGCGTGAAGCTGTCACCGCATAATAGTTCGGTTTTTGTATGGTACGGGACGGGATGAAACTGGGCAACTGTCCGATCCAGGTCCGCCTGTTCGTAGAGCATTGCCCGCCCTTCCTGATCGTGATGACGCTCCATCAAGTGAAGTGCGTCTTTTAGTACGAGCACCGTCAGATCAGCCGTGGCAGCAGTGGCGTAGATAGGCCCACGAAAACCTTCTTTCACCAATTTGGGCAGGCGACCGATGTGATCGAGGTGAGCGTGAGTAACAATAACCGCCTTGATCTGTGCCGAATCGTAGGGAAACGGCTGTTCGTTGTCTTTAGGAATGGTTTCTTCGCCCTGGAACAGCCCGCAATCAACAATATAGCGGGCCTTGCTACCCTCAATTAGAAAGTTCGAGCCGGTGACCCGACCAGCAGCCCCGAAAAAGTGGATTTTAACCATATTATATGCCAACTGGGGCCGGGGTTGCGGCGTCCTTGCGGACAGGCCCCAACCCGCTCCACCGTCTCGTAGCCAAGCAGTTGGCTACTCGTTGGCGGTGTCGCCCAAAAAAACTTATCTTGGGCATTAATCGCCGTTGGTGGCGTTTATGTCTTGCCGAGCCATCTGAATGATTTTCTCCGCCAGTTTCTCGGGGTTATTGTCAAAAGCAATCTTTGCCCGCCCGCGTTTAGAGACATTCAGAAGGTGATCTATCTCGTTTGAAACACCGCCAGTTTCAGTTAGAATCCCGATTGGTTTTTTGTCCTCAAAGGCGATAGTGAACTCGTTTAATGTTCCAATTCGGCCACAAATAAAAATCACGGCATCGGTCGAGCGGATAAACAATAAATTGCGCCCTGAGTAGCCAAATCCGGTATAGATCGCAAAATCGATGTACTTGTACGGCAGTTTGTATTTCTTGACGTGTTCGCGGTAGCTCGAGGCTGGCGAAACGCCAACTGTGAACCCGCCCGCTCTTTTGGCTCCCTTAGCAGCAGCAAAGGGGATTCCCGAAGTATCACCCGTTACAACGACGACTCCTTTTTTTGCTAGATAGTAGCCTATTTTTTCGGCCTTATCGAAAGCGTCCGGCGTACAGATGTCCTCCGCTGCTCCTGAAATGCCAATTTTTACGTGTTGAATATTGCCCTCCTATAATTTAGTTTACTAAAGTCCCGAGGGAGAATACACCTCGCCTCAATCAGAGGGTTTACAGTTTCACTGTCGATATCTACAATATGACCGATATGGCAGTCGTGATCGTGGTTGAAAATTTGGTCAAGCGCTACGGTAAGCTTGCCGCCGTCAGTGGTATTTCATTTGAAGTCCAAAAGGGCGAAGTTTTTGGCTTGCTCGGCGAAAACGGTGCTGGCAAAACAACGACACTCGAGATTATTGAGGGGCTACGTCGACCGACCAGCGGCATCGTGAAGGTTCTAGGGCACGATGTAGCACGCGAGATGTCTCAGATCAAAACCCGGATCGGGGTTCAGTTGCAGTCATCGGCCTACTACAGCTACCTAACCTTGCGAGAGATTCTAGAGCTCTTCGGTAGTTTCTATCCCAAATATCTGCCAGCCGATAAACTGTTAAAGTCTGTCAATCTACTAGAGAAAGCAAAATCTTACGTTACCCAGCTCTCCGGCGGCCAGCGCCAACGGTTTTCTATTGTCGCCTCGCTGGTAAATGACCCGCAAATTGTCTTCCTGGACGAACCGACCACTGGTCTAGACCCGCTCGCCAGGCGCAATCTTTGGGAGCTGATTGCCCAGATTAAGTCCCAAGGTAAAACAATCGTACTGACGACCCATTATATGGAGGAGGCTGAGTTGCTCTGTGACAGAGTGGCCATTATGGACAAAGGCAAGATTATTGCCCTCGACAAAACCCATAAGTTGGTTGAGCAAGCGAGCAAGCCGTTCAAGGTCAGTTTCATCTCTGATCGTACCGATACTGTCGCCTCACAATTGAAGAAAATTGGTACTCTGACCGAACTCGGCGGCAAGACCGATCACTTCGAGATTACGCTTGCCACCGCCGCCAGTCTTCACAAGGCGCTGGACCTCATTCGAACACTCCAGCCCGCAAGCCTAACTGTCACCCGAGCGTCGCTGGAGGATGTTTTCATTGAAAAGACCGGCAAAACTATAACCGAGGAGGAGAATGCGCCTGTTCGTCGCTAACTTAAAGTTGCTGTTCCGTAACCGGCAGCTTCTCTTTTGGAGCTTGGCGTTCCCGTTAATTTTCACCGCGATTTTTGGATTGTTTTTTGGCAAAGATGTTGGAGGCGGCAGCGTTGCTTTGGTTAACAACAGTAAAACCGAGCTAGCAAGTTCGCTGGAAACAGCGCTTGAGAAGTCCGATCTTTTCAGTGTGAGAACCGAATCGAGCGTGGAGTCGGCCAAGAAACTCATCAAGAAAAATCTGGCCAGCACAATCGTTGAGATTCCCGCGACTTTTGGTCAGAATACGCCGACGGCCGCTAAAACAATCAAGATCATCTTTGACCCAGCCGCCCAACAAACAAGTGCTGTAGTAACTGTTTTTGTTGATAAATTCCTGACCGGCGTCAATTACAAATTGCAAAACGCCAAGCCAATATATTCTCTCGACGTGGAAAAAACCGTCGAAGGCACATTCACCTACTTCGACTTTGTCCTGATTGGTTTGATCGGTATGGCGCTAATGAACTCGAACATTCAGAGCTTGGCGATTAATATGGCCAGGTATCGCGAGGATAAAATATTAAAGCGCATCACCACTACACCGCTTCCAACCTGGAAATTTATCGTCGCCGAGGTGGCGGCACATTTGGTTCTGAATATCATTCAAGTTGCGGTAATAATAGCTACCGGTGTTTATCTGTTTGGCGGACACGTGGGCAACAACATCGGCTTGCTTTTTGTGCTATCGCTTTTGGGCGCCGTTCTGTTCCAACTAATCGGCTTTGTGATCGCCAGCGCCACCAAAACAGCCAGCGCTGCCGAGGGGATGTCGACCGCTATTACCATTCCGATGATGTTTCTCTCTGGTGTGTTCTTCCCAATCGATCAGCTACCGCACTGGATCTTCTCGATCGTTTCGTACCTGCCGCTCTCGCCGTTGCTACGGATGATGCGTGAAGGGGCGCTCGAGAATCTTTCGCCCTGGAGCACTCCGATGAACCTGATAATTGTTTTTGCCTGGATTCTTGTCGCCCTGGGTTTTGCCGTCTGGCGCTTCCGATTGACGGAAGAGTAGCCCCGCTTGGCAGCGAATTTTCAATTTCCAGTTTTCAATTTTGTCGGCTTTCGCCTCCATAGCTCCTCAGCTACGCTTTCGTCGCTATCAAATAATTTTCGATTTACAATTACTTATTAGGGGTGGATTAACAACGCTTTGGCAGGTAAAATACAGTAAGTACATTAAAGTAATTTATTCTGGGGTAGCTCAGTGGTAGAGCGGTCGACTGTGTCACAAATTTAGTCAACAGTTGAAACAACTGACATACGCAGCTTCCTCAAGCAATCGAGGTTGAAAAACGGGGTTAATTGTCCACCTGTGTTAAAACTACGGTGGATGCGCCAAAGCGTTTCGCGACGGCGTTCGGGAAGCCCTCCTTGGGAACTGTTACCAAGTGGGTAATCCGCAGCCAAGTCGGCCACACTTTTTGAAAGTGTGGCGAAAGGTTCAGAGGCCATACGCCCCGCATCCAGCCCCAGTTTAAGGCAACATCAAGCCCAATTATGGGTCAGATTTATCCTTAAACTGGAGCTGGATGATGAGATGGTCCACGCCATTAGGAAACTAGTGGATTAAGTGTAATCGATTGGTCGTGGGTTCGAATCCCACCCCCAGAGCCAGTTCGAATGACTTGAGGCAACTAGCACTGCATCAAAGGGTGCTTTCAGGTTAAAATTGAGCTTTTTGCCTTCCAAAGTTAAGTTCGAAAATAAGAAATTGATGATTTGGCGTTTACGCTCGTCTTTCGAACTCTCAAAAATTGAGTAGGCTCGTGAAGTAACGTCCAGCAGAGTGGAAACAGTCGTTCCGAAGCTCTCGTCGGCTTTTGAATACTGTCGGAGCTTAACGTCGATTTCGTACTGTTTTTGTTTAAGTTCTTCAGCTTTTTTGTCGTACTCGTCCGTGGTAATACGCTCACTAATTCTAAGGTCGAGAAGATTGTCTAGCTGTTTCTGAAAGCCATCGTACAGTTTGTTTAGCGATTCTAAGGCCGTGGTGTGGTAATCAATCTTGGCTTGATGGCTTTCACGCAACCGGTCTTTTAGGTCAGCCAAAACGTCTTGGGGAATTACCAACCGCTTTAAGACACCGCTGACTTGAGTTAACAGCTCCTCTTCCCTCAGCCTAACCGCTCCGCAGTTTCCTTTGTGCTTAGTACACGTCAGGTAAGTGTACTTGTCTTTTTTGCGGTCAGAGCTAATGGCACACCCACAGTAAGCACACTTAACCAGCCCGCGAAAAACATAGGGTTTACCGGCGTATTTGAACGGCTTTTTATGCCAGCCCTGCCTGACTTGTTGGCATTTTACGAATAACCACTCGTCAATAATAACCGGATGTATATGCTCGTGAAGTTCGCCCTTGATTTCCATTTTGCCGTAGTAAAACGGGTTCTGAAGCATTCTATGTACCTGACTGTTAGTAATGGGCTTGTGGGGTGGCTTATTGTTGGTCAAACCCAGCTCTTTTAGCTGTTGGGTAATAGCCATAATTGAATAGCTGCCAGTGGCATAAAGTTCGAAAGCCTTCTTAATCGAGTAGTCCCGCTCTTTATCTAAAACAATGACCGACTTGTGGGTTTCCGGGTCACGCTCGTTTCTGTAACCAAGCGGGGCTTTGGCAATCCACTGACCATTTCTTACCTTGTAGTCTAGGCTTCGCTTAACATTGTCGCTTAACTGTTGAACGTAGCTCTTTGCTCCGATAACCGCGAAGTCCCAGAGCATAAATTGTGAAGAGGTTGCCTTGTCGCTGATGACCAGATTTTCTCGAAGAAAGAGAATCTCAACTTTGCCCGCTCGAACGAGTTCGTCGAGCATTACTGACTCCTTGAAGCTCCTTTGAACACGGTCGACTGCGTCAGCAACCAGAATTACCCGTTCTTTTTGGGCTTTGATGTAATCAATCATTAGGTTGAAATCTTTGCGTTCGCCCCGGGTCGAGGACTCAATTATTTCGAATACTTTAGGGTTGTCATAACCCCGACTTCGGCAGGCCATTAGCAGTCGCTCTTTTTGGGCGGCGATTGAGTGGCCTTCTTCTTGGTCGTGAGTTGATACACGAGCTAGAACTACCGTTTTCATAACGCATTCCTTTCAACAAATCCCAGAAGGTCAGTTTTCTTGATTCGGATATTCCTGCCCAACTTAGAAGCGGGGAGTTTACCAGCTTTTATCCAGCGGTAAATCGTTAGGTTACTGACTCGTAGGAGCTTGGCTGCTTCAGTCGTAGTCATAAGCTGAAATTGGCTGTCTTTGGTCATTTTGTTTATATCGTTCGTTATCATTATTTAACTCCGATTCGGGATAGTCTGCAAACTTTACTGGTTTATATTCCTGAAGACCCGATGATATTTCTTTGTAGGGTCGGTAAATTGTTGGTGGCAGAACCAGCGACTTAATGTCTTTGTTGAGACGCGTCCAATTCGTACCCTTTGTGCTTTCGTAAGCCTGTCTGAAGGTTCGGTAACCATTAGCCCCGATGAGCTTCATAGCGAGATAGCACTGCAATAGCCGGTTCCCTTTGATGTGTGGGTTTAGCTTGCTAAGTTCCCGGAAAGTGTCGAGGTCGTTTTTTATCGTTTCTGGTATAGCAAGCTCAAGCCCTTGCGTGTATTCCTGCCAAAAATAGCGAAGAACCGCTAAGGAAGTGTCCGACGAAAAAAGTTCACGGAAGCTAAAACCCGTTTTCAGCCCGACCTTTTCCGCTACCAGCTTTAGCTTCCTGCGGTTGAGCCGGACTTCAAATCGGAGAACCTCAAACCGTTTTTTCTTGAAGACTTCAAAAAGAGGCATTTGCAACGAATTGTCTTTCTCGATTGCCCGTTTTTCACTTTTCTTCGATTGCTCCAAGTCCTTAACCTTGTCGTAAAAGACGACTTCGAAACTGTTAGTGTGCCAGCTCAGGTAGTGTCCTTCGTTCCGAAACCGAACCTTGTTCGAATCGAGCCGCTTGGAGACGTTTGCCTTAGCAAGTTCGCTAATTATCATCGAGGTGCTTGTTCCATTCGCGAGAATGAAGTTTTTGGAGTAATGAATGCCAGTCGGGATTGTTGATTCCAGCACTTGAGTGTAAACCCAAACGCCCATCTCTTTGAGCTTGGCTTGCAGATGCGTAATCAGCTCGTCGAAGTCAGAATCAACCAGCTCTTCAAAGTTATTGCCAAACAGCAGCTTGGGAGCCGAGAACTCGATTTTTAAGACCCTAGACATAGTTCCGGCTGCTGGACGGGCGTAAATGGTTAAGCGGGGCTTGTAGTTGCCTTCTCGCAGCTCCTGGGGAGTCGGGTTCTGCTCGACTTTCTCGCCTGGCCTGACGCCTGACCTTTCAAGCAGGGAATACTTTGGAAACTTGGACTTGTCAGCCATAACGTACTGTCCTTCAGCCAGCGTAATAATTACAGTGTCTTTCATTACTGGCTTCAATTACTTCTTTGAATCGAGAGAGAAGGGCGATTTCGATTTTCTGACTAAGCTCTTGGGTTGTGGGGTGAAATAGCTGGATATTCTGCTGGCCGACCTTCTTGGTTGGATAGGTAATACGATAGCCACTACAGTCCAGCTTTGAGTGAATGCCAACTGAAGAAAGATAGAGCTTCCCGTCGAGCAAGAAGCTGGCAAAACCAACCAAGCCGTTCTGGGGCTTAATCACGACAATCTGGACTTCAGAAACTTCGCTTTTTCGCTGCATTGGCTTTTCCTCGTTTGATAGCCTCTGAGAGGCAATGACGGTAATGCTCTTTGAGTAATTCAGCTATAAGTATCGTAATCCGCTCGTCGGCGGGTAGGCCATTTGTGTGCCTAAGCAATTTTTTTATTTTTTTATTTTTCATTGGTGATTGTCCTTTCGTTAGTTTTATTTTGTTCGGGTTTGGTACGGTTTACTCCTTCATCGCTGCCCTTTCCCGTTGGTTTTCCTCGTCCGCTTCTAAAATCAGCTCGACAAAACCAAGCAAGTTCTCTTCTGCTTCCCTCAGCTGTTCAGCGTCGAGTTTTTTGCCGTAGAGCTGTTCTATCCCTGACAAATCTTGGTTATTTTCGACCATAATGGCTTTATCGCTTCTGCCGAGCTTCGGACGTCAACTAGGCTAACCAAAAAAGCCCCACTGTATCTGTCAGCGGAAGGCTAATAATTTTGTTTGCCTATGGTTGTGCCTAAGCACGCAGGGTAGGCAAACTATCGAAAACTACTAGTTGGAGCAAGATTCTTTGGCTCCTCGGCTTTTTAGCCGTTTTCAGCTCAACCTTATTGGCGTGGCCAGACTTTTCTATCAAGCTCTTTAGTCGTCTTATCTCTCTGCGTGAGTCAGCACACCCCGCTTTGGCCTTCAAATCCTTGTATGTCATTGGTTCGCCCCACTGTTTTTCACAATCACCAACTATTTCTAATCTGCTGGGGAATAAGGTATTCAAAATCTTCCAAGTATTTGTCGCATCTTTACTTGGTTCGCCTGAAGAACGCCAATTTTGGTTTGCGACGACTATCACTTGCCTGTCGTATTCCAGGCCTTCTTTCCCTAGTCTGTATTTGGAAATAAAATCCGCAGCCACTTCGTTCTTTGCTTTTGTGCTAGCGGGCAACAAGGGTGTTTTTAACTTTCCGAGCTGTTGTTCCAGACCACCTATCTTCGCTTCAAAATATGTTCTTATTCCTTCAACCTCTGCCCGAACAATTGCCCTTACCTCCGAATGTGCATACTTCTTCTCAGTTACAAGCGATAACTCCCCAACAGTGATGTCAAATTGTGGTTTTAGCGGTGTGGAAAGCCAGTTAAAGGGCTTAATTGTAGTAGGAGCGAGCTGGGGAGCGGTTACTAAAGAGCCTGAGATAGTTAGTGCTGCCTGGTTAAGTTGGCTCTGCAGCCCCGTTATATAACCGCTAGAAACGGTTTCTCGAAATCGAGACACATTTTCATCAAAGACCAGCAACGACTCCCTAATTGCGTTGACTGGCCTATCCATTGACGTTATTTGTGAGAATGTTTTTTGGGTGTTCTCAAAGACGCTGTCTGATATTACTTTTAAGGGCAGGGTAGTAGCTGCGTTTAACGTATCCCTCAACCCGGTAACGAACCTGTTTGAAGCCTGTAATGTGGGCAGCACCGTACCCACAATCTGTTGATGGTTTTCTCTAAGTGTTTCAAAAGTCAGACGGGCGGAGTTTAACGCGTCTAAATTGACTATGGGCTGATTGGTCGGAATCGTTATGGTAATTGGGTCGGTTGGTAGCCTGATAGCGTCGCTAGATGCTAAGGTTAGCTCGTTTGCGGGTTTGAGCGTGACAAGCTGACTGACATCGGCGACCGGAAGTGTCACAAAGTTGTCGGGCACTTTAAGTTCGCCCTTTTGCTTTTTCCGACTTTTCTTGCCTTTGTCAGGATTATTTTTCTTCATTACTTTTTTCTAAAAATAAGGGGATTACCCCCCTGAGTCTAACTTAGCAGATTGCCCCGTTGGTGAGTAGTAGTGATATTGTTTGATAACCTACTTTCTGTTAATTTTACAGAAGCAACTTAGAAAATTTGTTGACCTAACCCCGGCAAGTTTCTGTCGGATATGGTCTTAAATCCTCAGCAATAGAGATGGTCTTCTGACCAGCACTCGTTGCTGAGGTGTATGTCCGAAAGGATATACGGCATTTCCGAAAGGAAGTGTCGCTGGCGGGAGACCTTTTGTGTTGACCCGCCAGCAAAAACCTCAGCAACAAAAATGAAACAGTCTATTTTTAGTAATGAAAAAAGTAACAAACCTAGCTCCAAAGGCAAGGGTGAGTTGCCAACGGCTGTTTCCTTGTTTGCTGGCTCCGGTGGTATGGACGTTGGTTTTAGTAAAGAGGGCTTCGATGTCGTATGGGCAAACGATATTGACCATTGGGCGTGTGAGACCTATAAGCTCAACTTCGGTAATCACATTGTCGAAGCTGACATTGCTGACGTTGACATAAAAACGATACCTAAGGTCGATATTATCTTGGGCGGTTTTCCGTGCCAAGACTTCTCGATGATTTGGAAGCGTGGCGGTATCAATACTGAAAGGGGCAATCTTTATCGTTATTTCGTCAAAATTATTGAAGCCAAACAACCAAAAATGTTTGTGGCCGAGAATGTTAAGGGATTACTAACTGCCAACGGCGGAAAGGCCGTTAAACAGATAGTCGATGACTTTACCAAGACAGGTTACAACGTCCAGCTCAACAAAGTTAATTTTGCTGATTATGGCACGCCCCAGCTTCGCGAGCGGGTTTTGATTATTGGCACGCGGAAGGACTTGGGCAAGGAGTTTGTAATGCCATCTAAAACCCACACCCCGGATACATATATCACTGCCGGACAAGCTCTAAAAGGCGTTGAGAGTGTTCCGTATAACAACGAACACCAAAATATAATGCCGAAGACCCGAGAATTACTGAAACTCATACCGCCTGGCGGAAACTTTACCGACGTACCCAAAGACTCGCCCTATTATGTCAGGGGTATGATTAGTCACGTTTACCGACGTCTACACCCCGACAAGCCCTCTAAAACGATTATTGCTGGGGGAGGTGGGGGTACTTGGGGTTATCACTATAAAGAGTTGAGACCGCTAACTAACCGCGAGCGAGCCAGGTTGTTCGGTTACCCTGATGATTTTATGTTTGTTGGCTCAATAACCGAAGTACGAAGGCAGATTGGAAACTCGGTTGCTCCGATAGGAATTCAGCCGATAGCAAGGGCAATAAAAGCATATTTGAGGAGTGTTAATGTTCGGTAATACTCAGGAGTTCGGTGGTGACCTTCTTGCCACAGTCCACGAGGAGTTCGGCAAAGCTCGAAGTGCCACAATTGCGTCCGGCTACGTCTCGCACGATATTATCAACGAGTTTGAGCCTGACTTTGTTAGGTTAGCCGAAGAACAAGAAGGATTCAGGCTCCTAATCGGAATGGCTTTTTACGAGGGTCTGTCACAGAAAATGCTGACCAAACTTGAAACCGTCCATCATCAACTTAGCGACGTGTCAGGGGGCAAATCCGGTGTTTACGTGGCCTATAATCGACGTTTTCACGGTAAAATTTACTCTTTTCAGAATGGCGGCGGCAATCACGTCTACTTAGGGTCGTCAAACTTTTCCCGTAGTGGCTTGCAAGGCAACTTAGAGTGTACCGCCCAAGTTCTTGACCATAAAACCCAGTCAGACGTTGAGAGCTATTTGGATTTTCTTTTTAATCGTGAGCGAGCGGTTGAAATCATCAAGGCTGACATTACTGTACCAGGTTCAAAGGAGTACAAACGCCGATTATCCCTAACCACACTCGACGACCTTCAAAAGTATGACCCGACAACAATAAACCCGTCACTTTTCCCTCACTTCGAACTTCCACTCAGTCGGATTGTTGAACACGAAAAGTCGAATCTAAATGTCTACTTCGGCAAAGGTCGCTGGGCAAGAAGCTCTGGTAAGGTAACACCCCGTCCGTGGTACGAAGCCGAGCTAATCGCCGTTCGCGAAATTAACTCGCACCCACTCTACCCGCACGGCAATTTTCTTGCCTACACTGACGACGGCTACATAATCCCAATGAGTACCCAGGGCGATTACCACAAAAACATCCGTTCTAAGGGTAGTTTAAGCATCTTCGGCCAGTGGATTAAGGGAAAACTTCAACGAACAAATGCCCTAATTCCACTAACGCCGGTAACCCAAGACACGCTAGATATTTACGGCAACGATACACTCAAGTTTTACAAGATGGCCGAAGGAAAATACTACTTGGAGTTTTAATGTCAGATTATTACAACCCCCAAAGGGTCAAGAACCTTTACAGCCCTGGTGCTGACAAGCCATTTCGTTTGAGCCGGTCGAAAATTGATTTATTTATCGACTGTTGCCGGTGTTTTTACTTGGACAGGCGTTTGGGTATTGGCCGACCGCCCGGTTATCCTTTCAGCCTTAATTCGGCCGTAGATGTCCTGTTAAAGAAGGAGTTTGACCTACACCGCACAAATGGCACAAAACACTGGCTTGTGGACAAAAACGGCCTAGACGCGGTGCCATTCCAGCACGAACTGATAGACGAATGGCGAGACTCGTTACACAAAGGCATTACCTACGTCGACCAGACAACTAACTTTTTAATTACGGGCGGAGTTGATGATGTGTGGGTTCGGCCGGACGGCGAACTGATAGTCGTTGACTACAAAGCCACGTCCAAGGCCGGGGAAGTCAGCTTAGACGCTGACTGGCAAGACGGCTATAAGCGACAGATGGAAGTATATCAGTGGCTATTTCGTAAAAACGGCTTCCGCGTGTCAGATATGGGCTATTTTGTCTATTGCAACGGTAAGACTGACCCCGACACCTTTGCTGGCAAGCTAGAGTTCGATATTAAGCTACTGCCCTATACTGGCAAGACCGACTGGATTGAGCCAACTCTGATTAAAGCCAAGGAGTGTCTTGATTCAGACGAGCTACCAGAGGCTTCGGAAAATTGTGATTTCTGTGCGTACTACACCGCTCGAGCAGGTAGGGATAATTAGGGTTTTCAGAACTGTTGCTAACAACCCCAAAAAACTTTGTGCTATATTGAAGTTGCCCGGGGGCCTGCGTAAGCAGTGTCTCCTGCGCTCAGAGGAAGGCGGGGTATTTCGCAAGAAGTATCAAGCCTTTTTCTACGTTATGGCTGTCTTCGTGGCGTAGGTACCGGGACGACGCCTGGTAGCGTTGTTTGGGTTACGTGGCAGGCTGCTGCAACCCCTAGCCGTTCCAAGATTTTTGTTTCAATAACAAACTCAGCCAAGTCAGTATTAGCCCGACGGTCATAGTAGTGCAAAAGCGAATAGGCAACTTGGTCGACGGCTTGGAGAAAGTAAGAGTGTCGTCCAATTTTAAAAAGCGGGTCTTCAAGTAAGTGCTTAATTGGCCGATTCTGGCTATTGATAACGTTCATTACTTGGAGCTTCCTAGTCTGCCTAATTATCGCTAAGTCCTCGGCTCCATCGTGGATTATCATAAAGTCTTCGTGAATTGTTTGATTAAGTCGGTTTAGCAAGTTTTCGTAGGCTTTTTCCCGGCAAGTTGCAGGAGAAATTGAGGCAACCAAAGAACCTTTATCTACAGCTACTGCGATAATCTGGAAAGAACCCCACTGACCGTACTCGTGAAGCATCGTTTTGAGTAGCGTTACTCGTTTTTGCCTTAGAAAACCGCTTCGGCTGATATGAGCCCACTTCTGCTGTCCGGCAACCAACTCCGTTGCGTGCAAGCATTCAGAAAGTGGTATGCCGTACACGTCTTTAATGTTTTGACGCAGTTTTTTGAACCGCTGAAAGTTGGCTCGCCATTCATTGCTGTCCATAATCAAAGCAGTGAGAATGAAGTGTGAGGTTGAACGGACACCAGGAGAAACCCAGGTTGTTCCAGGTCGATAACTGCTATCGTTAAAACTTCCGGACTCATCCACATACACCAATTTCATTCCCGTATCTTACCAACCAACGCTGCCAGGAGCTAATCTGGGAGCAATAAGCTCTAACTCCTGTTTTAGTGTTAAGATTGCGTCATAGTATTTAGTTCGAAATGCATCAACTAAGGGGAGCCAGCTTTCGCCAAGGCTTCAGCGTGGCAAGCCAACAAACAAGATGTATCACTGTTATATACTGTTGAGCTCAAAATCACATATTTTCTATTATGGTTCGACACAGGAATTAGAAAAAAGGATTGAACTCCATAGCTCCGGTCTCGTCCAGTCAACAAAACCTCACCGCCCGTGGAAGCTAGTGTGGTATGGTTCATTCAGCACAATGAAAGAAGCGAGTGATTTTGAGCAATATTTGAAAAGTGGTTCCGGTAGAGCATTCGCTTACAAAAGATTAATTTCTGATGCCTTGGCGAAAGATGTCAATGGCGGTCGTTCCGGTCTGCCGAAGCTCTCGGAGCGTAGGTGACCACCCCCAGAGCAAATGGCTTTTTCAGAGTCCGCAAAGTTAAGCATTCGTCGAAAGGCCGCTTTTAGATGTTCTTTGTGCCATGACTTAGGCGTAGATATACACCATATTATTCCCCAAGCAGAAAACGGGCCGGACTCCGAAGAAAATGCTGCGCCGCTTTGTCAAAATTGCCATGATCAGTATGGAGCAAACCCGCAAAAGAGAAAATTTATTCGAGAGTGTAGAGATTTTTGGTTTGATGTTGTTATGGTAAAGTTTCCAACCAACTCAACCGAAAAAGAACAATTAGGAACTATCAATGAGTTGATCCTCACTGTGCAGAAAGAACAGGGAAGCCAAACCGGGAAGATCGAAGAACTAAAGCAACAACTCGAGAGATTTGTCCATGCCGCAGGAGAGAAAGTAAACACAAATGAAAGTACGGCTACGGTTGGTAGTATAGCTACTCAATATATTACAGCCACCCGCTTATCTGATCGGGTACACGCAAACTTTCACTGCAAAAAATGCGGGACGATGATTGGGTTACTTGTTGGGAGCAATAGCTGCCCCAATTGTGGGGAATCAATTTCTTAGCTCGACATTTCCAGTTTCGGGAGTAGAATTTGAGAAATGAGTAAATTGCTTGCACGTCAGTTTTCAGACGCAGAAGCTAAAGACTGGAGACAGTCAATCTTTGACATTTATGCTCGAATGAAGAGAAAGGCAGACAAGCCGTACGAGGTGAACTACGGCGGTCTTGATCTCACCGTCTTTCCTAGCGTATATGCCCCTGAGTTTTTTGATGACAGCCTCTGGTACGCCAAAGAGCTAACGAAGATAGTGGGCGATAAGTCATTGCTCGAAATTGGAACGGGGACTGGCGTTATTGCGATTATCTGTGCGCTGCGGGGAGGAGCAAAAGTTACTGCCACCGATATTAACCCCGCCGCCGTTCACAACGCTACGATAAATGCAGGTCGCTATAAGCTCCCAATTGTCGTGAAGCAAGGGAATGTGTACTCGCCTCTCACTTCAGACGAAAAGTTTGACTATATTTTTTGGGCTCACCCGTTCAATGACTGGGACATAAAAGTAAACGACTCGCTGCTTCTTACTGGCATTGACCCTCGTTACGAAAGCTTGAAAAAGTATATTACAGAAGCGCGAGAACACTTACGAGCAGGCGGGAAGCTACTACTGGGAACTGGAGACACAGCCAATCTTGAACATATTGATACCATTGCAAAAAAGAATGGCTATACGCTGAATCTACTGAGAGAGTCAGACCGTCCACTGGAGGTAGACGGAGAGAAGTACATCAAAGATATAATCTACGAATTTACCGAGCAACCATAAATAACTAGTTAGTTCCAGCCCTCGCTATTCGGAGCTCGACATTTCCAGGTTCGGGAGTACAATTTAGAAAATGCCAAACCAGGTAAAGGCAATCATTTTCGATGTTGATGGCGTATTAGTTGACTCAAAAGAGTCTAACGCGGCCTTTTTCCAGACTCTGCTTAAAAGAGCTGGGTATACCGATATCTCCCACGAGGAGGTGTCAGCAAGTTTTCACCTGCCGATGTGGCAGGCCATCGAAAAGCTCACTCGCTCCAACGACCAATCTGAGATCCAGCGCATTTGGAAGATGGGTCATGATGCTGACTTGCGCGCCAACGGTCTTTTGAAGTTTCCCGATCAACTAGAAGACGTGCTGGAGAAGTTACACGAGAAATATAGACTGGCTATCGTAACGAGCCGAATAAAGATTGGCGTAGACGAGCTATTCAATATTCGGAAGATGGGCCACCTTTTCGATGTAGTAGTTACATTCGAGGACTACAAAAACCCCAAGCCTCACCCAGAACCACTCGAGAAAGCACTCAACAAATTGCGCGTAAAATCCAATGAGGCGATTTACATAGGCGATAGCGCAACAGATGTTGAGGCTGCTAAAGCAGCAAATGTGAAGTGTATTTTCATTTCTCGAGAGAACCATCCCGACGCAACTGCTACGGTTCGTGAATTCAACCAGCTGATCGTCGCCTTAGAATCTATCGCCTAACTCGACATTTCCTGGTTCGGGAGTACAATTATGACTTGGTGAGTGTATGAGTACTTCGATAATCAGATTCAATCGGCGTCAATTTGGGGACATTCTAACCGCTCGGCCAGAGTTGGTTGAGGCTACGCTCAAAAGCGTTGGGGTAAATATCCCCGGGTCCAACAAGATAGCACAGTGGTTTCGTGTTCAATGCTTGCTTAGGATGCTCAAGCGATATCTTCAGCCAATCCATAGCGGGAACTAATGCCTAAGGACCAGTAGTGTGATACTGGTCCTTTACTTTGTCTCGACAATTCCACTCTTCGACTTCGCTCAGAGTAAATCCTCCGTCGCTAAGGCTATGGCAGGCCGACGGGTTCGGGAGTAGAATTCAGAACATGAGAGAAATGCCTGAATCGGAAGTATACGAAGGGAGCTTGCCATTTTGGCCTTACAAAGACTCGCTAGCCAGCGTGGTTAAACTCATCAACAAAAATGCACCACAAAAAGGAGCTCTGCTCGATATGATGTGTGGCACGGGATATCTACTGGGTGAAATTGCCAAGAAACGGCCCGACCTCAGACTTATTGGAGTTGATATAGATGACAGGTACGTGTCATTCAGTCGCAAAACATACCCAGGAGTGAACATCGAAAAAGGAGACGTTCTCAAGTGGCATCCGCAGTCAGCTTTCGACGTAGTTATATGTACCGGTTCTCTCCATCACGTGCCATACGATCGACAAGAAAAGGCCGTCGCCAATATCTCCTCCCTGGTCAAACCTGACGGATTTGTTATTGTTTCCGATTCCTACGTTGACGATTACTCAAACGAATTCGAAAGGAAAAACGCCGCCGCAAAGCTAGGGTATGAGTATCTAAAGGAAACCATACAGAATAAAGCCCCAAATCCAGTTGTCGAGTGGACGATAGATATTATGTGGAACGACGTTCTTATGAAGGAGTTTAAAACATCTCTTAGAAAGAGATTGCTAATTTTTGAAAAATACTTTGCCGTAGTTGATACAATGAAAACCTGGCCGGCGATTGAATCTGATTACGGGGACTACATTTCCATTCTTAGACCAAGATAGTAAGTCTAGCGTCCTCTACCATTCGGAGCAAAACCTTTTACAGGTTCAAAAGACCTGGCTCTTCTGTGGAGTTGGAACTATTTTCGTAAATTTCCCGAATCCCAAGTTGGATTATTCCGGATGTGAGATTTCAGCTCCTCGATTGTAGCCACCCCGTGGTTAATAACAGCGTCATAAATTCTAGTACTTGAGATGTCGGTGGATGACTGCTTCACGTCTTGCTTCAATCCTAAAATCCGAGCCCTACTCTCTTGTGTTAGTGAGGCCTTAAGCCAGCGAAAATAATCCGTAATTTCTTTTGGCAGTTCATTGAAGAGCCAGATGTCTACTTTCCAAGCTTCGCCGTTATCGTCCTTCCGGTTAAGGCCAATATAATATGATCGGGGAAATCTCGGGTCCTCAAAATGGAGCCAGTCATGAATGGTGTAGTAGTTCCAAAAATCACTTTTGAGGAGCCGAGCAATTACTTTAGGCGCTAATTCTTTTGGGTTCTCGTTGCTTAGAAGATACAAATCTATATCGCCTGACATCATCAAATCTAGCTCGTAGCTACCTGTGAAAACTACCTTACCCAGATTCGAGATTGACTCCGTTAGTTTCGTAGTGGCTAATATCTCGTCTGCCCGTTCTTTCCACCTCTTAGATAGCTCCATAACTTCCATTAACACAGTCTAGCTTTAATATGGTTGCGAGCAAGCGGCTCTAACGTCCTCTACCCGTCGCTCTTGGCACAGACACGATCGTGATGTCACTATTCGGTTGGAGATAAAAGAAGACGGTCCGACTGAAGTAGCCAGCCGAACCGTGAGTGGGACACTAAGCAATGAGATAGCTGGGCGTTGTTTTTCGAGTGGGAAACTCCTTGGTCAACACCCGAACCCAATACCTTGCTTTGACATCATCATCGGGGTAAAGCGAAAAGAGCAGGTCGATGATTTTCTCCCGTAGGGAGTCATCGAGACCATTCTTACCTTGGCAGCCATAACCCCTAGTGAGCCTACCTAGAATACCGGCCTGAGTTCCGCTACCTGCCCTTATAGCCAGGCGAGCAGCTAGATCCTCGGCCGACCCGAGCGGACCATCTCTGCCAAAGAATCGACTACTTTGAATCGTCGTTATCGTTTTCTGGCGAGGCGGACACGGGCTTTTCTCGACCGGCTGCTCTGGACGCAGCGGCTGACCGTCACGAACTTGTCGAGCAACGTCATCGACCGTTACGGATGGTCTACCTTCTGTTGATGATTTCGGCCACAGCTTGGCCACCTGACGTCTAACCTTTCTCGACTCGCCACTGGATGGCTCTAGAAAAGTAACCTGGGTCGGCGGAACTGGGGGTGTAGCGCCCGGCACAAACCTGTACCGAAACCCTTCAGGGGTAACGCGAGTGTCACCATCGCCAAGCTCAACTAGACATTCAGTGTGGTATTTGAGAAGGCGAAGCCACTCAGGTAGCTCTCCCTGCCTTCCAAACTCCGCTAGTCTGAACTCAAGCGTCTTAACGAAGATTGGCTGATGCTCGTCCGCAATCCCGCCGTGAGCAAACGCTGTGCGAACAATGTCTACCGCCTTCGGTTTAGCGCTGGGCATATTGAGAAGTCCGCAGGCGTGTCTGAACAAGCCGGCGAATTCGCTTTCGTCCCGAAAGGCCGAATACGGGTAATCGAAAAAGCCCGGGGCTTGTTCAGTCATCTTGACCCACCTCCTGTAGAATTGATGCTCGAATTCCGAGAGTGTTTAGTTGAGAAGAGTTGTAAAAGATCACCCTCGTATAGTTGCTACCTTATTCTAAAACCTTGAACCGCTCAATGCCCTGTTGACGCCTGACATGTCTACTCTGACGTCTCGAGTAGAACCAGCTCGACATTTCCCGCCTGCGTTAAAACTATGGCGGACAAGCCAGGTTCGGGGGTATAATTTAGAGAATGACTCTACCAAACATTTTACTCTGGACCCTAGTAATCAGCCTAACGACCATTTTTGGATCGTGGTACGCTCGAAAATACGACAAGGCGGACGCAATAATCGGTCTTTATGTCGCTTTCGTTGTTTTTAGTAATATCGCTGCCGTTAAGATAGCTTCTTACGACCTTGGTTTTACGACGTACTTTGCGACGGCAGCGAGTTTGATCTTTCCCGTCACGTTTTTACTAACCGATATTGTTAACGAACGGTTCGGTCGTAAAGAAACGCATCGAATGATTTTTATCGCCTTTATCAGCCAGGTATTCTTGGCAATCTTCAGTTACTTAGTTGTTTCGGTGCCGTCAGCTCCGTTTTGGACTAACCAAGAAGCCTTACAATCGGTGATCGGAATGGTGCCGAGAATAATGGTTGCTTCTTGGGTGGCTTTCTTGATTAGCGAGAACCTCGACGCTTACATCTTCGCTTGGTTCAAACAAAAAACCGGCGGGAAGCATTTATGGGCTCGCAATGTCTTCAGCTCGATTCCATCGATGCTTGTTGATTCAGTAATCTTTGTCGTGATTGCCTTTGGTGGGGTTACGCCGCTGATGCCGCTTATAATTGGCGTTACGGTCATAAAGTGGCTCGTCGGCCTGGTTAACATTCCGTTTATGTATCTAAACCGCTCAATCTTAGGTACCAGCTCCAGCGAAGTTGTCTAATGCCTGATGAGCAACGATTACAACAAACTCGCAGACGATTACCAGAAGACTGCTGAAAAACCCGACAAAAAATACTCAATTCTGCCAACCGTTCTGAAACTCGCTGGTAATTTGAGAGGTAAAACCGTAGTCGATTTTGGCTGCGGCGATGGCTACTTTACAAGAGAACTGGCTCAAAATGCTGATCGAGTAATTGGGTTAGATAATTCTGAGGAACAGATAAATCTCGCTAATCAGCAGCCGGTTCCAAACGTAAAATATGAACTACAAGACATTTTTAAAAGTAATTTGCCTCAGATGGATGTTGCGGTTGTTCCATTTGTCGTCAATTACGCTAAGTCGACAGAGCAGCTAGAATCCTTTTTTCAATCGATTTACGAATCGCTGAACAATGACGGATGGGCAGTATTCGTAGTTGATTTACCAACTGGCAAGGATTTGCGAAGATTCGGAGCAATCAAGTCTGTTGATAAAGACGAGGACGGAGCTACGATTAAAATAGAGCTGTTTAACGACAGCCAGCTCGTCTGTACGCTGGCTGCAACCTATTTTCGGCCAGAAAGGCTTGAAACTACTTTGATTAAGGCCGGGTTTCGTAAAGTAACCTGGCATAAGCCCATCGTATCTGAAGCCGGAATTGCAGCACTCGGAAGCGATTTCTGGAATGGTTACCCAAATAACTGCGAGTTAGGTTACATAACAGCGGGGAAATAAAATTATGGAAGCAATTGAAATCAATTACAAAGTCTCGGGAACAAGAATTATTATTCCCTTTAAGGCAATCTGTTCAGTTACCGACAAAGAGTTCGGCGGCAACATCATTATTGAGTATCACCCAATTTCAAAAGTGCTTGAATATGTTGATACCGAAACCGTCGTTACCGAATTTACGAAAGTTAAACTAAAGGCCGAAGAATTAGCTCGCAGGGTATTTGATGAAGTGGCTAAAAGCATCGAACCCAACTACCTCAAGATTACTATCGACGTCAATCACTCAAACGCTCATCAGCCGGTCCAAGTTTGGATCGAAGAGGAGCTCAAAAGTGGAAAGCACTGACGCAGAAAAATATTGGCAGTTTATTGAGAAGAAAGTTAAGGATTTAGAACCAATTCAGCTCTAACGCCCCCACATTTCGACTCCGCTCAATGTAAACGCCTGCGCAGCATTCCGAGCATCCGATGCGACGATTCGGAGCCAACGAAATCACTTCTTTGAACAAACGGCAATAAAATTAAAATGGGTGTGGGCGCTTGGATCTTCTTGCCTGATTGAGAGGTCGAAAATGTCGGTGAATATCTGCCCAAACATTTTTTCGACCGAAAAATACTCTTCCAGCAGCGCCCGATACTCTTCCAATGAATATTCCTGAAGGTGATACGGACTACCGTGAGGTTTTCGTGGAGTAGAGATAATCAGCTTGCCACTGGCTTTTAGCAGGGCTTGCAAACCTGATAAAAAGCTTCTGGGATTTCTTAAGTGCTCGATACCTTCAAAGCTGGTGATGACTTCAAAAACCACACGCCCGGGGAATAACTTATCCAAATGTTCAGCATCTCCAACCAAGAAATGGGTATTGTCCTTGTCAAAAAATTCATCGGCATGTTCGATGGCTGGCTGGTAAATATCGACGCCGCAAACTTCGCTACAATGATCACTTAAGAGCGCCGCACCGTAGCCGCTACCACAGGGGACGTCTAAAACATGGTCTTCGGGTGAGAGATAGTGGGCCGCAAACTGGTAACGCGCTAGGTGTGAAGGCTCGGCATCAGTGATTGCCAAAGGCGCTTGCCGCTCTTTGTCAGAAGCTATCATCGTCCTAACAATTTACCTAAAAGCCCTGAGCTCGACAATCTCAGGTTCGGGAGTAGAATTTAGGAGATGGATTCAAAGCCTTATGATGTTGCACTGTTGCCTGATGATAATATTGTGGATAAATCCATAGAGCTTAGCCAAAAACTTAGAAACAAGGGGGTGCGCTTTACTCTAGATAATGAGTTATATTTTTCACACGTCTCCGTGTATATGTTGCAGCTAGATAATATCGGATTAGAAAAGGCGACCAGTCTTGTCCAGCAACTTTCAGCAGCAGTCAGTGAGATTTCTGGTAAGGCGAACGAATACCACTACTTTGAAGGATACCTAGACATAGAGTACGAAAAATCTGCCGAGATCTCTTTCTTGCAAGAGGAGATTGTAAGGCTTCTCAACCCAATACGAGACGGCCTCAGAGAGAAGGACAAAAAAAGACTTGTTACAGCCGACGAGATAACTAGAAGTAATATTACTAAATATGGGTATAGAAGTATTGGCGAATCTTTCCATCCCCACCTAACTTTCACCCGTTTTATTAATACCCATAGCCAGGAAGAGATAATGGCAGCGCTGCCTGACAAGGCTGTATTTAATGGCAAATTTACGGGAATCGGTATTTTTGAGATTGGCGATAATGGCACGTGTACTAAGCTGGTTAGTGAGCGGCCGCTCAAAAAATTGCGAGGCTAAAAGTTTCCATTTACGGACATTTTCAGTGGGCGGCGGATTTAACAAGCTCACCGTAATCTAGCTCAATCCAGGAGTTCGGGAGTATGATTCAAGACATGAGAGTTTATATTATTTCCGGACCAACGGGTGCTGGTAAAAATACAACCGCAGAGGAAATGGTCAAATCGTTAGATTCAGCCGCCATTATCGATTTCGATGCAATTCGAAATATGTTCACAAAACCACACCTCACACCTTGGGATGGCGAGCAGGGAAAGCATCAGAACGATCTAACGGTTGAGTTAGTCTGCCACATCGCCAAAACGATGATTGAAGACCAACGAATACCGATTATTTTAGATGTAGTAGACAATCAAAGCGCTAAACAATATCGTAGAAACCTCGGCGCTGAGATGCGCATCATTCAACTCTCCCCGAACTGGGAGGCAACCGTTGAGCGAAATCGCCTACGCGCCGACAAGGAAGGAAGGATTCGCCTGACTCCGGAACAGCTTAAAATGGTTTTTGAAGCTCAGCAGGTCTTCACGGATTACGACCAGATAATCGACAATAGCGCTCAATCTCCTGCTGAAACCACTCAAGAAATCCTAAAATAGCTCCGCTCGGCCAGCTAGCGGATCAACTGGTTCGGGAGTACAATTCGAAGATGAAACGAAGCGAGATACTTGTAGACATTGGCTTGGTGGTTTTGGCTATAATCTCGACCGGCTTACTGGTCTTTGAGATTACACACGATGTAACCGCGTCAACAAGCAAGCTAATAAGCCAGCTAGACATAGTTATTGCGCTAATTTTCTTTGCAGATTTCATATACGGTTTCTTGCAAGCAAAGAGTAAGAGTCAATTTTTCAGTAAGCGTTGGTACGAATTACTTGCTTCTATACCCATTACGTCAACTACAACTCAGATTTTAAGAAGCTTGCGGCTGTTACGGGTGCTGCGAATCATCCGTTTGATGGCGCGTATGAGACGAGTAGCCGATTTCTACCTCGACGGTCCAAAGTTTCAGATTCTATCAATTGTACTGACAGTATTCACCCTCGTTTTTATGGGAGCAGTCGCCTTCCACAGTTACGAATTTGGAATAAATCAGAACGTCCATAATCTCTTCGACAGTTTCTGGTGGGCAATGGTGACGGTTACCACGATTGGCTACGGTGACATTTACCCAGTGACTACAGCCGGTCGAATTGTTGCGATGATGCTTATGATTGTTGGTATCGGAACACTAGGTACGGTGATCGGATCGGTCGCAACCCAGTTTCTTCGAGCTGAGGAAGAGTTTAAGAAAGAGTAGAGTAGCTCGACATTTCCAGCCTTCGTCTTTGCTCAGAGCAGAGGTTCGGGGGTATGATTTGACAATGGACAGCGGCACACATCTTCCCGTTACGCATCGGATATACGCCAAGATATTTGAGTTGCTCGAAGCTCACCAAGAGGGTCTGCGTTGGTCGGAACTACTGTCAAAATTAAAGGAATCGGATAGTAGTTTCCACCCCAAAACGGTTAACGGTTGCGTCTGGAAACTGATCGAAAAGTTTCCCGACAAAGTCTACAAACCGTCTAAAGGGCTGTTTAGATTGCTAAAGTACAGGTCCGCTGCCTGATAGCTCGACATTCCAGTTTTAGCTTTGCTCCGACCAGGTGTTCGGAGGCAATATGACAGGCGTTCTTTCTGCTGATAGAGTAAATTTATGGAATCGTTCAATGTTCTTGCCAAAGAAGGTGAAGATATTGCGTTTGAACAATACCAATCGGCCATTGCGGCGCTAACACAGAGCAATCCAGAATTTAAGATCAGTCCAGACGAAATGGCCGTAAACCCAGCACTTGAAAAAGGCCGAGTCACGGTCAGCAAAGCGGAGCAACTTGTTGGGGGTATAACTTATCTACCAGCTCAAAGCGATCAGCATGCTTCCGTGATGTGCTTTAGTGAGATACGTTCAGGATTGGAAGGCAGGATCTCTCGCCAATCGTATGATTATGCGCTGTGGTTAGCGAAATCTATTTCTGGACAAATTGCCGGCAGCGAGATAATTGACCTCAAAACTGAGGAGGGTTTATCTGATCAAGCCGTCACTGGAGATACCGTCGAGGAAGGTGCGAGTGAGACAGCTTCAGTTGTTAAACCTGCGAGTCTGAAGTCAAAGATAGTTATTAGCGTCATTGGATTTATTCTCATCGGCCTTGGGGCATTTTGGTTCAACAGCTCAGTTAGATTTTCAAAAAACGCCCTGAGCGCTCCAGCCACAGTCGTCAGCGTGGCCAGTAGCCACAGAGACGACTCTAACGGCAATAAAATTTATATCTTCACGCCAACGGTAAAGTTTACTGATAATAATCAAGTTGAAGTTACGGCAACTCCGACTTTTAACTCAGGTAGTAGTAGCTCTAGTATTTCTCCCTACAGTCAGGGAGATACCTTAACTATCTACTATGATCCAAGTAATCCTAAGAAAATTTCTCTAAACAAAACTACCTCCTTATATGTCGGCCCGTTGGTGCTAATTTTCTTTGGAGTACTCTTTTTCATTGCCTTGTTCGCTAATTTGATTAAAGCCAGGAAAAAGATAGATCAGAAACCAACTTATTAGCTCCCACTAACTAAACAATCCGTTTCCGGAAGATATGGAGCTCGACATTTCCAGGTTCAGTAGTACAATTTAGACATGAAATATAGCTTTCTAGCAGTGGACTTGCAAAACGACTTCACTAGCGAGGGTGGAAAACACTACAAATATAGATCGTCGGTTACATACCTCCAGGAGACTCTCTTTCCTTTCCTAAAAGAGAGGGGGATAAAAACTTCCGAAATTATTTCCGATTACCGCCCTCCTCGCCCGGGTGATAGAGACGAAACTTGTGCACCGGGTACTTGGGGCTATGAATCAATAGTCCCTAACGAATTAGTCAAATCGCAATGGATAAAATGTATGAATTCCCCAATTTGGGTAAGAGAGAATATTGGAGACGCAACAAAGAAGCCAGGGCTACCATACCAAGACACAATCGGTTTTGGTATTTGGGCTGAAGAAAATATTGGTAACCCACGAAAGGTTACTCCAGTACTATTCGGCTTAACTATCGACTGCTGCGTTCTCAGCACTCTCCAAGAGCTAAACTGGCGCGGTTATTACCCGCTTGTGTTGAAAGAAGGGGTTGACCACTATTTTGCCACAGACGAAGCAAAGGAAGCTATTCTCAAATCTCCAATTCCCAATTGGGCGGGTGTAACCACTTGGTCGGAGCTAAACACTAAACTGTAGAACCCTGGCTTAAAGCTAGCTCGACATTTGTGATTTAGAAAATTATGCTTAGCCTATGTCCCCAACTCGTAAGATTTTCCTGTTCGTGGCCCTGCCACTGGTACTAATTTTCGCCTTTGTTGGCTATCTGGCTTGGCCGAAGTCAGAACAAGCTACCCCTTCGCCGGAGAAGCCGGGTAAGGAAACAGATAAAGACACCAGCCAGCAGTATAACTGGTCAGTAATGAACCAAGGGCCGTACGGGGATAAAATCTCTTTTGCCACCAGCACCAACTTGCTTAACTGGGCTGATTCCGGCCAAATTTTGGCCGAACATGCCTCGGTACCCGAAGCAATCTACAATGAGAAAACCGGTACGATTTCTGTTTACTTTGTCGACGTTTCTGTGGACGGCAAACCAGAACAGCTCGGCCTAATAAAGTCTTCCGACAACGGCAAAACGTGGAGTGGCAAGCAGATCATTACCATTGAGGGAATCGGCGATAAAGTCGCCGTTGATCCCGACCCATATTTACTAGTAGACGGCCGGATTCGTTTATTCTTCTTTGACATAAATGACACCCGAACCCCGGGCAACAGCGGAAAGATTTACTCCGCACTTTCTGACGACGGGGTCAATTTCGTCCTAGAGCAAGGCATTCGCTTAGAGCGTCAAGAAGGTTTATTCGACCCTGACGTTATTCACGTCGACGACACCTGGTATATGTATATCGGAGATGGCACCGGCCAAACAACCATTGTTGCCACCTCGACGGATGGACTGACTTTTACCGAAAAAGGAGTGGCTTACACTGGTGGCTCAATACCAAATGTCTTTTACGACGGTAAGCAGTTTCTGCTTTACACTGGCGGCATCGACATTTCCACTTCAACTGACGGGCTAAAGTTCACTAAAACTTCGAACCGTTTTGAGAGCAGCTACGGCTTAACCGCTGATCCAGGTGTTATCCAGCTCGGCCCTAACAATTATCTAATGGTCTTTAAGACTAAGACTGCCAAGCCGCAGAACTAGTAACTCATCACTTGTCGAGCTAGCTCGACAGTCTTCGGTTGCCGCGCTACGCTTTACTAATGAGCCCCGCTCGAAAAGTCTTTCTACTCGTTGCCCTTCCCCTCACACTGATTTTTGCCGGAGTAATTGTTGCCCTGCTCAGACAGCCCACTCCTGACCCAAAGGACCCCAACATAAATTCTTCCGCTGACAGTTGGGAGAAGCGCGTGGCTAACGCGTTCAAACCATCGGAATGCCCCCTTCTGCCTAAACCCAAACTTGACGCATCGTATTACCAAGGGCCACTTATCGACGCTCATTTTCACCCGCCAAGCCTACCCGACTCTGCCTTGGGTAGTGAGCTTGAAGCCCCCGACGATCAAACTCTGCTCGGTGTAAACATCACCTACGACGAGATTGCGTGTACCTTCAGAAATGATGGTACATCCGGCAAAGTCTTTGCGTTCTTCCCGGTATATCCCAACATTTACAAGCCGGCGTTGGAAGTTGTGAAAAGAGCTGTCGACCAGTACCCCGATGTTTTCGTACCATTTATAATGCCGCCGGATAATGACGGCTCGCCGACTGGCTATCCAACCGTGAACTCCGATACCTTACAGAAAATGTTAAAAGTTTACCCGAACCTATTTAAAGGCTACGGCGAAATTGGCCTCTACGAGCGGCAGGGCGGCGCCAAAGAGCTCCCGCCAGATTCGGCACGATTGCTTGAAATTTACCCGGTGGCACGGGAGCACAACTTGGTAGTGATGTTCCATCTGGGCGAAGGCCAAGCTGCAAGTTATGAAAAGATACTCCAAGCTAATCGCGACATAAAATTCATCTGGCACGGCGACCAACTTATAAACTGTACCGAATGCACTCAAGACCTAACTGTTATTGACGGTATTCTTAGCCGCAACCCCAACGTTTATTACGGTATAGACGAGCTGTATGGCGACGTATTTTTAATGCAAGCCGAAGTGGGCAAAAAGAAATTCTTGGAGCACTTTAAAGATTACGATCCGTTGTTAAAAAAAGATGTCGAGACCTGGAAAAGTTTTATCGAGCGCCATCCAGACCAAGTGCTATGGGATACTGATCGGGGAGTGCTAACGTGGTCGATGGATATTGAAGTAGGTCGAGCTCTAACTAATTACTCTCGGGCTTTTATCGCCGAGCTGGACCCAGACGTTCAGGAGAAGTTCGCCTACAAAAACGCTGAAAAACTTCTTCCTAGTAACTAGCCTGACAATTCCAGTCTTCGACTTTGCTCAGATCAGGGGTTCGGGAGTATGATTTGAAAAATGGATCAGGCTATAATACGCGAATATCGAGAATCAGACTTAATAGAAGTCTCTAACCTAGTGGACGAGTTCCAAGACTATCTAATAAGCCTAGATCACCTTTCCCGAATGCGGCGTTTACCCAGCTATGGGACTGAACATACCAATTCAATCCTAAAAGAAGTGGGAGAACAGTCAGGAAAGCTATTACTTGCCACCGATAACAATAGAGTAATCGGCTTAATTGCCGGAACAATTAAGCTCCAGACACCAGAAGACTTATTGGAGAGCAATCCAACAGTTGATGGCCGCGTTACTGAGCTATATGTTTCTCCAAGTTATAGAAACTCAGGAATTGGGAAGATCTTAATGGAGAAAATGGAAGCATACCTTATCGAGCGGGGCTGTAATGCCATTAGAATTTTTGTCTTTGAGTCGAACGTGTTAGCTCGTAATTTTTACGAAAAATTGGGCTACGAAGAAAGGTTGATAGATTTGATCAAGATCGTGAAGGACTAGCTTTTTCCTGCACCCTCTACGATGCCGAGCTCGACATCTAATCTTCTACTAGTTAAGCTGATAGTAGATGTCTAAAACTCGCAAGACTTTCCTGTTCGTGGCCCTGCCTTTGTTAATTATTTTTGGCCTAATTATTTGGCAAGTAACGACTAAACAAGCACCAAACAGCACCGACCAAACAGCTACCCCTTCAACTCCGGCTAACTCAGAGTCAAACACTAACACCAATAAAACCACAACTTCGTCTGTGAGTTGGCAACAAACCGCCACTGGTTGGCAAGCCGTTGGCACACCGCCCGCTTGCGCCGATCCGCTCAACTTACCAGTACCGGCTAACTTGAAATTGGCCACCTCCATTTTGTACCCCGGTCAATACCGCGGTGGTAACTACAAACCACACGGTGGATTCCGTTTTAATAATTCGCAAAATGCCGACATCACCGTCACCGTCCCACTGGCCGGCAATGTTGTTCAGGCCGCCCGATATCTAGTCAGTGGCGAAACCCAGTATATGTTTGACGTGATGACAGACTGCGGCATCATGTATCGCCTCGGCCACCTTCTAACTTTGGCGCCGAAGTTTGCGACCATCATCGATAAGCTGCCAGCGGCCACAGAAGGTGACTCACGAACCGAATATATCAATCCGCCAGTTGCCGTCACGGCCGGTGAGACCATGGCCACGGCTGTCGGTGTAACCGTCGGCGGCGTCAACACTTTCTTTGATCTTGGCGTCTATAATTACAACACCAAAAATGCCGCTTCGGCCGATTCTGCCTGGGCAGCAAAACACCAAGACGACACCTCGCTAGCGCCCTACGCGGTCTGCTGGTTCGACTTGCTTGCAACTGCTGACGAAGCCACGGTTCGCGCTTTGCCGGCCGCCGATCCTGGAAGCGGCAAAACCAGCGACTACTGCAAGTAGCTCGATGGCCGGCCAGAAGCTGGAATTACTTCGGCAAGCGAAGCTGTTCTTGTAGGCGGATAATCGGGTCATACCAACCCTGACTAAGAAAGTAGCTCTGGAAGCTTTTGTCGGCGCCGAATATCACGACGAGGCCGAAAGCAATCAACAGCACTCCGATCACTTTATGAAACCAGCCGCCAGGATTGGCCGCCCAGCCGAGTTTGCTGACAATTTTTCGGCCTAAGAGGGCGATTAGTAACAGGGCGACAGCCAAGCCGAGGGCGTAAGAGATTAGGTAAGTTAAGCCTTGACCAAACGACGCCGGCAGAACGGCGGCGACGATCAAAGCGTAAGTGGGACTACAGCTGTTAAAGACCGGCCCCAGCGCACTCCCTAATAAAAAATCTCCCCAAAAACCCCTCTTGGCTTGGGCACCCTGGAGATTTTGGCCAGCTTTCGAGCTAAGCGATAGCGCCACTTTTTCCCAAAGATGAGGGAAGAGTGTTGCTAGCCCAAAAAGAACAAGCACTCCACCAGAAATAACCTGCCAAACTATTTGCGGTACGCCAAGTAAAACTGTGGTGGCTTTGAGAAGAAGCGAGAACACCACGACGGAAATTGTTAATCCCAAGATTATCGTTGACACCCGACGAGTTCTGTCCGCTCCGGTTAGCGAACCAGCTAGAACCACCGGCAAGAGCGGTAAAATGCAAGGTGCCAGAACCGTCAAGAAGCCGGCGACAAAGGAGGCGAACAGTAATGCCATTACTTAGAGCAGGTTACTCTTGACGCTAGAGAGCGTCGGCTTGTCGTAAGCAACATATTTTTTGACGAAATTTCCTTGGTCGTCTACGAGAACGAGCGTCGTTTGAATGGTCACCCCGTACTTTTGGCGCAGAGCTTGGTTGCTATCGTAGTCGGTTTTAATGATTGTTACCCCAACCGGAACAACGCTTGCCTTGATGTCAGCCTCCAGCGCCCGACACTGCGGACACCAGGGAGCGTAGAAGAAGAGAATCTTGGTACCCTGGGTTCTGCTAATAACAGACTCGTCGTAGTCAATATAAGATCCCGCAGTAGTCAGGTTGGTAGCGGTAGATCCAGTCACCGGTTTGACTGTCTGGGTCGAGTCTTTTGAATCTCCCTGCACTTCAGCGGTCTGACGATTCTTCGAAACCAATACGCCTCCGACTACAAGAGCTAATAAAATAACTAGGGGGACCAAATATCTCATCGTCCAATCCTACCACAGTTAAGAGAATGCTCTTGTAGTAAGTTCACACATACAAACCCAGCTCCTCGGCAGTTCCACCTCTCGACTTTTCGACTGCGCTCGAAGTAAACGTTGCTCGAGGTAAAGGTGCGGGAGTAGAATCTAAGCATGAAGCCAGAGAGAAAGTATATGCGAGAGGCTATTGAACAGGCTAAGTCAGCTAAGCAGAACGGTTGCTATTCAATTGGCGCCGTAATCGTAAAGAATGGGGAGACAATTGCCAGGGGTGGAAATCGAGTTAAAACAGACCTAGACCCCACTGCCCACGCGGAGATTGACGCTATCCGAAAGGCGACAAAAACGCTCCAATCCCGTTACTTACAAGATTGCATCCTTTACACTACTCATGAACCGTGTCCGATGTGTGCCGCAGCTGCAATTTGGTCAAAGATGGCTGGGATTGTTTATGGCTCAAGAATGGAAGACATGGAAAACTATCGTCTGAGAAACGGGAACAGCGAATGGCAGTGGCGAACGATTGGGATAAAAGCCCGAGATGTTATTAACAATGGCGACCCCCGACTTACACTGGTTGAAGATTTCATGCGCGAGGACTGTTTGAAATTATTCCATCATTAGTCCTAGCTTCCCCGACAATCCGGCTAAACTTTTCCTTCCTCCGCCGCTAAACCCTGGCGGGCCAACTGGTTCGGGAGTAAACTATGGCAATGGAACACCTCCTCACGATTGAAGAAGAAGATGTTGACCCCGGCGCTAAGCCGGTCGATCCCACCGGCTTTGGGACTCGTGAAGCAGCGAGAGCCATCGTGCTCAACAAAAAAGGTGAGGTTTTCCTGCTCAATGTGAGTAAGTGCGGCTACCATAAACTTCCGGGAGGTGGCGTTGACGAAGGTGAGGATATTAGTAGAGCGCTCGAACGTGAGCTGCGAGAAGAAATTGGCTGCCAAGCCGAGGTAACCGGCGAAGTTGGTACCATCATCGAGTATCGTGATCAGCGCAGGCTCAAGCAGACTTCATACTGCTACCTCGCTAAGCAGGTGGGCTCGGAGCAAACTAATGCGCTAACAGAAGAAGAAATCTCCGAAGGTTTTGAGCTAGTTATGGCCAAAAACATTGCCGAAGCAGTTAACATCTTGGAGCAGGATTCCCCTAACAATTACGAAGGTAGGTTCATCAGGCTACGAGATCTACATTTTCTGAGAACAGTTCAATCCTCCCTTTAGCTCGACATTGCTCCTCTCGACTTTTCGACTGCGCTCGAAGTAAACGTTGCTCGGGGTGAAGCCTCCGCCGTCCTGCGGACTCTGGCGGGCCAACGGGTTTGGGAGTAAAATTTATCGATGAGTAATCCAATCGCCTTTAAGTGCCCCATCTGCGATAATTCCCTAACAAAGGACGGCAGCTCATACGCCTGCGAGAACAAGCACAGCTTTGATATTGCCAAAGAAGGATACGTAAATCTGCTGCCAGTTCAGCAAAAAAGTAGTAAAAATCCTGGCGATAGTTACGAAATGATCAAAAGTCGGCAGGAATTTCTGGAAAAGGGCTACTACGAAAACTTGGCCAAAACTCTAGTGACCACCATAATAAGTCTAAACCCCAGAAGTTTGCTCGATTCCGGCTGTGGGGAGGGTTACTACCTGCAGAAGCTCCGCCACGAGCTGACTGAAGCCACTTTGTTTGGAATCGACGTGTCCAAAGAGGCAATTCGTTTTGCTGCCAAACGAAAACTAGATGTGCAACTAGCGGTGGCTAGCGCCTACCAGCTGCCGTTCTTCAATGGATCCTTCGACGTCGTTATTTCGATTTTCTCTCCGATAAGTACCAACGAGTTAGCGAGAGTCTTGAAGCCTGACGGCAGAGTCATAATCGTCGGGCCTGGACCGGATCACTTAAAGGGCTTAGCGATACAGCTTTTCAGGTCTGCGATCCCACACGAAGGGAACTTCAGCTTGCTTGATAGCGACCCAAGATTCAATTTAGTGACCGAGCAAGAAGTCCGGGGAGAAATTACCGTCGCCCAAAAAGACATATCTAATCTGCTCGGAATGACTCCGTACTACTGGCGGACTACCCCCGAACAGAAACAACAGCTGTTGGAGATCTCCGAGCTTAAAACTCCGCTCCAGTTTCATATTAAGGGATACTCTAAGTCACCCGCTTAGCCCGATATTTCTAGACCACTCGGAAGGCAACTGTATGGAAAACCGCCCGGGCAGGAGCTGCCAGAGCGGTTTTGGGTGGGCGTGGAAGCCTAGACGAAGGCTTCGGCCCGGGTTGGACGGCGAGCAGAGCAGCCGCTGCCGGTGGGCTTGGCGGCCTTCTCGACCGCGGTTGCCTCTTCGCGCACGAAGTTCACCGCCGCGGAGAGTTGAGGGTGCTTGTCCTCGATCTGCTCGAGGGAAAGCTGTTCACCTGCCATCAGGTCCTTTACCACGGCTATGTCCTGCTCCAGCTGCTCCAGTTTATTTTTCTTTGCCAATTGATCCTCCTTACGCCAGGCCTAGAAGCTGGCGTCGCTTGGCGACGAGGGGATGCAGCCAGGACTCTGGCATGCTCCCAATGAACGAGTCGGCCGTGCAGCGAGCCACACGGAGGGAAATGGAGTCGAAGTCTTGGTAGGCTTCGGCCACTTCCTGCCAAATAAGCTGGCTTGACGTGAGCTGCAGTAGCTGCGGCGACAGTGCCCGAAGGCCAGTCGAGGCAACCACGGCGCTACTCAACAGCAATCCTAGCATGTAGTCGGTATCGGCGTAAATCTCGAACGCCGAGTGGCCCATCCCACGGATAAGCTCCTCTCCGTCCAGACTGGCGCCGATCAGACCGATATTGATCGCCCGGGTGATGAGCCAGGGCACACCTTCTCGCTTGAGGAGGTTCTGCGCCATTGCCAGTTGCTCCTCAAGATTGAAGGTTGGTTGAGGACTGTCGGGATTGTTCAGGTCAACCCCAAGCGCTACCAAGGCCTCTCTATCCTGGTACCTCTTGGGGTTGGCTTGCCTCACGAGCCATTTCAACGAGGCAGTCGCCGGTTGATTGCCGGCAAACAGCTCGTAGGTATCGGCAAGAGTGACCTTCTCAGGAATCTGCGACGCCTTCGCTAGATACGCAGCGGTCATATTCCCAGCATACTGCTCCGCCCTCGTCAGACGTCCCCGCAGGCGAGTCAACTGACGTTCGGGCAGACTCCCGGTGAAGTCAATCGGCACGGCCAGACCAGGGTAGTCTTTCCGACGAGCATCGAGCTCGTCCGCCAGCCACGTCAGCCCAATGGTGAACGGAGCGTAGACGCTCTCATACATAAAAGGGTCGAGAATTGCCCACTCGTCACCTGTAGCTTCGAGCTGGACAACTATGAAGTGGTGATACATCCAATCGAACATATCGTGCTGGAAGATATTGTCGATTTTCTCTCGAAGTGGGGCAACCACAAACGAGAGCTGGGGAACGTCGACTGCCAGCTTGAGGGCACGAGTCAGGGCCTCCAATCGCAAGTTGCGACAGTCGCTTGAAGCCAGACGAAGCCCGCTGGCAAGATAGAACCGGAAGCCCAAGCAACGCAGCAGCGAGACCATCGTCACGGCGTTTGCCAGGCAGTTGGGTGGATGAAGCGGTGAGGACCAGTCGTTGATCGTCCGCTCAATCGGATCGGGCTTGAGCTTGGCCTCGACAGTGTGCGACGAGATACCTTGCATCATTTCGTAAAGCGGGTTGGGCCCGCTTGGAAACACCTTGATATCGCTTGAGTAGAAAGAGCCTTCCTTGACGATGTCCATCACACCCGAGAGGTTCAGATACACGGCGTAACCGTGACTGATTTGCGGATTCTTGAGCATGGTCTTCTCGACCATTTCATCGAAGTCGTTCCGAACGATGTCGGTCTTAAGCGGCTGAGCCAGCGTCGCCGTCAAACCCATGTTTCGGATTAGCTTATCGACAGCGCACGCCCGGCGGCCTTCGGGCTCGGTGTTAGGGTGAAATTCGAGACTTGGACGAGTCGAATAGCTCCGTGCGAGTAGCAGACTCTGCTCATACATCCCCAGCGTTCGGCTGATGCTCTTTTGAACTTTCAGTCCGCGATCCTGATAGCGAAGGACGCCGATGCGAAATAGTAAGTCAATATGGCGTCGCCTTAACTGGGCGATATTTTCGTAGATTGTTAATCTGCTCACTACTCTCCTCCTTGGGTAGACGTGAACAGCATTTTAACCGAAAAAGCATCTTTAATCCAGGTCTGAACGATAATTCGACATTTCAACGTACGGGCGTAGAATTAAGTTATGGAAAATATTCCATTAGCACAGCTCATGAGTCTTAAGGGCAAGGTCGCTATTGTTACCGGCGGGGCGATGGGGATCGGACGCGGTATTGTCGAGCGCCTAGCGGAAGCCGGGGCGAAGGTTTTAATTGCTGATCTCGACCTGGAAGCGGCTAAGAAGAGCGCTAGTGAATTGCATCAGAAAGGCTGGACTGTCTTGTCAATCAAAACCGACGTTGGCAGCGAAGTAGATGTCAAGAAAATGGTTGAGGTCTGCCAGGAGGCGCTTGGTGGCATTGATATTTTGGTCAATAACGCCGGCATTTACCCACCCGAACCAGTTGCTAAAATGAGCGGCGAAGATTTTGAAAAGGTAATGCATGTCAATTTGCGCAGCGTTTTTCTTACCACGAAATATGTCAGTGAAGTGATGAGGCAACAGGGTCGTGGCGGCAAAATCATCAATATTACTTCTGTTGATGCCATTCACCCGTCGATGGTCGGTTTGGCTCACTACGACGCTTCCAAGCACGGCGTCTGGGGATTTACGAAAAATTCGGCGCTCGAACTGGCCCCGGACAATATTTGGGTTAACGCCATCGCCCCGGGTGGCATTAACACACCAGGAGTTGCGGCGATGCAATCTGCTGCGCCACAAGCCGACGCCGAGATGCTCAAAAAGCAGACCGAGGCCTTTATGTCCAAAATCCCGATGCACCGCATGGGCGAGCCCGACGAAATTGGCAAAGTCGCCCTGTTTTTGGCCAGCGACATGTCGAGCTATATGACCGGCGAACAAGTCGTGGTCGACGGCGGCGTGCTGCTTAGCTAGACATTCACCGGTTCGAGAGTAAAATTGCCCTATGAAGTATGATGCGATTGTTGTCCTGGGCGCTGGGGTTAACGATAACGGTACCCTCAATCCCCGCGGCGAGGCTCGGGCAGTCAAGACAGCAGAATTATTGAAAAACGAGGAAGCCCCGGTGGCAATATTCTGTGGCAAATGGTCGCATAAAAGGAAGACTCTTCCCCTAATAACTGAGGCAGCCGCAATAGCAAAGCGAGCCGTCGAATTAGGCGTGAAGGAGAAGCAAGTCCTTCTCGAGGAAGATTCCATGATGACCGGCACGAATATCTGTAACGCCAAAACCAAGTACTTGGTCCCAAACGGCTGGACAAACATTATCGTCGTCACCTCGCCACTTCTCACAGATAGGTCCAAGATTAATCTCGAGAATATTCTTGGCCCTGATTACCATTTCAAAATTGTGCCAACAAACCTGCACTGGACACCCGAGGAAGCGAAAACCATTGAGAATAGCGAGCGAGAAAAAATGAAAAAATCGGTGGAGTTCTTTAGCGACATCACTCCTGGCGATCACGTATCGGCCTACAAAAAAGCCCTTCGATGGTCAGAACAAGGGCTATAAGATGAAGATTGGAATTTTTGATTCAGGCTTGGGCGGATTGATTATCGCACATAGTTTAATTAACAAGCTGCCGGAGTATGATTATCTTTATCTGGGCGACACCGCCCGAGTACCGTACGGCAACCGCTCGCAGGAAACAATTTACCAGTTTACCGAGGAAGCGGTAAGATTTATGTTCGATCACGACTGCGAGCTGGTAATTATTGCCTGCAACACCGCCTCGGCCGAAGCCTTACGGCAGATTCAGCAGCAGTATCTACCAGCACATTTTCCTGACCGAAAAGTGTTGGGCGTGCTGATCCCCGCCGCCGAAGAAGCTGCGGCCAAGACTAAAAATAAAAGGATCGGGGTGTTGGCAACGGTCAGCACCGTCAACTCGAAAGCGTTCGTGCGCGAGGTTGAGAAGCTACTACCGGGGTCTCAAGTTTTCCAGCAAGCCTCACCGCTACTAGTGCCACTTGTAGAAAACGACGCTCTGAAGTGGGCCGAGCCAATCCTGCGCGAGTATCTCTCGCCACTCCTGCAAAAAAATATCGATACACTGATCCTTGGCTGTACGCACTACCCGGTCCTAAAAAAACAAATTGAAGAAATTGTCGGCCGTGGTATCAACGTGATTTCGCAAGACGAAGTTGTTCCGGCGAAATTGGGAGATTACCTTTCCCGCCACAGGGAGATCGACAGCAAACTGACGAAAAGATCGCGGCGAGAGTTCTTCGTAACCGACAAAACGGAGGGCGTCGCATCTCTGGGTACAAAACTTTTTGGCGAGAATATAGAATTACAGCTAGCTCATTTGAACCAACGTTCGTAATTTTTTGGTGAGACTTGACAAAAAGAGTACCTATACCTAGGGTGGAGGTATGGGCATAGAAAAAGACAAGCAGAAAATACTGATCGGGCTTAAAAAAGCCGAGAGTTCACTAAAGAAGATCACATCAATGATTGAGAAAGATGAGTACTGTGTCGATATCATGCAACAGAACTTAGCCGTAATTGGTCTTTTGAAGTCTGTCCATCAGCAGATAATGCAGGACCATCTCCAGACCTGTTTTACAGAAGGGGTCGAGTCTGGTTCGAAAACTAAGCAAACAAAAATGATTGAAGAAATAATCCGCGTTACTCGACTAGTTGGTAAATCATGATGCAAACACTCGCCGTAATACTCTACACAGTCCTCTCCCGAACTAGCCTCCAGTTAGTAGTAGTTGGGTTACGGTCGTAAGATGACCTTAACTTTATTCATCTTCACCCTGACCAGCGCTTTCTTAAGCGGCCTATTGGCTTTATTCGCTCCCTGCTGTATCACTTTTCTGCTGCCCTCTTATTTTGCCTCGGTCTTCCAAAGGAGAAAGAATATCTTCCTGATGACTCTGATTTTCTTTTTAGGACTTTCAACAGTTCTCTTGCCAATTAGTTTGGGCGCGGCTTGGCTTTCAAGTTTATTTACCGGTTACCACACCACAATTTTTGTCATCGGCGGTGCTCTTCTAATCGCCTACGGAGTAATGGCTTTCTTCGGTAAAACCGTCATGATCCCCCTTCGCTACTCTCCAGACTTACAGAAATCGAGAAGCGTATTTGGAACTTATCTGCTAGGAATATTTTCTGGTATTGCCAGTTCGTGTTGCGCGCCGGTGTTAGCTGGTCTTTTAACTTTAGCGGCGTTATCAGCTACCCTACCCGTCGCATTGTTGATTGGTCTAACCTATGTGCTCGGTATGACTCTGCCTCTGTTTATTCTCTCTCTTGTCTGGGACGCCAAAAAAATCGGACAGTCCAAATTCTTTCGCGGTCGTCCGATTAACTTTCAACTTGGCAAATGGAAGCATGTAATTCACTCCACCCATTTGTTGGTGAGCGTACTGTTCGTCTCGATCGGTGGCTTTATTCTCTATACGGCCGCTACCGGTACATCGGCCGTCGCCTCACCGTGGCAGGTACGACTCAATGCAAATTTCCAAGGCGCTATCCAGGGCTTTGCCGATACTGCGTCCCGCTACCCTGTTCTTACCTTGATTATCTACGCGTTATTAATCGGTGGTTGGATACTCTTGGTCCGAAGAGCCATGACAAAATCTAAGGAGGAGGAAGATGAAAAATAGTGGCCACAGTAAGGACAATCTATTCATCTGGGCTGTAGCCATCGCGGCCATCGCGGTATTAACGGTAATTGCTGTCTTCTCTAAAGGTCAGACACCCGAGCCAATTACCGACACCGGCTCGCTCAAGATCGGCGACTCTGCTCCAAGCTTCAGTTTGCCGTCCGCAACCGGCAGTAAAGTAGCGCTAGACCAGTACGACGGCAAACCAGTTCTGCTCTATTTCAATGAAGGCGTTGGTTGTCAGCCCTGCTGGAAACAGATAATTGACCTTGAAAAGAACGCAGGATTTACTTTTTACAAAATTCCAATCGTAGCGATTGCGCCGAACAATACCAGTGATTGGCAACCGATTATCAACAGCAACCCCATGGAAACACCGATTTTAGCTGATACTGACAACTCTGTCTCGAAGTCTTATGGCGCGTTGGAAATGAAGTCGTCAATGCATGGAGGCATGAGCCCGGGTCATACGTTCATCCTGCTGGACAAGAACCATAAAGTGTCCTGGATCGGTGACTATCCGGGGATGAATATGCTTGCTTCGGAAATAATATCGGTCATTAAAGAGAAGTTTGGCGACAAACCCAGTTAGTGGTTTCATCAGGAATGATGAGGAACAGCAATAATAGAAAAGGAGATAATGAATAAGCAAGAATGGTTAATTGGATCGGTGGGATTGTTGGCTGGCATCGTGTTAACGGTATTGATCTCGGGTTTTTACTTTTCCGCCAACCATAAAGGTACGGGCATAGGCGATATGATGAAGATGATGGGTGGCGACAAGCAGGTCGGAATGGATATGGGTATGAACGATATGATGGAACAGTTGGATAATAAAACCGGGGACAGCTTTGATAAGGAATTCATTACGACGATGATGATGCATCATCAAGGCGCCATCGAGATGGCTAAACAAGCCAAGAATTCCTCTAAGCGTGACGAGATTAAGAAGATGGCCGACGACATTATCGCCGCCCAGACCAAAGAGATAAACGAGATGAAGGGATGGTATAAGAGCTGGTTTAACGCCGACGCACCCGAGTATAAAATGGATGAGATGATGAACCACGATAGCGCAGGCGCCGTGATGGAGTCCCCGAAGGGTCAAGCTAACGGAGCCGCCCCCACTGACGACCAAGACATTGACCACGAAGCTCATCACGCTTCATAGATCCATAGATGGAAAAGTGCGACCACCATAGTGTTGATGGGCCAAGTTTGAGCTCGGCAGTTAAAAAGGAGGGGGTAGTTTACACTTGCCCGATGCATCCCGAGGTGATCAAGAATGAGCCGGGCAACTGCCCGGCCTGTGGTATGCCGCTGATCCCCAAAAAGATCGATCACCAAAAAAGCGGTGACGATTTCAAGCCCGAAGGGCGAGAATTCCGAGGGCGTCAGTCCGACGATTTTTCCCATCAAAGCCATTCAGATCACGGTGCCGCCATGACCAATCCGCAAATTGCCAAAAAAATGGAAGCCGATATGCGTCGCCGGTTCTGGGTTTCTTTTCTGCTCTCGATCCCGATCATTATGTATTCGCCGCTAGGGATTAATTATTTTGGACTCAACCTACCAACCCCAATTCCGGCTAACTGGATCCTCTTTATACTAACCACGCCCATTGTCTTTTGGACCGGCTCAATTTTTACTACTGGTGCCTATGTTTCACTAAAAGCCCGCCAATTAAATATGGCGGTGTTGATTGCCACTGGCGTCTTGGCGGCTTATCTTTTTAGCGTCCTACTCACCCTCACCGGCGGCGCAGAAACTTTTTACGAAGCGGCGGCGCTACTTGTGACCTTTGTTCTGTTTGGCCACTGGATGGAGATGAAAAGCCGCCGCGGTACCTCGGACGCCCTAAGGGCATTGTTTGATTTAGTGCCACCGCAAGCCAATGTCATTCGTGACGGTAAGGAAATCACCGTTAAGAGCGCCGAGATTGTCCACGACGATATCGTGGTTTTACGCCCTGGCGACAAAGTGCCGGTGGACGGCGTCATAGTCGAAGGAGAAACTTCGATTGATGAATCGCTGGTGACGGGGGAATCTCTGCCAGTCACTAAAGCCGTTGACGCTAAAGTCGTCGGCGGGTCTGTCAATCTAACGGGGACCGTTAAATTCAAAGCCACCCAAGTCGGCTCGGAAACGGTTTTGGCCCAAATTATTAAACTGGTCGAAACCGCCCAAAATTCTAAAGCTCCGGGGCAACGGATCGCCGATCGAGCAGCTGGCTGGCTGGTAGTAGTGGCGGTCGGTTCAGGATTAGCGGCCTTTTTAAGCTGGTATTTTGGCACTGACGCTGGGCTAATGACGGCCTTAACATTCGCCGTTTCTACGGTCGTCATCGCTTGCCCGGACGCTTTGGGCCTGGCCACACCAACGGCCGTGGCGGTTGGCACCGGTATCGGCGCCAAGCACAACATTCTCATTAAAGACGCCGCAACGCTAGAAAATACCTCACGCTTAAACGCCATTATTCTTGATAAAACCGGCACCCTGACTGAAGGCAAACCAAAAGTAACCGACATTGCCGTCGTCCAGGGCGTGGCTGAAAATGAATTGATCGCCTTAGCTTCGGCGGTTGAAACGGGCTCAAATCATCCGATTAGCTTAGCCATTATTGAAGAAGCTCACCGGCGGAAATTAACAATTAACGACAAAATAGAGAAGTTTGAGTCGATTAGCGGTCACGGCGTTCGAGCCGTTGTCGGCGGTAAAAAAATTGTCGCTGGCACCGAACGACTAATGGAGCAGGGAAATATCGACCTCTCGCCGCTCCGCAATCAGATTGACCGCTTACTTGAGACCGGTAACACCGTTAGTATCGTGGCGATTGATGGCCAAGTGGCTGGTGTTATTGCCGTGGCCGATACCTTACGGCCAACGGCCAAGAAAGCCATCGCAGCCCTAGAGGCGCTGGGGCTGGAGACAGTTATGATCACCGGCGATCATGAACGCGTCGCCGCCTCGGTGGCTAAAGAGCTGGGAATTGATAGATATTTCGCCCAAGTCTTGCCGGAAGAGAAAGCCAATCATGTTAAAAAACTGCAGAGCGAGGGCAAGTTCGTGGCCATGGTCGGTGATGGTATCAACGACGCCCCCGCCCTCGCTCAAGCTGATATCGGCATCGCCATTGGCGCCGGTACCGATGTAGCGATAGAAACTGGCAATATCGTGCTGATGAAATCCGACCCTTACGATATCGTCGCCGCCCTGCGCTTGAGCAAAGCCACGGTCGTTAAAATGAAGCAGAACCTTTTCTGGGCCGCCATCTATAATATGCTGGCCATTCCCGTTGCCGCCGGAGTCTTTTACAGCTCATTGGGCTGGTCGCTCCGGCCGGAGATCGCCGCTCTCTTAATGTCCGCTTCTTCGATCATCGTCGCCACCAACGCCGTATTTCTAAAGCGCGTTGAGTCCCGCCTTCGCCAATGAGCTACGGCGGGCAAGCAAAATTAAAGCTATGATTAGTTAAGATTTAAGAATGTGGTTGATTGCGCTTCGAAACTTATTTGGCGAGAAAGGACGGCTGATTATCACCATCGGCGGGGTCGCTTTTGCAGTGATGCTGATACTGGTTTTACTGGGATTGTATGTTGGCTGGGAGCGCCAAATGACGAAGTTTCTCGGCAACATCTCCGCCGATATTTGGGTCGGACAGGCCGGTAGCGGCGATATGAGCCACCGCTCTTCTATTCTACCTGCCAATTTGGCGCGCGAGCTAGAGAGTAAAAGTTACATCAAACAAACCTCGATGTTCATCGGCCGCCAGGTCGGGGTGAAAATTAGTGGAGTGGAAAAATCGCTCTTTATACTCGGTTCAGATGGAGCTAAATTCATTACGCCGTACCGCCTTGAAAGGGGCTCCGGTCAGCCCCAAAAGGGCGAGATTGTCGTCGACGAGGTGTTCATCAACAAAAATAATTTAGTACTAGGCGATTCGATTACCGTGGCCGGTAAGTCGCTCAAAATTGTCGGCATCGCCTCCGGCGGCAATATCATGACCTCTTCCTACACTCTGGTAAGCGAAGAGGACGCCCGCGACATTTTGGGCTTAAACAACGCCGTCAACTATTTTTTGCTTCGCTCCGACGACCCCACTGACGCCGTGACCAAGTTGGAAAAAGACTTCCCGCAACTTAAGATAATACCGCGTCAAAAATTTCTCGATAACAATGCCGCGATTGTTAAGGATAACTTTCTGCCAATCATTGGGGTGCTGACACTCATCGCTTTTGCCGTTGGTATCGCCGTCATCGGCCTAACGATCTTTACGGCCGTCATCGAAAAATCCCGCGAGTACGGTGTCTTGAAAGCCATCGGTTACGGCAACGGCCAACTTTTCGGCATCGCCCTAATTCAGGCCCTGATCGCTGGCGTGCTGGGTTTTGCTTTGGGATACGCCTTGACGCCCCTAGTGGCTATGCTGGCCAAGATCTTCGAACCCAGTTTTATCTATGATCTGGGGGCACGAGAAACTTCAATCGTCTTTGTCGCGACAATCCTAATGAGTATTTTCGCCTCGTTTTTGCCTCTACGCCGATTGCTAAAAATAGATCCGGCTCAAGTTTTTAAAGCATAAATAATGGCAGTATTAGAAGCAAAAAATATTTCCAAATCATTTGACACCGGAACCCACACCGAGGTTGATGCGGTGACCGATATGTCGTTGGCGGCTGAAGCGGGCGATGTGGTCTTAATAATGGGGCCATCAGGTTCAGGCAAGACAACATTTCTAACGATGCTCGGCGGTTTACTGCGTCCTAGCGCCGGTGAAATACTTATTAACGGGCAACCGATTGGACGGCTCTCATCGGATCGGCTGACAAAATTGCGTCGGGATCATCTGGGCTTTATCTTCCAATCCTTCAATTTATTGGAAAATCTCTGCGCTTGGGAAAATGTTTATGTTGGGGGACTAGGGGTAAAAAACCGTAAACAAAAAGCGATTGAATTACTTAAACGACTCGGACTGGAAAAACGAATCCATCAAAAGCCGCGTCAACTCTCTGGCGGCGAAAGACAACGAGTAGCGATTGCCCGAGCGTTAATTAATAATCCGCCGATAATATTAGCCGACGAACCGACAGCCAATCTAGATTCGAAGAATGGTCTTGAAGTCACCCGATTGTTGTGTGAAATTGCCTGCCAGGAGAACAAGGCGGTGGTAATTGTCAGCCACGACCAACGGCTCGTCCAAGTGGCCAAACGGGTTATCACGATTGAAGACGGGCGGTTAGTCAAGGAAGAACTCGGCCAACACCAGCAATTCTGCGAGCATCACAGTGATTCGAACAAGAGTTAGCTTGTGGCCGTCAACGCCCTGCAGCTCAAGCGCGTCAAGCTCTAGCTCAACTCCGCCAGCTGGCGGATCGTCAGGTTCAAGAGTATACTTAGATGAATGAAGCCAACGAAAGAGATAGATGCCTTTCTGGAAGAATACCGCTTCACACTTTCCGACAAAGAAAAGGGCGACTTCGCGAGCAAGGGCTTTGACGTTTGGGGATTCGGTAAGGATGAAGAATTTTCGAAGCGCTTGGTCAACTTGATTATGAAAGGTCGGAAACGCGCCACCTCAAGCCTGTACTTCAAACGGAATAAAATTTCTGATGTTGGCAGTTACGGCGTCATCGTTGATCATCGGAACGGTCCGCGCTGCTTGATTAGATATACTGGTTACGAAATTTTACCGTTCTCTAAAGTTAATGCGGCGTTTGCCGAGGAAGAAGGCGAGGCTTCGGGTGATCTCGAGGAGTGGACGAGCGAGCATCGACGATTTTTCAAGGGCATTAGCTCGCACTTCAGCGAAGCCAGCTTAGTACTCTGTGAAAAATTCAAATTAGTTTACAAATCCGCCTAAAGGCCGCCTCTCCGTTGTCGCGCAGAATCCACATTGACCTGATGACTCTAAAACCCTAGGCTAATTTAAGCAAGTCTTAACGAAAAGAGGGGAGGTGAAAAATGGCAAAGTATATGTTGGATTGCGATCTGGGCGATGAGAATCACGAGACAGAGCATTTCGAAGTTGAAGCCGTCAGCGATGATGAAGCGGTTACCAAATTGATGGAGGCGATGAAGCCGCACGGCGATAAACACCACCCGGATATGGCCGATAAAACTCCAGAAGAGATGAAAGAAATGATTATGGGAATGTGGAAGATAGAAGAGTAGCCCCGAAACTAACGAAAAATGAAAACGCCTTTCGGGGCGTTTTTGTTTACCGGGCCCCCACTTGACTCGCGCTGCATTCGGCGTTCAATGGTGAATAAGGAGGTTTTTCAAAAATGCCAAAAACTAATTTGGGCCGATGGTCTGCAGGAACGTTGATCGCCTTTTTGGTGTTTTTCGGTCTCCAGATGTTGCTTGTCGCCTCTGGCCAACGCGGCGGAGAAACCTACTTTAGCAATCCGTACCTGGCAGTAAACGGAATACTAGCCGGACTATCAGCTCTCGGCACGTTCTTCACAGGAGTTTTTGCCATCTGGAAACAAGGCGAGCGTTCTGCATCTGTTTATATTGCCACTTTCATCGGTTTACTGGTACTGGTCTTTGTTGTTGGCGAACTACTATCGCGTCGCTAACTCCGCCTACTCCTCAACGATCGGTTTAGGTTTTGGTCGTAATCTCCACAGGAAGATAACCGCCAACAGACCCACGAGAATCCCAATACTAATGAAAATATGGGCAACCGGATAACGATTCCACAGTGTCATTAGGACCGCACTTATCTTCATCGTCGGGTAGACAAACAGGAGAGTACCGACAAAGCTCCAAAAGAAAAATGGCCAAAAGGGGAACTCTGCCACACCAGCAATCAACGACGACCAAGGTCGAACGTAACCTATCAGTCTGGTTGCTAGTATGGTAACCGAGCCGTACTTATCGTACCAGCCGCGAATTGCTCTTTCGACTTCGATTAGTTTCTTGTTGCCGCCAAAACGTCGCATCAAGCCGCGTTTGAACCACCGACCCAGGCCGTAGGCGATCACCGCGCCAACCATATGGGCGACAACGATGAACCAATACATCTCCCAGAACGAGTAGTAACCCTGGTTGACCAAGTGCAAGCCAACTAAAAAGGCCCCCTCAGTTGGTAGGGGGATGCCGATGTTCTCAATCAGCATTGAAACAAAAACTCCCAACAGCCCGTACTTTCCGATGAGAGCGATTAGAGAAGCTAGCATCTTACAAAGTAACTTGAGCAAACAGCTCGTTGCGTCGATCGAAAGATTGCAACAGCTGCCGCAAGATCGGGTTTGTGACTGACATTTGGCTGCGATAGAGATTAATCGCCGAGCGTTTTTGGCTCTGTTCGCCCGCTGTCGGCACGAAGACTTGCCAGCTGTAGTTGTTTACTAGCTTCAACGGTGGCAAGAGATACCTATCGGGCGCATCACCGATCGGTCGCGGATAGCGATCGGCGTGGACGAGGAAGAACAACGCTTTGAACTTTCCACCTTGCGCTAAGAGCGTTTTAACGGCTCGACCGCTGGCAGCGTGATCCGAATGCTCATCCTCTGGAAGGGTGGTGATAACGATACTCGGCCCGAACGATGCAATTTCGCCAGTCATCCGGGTGACGAACTTATCGTACTGACTTTGTTGCGAAAGATTACCGTCAGGAAAATCAAGAAAGATTAGCTGGCTGTTGGTGAGGCCCAACTTCTGGCCGGCCGATAGCGCCTCGGTTCGGCGGAGATTTTTTTTGCCCTGCTTGTTGCCGTCGGTAGCAAATACTACCTCCACTTTGGCGCCAACCGAGACAGAACGCTGGATATAACCACCCGCTCCCAAGACTTCGTCGTCCTGATGTGGTGCCACAATTAAAATTCTATCTTCAGAGGTGGGCAGCAGCACACGGTCGAAGAGCGGGAAACTGGCCTGGGGCAGAGTATCAAGACCGCTTAAGTACAGCCCAAATCCAGCAGCGACAGCCACTATCAGCCCGATGATAAGTTTTTTCCAGTTAGCGCGCCAACAGTTTCGCATATAGTCCCTTTTAGTGACTTACTCGACGGATAGTCGTCTCATATAAATCCTCGAATAATTGTAAACTTTTTTGTAGCTCATGTTTGGCTGCGGTTTTCACGGCGGCACCGGAGAGCCGAGAGCGGAGTGTGGAATCATGCAGAAGTGTCAGTATTCGATCTGCCAGATCAGCCGACGATCCAGCGCGGAAGAGAATTCCGTTTACTCCATTCTTAATTAACTCCGGCAACGCGCCGCCGTTGGCAGCAACCACTGGTCTTCCAGCAGCTAGAGCTTCGAGGGTAGTGATGCTTTGGGTTTCTATGGATGACGGCATGACATAAATATCAGCAACTTGGTAGAGCGGGGCTAAATCAACCGAATTATACGGTATTAACCCGGTTAGTGTCGCCGATTTACTCAAGCCGTATTTGGCAATTTGGGCCGCTAGATCCTGCAGATTATCGCCCCCACCAACCAGTAAAAGATGGCAGTCGACCGTGCGATGGACTCTAGCAAAAGCGTCGATTAACACGTTGATAGATTTTGCTTTTTCCATCCGTCCCAGATATAGAATTATCGGCTGTTGCGGTAGCCCGTAGGAACGCCTGGTTTGCTCCGTTGATGTGTGAGCAGAGAAGCGATCGATATCAACCCCGTTGCTTAAGGCCTCAATCGGGTCACGGACACCTAAGCTACGGAGGTAGTTAACGACGGTAACGCTGGGAGCAGTAACTGCTTGACATCGATTGTAGAACCCAACATACATCCGTCGCAGCCAGCCCAACACAATCGGACGCAAGATGCCGGGCAAATACGCACCGATGTAGTCCAGCGTGAAGTGGTTAGAAGCTACCGTTGGCACCCCGTGTTTCGTCGCAGATTGTTGCAAATAACGGCTCATCGCCATCGGGTCGTGAACGTGGACAATATCCGGCTGCACCTCTTGGAGTATCCGTTCAGTGAGCCGACCGGTAAAAATTGGCAGATAGAAGCCTCGCCGAATCGGGCTGGGAATCGCGCGTACTCTGTAAATGGTCAGACCATCTTGATGCTCAATGTGGCTTCGAAGTGATCGAGACGGTGCGACAATAACAACCTGATGTCCCTTCTTCAGTAAGAATTGGGTCAACAGCTCCACCTCGACTGCGACACCTGAAACGTTTGGTTTGTACGACAGAGTGCCGATGAGGATTTTCATCTTATATAGATTGAGGATACAGGGTAACGTCGCATTTTCCCAACCCCGCCTCGCCCCCTCGCCCAAATCTCGCCGTCGTTGACTCGACTTCCCCTATATAATGAGTAAAATCAGGTTATGGTTGTTTTAATCGGCCTAGCCGCGACACTCGCAACGCTTCTTGGCGGAGCATTCGCGATTAAAAATCGCGATAAGCTTCATCTTATTCTCGGTTTTTCGGCCGGTGCCGTCATCGCCGTGGCATTCTTCGACTTACTGCCCGAAGCTCTCGAGTTGGCCGGTGAGCGTTTCCCGATCTCGACGATAACTGCCGTCCTGGCGGGAGGGTTTCTGCTCTTCATGGTTTTTGACCGCCTTTTCTCCCTCCACCCGCACTGTGACGAGGACTGTGAAAACTGTGGCAACGCAACTCATCGGGGCGTCGTCGGGGCGACAACATTATCGATTCACAGTTTTCTTGATGGGGCGGCGATTGGCTTGGCCTTTAAGGTTTCTACCGAGGTTGGATTGATTGTGACGCTGGCAGTCTTGGCTCACGATTTTTCTGACGGCATCAATACCGTTGGTCTAATACTAAAAAACAACGGCGGTCTCAGACAGGCCTGGAAGTGGCTGATAGTTGACGCGCTCGCCCCCACTTTAGGTGTTCTCTCGACACTCTTTTTCACCCTGTCGGCAAGTACTCTGGGACTTGTCCTGGCAGGTTTTTGCGGTTTTTTCATTTATATCGGCGCGAGCGATCTGCTGCCAGAGTCCCACCATCGCCACCCGACGCTTTGGACCACAGCCTCTACCCTCGCCGGTGCCGCCATGATCTTCCTGGCAATCAAGATAGCTGGGCTATAAGCTCTTCCGGTATGACTCCCAAGCAGTAACTGATTACTTCCCGGGCTACACCTAAGCTGGACAAAACACCAAAATAGTGATAGTATTGTTGCGTATGCCTGATGGTTCTTGGAGGCCCCGTGTGGCTGTGCGTCGATCAAGAAAACGGGGCAGGAGTAAGTTTAGGAAAGAAAGTTTAGGGAACATGGAAGAGAAGCAAGCAGAACAAGCAAAACTATTTATCGGTAATCTGGCATTTACAACCACTACCGATCAGTTGCGCGAAATGTTTGCCGGCCTCGAGGGTTCGGAAGTTGTTGACGCGGTTGTACTAACCGACAAGATGACTGGCCGCTCACGAGGATTCGGTTTCGTCACCTATGCCACGACTGAAATGGCGCAAAAAGCCATCGAAGCGTTCAACGGCAAAGATGTTGACGGCCGCGCGATCCGGGTTGATTTTGCCCGACCGAGCGAGAAACGCGAAAACAGTCACGCGTAAACGTTAAAAGTAACAAAAAAGATGACGCCCCCGCTCTACAGCGGGGGCGTTGTCGTGTGCTTGGCCGCACTTTAGCGGCCGGATTTGGACTTGGTCTGTGGGGGAGGAAGCAGATACTCGGGAGTACCCGGCCTGGGCGGAAACTCCGCTGTCATTACTCGTACCCAGCGCATTGCTTTGGCATCACTGTTGGAGCAACAGGCGTAGATCAAGTCAATGATCGCCGAGCGAGTTGGGTCGCTGAGCGGTTGACGATTTCTGGCGTAGCGCCGAGCCACTTTGAATTCTGCTGTAATCTCCTCCAGATCTAGCCAGCCCTTTGACTCGTCCACGAGACGCTTGCAGAGCACCTCAACTGTCGAAACAAAGCCCTTCTCGCCGATAAACGGCAAGGGCGTTTTCTTCTTGCAGTCAATCTGCTTGGCCTTCGGCGTCGGCTTCGCTATCACCTTCGCTCGCTTCACAGGAACCGGCGAAGGCTTCACCAGCCTCGTCCGAAGCGGAGTAGATCGAGGTTCCTCGTTCCACTTCGAGAGATCGGGCTCGGGAAGCCGGAGAGTGTCTGGGTGCATTGCCGGTGATGTCGGCGGAGCTGGCCGAACGGCGTTTGGCACAACCCACGATGCGGGCAGACTAACCTGGCCGTTCCGTGACTCTGCCCTTGAGCAGCGATTTGATTTTGCCGAAACCCATGCCGGATCCTCCGTACCCGCCACATGCCGATCGAACAAGCCGCACCAGAACCCCGCCTGATCTGTCCGATGCACCTGCTTGAGCATATTTCGGATCGTCCGATGGCACGCCTCGCGAAGCTCTGGACCTGCTGTATTCTGGCTGAGCACCAACCGTAGCTTACGGCCAAGAGATATCCTCGCGTTCCGTGCGGTCTGATGGGCCCGAAAGTGAGCCTTAACGAAGTCTTCCGCTCCTGCAAGCGGACACTCCGCGTAGGTGAAGAACCCGTTGCGCTCTGCAACTCTCACCGTGTTTGACCTCCTTGTCGTCGGACTGGTAGCAACAGTTCCACTGAACAGCTTCTTGAACGCTTCGCGACCGCGATAGAGTCGGCTTTTAAACGCCGGAACACTGAGCCCAGCTATCTGCGCCCCTTCTTTGGCCGACAGTTCCTCCAGATCACACAGCCGCACCACTTCCGCATATTGCGGCCGTAGCTGGTCAAGAGCTTGCCTGACTGCCAGCGACAGAATCTGGCGACTCTCCGATGAGTAGACGGGCTCGTTCACGTCATCAATCGAGATTGCCCTGCTCTGACGCAGATAGTCGGTACAAACGTTTCTCGTGATGCGAAAGATCCAACTGCAGAACTTCTTTTCCCGAGGCTCACCCTCGAGATCCATCGCCCGACATTCGTCGTTCATTATCGCCCGTTGAGCACGGAAGAACGTCTCGACAACGGCATCTTCTGCCGCCTGTTGGTTATGAATCTGCCGGAAGGCGTACTGGAAAAGTCTCTTCTTGTACTCCCCCCACCCCTTTGTTAAAACATCGTAGCCGGTGACTGAACCGGCCGAAGGAAACGAACTTGTTGTCCCTAAACCGATCATGATTTCACCTGCCTATGCGGGCAAAGTAACAGAAAGCTTGCCAAAGCCACAAGTAAATGATGAGATTAGTTTAAGGAGGTGCGAATGTTTTGGCATAGAAATCAAGACAAGTCGTTCTACGGAGTCTCGATTGGGATGATTTTGGTGGGAACGATTATCTTTGTGTTTGGAGCATTGGGTTGGTGGGTGAACCTTAACGCCGACGACGTGGTTATTGCTTTCCCGTCGTTTAAGGTGATCGGCGGACTGATCATCATGGCGCTTGGTTACATCCAGCTCGAGCTGGGACTGCTGCGTCTGCATAAGTAGCTTTGTTTGAACAAAAAAGGAACCCGCGTGCCTCACGGCGCGCGAGTTTTGATTGGCAGCGGTGTCGCTAGAGCTAGACCGTCGCCAGTTGTGATGAGAGCAGCGTCGTCGGAGATTCCTGTTGCGGCAGGACAAGACCCTTTCTAATCGCCCGCGCGATCGCTGGGAGTCCTATTGCCACATGACGTTCGGGGCGCTCCGCGCCCTCGCAGAGCATCGGAGCTTCATTGCCCAGCCCTGAGCAAACGTTGAAGTTGATACCGCAATCATAAAGCAGCGTTGCCGCTCTATCGGTATCCTCATAAGGAACTCCTGAAGCCAGAAAGTACATTCCATCCTCCTCGTGATAGACACCGCTTAATTATACTCTCCCTTTAGGCTAGAATGAAGCAACGCAATGAATAACACCGTTTATTTTGGTATTGGGATTCTGATCGGCGCCGCCATCAGTTTCTTTATCGTCTCGCGCCGTGGAGGAGACTTGAAATCAGCCAGCGAACATTTAGTAATGCTGGCTCGAGAGAAGCTGGACGGCGACAAAAAGGAGATTGCCGTAGACTTGGCGGGCAAAAAAGATGCAATTAAGACTCTCGTGGATGAGATCCGAGTTCAGCTCAAAGAAACCGACCGTAATATACGCAAAAGTGAGGAAGACCGGATCTCCAATTTTTCCGAGCTAAAAAAAGAACTGGAAACTCACAAACAGTTGGCTAGCGAGCTACGCGGCTCAACCGATCAACTCAAAAACATTCTCTCTAACAATCAAATGCGCGGCGCCTTTGGCGAGCGCATCGCCGAAGACTTACTGAAAATGGCCGGTTTTGTCATCAATCAAGATTATTTCGTTCAAGACAATTCTGGCGAAGGCCGACCAGATTTCACAATTATTTTGCCCGATAAAACTAAGGTGAATATTGACGTGAAGTTTCCGTATCAAAACTTGCAAAAATATGTCGAGGCCAGCGACAAAGAAGAAAAGAAGCGTCATTTCGACCAGTTCCAGCGCGATGTTCGCGACAAAATCAAACAGATTGCTACCCGCGACTATATCAACCCAGACGACAATACCGTTGATTTTGCCGTTGCCTTCATCCCCAACGAGATGATTTTTAGCTACATTTACGAACAGTCCAACAATATCTGGGAGGAAGCGATGCGCCAAAAAGTCGTGCTAGCGGGCCCGTACTCGTTTGTGGCTCTGTTGCGGTTAGTTAAACAAGCCCATTCCAATTTCCGGATGCAGTCTAACATTCACCAAATAATCGGCTTGGTACAGAAATTTCGTGCCGAGTACGACAAATTCTCCGAATCACTCGACACGCTCGGTGATCGGCTCGACTCGACCTCCAAACAATTCCAAGTGGTCTCCTCGACCCGCGCCCGTCAGCTCGGACGAGTTATGGACCAAATTGATAGTCGAGGGGTTTTAGAAGAAAATGCCGAGACTTTCAACCGAAGCGAAGCGAAGGGAGACAGCCAAAAGCTCGACAGCGGCGAAAAGCCGAATTTACTGGAAACATAAAAAAAGCGGGGGTAGCCGTGGCCACCCCCAGGATCCGGTCCGCTCAGCACCCCCTGATCTGCCAGACATCGTAGAGTCTTCCGGGTTCCGGCTTGGAACGCTGTTCAACGTGAAGGGCAAAGCCCGTGACGGTTTTGGCGAACCGTAGCACCGGCACCATTCCTAACACCGTGGTTCGCGATCCCAGACAGGGAACTTCGAACTCACCGTTCGTGGCTCCCTCAACGAAGAGCCTGAAAGCCACGAGGATCATACCCTCGGTTATTGTCGGCCGAGGAGATGATATTTCGTCAAAAGACGACAGCTCCGTTTGGACACACTTCGCCCTCAGAACCCGTGTTTCCCCAAGCCGCCGAAAGTTTCTCGCCACGGCAACATCAAGCGGACTGGACGTCCACTTGTGAGCTTTGAGACCGTCGAGCGCTTTCGGCAGTGAGCGAAAAACGTCTTCTGCCCTTGTCACCCTGGAATCCAGCACGAGTAGCCCCGAACCGCTCCCGTTGACGTCCAACGAGACGCCCTTCAGTTCGAGTCCGAAAAAGTGCTTGTAGAACGCTGCCCATCGCTCGATCTCCGAGCCACCGAGCGCCTTGACGCGTTCCTCTTGTGTCAGTCCGATAACCAATTGATTCACCTCTCCCTCGAAGGTAGTCCGATTGCTCAGAATCGCTTCAGCTTGTTCGAAAGCAAGGTTTTCCACCACGCCCTCGAAAACCTGCCGAACCCGTGTTTTTTGGTCGTCGGTTGCCGGACGTAGATTTTGCTTGCCCATACAAGCCTCCCACCGCGTTTCTCGCGAGTTGTTTCGAGTTGTTTAAGGGACGTTTCCCCCTGAGGCAAAAGTAGCCTAACGAGCCAAAATTGCAAGCATCAGAGCGGCATAAGCACCCGCGGGATAATAATTCTTCAGCAGGATATGCAGTAGCCCAACCTCCCTTATCACATATATATGATAACGGTAAGTTAAGTAGTAGACTGGGTGTATGGGTGAGTTGGGAACAATATTTTCAAAACCCGACCAGGGCAGAACCGATGAGTTAGGGCATCGCGAATTTACTGTTCGAAGCAAAATGGGCTCCAAGGGCGCTGTCTACTACACAAAATGCCGCAACCCCCTGTTCAGCCCACCCAAAACAAAAACCGTTTCAAAAATTGACGAGGCTTGGTTTACCGCACTGGTCACAAAATTACGCCAGGAAAGGCAGAGTTGCGGTCTGTCACAAACGACGCTGGCAGGGCTCCTGAAAACCAAACAGTCCGCCATCTCAGACTTTGAGAGTGGCCGGACAAACCCGTCGTTAGTATTTCTCATACGTTACTCCCGAGCCCTCGGAAAAAAGATAATCTTCAGTCTTAACGACTAACCTGCCTTATCATATATATGTGATAAGATTGGTTGGGTGGTTACTTCAGTAGTAATAAGAGGTAAAATTCAGGGTGATGAATAAAGAAGATCATCTTCCAAGCAAAAAAGAGCTGGGACAGACACCTCCGCGGCCGGAAAGTGAAATTCGGTTAGATAAATTAGGACAGCTTAAGAAGCTGGGGATAAATCCATATCCGTCGGCGACGCCGGAACATATTACTATCGAGGAGGCCCGGAGCAAGAAAGAAGGCGCTAAAATTGCCGTTGTGGGCCGACTGACTTCAATTCGCAAACACGGCAAAATCGCATTTTTGGATCTGACTCACGAGGATCGTAAGATTCAGCTCTTCTCGTCGATCGACAACAAGGAAGTTTTTGAATTAATCGATCTGCTCGACACCGGTGACTATATCTGGGTCAGTGGCGAACTCTTCACGACGAAAGCCGGTGAGCTAACGATCAAGGTTAAAACGCTCACGTTGTTATCCAAGTCGCTCTTGCCCATTCCCGAAGGCTGGAACGGCCTGGAAAACGTTGAGGCACGTTACCGTCAACGGGCATTGGACTTCAAAATCAATCCCGAGGCACGTCAGATTATCCGAACCCGAGCCAAGATTATCAGCACATTGCGTGACTTCCTTGAGCGTCACGGCTTCATTGAAATTACCACACCGGTTTTACAACCGATCCCGGGTGGCGCCACCGCAAAGCCGTTTGTGACTAAGTACAATGTACTAGGCGCCGATTTTTACCTTCGAGTTTCCGACGAGCTCTACCTTAAGCGGTTAGTCGTCGGTGGCTTTGAGAGAGTTTTTGAGATTGGGCCGGATTTCCGCAACGAAGGCATCTCTCATATGCATAACCCCGAATTTACGATGTGCGAGTTTTACTGGGCCTATCAAACATACGACGGCTTGATGAAAGTGACGCAACAGCTTGTGCAGGAGCTGGTAAAGACAGCCTGCGGCTCGCTCAAAATCAGCTATCAAGATCAGCCGTTAGATTTTTCCGGAGATTTCACCGTCGTCAAGTTTGTCGACTTACTTAAACAGGACATCGGCATTGATATTGAGCAAGCTGACACATTTGTAAAACTCAAAAAAGCCATTGAAGAAAAGGGCATAAAGTTCGAGGGGCAGAAAATAACTGTCTGGAGCGAGCTGGTAGATGAATTATTCAAAAAAGTTACTCGACCGAAAATCGTTCAGCCGACCTTTATCATTGACTACCCGCTCGAGACAAAACCCTTAGCAAAAATACATCATGACAACCCAAAGCTCGTTGAGAATTTTTACCTCGTTGCCGCTGGCGGGTTCGAGTTGGTCAACGCTTACTCGGAGTTAAACGACCCGATCGACCAAGAGGCACGGTTCAAAGAACAGGCCAAGATGAAAGCGGCCGGCTGGGACGAAGCCCAGGTGATGGACGAGAACTATATCGAGGCCTTGAAGTACGGTATGCCACCAACGGCCGGCTGGGGTATGGGCATCGATCGGTTAACGATGATCGTAACGGATCAGCATTCGATCAAAGAGGTCATTCCGTTCCCAACTCTGCGACCGATTGGAAAGCCCAGAAAGAGCTAATGAAAATCCTCAAGTTCCCAAACTTGAGCAGTCAAAATGAGTCAGTTCACGGTGTAGCGACCACGGATTTTGGCAATATGTCGTTTCGCTACGGTGAGTACGACGAGGTTCGAGTGAACCGGAAGAAGTTTTTTGACGCGTTATCCGTTCCGGAAGAAAACGCCGTTGTTGCTCAACCGGAGCACGGTAAGACAGTAGTAGACGTTACAGAGGCCGATCGAGGCATGGGAATAGCCGTACCTGAAGACTCCTTGTTGTGCGACGTTCTTGTGACAGCTAAACCTGATACTTTCCTGTTCATAGTAGTGGCGGACTGTATGGCGCTTTTATTTTTCGACCCTGTACGACAGGTGTGTGCTCTGGCTCACGCCGGTTGGCGCGGAGTAGAAGCCAAAGTGCCCCAGGTTACAGTGGCACATCTTCAGGAAAAGTACGGTTGTGACCCCAGGCACATCTTTGTTGGCATTTCCCCCAGCCTCAAAGCCGATTCGGCCAAGTTCAAGGAGATGGAGCAGGCCAAACTGCCGGGTTGGGAGCCGTACGTATATAAGGAAGGGGAATTCTACCACGCCGATATCAGTCGTTACGCCTACGATCAGCTTGTTTCGGCTGGAATTCCCAAGGGAAACATCGAGCAATTGGATATCGATACCCGAGTAGACAAGCGCTTTTTCTCCCATCGTCGAAGTGACGAAGAGGGGTTGCCTGAAGGGCGATTTGGAGTACTTGTTGGAATCAAGAGCTTCTGATTGTCACTCCATATCGACTTACTATTTACTAGCCACCCGTTATCACCGTTCCCTTCACAACCCGCCTTGACACCTCTCTAACTCCCTCATATATTATAATATATGAGACGGCTAAGTCGTGATTTCAACCGAGAGAAGTTTCTGAAAGATCAAGAGGAAAAACGTTATATTACTGAAACTATCGGTGGACCGAAGAAAGCCTTCAACAAACGACGGCGATTAAACCCAGGCGCCCCGAAAATTCGTATACCCGAACCTGTTCTAGAGGCGATATGGTTCAAGGAGCTCTGTGGGGTTCTGGCTCACAAACGTCGCGAAAGAGGATTGTCACAGCTTGAACTGGCAAATATCGTCAAAACAACCCAGACAGCGATCTCCAGGCTTGAATGTGCCCGAGCAAACCCCACATCTGAATTTCTTGATCGAGTATATGAGGCGCTTAAACTGAATATTTCGTTCCACATCACCGATCACGTTAGCAAGTAGACCGCTATTTTCGTCACCATAAGTTAGAGGCAAGTATGAAATAACAATTTCCTGTGTTTAGCTATCGTATATATTATACACGACGGGACGTAGTCCCAAGTGAACGTCGCGGTTGTCGCTTAACAGCGACTATAATATATGACGCAGCTAGGGGAGATAAACCATTTTCCTCGTTGTTTTTGAATGCTGTTCTTGAATGGATGTTTATCGATAAAGGCTGAAGCTCGTAATGTAAAATTGCCGCGTAATGTATTGACATTTTGGATGACATATGCTACAATCCGGTCGTTAGTGTGAAGGACCAAGAAGTTATCACGCTACGCAATCGATTTACAACACAAAACAAAGGCCGCCGAAAGCGGCCGAGGAGGATGGAATGAGAATTTCCATTTTCGCGGCCCTGGTGGCCGCATTCGTCACTCTGTCGGGTCCGGCCTTCGGGCAGGTTCCCGACAACCCCGGACAGACCCCGCCCACGCAGGGCGAGGTCATCGCGGCGCCGACGGCGCCCCTGCCCGGCACGACCGTGGAAATCGGCGCCCCGCCCGCGCAGGGCGAGACGGTTGTAACTCCCGGCCCCCAGGGTCCGCAAGGACTCCAGGGCGAAGCTGGACCGCAAGGTCCGGCCGGACAGCCGGGACGATCCGGCCGTGGCCCCTGGGGCAACGGCCTGGATCGACGAGTCGGTGCCATTGAGGGCCGGCTCGATCAGGTCCATCTAGGTGTGAAGGACCTGAAGAGCCGAAACGCCGTCGCCCGTGGCTATGTCATCGGGCACGACGACCGGCTGAGAAAGGATTTGACCACGTCCCCGAACGGGGGCACGACCGCCGCGCAAGCGGCAGCGTCCGAAGGGACGCAGGAGGGAGGCATGAGCGCCTGGGCCTGGATCGTTATCGTCATCGGTTTTATCGCACTCGCCCTGACCATCGGTTGGTTCTGGGGCAATCTGGTTGACAGGAGAAGCCTCCGCAATCAGAACCACACCCCTACGGGCACGCTCGACCCCCACGCCGCCGGCCACTGGGACATGACGGAGGAGTCGACGAAGGATCGTACCTATCGTCGAGCCCGACCGGAAACGGTTGTCCTGGCCGAGATGGACGCGGCCCGTGCCGCGGCCGACGCTCGGGTGGCGGAAGCTGCCGCATCGGCAGCTGCTCGTCGCGAGCTAATTGCCACGATCAACCAGCCCGTGCTGGTTGCGGGGTACTGCGTCGGCACCGTGCCGGCCGGCACTCCCATTCCGCCAGCAGCGCCAGCCGGACCGGCAGTTGTGGTGAACAACTACAACGCCCCGGCGGCGGCCGCGGCGCAGCCGGCCCGAGCGGCTGCTCCCCAGCAACCCGCCGCCGGACAGCAGCCGGCCGCAGGGGCTGCCCCCGCAAGGGCTAGGGCGCCCAGAGCTAACCCCTAGCTCACCCAACGAGCCCGTTTCCAACGCAAGCAATCGCTTGCCGAGGAGACGGGCTCTCTTTTTATACCCAAAAGTTAGATTACTTCAGTAATGTGAGGCAGTAAGTTCTCTGCCTCTTCATACAAAGTCACGCCGTTAAGACGGATAGTTGCCATAGTCCCTCCAACGTCTTCAACGCTAAACTCCGTCTCTGAAGTGAAATCCTCTGGTCGATCATTTGCACCCCATTCACCTTCGGCAGTTTCTGAAGCATTGGCGATAATTTCAAGCGGATTGTCAAACTTTATCTTCTTCCCCTTTAAGTCCTCAAATTTTAAGAGCCCTAATCGCTCCAGATCAGTTTGCGGTTCGGCTTCCGGGCGGTCTGTGGCAGGCGTCGTTTCGGCTACAGGCTGAACCGCTTCCGGCACCGATGTTACGAACTCTGGTGGAATTTCGGGTTCTGCTGTCTCGTCAGGCGCGGGTGTGTCGATTACTGGAGGCCCGGCTGATGGTGTTTCAGCTACAGGTTCCGGAGCATCGGGAAGACTATCTCGCAACGCGTTCAAGTCCACGCCGCCACGAACGCGAGCACCCAGTGTGGTATCAAAGTTACCCCCGCGAGTAACGGCCGGAATATCGGTCGGACGCTCAACGGGCGGCTCAGCAGTTTCCCTTATCTCCGCTACCGCTTCATCAATCTCATTTCCTACACCCCTATCCTTTTCCCGTTTCATTCCAGGAAGCGGGCGGCGTGATCCGCTCTCAGCATCGCCAGGACCACGTTGCCCACGATCTGAACGTTTCGTACCCTTAATATCTACTGGTTCTGATCCGGCTTCGGCAGACTGCTCACCACCGACGGACGGAGTAGCTTCTGTCTCCGCAAGAACATGCGGTTTCAGTTCAACCCCATCATTGCGCTGTCTGATAGCCTCGTTTATCTCCCAGAGAAAATTACGAGCAAATTCGTTGACCCTTGTCGTCGACTTCTTCTCTTCCTCAACGACCCTCTCTCTCCCGGCTTTTTTCTGCCCTTCTGTGCCGTAGGAAATCGTGAAAGATGGTTCCCCGCCGTCTTTGGCGGGTGTCTCGCGCAGAACGTGCTCGTAGCCCTCGCGATCAACGAAACGCACAAATCTTTGCTCCGTCCCATCTGGCCGCGCCTCTGACCCGACTTCTGCACCAATCGTCTCCCAAACTTGCGGGTCGACGATACTGGCCAGCCCAGATAACCGTTTAACGTACTGGCTCGAGTCCCACTCTTTGTAATCACTGGGGAAATGGAGGGTCTCCATCCGAGCACGCCTGGGTTCGCTTTTCTTGGCTTCATTATCTTGGCCCTCCGAAGGAACGGCCGTGAATGTGAGAGGCTTGCCGGCGGTGGGCTGGCTTTGGACGTTCAGGCTTCCTCGCTTGTTGCGCTTATCGAGCTCGGACTCGTCGTACGAGCGGAAGAACTTAATTCCTTCAGGTGTTCGACCGGCAAGCTGGTAGCGCGGTTGCGGACCGCTTGTGTCGATACCACTTATAACCATGGTTCCCTCTCCTACTTTGAATTCCTCGCCGTAACCGTATTTTGCCCCCTCAACATTTTTTGACGATTCCGGTTTCGGCGGTTTTCCTTCGTTCTCGGCAGTAGAGTCGGACGGCGATCCAGCCTCCCTATTTTCAAATGATGCTGGTGTTAGCCCTCTTCGATTGGCATCTCGCAATTTTTCGATTGGTACTTTCTTTGTGTCCCCTCCTTCTGGGCTCAAACACAGTGCACCGATCTCATCACCCTCTTTAAAGAATTTGATAATTTGCCAGCCCCTTTCAACGTGTTCATCACTCCTGCGCACGAAGACCTCGTCACCGACATTAAAATCTGGTGGCTGGTCGTCCGGACCTATTGGCTGAAGTTCGGGAAACTCACTTTCGGGAGGTAAGGCCGGTAATGGCTCGACCGGTGGACGTCCGTCTGTATCTTCGGGGTCTCCGCCTTCTGATCCACCTGGCCCGCCCGGACCTGGTGCGCCAGGAGTTATCACAACCGGCTGGAGAGGAGTGCCAGGCTCCTGTCGAATAATTGGCCTATACTGGCGCATAAAGTCGTCGATTCTCATTACATGAACAGGATAAGCGGCCGCTCCAGTCGCTGGATTTTTTTCATATTTCACCACGGCGATCTTATTGTTCTTGATATCGACCGCCGCCACGCCGACTTCAACGAAGGTTCCAGATGTTTTATCAACAACCATGCCCTCGATTCTTTGTCCGTCGACATCGGCTTCGTTCAAAACCCAAGTTGGCACCTTCTCAAAATCAAACTCGTCTTTGGGAATCGTGTGAGGTTGCGCAGCCCAGTTATATTTATACCCTTCCGGGTTCTGGGGAATGAATACGCCGTTTTCTCGCCTCTCCCACGCCACTGTTTGCAGATACTGTTCGTTGGTATCAATCTGTTCGTTGATACCGCGAAACATTGCCTGGTCTCTTTCGGATTGAGCCACACGCTGCTCGGCTTCCTTACGCTGGGACTGACGGTAGCTCCAGCCTCCCAGCAATGACGAAGCAAGCACAACCGGCAGGCCACGTTCGAGCATTGTGGCAATTACTAGGTTGCTAGTTGTATCGACTGTTCGACCCAGGAAATGGTTAAGCGTGTGACCGCCAAAACCCATAGCTTTATCGGCGTTTGTCCACAAAAAGTTGTAGCTGTTGCCGAATTGCTCAACGCCGTGGAAAACGCTCTGTCCCTCAACCTTGCCAAAAAGGTCCAAATCAACCGGATCGAAAGAGCCGGCGAGATTTTCAATGGCCGCATAAGCACCAACGCCGGCGATCTCACCGACGGTCTGTAGAGCCCCACGAAGTCTGGCAAGCTTGGCTTCGCGCTGCTCGAGGGATTTCTCGGCTGTGTTAATTCGTTGCACAATCGCCGCTTCACCTTGTTTATAGTAGAGGTGGGTAATTTTATCTAAAATGTCATGGGCTCTGACGGGATCCTCTGCGCATAAGTGCTGATAATCATTGGCCAACTGCTGCATCTCTAGCCATTTCTCACTCTCAGCTATTAGAATTTCACGCCTAGCACCGCGCGTACCACCCTTTACGGCATCTTCGCCTTTGAAGATGTCGATCAGTTCGGCAGACATTCTACCGATCGAGCCACCTGTCATAACCGCTCCAGCGGCCAAGCTAACTCCTCCTGTAATAAACCCCACGGCTGCTGTGGCAGCGACGCCAATAGCTGTCCGACGATTAAACAGCGACTTTGTGCCACTGGCTATAATGTCACGCCAAGCGTTATAGCGAATCTCTTCTCTTCTAACAAGAAGACCTGTTTCGGCGTTTACTTCTTCTCTCTGGCGAACTTCATAAACTGCGTCAGCGTCTAAAAGCCTCCGTATTGGGGCCAGAAAACCCCGACCGTGTTTTCTTTCCGACTCGATTCTTTTCACTTCCGCAAAATCAAACTCTCTCAGAATCGCCACGAGCTCTTCGGGGGAGGCTTCTCGGTTTTCTCTCACAACTTGTTCTAGGCAGGTCAAACGATCCAACTGACGTCGGTCAATTCGTTCTTCCAACTCCTCATGTTGGCGGGCCCCTACATCTTCTGCGCCGGCGACATACGGGTCAGCAGTATATTCACCCGTTGGCTGGGCTTCTTTCTCTTCCTGGGTCTTTTCCCTTGGGTGAGGCTCAACGGGAGCAGGCCCAGCCACATCTGGTTGCCCCTCAGGAGTTGTTGGCTCAGGTACCTTCTCTTCAGCTTCTGGGGTTGGTGCTGATTCTGGACCTCCGCCGAACCACCTCATTATCTTGCTTGGAAAAGCGTCACAAGCTGCGTTTTATAGAGTAACGCTTCTTCAGCAATGAATTTTGGCATATCAATCTCATTTGCCTTAAGAAGTTCAACAGCTTGTTCGGGATTTGTTTGACTTAAGGAGATGAATTTTTCCATCTCTTCATCGGAAAGTAAATCGGCAACTCGTGCGATAACGCGGTTCTCGATGGTTTTCCCCATATTCTCGTATATCTGGGCCTTCTTCTCCTTAGTTAAGCCAGAAGCACCTATCAATTCAAGAATGTCTTTTTTGAGAACTTCCTCAACGTCCATCGGCGGCAACACCGAGCGCAACGGGAAGTGTGACTCGTCTACCAAACTGTTATCATCATCTGCCATAAAACCCCCTTTGGCTCCATTTAGTCACAAAACTAGTTGGTTGACTAGAGGCTAATTCAAGTAGTCGCGTAGCTTCGAAGCTTCTTCGTGCTTCTTCATCTTCTGCAGGGCTTTTGCCTCAATTTGACGGATACGCTCGCGGGTAACACCGAACTCTTTGCCAACCTCTTCCAACGTGTGGGTGCGGCCGGAGGCGCCACCTTCATCTAAGCCAAAGCGCATGCGCAAAATTTTCTGTTCGCGCGGCGTCAAGATTGAAAGCGAATCCTCAACGTGGCCCTTCATCAGCTGGTAAATGGCCTGCTCTTCCGGCGACATTGTTTGCTTGTCTTCGATGAATTCGCCAAGACTCGAATCGCCCTCTTCGCCCACCGGCGATTCAAGTGAGACGGTTTCTTGGCTAATACGCTGGATGTGTTCCAGCTTATCCATCTCGACACCAAGTTTCTTGGCCAGCTCTTCGTTCAACGGCTCACGGCCAAGCTCTTGCTGCAGCTCGCGCTGGGCGCGCATATAGCGGTTGATCGTTTCAACCATATGGACTGGGATACGGATCGTCCGGGCTTGGTCGGCAATGGCGCGGGTAATCGCCTGGCGAATCCACCAGGTAGCGTAGGTTGAAAACTTGAAGCCGCGTTTGTAGTCGAATTTCTCGACGGCACGTTGTAGCCCCAAGTTGCCCTCTTGAATTAAATCAAGCAGAGTTAGTCCGCGGCCGATGTATTTTTTGGCGATAGAAACCACTAAACGCAAGTTGGCCTCGGCCAGTTTGCGCTTGGCAGATTTGTCGCCACGCTCAATTCTTTTGGCAAGCCGCACTTCTTCTTCGCCTTTTAAGAGCGGGTACTGGCCGATCTCGCGCAGATACATTCGTACCGAATCTTCCGAAAGGCCAGTTAGGTCGTCGTCGCGCACGGTCTTTTTCTTGCCGTCGGGTTCCGGTGGGATTTCGAGTAGCGGCTTTGAATCGCGGACTTCGACGCCAATTGACCCGAGGTATTTTAAGAACGAATCGATAAGCTCCAAATCGTTTTCCGGCTCGGTGTAAGTCTGCAGGATCTCTTTGTAGGTAACAAAACCATGAGTGCGGCCTTTGCGCACCAGGTGCATTAATTCCTCTGGAAAGCTTACGCCGGCGTCTTGTTTGAGTTTTTTTGGAACGGCTTTAGTCATCGGCAAACTCCTTTGGAGTTTGTAATTTTCAATTTTAAATTATCAATTTTCAATAAATTTTTAATTACTAAATTTGAAATTGACTCGAAACTCGAAATTAGAAATTCAAAATTCATCCTTGTTTCTCCTTTGCCAGTTTGCTTAGTTCGATCATCAACTTTTTTACCTGTTTGATATCGCCCGCCTCTTGCGATGTTTTTATGCTACGAGCAAGAAGTTCTTTGCGATTTTCGTACTGCTTGGAAGAAAGACGGGCAATCTTTTCACCGATTAAATCCTCGGCGGTAACGTCATCGAGCTCGCCCCATTGGGAGGTGAGCCACATCTGCCACGAGTCAATCTTCCCAGATATATCTGGGCCTGCATGATTTTTTACCTGGCTGGTGAGTTGGACCGAGGAATTTTTCACCAAAGTTTTATCATTATACTCTCCTGTAATCGCTTCGGCAACCCTGTGGGCTGTCTCTGACTGCCAGACGATCTCGCGAAAGGCGGCAAAGTGCTTCAATAAGAGAGCTGGTTTGGCCATCAGGATGATCAGAAGCTGTTCCTCGCTCGTGAGCGGTTCCTCTTGATTAGCAGGATTGGGGACGGTGGTGGAGATCGGTTTAGCTTTGCCGATTGCAATTTGAATTGATTCCATCTTGAGGTCCAGTACGGTCGATAGCTTTTGGGTGTAGTGGTCGAGCCGAGTCGCCTCACTCACCAGAGCCAGAATTGGCAGGAGCGCTTTCAGCACTTTCTTCTTGTTTTCAATGAAACTAAGATTGCCCGATGCGGCAATCTCTTGGTCCAAGTGCCACTCGATGCTCTCCTTCGCACTCGTCGCCGCCTGACGCCAGGCGTCCGGGGTTTTCTCAAACATCTCGCCAGCGTCTTTGAACTCGCCAAAATCAATAACTTTGCCGTTCAGGTCGCGGCGTAAGAGCATTTCAAGAACTTTTTTGGTGGTCGTGCGGCCGGCCTCGTCGTTATCAAAAGCCAGCAGGAAATTGGGGGTGTATTTCGAAAGGATGTCGATCTGGGTGTCGGTAATCGCCGTGCCGGAGGAGGCGACTGCTTGGGTAATTCCGGCCTGGTGAAGCGCTAGAACGTCCATCTGCCCTTCGACCAAAACGACGAAGTTGCGCTGTTTAATCGTGGCTTTGGCCGCGTGCAGGCCGTAAAGGACACGACTTTTGTTGAACAGCAACGTTTCGGGAGAGTTTAGGTATTTTGGCTGAGATTCACCCACTTGTCCTGAGCGATTAGTCGAAGGGATCGCCCGGCCGGTAAAGCCGACGACATTGCCAAGCACATCGAAAATTGGAAACATTATCCGCTCAAAAAACTTCTCTGGGGAGCCGATCTTAGCCAAGTCAGCGATCGCTTGGCCGCGTTTTGCCACCAGATCTCTCAGCGGCAAGTTGCGCGGGGCAAAGCCAAGCCGCCAAGCTTTAATTGTTTCCGCGCTGACATTGCGTTTCGTCAGGTATGAGAGTGCCGATTTTCCCGCGGCGTTATCCACAAGTACTTTGTGAAACACCCGTGAGACAAAATCGTTCAGGCCGTAGAGCGTCTCTTTGTTGTCGCGAGTTTGGTATTCGGCGCGAGTACGGGGTTGCAAGGTCACGCCTGCTTTTTGGGCCAACAGCCGGAGCGCGTCGCCGAACTCCAAATGCTCGGTTTCCATAACGAACCGGTAGTGGTCGCCGCCTTTGCCGCACCCAAAACACTTCCAGATCTGTTTTTCCGGGCTGACCATCAACGAGGCCGTTTTCTCCTGGTGGAACGGGCAGGGAGCTTTGTAGTTAGCGCCGGCTTTTTTGAGCTGGACGTACGAGCCGATCAGTTCGACCAAGTCGAGACGTTGTTTAATGTCCTCAATTTCATTGGCCATCTAGGCTGAATTTAACCTTATTTTCAGGTAAAATGAAAGAACTGGAGAGGTCGCATAGTGGCCTAGTGCGCGGGCTTGGAAAGCTCGTGTCGCCGAAAGGTGACCGTGGGTTCGACTCCCACCCTCTCCGCCAGTTAGGAAATTGCAATTGCGAAAAAGTAACTATTGCCTATAAGGACAGCAATTTTCCGTAGTATTTTTTAATACTGAAGAGGGAAAATGTTGCCGTTCTTTGTTGACACTCAACCAAGAGTAATGCTAGAATGCGAGCCAGCACATTCCCAAACCAAAAACAGGAGGCAGAGATGCCAAGTAACACGACAGCTGTGGCGATAAGGTTCGTCGATCTCGCCCTACGGTACAAACAGTGGGATGAGATCCAGACGCTTTCAGAAGACGAGGTCCAAATCCTCTTCGACACCGTTTCCGCCGCCGGCTTCGATCCGGCAAGAGTCGTCCCGGGGAAACTTCGTGGCCATTATCGCGACCAAGACGGCAGCAGCACGGGAGAAACGTACCCGATCAACGGCCTCTGTCCGTTCAAGGTGGTGAGCGGCGACGAGGATGGTGACCACTACTTCGCGACCGGCTGGCTCGACTGCGCGCTTCGGCGTGTGGTCAACGGCTCAACGCGGCAGAACGAAGGTCGCGAGAAGCTCACCGAAGTGATGGCCGAAGAGATCGAGCGGAGCGTTCCGCTCGAGCCGATCCCTCTCACACCCGAAGGCGACCTTCTAAGGGAGTACCCGCCGGGCACATGTGGTTACGGGCTCATATACTTCGTCAAGCACACTCGAGACGAGAGCAGCCTAGGTTCGTGCGTCGGAGTTCACGAGTACTGCGACAACTGGATGGACCGACGGCGAGCAACCAAGACGCATGACGCGCTCGTGTGCCGAGGATGCCACTTGCGGGTGCTTTTCCCGAAGGAGGTCAAGACCTACGGCGATCTGCGGCAAGTACTCGCGTCTCAGCAAGTTCAATCTCCGGCATAGCCAACGCTCATGTTGGGCAACATCGGGGCGGGTAAGAGCAGTCTTCCCGCCTCCTTTTTTTAGCTCGATACCACGGAGTGGGTCGTCTGGCATTATCGGCATTGTATTAATGCATATGGAATCAGTAAGCTGACTGTGATATTTTGGCAGTCAGTTATAGTTAATTAGTAGAAGGGGGCGATAAAATGGAAAAATGCGTAAAGTGCGACAAGGATACGATGGGCTATAAGTGCGCGATGTGCGGAGCGGAAGCGGACGAGCATGACGCCAACCACGAGTGCGGCGGCGAACACTGTATGCCAAAGTGCGTTGGTTGCAACGAAGCTCAAGCCAAGTGCTCTTGTTAGTCACAAGCTTCAGACGATATAAAAGCAGATAGCTCCTTTTGAAGTCTCGCTCTGGCGAGTATTCAATTGGACGATAGGATGGAGATTATGAGCAAAAACCGAGTAGTCCATTTTGAAATTGGGGCGGAAGATCCGGAAAAGTTAGCGGAATATTATAAGAAGGCGTTCGGCTGGGAGATAAATCAGTGGGCCGATAGCGGTTACTTTATGGTTGGTAAAGAAGAAGATCGAGCCGAGGGAGCGATATTCGGTGGCATTATGAAGCGCTATGAGAAAGAGAAGACCATCAATACGATTGAGGTCGAAGATCTAGACAAAGCGATCGCTGATGTTGAGTCTAACGGCGGTACAATCGTTAAGCCGAAAGCTTCGATGCCGCTCGGCGAAGACGAGGTTATGTGGTGGTGCTACGCCGAGGATCCGCAGGGCAACATCTTTGGCCTGATGCAGATGGTCAAACACAGCAAGTAACTCATGGCAACTGGTCGCTGCTCTTGGCCGGGTACAAACCCGCTAATGGTCAAGTACCACGACGAGGAGTGGGGCGTGCCGTGCCACGACGACCGGAAATTGTTTGAATATATTGTGCTCGATACCTTCCAGGCCGGTTTGTCCTGGGCGATTGTTCTGAATAAACGCGAAAACTTCCGTAAGGCCTTCGATAATTTCGACCCAAATAAAATTGCCAATTATGGGTTTAAACCCGTACAGGAATTAGAGAGCGATGCGGGAATAATTCGTAATAAACTGAAAATTCGGGCGACAGTGACGAACGCCCAGGCGTTTTTGGCCGTTCAGAAAGAGTTCGGTAGTTTTGATAAGTACATTTGGGGCTTCGTTAATGGTAAACCAATTGTTAATCACCATCAAAAAGACTCCGACATCGGCGCTACTTCCCCCCAATCCGACGAGATGAGCATCGACCTAAAAAGACGCGGCTTCAAGTTCGTCGGCTCAACAATTTGCTACGCTTTTATGCAGGGTGCTGGGCTGGTCAACGACCATATCATCAACTGCTTCAGGCATGAAGCCGTAATACAGGGCAAAAAATGAAAAAGAGTATAATAGGGGCACTAATAGGTAGGCGTTCTTAAAGTTATAATGTAAAAAAGGAGGGTGGATGGACTTTGGGCTCAAAAAAAAGTCTGTGGGCTGGTTGTTTCCAGGCGGTGTCTTAATTGTAACCATATTGCTTGTGATGAGTTCAAGCGGGGTTTCTTTTGCAGGCAGTCCGAAGCCAACACGCCCGTCTCTAGATACTCCGAACCTGCCGTCTAGTATCCAAGAGGCAATCAAGTTACGCCAGTCCAAGGACGCTCCAAAAAAGGGTTACGTCGACGGCGAAATCATCGTCAAATGGGAAGATAAGGAGATCGACGTCAGCTCGCCAATAGGGCGAGTTAAGTCGAACTTTGTCGCGATTTCCGAACACACGTCCGAGCTCAGGGTTATAAAGGGGGCAAACTCAACGTTAGTAAAAATCGAGGATGGCCGATCGATTAAAGACAAAATCACCGCTCTGGAGGCCAACCCGAACGTCTCATACGCGCAACCGAACTACCGTTATTGGCCGATGGCGGCCGTTAATGACACTTACTTTGCCCGTCAATGGGGTCTGAACAATACAGGACAGACGGTCAATGGCTTCGTTGGCACCTCAGACGCCGATATTGATATGCCCGAGGCCTGGGCCCTGGAAACCTCTGCCTGGACAAACACCGATGTAGCCGTTATCGACACCGGAATTCTCTACAACCACCCTGACTTAATAAACAATATCGACCAGATCAAAAGCTACGATTTTGAAGACGAAGACAACACCCCCGACGATCCGCTGGATATCAACGGCGGCGGCCATGGGACGCACGTTGCGGGGATAGTCGCCGCTCAGTCTAACAACACAACCGGGGTAAGCGGCATGAGTAAGTACAATAATCTTAAGCTGATGGTCTTAAAGACCGACTACACAACCGCCCAATTGGTGATGGCAATAAATTACGCTGGCAATAACGGGGTAAAAGTAATTAACGCCAGTTGGGGCTGTGTTGACCCAGATCTGGGCGGCAGCCAAATGCCCTGCGGTGCGATTCCGGGCTACGACTACAACGACGGGGCCTTGAGTGCTTCCATCACCGCCTTCCCAGGAATCTTTGTTGCGGCAGCCGGCAACGGCAACGGTGATGGTGACGCAGAAGGTGATGATCACGACGATCCAGCAGAGTACAACGCTTATCCATGTGACTTGGCGGCGACCAACATCATCTGCGTCGCGGCGACAGACGAGGATGACGCCAAATCCAGCTACTCAGACTTCAGCGTCACAACGGTTGACGTCGGAGCTCCCGGGGGAAATGCCAACAGCAATCTTTACAGCACTTATCCCAGAGCTGGCACCGCATTCATCGAACCTTTCGAGCTAGAGGGTGGCAACCCCTTGGTGCCGCCTTCAGTGGGAGATCAGCTGACAGAAGAAGGAGCTGACAACTGGTGGGGAACTCTATTTGATGGGGACGTAAACTGGCTATGGAGTGATTACTTTCACGCAAACTATCTACCGAACATGAACAACTCGGTGGTCTCCGATGCGATCAACACGTCAAGCAGTTATATCTACGCCGTTCGCTTAATGGCGTATATCACCTGTGACACAGAGAATACCGACCCTTACGGTGCCACCAGCGACTACGTCGCGTTGGAAGCATACGACGGGGCGAACTGGACGGATGTGAATCGCTATAACTCGAACTCTCTGGTTGGCGCCTTCCCGTCAGTTAATTTGATATCGGAAGATCTGACGCCGTTTAGAAACGCCAACCTTAAGTTTCGCTTGCGATGGGTGAGCGATGCCGACGCCGACGACGGGTTTGGTTGCGCGTTGTGGCCACTTGCAGTTTACTCTCACAGCATGAGCAGCGCTTATAACTACCTAGCAGGCACTTCGATGGCGGCGCCGCATGTGGCTGGTCTGGCCGGAATGCTTTGGAGCTTCAAGCCAAGCCTAACGATCGCCCAGGTTAAAAGCGCCATCCTTACCAAGGGCGATAGCAAGGCTGGCCTCGCTGGCAAAACCACAACCGGAAGGAGAATCAACGCCTACAAATCTTTGGCATCGTTGGATACCACCGCACCTGGCGGCACTTCAATAAAAATAAACAACGGCGCCTCTACTACCCGCTCCAGGCTGACTAAGCTGTACCTAGGGGCAACCGACACTGGGGGGTTTGGACTGTACCGGATGAGGTTCTCCAATAACGGGACGACCAAATGGAGCAGCTGGGTGACTTACGCCACTACCTATTCGAACTGGAATATCACCAGCTCCACCTACGGCGGCACTGCAAGCAGGGGAACAAAGAAAGTGTACGTCCAGTTCAAAGATAAAATTGGCAATACATCAACTAAAAAATACGACACTATCTACTACAACCCTTAAGCCAGTCCGCTAGAATAAAAAAGGCCCCAACGACGGCAACTGGGCAGCTTATCAAAAGCTACGGGGCGAAAAAGGATGGCCCAAAAGATTCTGACGGCAAAAGATACTGTGTTAACTCGGCCTCGCTTGACTTCAAGCCCAGACGCTAGGTTTTTTCTGGTGTAGCTGTCTCTCGGTTGTTTTTCCAGATGAGATTAATGCTATCTAAATTGTACGTCGGGCTACAAGAAAACTGACGGGGGTTGGCAAAGTCGTACTGCTCTCGTCCCTGTTCATCAATCTGTTCGTCCATTGCCCTTTCAAATAAACCACCAGTTCGGTTAGTTCGAATAGTTCCATTTGTCGAGACACCGACCATATCAAAATTATTAGTGGCGGCAAATTCTGTTACTACTTGACTTAAACCTCGGTAGATTGAAGCTTCATCGGTCGTTTGTAAATAGCCTTGAGCGGGATTAAATGAGGCCGTGAGTATCTTTTTACCATCTGGTTCCGTAAAGTGATGGAGCAATACTAAACCTTGGCAACGCATCGTCTCCGGATCATGCAAAACCAACTGAATGTAATTTGGCATCTCCCAAATGTTGACGCGCTCAAGTTCAGGTTTTGGGTTGTCTTGGGCAACACAAACTCCTCCAACCATTCGTGCGAGGGCACTTTCCTTTGTTTTCGAAAAACTTCCGATGAGTTTTTTGGCTTGCGCTCCAGAGCTTGATTCAAATTGGTCTAAAGACGCTTCCGTTCGACTCAATCGGGCGTTACCGATTCTGACGCTTTGTTGGGAAAGATAGCTATAATAGCTTTCGGGGCTAAAGTCACCCAAATCTTGCGCCTCTTCATAAGCCAGTGAGAGCAGTAACTCATTATCAACCCGAGTCAGAGGGATTGCTTCAGCAGACTCGGTGTCGATAAACTCGCCGAGAACACGATCCGTTGCCTGGCGACGAGACCTCAGCATACCGTAAACTTGTTTAGTCCGAGATTTGGCTGAAATGCTTTTCTCGGCTCCGAAACGACCAGTCGCCCTCTCATACCGTTCAATTAGTTTAGCGATACGGGCATTAACTGCTTCTTCACCAAGCTCAGTTCGATAGCTGCCCAATTGCTCCTTGCCGTAAAGACGTTCACCAATCTGTTGAACGAAGGCAGGGCTAATCCCAAATTTACCCTGCATTCGATTAATAACGTCTGCCCGATTCGTTTGTTGCGCCTTTTCTTGTCGAGAAACAAAACGTTGTTGGAAGTAGCTTTCAAGGTCTGGATTACTGGCGACGGCCTGAAAAACGTTACGCAGAGCCTCTTTGCGATGATCAAAGGCTAAAGCGTGGTATTCGGTCAGTAACGAATAAGTCGGATTAGGAGATTGAGCGCATCGGCTTTCGATCCCAGTAATCGCATTCTGGTGATCACCAAAGGTCAGCAGTGAGTATCGCCAAATTATCTCTTCCAAAGCCGTTGCCCCAAGCTCTGCTTCGCCACCGGCCTGAAGCGCAATTAGCACTGCCAGTTTGTTCTCGTTGGTTTCTAGCTGGTTTGCTGGAAGCAACTCACTCGGAAGAGAAGCTAGCAACTGATCAATTTGAGCATTAAGGCCTTCCGCTAACTGATCCGGACTCTCGGCAGCCAGGGTCTTTAATTCTTCCGAGAATACGTCAGCTTCAGCTTCGATCGAGGCTCTATCTGCCCCTTCCTTATATTTCACCGAGCCCGCCTCTAAAGTATTGATCACATAAACCTCATCTTTTTTAAAAGGTTCTAAGTCTTCCAGACGATCCGGACAATGTGTAACGGTTGTTTCAAAGTCGCCATAGTTTCTGGCGTTATTTTGAAAAACATGGTGCAGTAATTCACGATAATACGGCTTATCTCTTTGGGTTTGACTCATCGGCTTGTCCCCAAGAGCCCCTTCAAGAAAACTCTGTAACTGGGCAAAATAGACCTTTTCAGTATGGTCTTTGCGAGCGAGGAGGTAACCAGCCATTAATTCAGGACCAATTATGCGAAAATGCTTTAAGAATTCTAGAACACTGCCACGGTCATCGCGACTGATGATCTCTTTTTTAAGACACTCCCCGTAACCGGAAATTATTTCTTGGGCTGCGTTACCGTACTGGCCCAAGATATTGGCAATAAAATCAACATCCTTTTCATTATTGATAAATACCGGAAAATCTTCCTTAATTGCTCGTAGAACTTGACCATTTTTCTTATCAAATAAGAGCGGGCAACGATCGGGCAACTTGAGTAACAATTGGGTCTCAGGCTCAAGGTGTCTCGCTAAATAATACTGACGGAGAGTTTCATCCTTAAGAGCATTTTCATCACGAAGAAGAAACCCAACTAACCCTTCTTTTTCTAGCTCATCGCAACGTTCTTGAAATTTAGGATCAGAATAGCGAGCTTTAAGGCCGTTGAATTCATCGAAATTATCAAATAACTGACGACTACCGTTAGAAAGCTCGGTAATAATCACCTCCTTTTCAAGAGAAGTGCATTGAGCCTGGAATTCTTCGTCAGGGAACCGGGCTTTAAGTGTATCCAGTGCCGAAGGGACAGTTAATAGTAGCCCACCACCAGTTTTCAAATGCTCGATTACCGCGCGGCGTTCTAACTCTACGCAACGCGACTGAAATTCTGGATCAGGGAAGTTAGCCTTAAGATTGTCAATTTTTTCCGAGCTTGTAACGAATTCATTGAAGCTATTTTCCAGATAGCTTAAGACCCCCCTCTTGACAATTCGCTCCAAATGACCTTGAAACTCTTGATCCGGATAACGGGCTTTGAGGCTATCAAATGCTGTTGGATCCCCTAGAAGCTTGAGAAAATCTTTCTGAATGTAACTTATGGCGGCGTTCCTCTCTTCTTTAGCTAGTTGAGCCTGAAATTCGGGGTCTGGAAAGCGAGCTTTAACGGCATCGAAGTCTGCCTGAGTAGCTAAGATTGTGAAGAAATGGGTATCGATATAGCTAAGGAGAGCTTGTTTTTCGATTTGGGTACATCGCTCTTGAAACTCTGTGTCCTCTGGATAGCGAGCTTTAAGCGCGTCGATCGTCTCCGCATTGGTGTAAATGCTTGATGAATTCTCGAAAGTTTCAGCTACCTTCTCCTGCTCTAAACGAATACATTGAGCTTGGAATTCGGCATCGGGAAATCTAGTTTTAAGACTATCAAAACGTTCAAGATCATAAGACAAACCATATAAGCTAGTATAATTTTCTTTCAGATTGCCAAGTATTGCCAATCGTTGTAACTCAACTATTTCCTCTCTGCCGACCTTTCCGTTGGCAATGGTCTCCTCGATCATTTTGGTGTAATACACATCCTCACTCAGGAGGACGGCTTTTCCTCCATCAAGGGTTCGGTTAATTTTCTCTTCCTCCCGTTGATCTCTTTTGTAATGAATAACTCTATGCGGAATCAGTTTATGATCGCCCCAACGCAGAGTCGTGTTGAAATTTTTTGTCATTGCTTCCCAGGTGGGGGAAACAACATCTTCGTTCCAATCCAGCAATTGTCTCAAACGTCCCTGCATAACCGCTCGCTCGACAGCGTTTAAATTATTATTATCAAACATTGCCTGTTGCCAGAGAACTTGATAACGATCTTGAGCGAGGCTAAGAAAACGACCGTAAACACCCGCTACTAGATCACCTGCTAATCGACCATCAGTCTCTGCCAGTGCATACGAACCGCGATCGGGCAGATTGCTAATTCCTCCGCGCTTAAACTTAATTGACGAAACTTTACTGGTTTTATGATAATCGTCTTTGGCTTTTCTTGATTGACCCCAGGCTCTGGTAAATGGGATCAGGTCTTTGGCACGTTCGGAAGTTGGCCGTTTATCTCTTGCGAAAAATTCATCATTAACTGTTCGTTTACGGCTCTCGAATATTTCACCAGGTTTGAGCGGCGGTAAACCGAGTTTCAGCATCTCCGCGTTATCTCGATTCCATTCGGCTTGCCCCATGGCGGCGTAATAACGATTTTCTAAGATTTCTAGCTTAGTTAAGCCACTATCATATTCCCTGACAACCTCTCTTATTCTTAGGGCTAATTTACTAATATCCTCAGTGGCGTCGACAGCATTCTCGGTTTGAATTTGATCTAACTCTTCCTTGAGAGCAACAAGCTGGGGACGAAGATTTTCAAGATGTGCTTTGGTTTGTTGCCAGGCTTCCTGTGAACTATCGGCTTCTTTTATGGCCAAAGCCTCATCTAAATTCACTAAAGCGGCCTTTTGCTCGGTATTGTTTTGGTTGACTACTTCGGAATTATAGTGGATCTCGGGAATAGCAGTGAGGGTAGCAAATATTTCCTTCGAACGTTCAATGATTTGAGCAACCTCTTGAGAGAGCGTCGGAGGCTTTGGAGATGATTTTTCTTCGTTCTTCTCCAATCCTATCTGGTCGTCTTTTCCTACCGTCGGCTCCATGTTAGTGGTAGGTTCTATCTCGGGTTTAGGTGGTTCTTCAGTAACCACCACTACTTGATTTTCTACTTCTAAATCAGGACCGGGTCTTTCAGGCATGATTCCATAATATCACCTAAACAAAGGTGACGGAGACTTTATAAATAATTGCTCTTTAGCGGTGCTTTACTTCAGCCGGTAGGTAACAGAGACAGAATACGTCACTTCTTGTTCGCCGAAAAGCAAGCGCGGAGTGGTCGGCGCAACGCTGCCCTTGGACATCGAGCCGGTGTCGCCCTCCATCATAATTGGGCCGCCCCAGTTGGGTTCGGATACTTCGATAACTTTGCCTAGTTTTGCGCCTAGCGTAGTGACGGTCTGGTCGGCTCGGGCCTTTGCGTCAGCCAGTGCTTCACCACGAGCCTCGTTCTCCAGACGCTTGCTGGTTTCGGTGGTAAAACCGCTAGATGGCGAAACGCCGTACAGCGGTGAAGTGGTCGTTAGATAATCGCTAATTTTTTGAGCCAGTTTCGAGTCGTTCACCACCGCGGTCACGGCAAAGGTCGCCGTAATTGTGGAGGAGCTAACAGCGCTGGAATCAGGTTCCGACGAGTCTACCATCGGTATCACTCGACCGTCATCGTTACTGGTACTGACATCGGTCCTTATTTTTGATTCCACTACACCGAGCTTGATCAGCTTGGCAACAACAGCGTTACCCTTGACGGAAACCTTGGAAATCGCTTTGGCTGAAGTTGCTGCGGTCGACTGATACGACGGGTAGAAAGTGAACTCATCCGGCACCGCTTTAACAGTAGCCTGCCCGCTAACTACAACCGTCCGACTACCAGTGCTGTCCCACGGCTGCCAGGCAAATAGCATTCCCAAAATCACCAGTGTCAACACACCTACCACAAACCGCAGATCAAGTTTTAATGTCATTTCCTATATTGAAAGCTAAATAGGCACTGTTTGCAATGGCAGAAAAACAAAAACGGGCCACCCATCAGGACGGCCCGCGTTCATTTCTAGTTCGACTCTTTAGCTGTTTTTCACCGTAATTGATGCGGTCATTTCCGGGTGAATAGTACACTTCACGGTGAACGAGCCGGCAACAGACGGGGTGAAGGTGAACTCCTTCTTTGCACCGGCGGCAATCGTGTAGTTGATACCCAATTCAGTGATGGTGAAAGTGTGAGAAACATCGTCCTCATTCTCCACCTCTACCTTAACCGCTTGGCCTTTGGTTAGCGACTCTAATCCGCTGAATTCGTTATCTTCCATTGAGACGCTCATCTCCTGAGGCTCGCTGTTACCGCCCTGGTCATCGCCTTGGTCATCGCCATTGTCATCATTTCCGGACGAGCCAGGTTCGCGAACACGAAGCACTGCACCAGTTGTGGCATCAACATCAACTCGACCGTCATCGGTGAACTTGACGCTGTAAACAACTTTGCTCTCTTCCATGTCCAGCTCAATCTTGCGTACGGTCTTTCCTGGTCGCTGACCTTCGGCAATTGATCGAGCCTGGGCAACGGAAATCGCGGCAACAAAGTCAGCCGGTATTTCGTCGCTAGACTCAACCTCGTCGCTATCCGCTTTGTCCTCGCTTGGGTCTATTATCTGTTCACCTGTTTCGGCGTTGAAAAAGAGCACTCCTTCGGGGTTACCCAATTTTACCTTGTAAACCAGCCCTGCGTCTTCGTCTTCAAGCTCGATACTGACAATTGTCTGTCCGTCTTTCAGTAGTTTTTCTGCTAACGCGCGGATCTCCTCGGCCGACTTCACCCCAGATAGTGCGGTTGGCAATGAATCGGCTTGTTCGGCCGCTTTTTCACTTTTTCGTTCCTCTACCTTTTTGGCGGCAACATAGCTACCTCCGCCCACTACTAACGTTCCAAGCGCCAGTAACAAAATCATCACCGGGGCAAAACCCCTTTTAGTTTTAGTTGCAATCATTATATACACTCCTCCTTATTAATTCAGCTTACAGACCTACAGCCAGAATGTCAAAGGGAGGCCTATGTGACGATCGGAGGGGTAGCAATAATTGAATAAACAACTTCCCCCACTTGGCCATTACTCTCTGATAGTGTAGTTTTAGACCATGGCTCGAAGGATCTACTACTGGTTACAGAGAGTGTATCTTTACTGGCGGTCACGTGAGAAACTCTTGATGATTATTCTCGGACTGGTGGTAGTTGTTTCTGCGGTGGTATCTATTAACATCCAAAGACAGGCTGCCAAGCCAGCGCCGTACGTGAACCCTTATGAGACGCTTGTTGGCGTCGCCCTTTCTCCCAAAAGTTACAAAGGCGAAAAGTTCACGAGTTTTTTCGACAAAGCCAAAGAAATCGGCAACGCCGTTAGTTGGTCCGGGCCTTGGCAAGATTTTGCTAAATCCAACGGTACTCCTTCAGACATCGCTACGCTGGCCAAACAAAAGGGCTTTATGCCAATTTACCTCACAGGCCCAACTATCGAAGAGGTGAAGAACGGCGACTATCAAACAGCCATGACCGCTGCGATCGGTAAATTTGCCGCCACAGAACAGCCAAAATACATCGGCATCGGCCACGAGATCGACCAGCTCTACCTAAGCTCACCCGAGCTACTAAAAAAATACCTGAAAGCAGCCAAACCAGTAGTCGGCCGTCTTCGCTCCACCTCGGCCAGCGTTAAAATCTTCGCTACCATCCAGTACGAACGGAGTCAGGGCTTGCGAGGTGGCCTGTTTGGAGGCACCAACGACGAGTCGAAGAGCATTTTGAAGAAGGTCTTGCCACAGTTAGAGATGTTTGATTTTGTCGCCTTCACCACTTACCCTGGGCTCATTTATAAAACACCCGAGGATTTGCCCGACGATTACTACTCCAAAGTTACTTCGCTGACCTCTAAACCAATTATCTTCACCGAAGTTGGCTGGTCGAGATCGGCACCGGAGGAAGGTTACGACGGTAGCGAATCGGCTCAAGCTGAGTTCATCAAAGAATTTCGCCATCAAATGGAGGACATTAAACCGGTCTTACAGCTTTGGTCGTTCCTGTACCCGCAAAAAGTTAGCTCGGTATTCGAGACTATGAGTTTGCTGGCCACCGACCAAGAAACTTCCCCCGGCTTCGAGGCTTGGAAAAGGAAGTAAGGCTAGCCGTCAATCACTTGCGAGAGCAGTAGTTTCTTCTCTACGAACGCAATTAGTTTACGGGAAGAGACCGCCACGTCGGGGGCGACGGAGACGTAAGACGGAGGCAGACAGAAGTCCGAGCCAGTATTCCAGTGGTATTTGCCCACAACTTAAGAAGCCTACCGATTGGATCGATAGGCATGAGGTTGAGATCGACGGTGACACGTTAGATCCTCTATCTCGGTGCGGCTGTTGTGATCAGCAAAATGCCGGTGATGGTGGTCGGGATCAGCATTACAGCAAAGGTGATCACCGCTGCCCGATGCCAGACCCGGAAACGATTGCCCGACTGCAGCTTCCAGCCCAAGAGCACCAATACCAGGAAGATGACCCCGGAAGTGATCGCAAAGGGCAGATGGATAGTCTGTGCGTCCTTGTTGAAGCTGTAGAGGTAGCGCAGCCCCTCTGCGTAGAGCACTGTGGCCACAAAGATCGTAACAGTCACCCAAGCTCGTAGGACATGCCGTCGTCGCTGGTGGCGCCGGCCGGCGATAGCCGTCCAGATAAAGAAACCAACAAACAAGATCAACAGAGCGACAAAGATGAGAAGGTACAACATTTCATAAACTCCCTGGGAAGAATTGTAGCTGAATTATCGGCCAACTACCAGGGTTGGTGCTACAATTCTGACGATGAAATCACGAAAGTTCTGCGTTGTCTTGTATCTATGGAGGTGTGGCTTTCTTGTTATTCTAGCCGTCGCTAACGACGACCGAAGCGGAGGAGTTTTCAGAGCTACGCGTCGATTACTTGCGAGAGAAGTAATTTCTTCTCTACGGACGCAATTAGTTTACGGGAGGAGACCGCCACGTCGGGGGCAACAGAGACAGAAGTTGTGCCGGCCTTGACCATCGCTTCGGTAATCTCCGGATAAACGCTGGGTGCCTGGCCGCAGATCGAACAGGTAACGTGATGTTTGCGGCAAGTGCGCACAACGTGCAAAATTGAGTTTAAAACTGCCGGATATCTCTCGTCAAATTCGGCCGCGAGCTTGGAGGAGTCGCGATCAATACCCAGAATAAGTTGGGTTAAGTCGTTGGAGCCGATCGATACCCCATCGATTCCTTCTTCGATATAACGCTCTAACTCCAAAACCGTGGAAGGCACTTCCACCATTATCCACAGCTTGAAATCGGCAGACTGCTTAAGATTGTTTTGGTGCATTAGGTCGCGCACTTTTACAAACTCGTCAACGGTTCGGACAAACGGAATCATTACGTGCAAGTTTTTCAGGTCCAACCCGTCGCGAATCTGTTTGATCGCTTCGATCTCCAGCGCAAACTCGTCCGGCTCGTTAACATAACGCGACGCGCCGCGGTAGCCGATCATCGGATTGTTCTCCTGCTCCTCGTACTTGTCACCGCCTTTCAGCGAGCGATACTCGTTAGTTTTGAAGTCGGTGAAGCGGTAAACCACTGGCCGAGGATTGAAAGCCTGGGCGATCGTGCTGATGCCTTGGCTTAGCTTTTGGACAAATTCTTTTTGGCGGCCCGCGGCGATCATTGCCCTAGGGTGCTCGCCAATTCCAGCGATAATGAATTCAGCACGAAGCAACCCGACGCCGTCAACCGGCAGCTGGGCGTACTCCTCGGCTTTGTCTGGCTCGGCCAAATTCAAATAGACCTTTGTAGCGGTAACAGGAACGGTAGTCATAACACCGCTGGCTAGCAGCTGTCGGCTGTCGGCTTTCAGCTGAATGCCGCTAGCTGATTGCTGATGGCTGATCTCAACTTTGCCTTTATAGACTTTGCCGGATGCGCCATCAACTGTTACTACTTGGCCCGTTTTGAGCGAGTGGGTAGCAGTACCGGTACCGACAACACAGGGGATTCCCAGCTCGCGCGAAACAATCGAGGCATGACTCGTCCTACCCCCTGTATCGGTAACAATGGCGCAGGCGCGCTTCATCGCCGGCACGTAATCCGGGCTCGTCATCTCGGTAACCAGCACGTCGCCTGCTAAAACTTTATCGATATCTTTGGGCGAGTGGATGATTTTAACGGGCCCCGACGCGCGTCCCACCGAAGCAGCAGCACCGCTTACCAGCACGTCGGCTTCGCTGACTGTCGGCTCTCCGCTTGCGGCTTTCGGCTGTTCGGTCAAAGCTGATGGCTGACTGCTGATGGCTGACTGCTGATTACTTCCTTTGTTTAGGGTTGTAACCGGCCGTGATTGTACCATATAGAAACTGCCGCCCTCGAAAGCCCATTCCATATCTTGCGGCTTGCCGTAATGGGCTTCCACTTGGGCGCCGATTTGGGCAAGTTTTACGATCTGCTCGTCAGTAAGTTTCTGGCCTTCGAGTTTGTCTTTAGGGGTACTACGATGGACGTCGTTGCCGTCCGGACCGCGCACTATCTGCCACTCCTGCTTGCTGACCTCTTTGCTCGCAATGTCCCAGGACTCTTTTTTGACAACGTAATGATCGGGCGTTACGGAGCCGGAAACAATCGCTTCGCCCAGCCCCATGCCGGCATCGATAACGATCTTGGAAGTGTCATTTGTTACTGGGTCAACGCTAAACATGATGCCCGAAACTTCACTTTGAACCATTCTTTGCACCGGTACGGCGATGCCGACTTTCAGGTGATCAAACTTATTAACCGTTCGATAATAAATGGCTCGCGCTTCAAACAGCGACGCCCAGCATTCGCGAACGGCTTTTATCAAGGCCTTATGCCCTTCGATATTCAAAAACGTCGCCTGCTGGCCGGCAAACGAGGCGTCCGGTAGATCTTCCGCTGTCGCCGACGAGCGCACCGCCACCGGCCCCTTGCCCATCTCGTCGTAAGCTTTTTCGATCGCACTTATCAAAGCCTTTGGCAACTCCTTCTCTTTGACTGCTTTCTGCAAAACTAGGGCGATCTGATTCAACTTTTTCGAGGCCTCAGAATCGATCCCTTTCACCTCTTTGGCGATGAACTTATCGATGCGGTGATCGCGGATAAATTGGAAGTAGGCTTCGCTCGTAATGATGAACCCTTGCGGCACCGGAAGTTTGGCTCGGCTCATCTCGCCGAGATTGGCCCCTTTGCCGCCAACCAGTGGGATGTCGTCTTTACCGACCTCACTAAACCAAACCAAGGACTTTTTCTTTGCAGAACCTAGCATTAATTCCAACTTAACTTGTTTGAATCTCTTTGAGTAGTCGGTAGATGATATTGGGGGCAAAACCGCGACGGCCAAGCAATCCTAAGGCCCGGCGTTTGCGCGTCAGTTCGTCAAGGTTTGACCAACTTCTAATTCGACTTTCTAGCAGCTCTCTGGCAACCTCAATTTCGTCATCAGCAGAGATTTGTGAGGTCCACTTTTCGGTCAACTCCCGGGAAAACCCTCGTCGCTTCATCTCCAAGCAGATGCGATACTTGCCCCGCCGCATTATGGAGAGTCTCGAGTGCACGAAAGATTCGGCGAATTTATCATCGTCGATTAGGCCAACCGCTGCTAGCCGCTGCAGCGCTTTCTCCACAGCTTCCGGCTCGTAACTTTTGTCTCGCAATCTCTCTCGCAACTCTTTCTCTGTCCGCGCCCGATAACCAAGGAGTTTCACTGCGTAATCGAAGGCCGACATACTTTTCATGCCTGTATCATATCTGAATTTCTAACCCAAAAAAGTGCGAGACTTGACTTCGCCGAGGGGGGAGGTACGGTGGAGTTGAGGTAGGGAAAACTACTTAGCATCGGACAAAGAAGGAGGAACTAATGGAACGAAAAGTAACCTATATAGTACTAGCGCTTGGACTAATCATCGGTTTAGTGGCTGGTTTCGCTGGTGGTTACACTTACCAGAACTTCAAGGCCGAAGAAGGTGGGACTGTAGGAACGGGCGGTGAAATTGGAGGAAGTGGACAAGCAGATTCAAAAACCGAAAAAGTACCAAGTCACTATAAAGTTATTATGGCTCTGATAAACAGCGGTGATCCAATTAGGAATAGGATAAGAAGTACTGAAATCTCAAGAGTGAGTACTAGGGCATATCGATGCCCTACAGTTATCGATCCAGGGTATACAAAGTGGATGGCAAAGGTACCTCTGCCATTTTATCGACATATTTACGACGATAGCCTACTAATGGATGCGAAACCAGCGACGATCGTAGGGTCCGTCGATGAAGATACAGATTACCCCAATGATGCAACTGAGTGGATTGGAAATGAAAGAAATTATGAGATCGTCAATACGGAATTAGTGAAAAAGGCAAAGTTGACAAAATTTTACCAAACCGGGGTGCAGAATCATCAAAAACGTTACTTTCTGTCAGGTGGGGACGATGAATTTTTCGACACAAAGGTACTTGGACCATTAAGCATGGTGCAAGACATGTTAGATCAGAAAGAGTTAGACAAATTAGAACCAATTCCGGTATGTACGAGAGGGAAAGTTAAAAAGGTTGGGGGCGGCGCCGAGTAACTCTCTTCGGTGACCAGGTGCGTTGAATTGTTACCCTTCAGGTTGTGCGCTCTAGAACGGACATATCTTTCAATTCTTTTTGTCGACGATCAGTTGAATGACGACAAAGCAGTCGCAAACCATAGCCGTCGAAGTCGAGAGATTAGTCCTCGTGGACGGTACTAATTTCCCCTGAATCCGAAAGCTCACGCAGTTTACTCTCAATCTCGTCGGCCGTCTTCGGATCACCTTTGAGAAAAGCTTTGGCAGCCTCCCGCCCCTGCCCTAGCTTTTGCTCTCCGTACTGGAACCAAGCACCCGATTTGTCAACAACTTCGAACTTTACGCCTAAATCAATTAGGTCTCCTTCTTTTGATATACCATCTGCGAACATCAAGTCAAATTCAGCTACCCGAAACGGCGGCGCTACCTTGTTTTTCACCACTTTCACTCGACAGCGGTTACCTATGGCGACATCGCTGTCTTTTATCTGCTCGCTCCGGCGAATGTCCAAACGAATTGAGCAGTAAAATTTCAGAGCGTTGCCACCGGGGGTGGTTTCGGGGTTTCCGAACATCACCCCGATCTTCATTCGGATTTGGTTAATGAAAATCAGCACTACTTTGGATTTAGCAACCGCGCCGGTCAGCTTGCGCAAGGCTTGGCTCATGAGGCGCGCTTGCACCCCCATCATCGAGTCGCCCATCTCGCCCTCGATCTCGGCGCGTGGCACCAGCGCCGCCACCGAGTCAACCACAATCACGTCCACCGCATTTGAACGCACCAGCGTCTCCACTATCTCGAGCGCCTGCTCGCCGTTGTCGGGCTGGGAGATTAGTAGGGTATCCAAATTGACGCCCAGCTTGGCTGCGTAACTTGGGTCGAAAGCGTGCTCGGCGTCAATCAAGGCTCCAAGTCCGCCGGTTTTTTGAGCGGCTGCAATTGCCGAGAGCGCCAGCGATGTTTTGCCGGATGATTCCGGTCCGAAGATTTCGATAATCCGCCCGCGCGGTAAGCCACCAACACCAAGGGCCAGATCGAGCGAGAGTGAGCCGGAGGAGATGGCGTGAATGTCCAAGTGTGGGCTTTCACCCATCAGCATAATTGAGCCGGCGCCGAACTGTTTTTCAATTTGAGCCAGCGCCGCCTTCAGCGCTTCGCCGCGACCGGAAGCGACCTCCTGTTTGTCGTTTTTTGTGTTTTTTACCATCTTTCTCCTTCTTAACAGGCGCTTGGCGGTCTGGCAACAGCGTGTCGGAGGTGTCTTGAGCTTGGTCCCCGCTGAAGGCGGGGTCAAACGCCGAGACGCGAGCAGCGAAGCGTCGCTGGAACGCGAGACTGCGTCTGTTGATGGAGCGCCAAGCGCCGGCTACCCCTACTTCTTCTTAACAGATGAGCTGCTGGATGCAAGATCGCCACTAAACAACACTTGAACTACTTGCCGCGAAACTCGGTCGGCTCGACTACGAGCCTGAACTTCAATCTCGTTTACACCCGGCGAGAGCTGGACTTCCTGGCTGAATCCACCCTCTTGTGACACGAAAATAGGTTCGCCGTTGATCGTCATAGTAGCGCCCTCCGACACATTGCCCGCAAGAACTACTTGGTCTCTGTCGGTTGTAAACTCAGCCGGTACACTGCTTATCTCAAGCCGCGGCGGCGAGGTGAACTGTTGCAACTCAAGGATAATGTATCCAGCAATCCCACCGAAGACGATGATCGTACCAATAACCGTCAGCAACTTCGGCGTAATTAGAAAATGCCAATCGCCGACACGCCTTGGTGAGAAAGCAACGCTTGACTCATTCATCCCGTGCCAGGTTTGGCTGCGAGCATCACGATATAGCGACACCAGACTCCCCGGGTCAAGGTGCAGATACGTTGCGTAACAACGCACGAACCCAATGTTATAGGCTTCACTCGGCAGTTTACTAAAATCGTCATTCTCCAACGCCTGGAGATACTTGGCAGGAATCTTCGTTTCGGATTCGGCTTGGGCCAACGAAATATCAAGCTTTGTTCGAGCCGAACTGAGGGTACCGCCAAAAGTGCGGTTGGAAGATATTTTTTTGGTAACAAAAGACCGCATCCGCAAGTTTCACGCTACGCCCATACTTTGAGGATGTCAAAGGAGGATTATTCGTCGCAAAGTAGCAGGCTCTCCAAAAAAAGTAGATTTTTGAAGCATTACCTTACTGAAGAGGGGCGCTTTCGAAGCGACCCCTCTTTTATCTACGATTCTAGAAGTTTTACTCGCCGCTACAAGCCGCCGTAGCCGGGCTTAACACAGAGCAGAATAGAATCTCTGTCTTTATCAACTTTAACGTTATTTCCGTTATCAAGAGGTCCGACAATATCTTTTCCAAGATAGATTGTATCGCCACCTTTTCTGAACCTACCCACGTTTGCTTGATACATTTTTAGGGGCTCTGCTCTTACCTTTTCAATCTTATTCAGAAGCTCTGCGGAGATTGATAAGCCGTCACTACTGACACGCACTTGGTAGTACAGGTCGTAGCCGAGCACTTGTTTACCAGGATAATTAGCATTATCTACAGGATGATGTTTCTTCCCGTTAACAACCGGCGTTCCGGCGTAGTCTAGGGCAGTTGTTAACTGATCTCGGGCAAATGGCATAGGGTAAACCGCTTTGAACGTGGTGTTTTTGGGGCAATCGTAAAGATTCCCCTTACTCGTCACTACTTTCGTGCCATCGTAAGCAACAGTTTTTGCGTCCTGGCCATCACCACCAAAGTTGCTTCCTACAATGACCGCCCCAAACCCGCCGCCTGTTCCACCAATACCTTCAGCGTTAAGATTCTTGTAGGCGTAGCCGCCGGCAAAACCCAGAATCAAGCCCAAAACCAGAGCTATTATCGATACCTTCACAATCATCTGTTGTCCCATCCGCCCCTCCATTTATATTAAAACTTTAATAATTCTACTCCCGAACTCAACTTTATAGTATCCCCCTGACTTCGCCTGTCAAGCATTTCGCATAAGGGTCCCGTCAACTAGTCTTGCCCTCGTAGGGCCAGGCCCTGCAGTTTTCAAAGTCCCTGCAGTCTTCAAGTGCTGTTCCCTCGATTAGTTTTCAGTATGAGTAATGAGGCCAGCGCATCGGTGCGCCAGGCCTCATGGATTCGATCACTTGTCCCTGGGTAAAGGCTGTCCTCCACTCAGCGTCTCCCCACATCCCAGACAGAAGAGAGGTGCGCCAGACAATACCGCAAATCCGGCGCCGATCCACAGAACCACCTCATTCATCAGCAGCAGTCCGACGAAACAAACCAAAGTGCCCAAAACCATGCCGATCGAGAAGCGGTTGACGAACGTACCCTCCCAAGCTTTAAACTTCATCATATCTGAACTCCCAAATCCGAAGATTTGGGTAAACTGTACATCCAAAACCTCGAGAAATCAATAAACATTAACCGAAAACCGGCAAGCGTAACCCACAGCAGGTCCGTGCCGCCGGTTTTCTCCACTCCCCGAAGGGAACCGTGCAGGGTATGGGGTGTGGGGAGGTAGGGGCTGCCTCGGAATTAAGCCCCTCCTCCCCACAAAATATGCGTGGGATTTCCCACGCCAAGAGCACCCCTGCAAGAGATAAATCTACGGCCCTAGATAGTCTTCCGGGGCGACGAGTACATCGCGCGGTTTGGCACCGTCAGGCGGGCCAATAACCCCTTGCTCTTCCAGCAAGTCCAACAGCCGCGCTGCGCGGGCGTAGCCAACTTTCAAACGGCGCTGCATCAAACTCGCCGAAGCCTTGCCAGCTTGAATAACTAACTGACGCGCTTCGTTATAAAGCTCGTCGTCACTGGTATCGTGCGTGCCAGTGCTGTGGCCTCCCACAACAGCTGAGCGATAAGTTGTAATTGAGTCATCACTTACTGCCGGCGCTTGTTTGCGCACAAAGTCCGCCACCGCTCGAATCTCCTTATCCTTCAAAAACACCCCTTGGATACGCTTCGGCTGCGGTCGGTCGCTGGTAACAAAGAGCATATCGCCTCGCCCAAGCAGTTTTTCCGCTCCAGCCTGATCCAAAATGGTCCGGGAGTCGGCGTTCGAAGCGACGGCGAAGGCAATTCGAGCGGTGATGTTAGCTTTGATAAGCCCCGTAATAACATCTACCGACGGTCGCTGGGTCGCGACAATTAGGTGAATTCCCACCGCCCGCGCCATCTGAGCCAATCGCACAATCGAGGCTTCTACCTCGTTGGCGGCCTGAGCCATCAGATCGGCCAGTTCGTCGATTACCACTATAATATAGGGCATTTTCGCTCCGCCCTCTGGAATCGATTCGTTGTAGGCGTCGATGTTGCGCCGGTTGTGCGCGGCGAGCAGCTCGTAGCGGCGTTCCATCTCCGCCACCGCCCAGCGCAGCGCCGAAATGGTCTTGTCTGTTTCAGTGATAACCGGCGTTAACAGGTGGGCGATACTGTTGTACTCGGCAAACTCCACGCGCTTCGGGTCAACAAGCAGTAAGCGCAGATCTTGCGGTGAATTTCGAAATAGCAGATTTATTAGCACCGAGTTCATACAAACCGACTTACCCGAACCGGTGGCGCCAGCAATTAGCAAGTGCGGCATTTTTTTCAAATCAGTGGCGACGACGTGACCGGCAACGTCCCGTCCCAATCCAAGAGCCAAGCTTGAATCGATATCTTTATAGTCTGACGCTTCCAGCACTTCGCGCAGTGAAACGGTCGCTGCTTTTTTATTCGGCACTTCAATTCCCACGAGCGATTTGCCAGGGATCGGCGCTTCGATACGAATCGGGTGGGCGGCCAGGGCCAAAGCAACGTCGTTGGCCCGAGCGGTAATGTTAGACAGCTTCACCCCTTCCGACGGTTTCAGAGTGTACTGCGTCAAGGCCGGTCCGATGTTGACCTCGCTCATCGCCACTTCAATACCAAAATCTTTCAAGGTTTTTTTGATTGTTTCGACGTTTTTGCCAATGTCGCCGGCTTCGGCTTTAGTTTCAGTGCCGTACTCAAGCAAATCTAACGATGGAAACTCCCAGTTCCCGCTCGGCGCCACAAGCGCTACACCACCGGCCATCGAACGATCCGGCCCCATTGAGCGCACCGGCACTCTTGGCTGGTTGATTTTCACCCCAAGCTGCTTGGCGCCACCGATCTTGAGACGTTCAAGAATCGAACGGAACGAGGCGTTCAGAGCAAGCAGAGCTGCCACAACGGCGGCGGCGATAAGGATAATTAGCCCGCCGATCGGCCCGGCAATTGAAACGAATACCCCTTTTACTCCATCACCAACCGAGCCGCCGTACGAGCCAAACATCGCCGGCACCAACAGAAATAGCAGTACGACGCCGATAACGCTGGTGGCGCGCATAAATTCACTGCGCAGTAATAGTAACCGGATACCGACGTAAATTAGAACGAACGGTACGGCGTACGACAGGACGCCAAAAAGCGAATTGGCGATATTCAAAAACGCCAAACCGAAACCGCCAGCCAGGCCGAAAAGTCCTAGCGCAAACAGTACGCCAAAAACTAGCAAAATGATTGCCGCAATCTCTCGAGCCGTGTCGGGCTCTACCGCCCAAACCATATTGTCCCAGATTGTTGGAACACGCCGCTTTCGCCGGCTACCGTAACGCCGTCTTCTACCAAACAAACCCATCAACAGCAGTATACCTGCTGGAGACCCGCCTCGCTAGCGAGGCGGTATGATAGTTTCACTCTACATTCCCCGAGACTGTTTAGCTATCCCACTTGACTAGACCGATGGAATGATTTATCATCATCGTTATCCCACTAAAGCTTGGCAAGCAAGGCGGAGGGGGATAAATCACAACGTGGGAGGCTCAACACAATGAGCGAAAGATCGAGAACTATGGTAGCAACCAACTTGCTGTTGTTGGTCGCGTTTGGCCCGGGCGAGAACACCGACCAGGAGGCAATCGACTTTGGACGGAGCGGCTACAACGACGCCTGCATCATGGACCCATTCAAGATTGCTGGGAGCGGCATCGAGCTGCTCGGTGGCGTCCAGCCAACCGACGACTACTGCGAACTACTGGAGCTCAACGACGACGACGGCAAGCTGCCGGACAACGCCGACACGGAGTTCGGCCTGACCGCCGAGGGCGGGAAGATCTTCTTCCTCGGCACGAAGCAGCTCGAAGATGGACAAGTGGGCGCCGTCATCTACGCTTCGAGAGTCGAGTACGACGAGAAACCCGAGCCCGAAGCGGCCGCGGAAACGGCTACCGAAGGCGGAGGCGCGGACGCACCAGCTGCGACAGCAGGGGCCGAGGAAGCTCCCGCGGGCGACCCCCCTGAGGACGCCGGCACGGCGACCGAAGAGGTCGCGGCTGAGCCCGAAGCCGAGGCAACGGCCGAAGCGACCGGCGAACCGGCTGCGGACGCACCAGCTGCAGAGGCAACCACCGAGGAACCCCCAGCGGGCGAACCGGCTGCGGAAGAGCCAGCCACGGAAGCCAGCACGGCAACCGAGGAGCCGGCTGCGGATGCAGCTAAAACCGACGGCGAGTAGGGTCCAAACCCCTCCGCCACAACTAAGCCCCGAGCGCAAAGCCATCACGGCCGCGCGCCCGGGGCGCACTTTTTATAGTTAACCTAAAAAGCGAGTGGTCTAGCGCCTTTATCAATACCAAAAACCGGCGACTGCCACAGCGATTTCACCAGAAATCGGAGCGCAGCGAGATCCTTCCGGTGGCGAGGAGCCGGTTTTCTCCACCCGCCTGGGGCAAGCGTGGCGGGGTTGGAGTCCAGAGGATAGGGGCGGCCTTCGCAACTACGAGCCCCTGTCCTTCGGAAAGTTGGTTCGGTTTCTTAAACCTGAATTACAACGGGTATAACCATGGGCCGTCTCTGAGTTTTATCAAATAGGAAATTCCCAATATCATCCCTCATCGCTTTTTTGAAATACTCCCAGTTGATAGTGCCGCGACCGGTATGAACGTCGTGCATTTTGCGAATCTGTTGGCGCGTTTGAGCGATTAAGTCTTCCGACTCTTTCATATAAACGAACCCGCGCGAGATAATATCCGGCGAAGTAATAAGCGTTCCTTTTTGCGAGTCCAAAGTCATAATCACCAGGAAGATGCCGTCTTTGGCCATGGTCTGGCGATCGCGCAACACGATCTCGCCAATATCGCCAACGCCCAGGCCGTCAATCAAAACGTAGCCAACCGGCGCACGCTCTTTGGCAATTCGCCCGACGCCGTTTTCAAACTCGGCAATCTGACCGTTTTCAATGACGAAACAGTTCTCTTCCTTCATACCGAGGCCTTGAGCCAGTTTGGCGTGCTCAACCAGATTACGGTAATCGCCGTGAATCGGGATGAGATATTTCGGCTGTAAGAGCGAGATCATCAATTTCATCTCTTCGCGATTGGCGTGACCAGACGAGTGGATGTCTAGTTCTTTGTTGGTAATGACGTCAGCGCCGAGGCGGTACAGATTATCGATGGTGTTTCCTACGGCAACCTCATTGCCCGGCACGTTCGAAGACGAGAGGGCAATCGTGTCACCCTTTTTAATGTTAATATGGCGGTGTTCACCGGTGGCCATTCGCACTAAGGCCGAGAACTCTTCGCCCTGCGAACCAGTACACATAACCACTATCTTATGGTCAGCCTGGCTATTGATAGTCCGGATATCCACTAGTACCCCTTGCGGTACTTTTAGATAACCCAGCTCCATGGCGATGTTTATATTTTTTTCCATCGAGCGGCCGGAAACGGCGACATGCCTGCCCGTAGCCGCAGCCGCAGTTACAACGTGCTGAATTCGGTCAATTCGGCTGGAGAAGCTGGAGACGATAATACGTCCCTTGGCCTTGGCAAAGATATCCTCAAGCGCCTTACCAACAACTTGTTCGCTCATGGTGAAGCCCGGATTCATGACGTTGGTCGAGTCTGACAACAGGCAAGTTATGCCTCGTTTTGAGAGCTCCGCGAGTTTAATAAAGTCAGTTGGCTCGCCAAACGGCGGCGTAAAGTCGATCTTCCAGTCGGTGGCGTGATAGATTAGATTCCCACCGGCCGTGATGGCCAGCCCCAATATATCGGGGATTGAGTGCGTCATCCGCACCGGCTCCACCACAAACTCACCGATCTGAATCTTGTCGTTCGGTTTGATAATGCGCCACTCGGCGTTACTGATGCCGTGTTCTTCAAACTTGGCCTTAATTAGTCCAGCCGTTAGCGGCGCCGTATAAATAGGCACGGGGAATTTTGGCCAGATGTAAGGCATGCCGCCGATGTGGTCCTCGTGACCGTGGGTAATGATAAAGGCTTTAATTCGGCTCTTGTTCTGCTCGAGATATGTCGTGTCGCAAATAACATAATCGATTCCTGGCATATCGGCGTCAGGGAATTTAATTCCAGCGTCGATAACCAGAATATCGTTGTTATATTCGTAAACGAACATATTCTTATCGCCTGTTTCGCCCGATCCGCCAAGCGGAATAATGCGCAAAACGTTATTGGCCGCCCGAGCAATCACCCTCGATTCGCCCTTCGGTTCAGGTCGCGGGCCGGTTTGGTTGCCAAACGACGGATGATTCGGCCGGTCTTGTTTGAAGCGCGGTTTAGGGCGCTTGTTGCCCACTTTTGAGCCTGGCACACGGTTGGTAATGTCATCCGCACCTTGACGGGCATGATTTTGCGACCGGTTGTCCGGGCGGTGACGATGCCGATTATGCTGTTGATTTTGACTCGTATTAGGTGCTAACACCTTACCCGCGTCAGAGACGTCGATAACGCCTCGGTTCTTCTCATCTACTTTAACCGAGTCGTGCTGCCTATCGGCAGTGACGTCAGATTTTCTTTCTTCCATATACTCTTAGTCCTTTCTAAAAACTTTTCTAATTGGAGTCCTATTGCTGAAAAACCAGCTTAGTTTAACCAGTATAAATAAGACTTTGGGGAAAGTCAAGGAAGATACTTCTTGAGAGCCAAGGCTCTCGTTTTCTTTTTGTGGGGGTGAGGGGCTTAGTTGCGAGGCAGCCCCTACACCCCCACGCCCCCTACCCCGCACGCTTCTCACAGAGGTAAAGTGCAAGTTCGGCTCACGGACCTCCTTGTAGGTCAGGCTCGCCGAACTTCTACTTAATTATTAGAAAGGCGCTCGGGTGCGGACACCCGAGCGCTTGAAAGGAATTGCCCTTCTATCGTCCTGTCTTTCTTAGCAAGATCCAGGCAGTGTGGCCCCTAATCCGGCCGGAAAAGAAGGAGCCGAGTATCAGTCCCGGGCTAGAACCTATGATATGACCCCATCCAAGGAGTGTCTCAATTGCTGCCGCAAGCAAGACGACGGCAACCATGTGAAGAACAAACAGCAATACACCTCTTGGGTAATCGATGGTTTCCATTGATAGGGCGTAGCCGAGTTTGTGTAGACGGTGCAGGAGAAACAACCCTATCATAGCGAGCAGGATGCTGATGGCAAGCAAGAGTATATTCATATACACACCTCTGAGTGTTTGGAGCAATTATAGAACTAATCCGACAAAACTCAATCACTTACTGCCGTGTCTTTCGTAGATTTCATCCATATACCCTGGGATTTTGGCGAAGTCGTCGAGTAGGGTTTGACGCATGCCGCCGTTGTAAAGTGCGGCGGCGGGGTGGTAGAGCGGAAGATAGGCCTGGCGGCCGGCTGTCAGCTTGCTGCTCTCAGCTTCTGGCATAGCTGATTGCTGACGGCTGATAGCTGATAGCTGTTGTTGCCAGATCAGCACTCCGTGAAGAACAGAGATTGGCCTGGTTTCATCGGGTAGCAAGGCGTGCAGAGCGTGGCGACCCAAGAAACATATTAGTTTCGGTCGGATAATAGCAATCTGTTTTTTCAAAAAAGGCAGCTGAAAAGCAATCTCTTCCGGCAACGGATCGCGATTGCCCGGCGGCTGATATTTCAGGCAATTAGCAATAAAAACATCCTCGCGCTCCAGGCCGATCGAATTAAGCATCTCGGCCAAAAACTTGCCGGCGGCGCCCACAAAAGGCCGACCGGTCTCGTTTTCTTTTTTCCCCGGCGCCTCACCGACAAAAATAATCTGGGCGTCCGGATTCCCCTCGCCCGGCACCGGATTCTGGTTAGGCTCGAATTTGCACTTCTCGCACGCGCCGATGCGCTTCGCAACTTCGTTCAAGGCTTGCTCCTTGGTCATTACAACCAAGGTATACCAAATTTACCCTATGCGTACGAGTGAGATGCGGCCTTTGTCGGCGTCAACGTCTTTCACTTTCACTTTGACTTTGTCGCCAACTTTCACAACGTCGGAAACTTTCTCGACAAACTGGCCGTTACCAAGCGCCGAGATGTGAATCATGCCGTCCTTGTTCGGGGAGAGCTGGACGATCGCCCCAATCTCTTTGCCGCTCATACGGTCCTTTTGAATGTTGACGACAGTGCCCTCAAACTCCTCACCAACAACCACCGGCTTGCCGATCGATTCAACGATGGCCTTTACTTCCTCGGCTTTGGCGGCGTCGTTACTGGTAATCATAACTGTGCCGTCGTCGTCGATATCAATATTTAGGATCTCCCGGCCGCCCTGGGCATCGATAATACCGTTGATGGTTTTACCGCCCGGACCGATAAGTTCACCGATTTTCTCGGGGTCGATTTGGGTGGTAATGATGCGCGGCGCGTACTTACTAAGTTCCTCACGCGGCTTGGCAATAACTTTTAGCATTGCCGCCATAATTTCTTCGCGGCCCTTCAGGGCGGCAACGAGCGTGGCGTGAATCATCTCGGCAGTCAGGCCCTTGTTTTTAACGTCAAGCTGAATAGCGGTAATGCCAAGCTGGGTTCCGGCGATCTTGAAGTCCATTTCGCCGGCAAAATCCTCCAAACCTTGGAGGTCGGTTAGCACCTGGAAGTCGTCGTCCGAGCTTGCGACCATACCCATGGCAATTCCGGCAACCGGTTTAATAATTGGCACGCCGGCGTCCATCAAAGCCAAAGTTGAGCCGCAGGTGGCAGCCATAGAACTGGAACCGTTGGAGCCAAGAATTTCCGAAACTAAACGAATGGTGTACGGAAAGTCGGCTTTGGCCGGGATCATCGGCTCGAGAGCTTTTTCAGCCAGCGCCCCGTGCCCGATTTCGCGGCGGTTCATGCCACCGAGACGCTTAATCTCACCGGTCGCATAAGGCGGGAAGTTGTAGTGGTGAATGTAGCGCTTGGTCCCAAAATCGCCCATGGTGTCGATATGCTGCTCTTGGCCTGGGCCAGCGAGCGTTACCAACGTTAAAGCCTGGGTCTCGCCACGGTTGAACAAACCAGATCCGTGCACGCGTGGCAGAATACCAACTTCAATGTCGAGCGGACGAACTTCGTCCATCTTACGGCCGTCGGGTCGCTTTTTACTATCTAGAATAAGGGCGCGGATCGCCTTCAGGAAGGCGGTATCAATTGCCTCTACAACCTGTTTTTCATTAAAGGTTTCAGCAAATTTCTCGATCGCTGTGGCTTCAAGCTCCTTCAACATATCGTGACGCTTGGCTAGATCGATCTCGGTGACAATTTTCTGCAATTCGTCCCAAGCAAACTTTTTGACCTCACCGATATGCTCGGGGTCGACGTGCACTATCTTTTCCTTGTCTTGGTTGATGAAACCTCGCTGCGGCTCAATTGCCTCGGCGATAGCTTTTTGGGCAAATGTCAGCGCTTCCTCCATTTTTGCTTCCGGAATTTCTCGGGAAGCTACTTCAATCATCGTAATTTTATGTTCTGTTCCTGAGGCCAACAAGTCTAAGTCGCCCTCGGCGAGCTCGGCTACGGTCGGGTTCAGAATGAATTTGTCGTCCTTGAGGCCAACCCGTACTGCGGCCACCGGGCCCTCAAACGGGGCGTTTGTTTGCAACAGAGCGCACGAAGCGCCGATTACCGCCATCGCAGCGATGTCGTGGTTATCGTCGTAAGAAAGAGTTGTTACAATCACCTGAACTTCGCGGCGAAAACCTTTGGGGAACATCGGTCGGATCGAACGATCGATCAGTCGGCCACGAAGTACCGCCTCTTCACTTGGGCGACCTTCGCGTTTCATAAACTTGGAACTGGAAATTTTCCCAGCGGCGTACATTCGTTCTTCGTAGTCGATGGTCAGGGGGAAGAAGTCGGCGCCCTCTTTTGGTTTGTCGGCCACGCAAGCAGTCGCCAAAATTACCGTGTCGCCACAACGCAACGTTACCGAACCGTCGGCCTGTTTAGCCAATTTTCCGGACTCAATTACAAGATCCGCCTCCCCGTAGGGTACGGTTACTTTCTTCATCTCACTCATCTTTTTCTCCTCTCTTACGAGGCCGGGCAAGAAATTCAGCGCCAACAACAGGTTGGCAACAAACTTCTTGGCTGGCCCCCGTATTAATTAATTTACTTACGCAAGCCCAAAGAACCGATTAGTTTTTTGTAGCGCTCTGGGTTTCGACGTTCTAAATATGTTAGCAAACTGCGGCGCGAGCTGATCATCTTGAGCAAGCCCATCCGAGAGTCAACATCTTTCTTGTGCTCCTGCAGATGCTTGGAAAGGGTGTTAATCTTTTCCGAGAGCACGGCTACCTGCACCTCGCTTGAGCCAGTGTCTTTTTCGTGCGACTGGAACTTCTTTATTGCGGCCGCTTTTTTATTTTTCTTTGCCATTTTGTTTTCTTAGTGTAACAGAATCGTGTTCCAGGTTCAATGCAAGGCTGAGTTGCGGACAGCTTGTTCTTTGTTTTGAAAATCGGCAATGGACTTCAAAAGACCGTCGCGCTTATCCTGAATCTTTCCTTCGAGCCTAAAGCCCGAGGCCGCTAGATGGCCGCCGCCGCCAAGCGTTCGCGCCAGCCTAGACACGTCGTAGTTCTTGGCAACAGAGCGCAAACTACCGTTTATAGAACTGCCGTCCTGGCTGACAGTCAAAGCGAAATCTACATCGGTGACGGTCTTCAATAGCTCATCGATCAGGCCGCTCTCGTCGCCCGGCTCACCTTTGACGGCAGCGAAATCTTCATCGGTTACTTCCGTCCAAACAAATCTGGCATTTTGGTCGACGGTGATTTTGGTTAATGCCTTACCCCAGAGTTTGAGGGTTTTCAGGCTGCGAGAACGCGACTTTTCGACGATCTCCTGGTGCCGTGCTCCAGCCGCAACCAGTTGAGCGGCAACGGTAAGAGACTTCGGCGTGGTGTTTAAGTTCTGGAAACTACCGGTGTCGGAGATTAGGCCGGTTAACAGACAGGTGGCGATTTCTTCTTCGATTAACGGCTCGTTGCGGCTAAGCGATTCAATCAAAGCCACCAGCATCTCGGTAGTCGAGGCGGCGGTCATATCAATCCAGTTCACTTTACCGAAATACGAGTTGGTGGCGTGATGGTCGATTACCACCGTTGGTGAGTCGTAAAACAGCGTGGGGAATTCTTCGCCGACCGTACCGAGCATCGCCAGGGTGGGTGAATCGAGAATAATTAAAAGGTCAAACTTGGGCACGGAGCGCTCCACGACCACGTCTTCCGGCAGAAGAGTTCCTTTGGACGGGGTGATGACGATATTTAGCTGACGAGCTTCGGCGTTTTTCTTGTAACCGAGCTTCACGTCGTCGTTGACGTTGCGTGTGTCAACTGTAATCACCAGATCGTTACTCGCTTCCAGCTTGGCTTGCTGCACCTCGGAGTAGCCAGAGAGATTGGAGTAGTCGGTCGAGCGGCCGTAGAAAATCGCCTCAACTTCTTTGCCGAGTTTTTGGAGCGCGATACGCAGAGCCAGAACCGAGCCAACGGCGTCGCCGTCTGGGTCGGTGTGAGTGAGAATCAGCACCTTGTTGGCCTGCTTGATCAGCTCCACGCTTTGGGATTTAGGAGTCAGTTCCATCTGAATGCATTTTACTGGAATTTGAAGATCCTTCAAGGACCAGCGGATGATCTGCGGCAAGCCACAGCCATTTTTGTGGGGACCAGGGACTTAAATTGCGAAGACCGTCCCTAGGTCCCCACACCCCTTACCCTGTCACGCTTCTCACGGAGGTGTGGAGAAAAAGCTTCGGGGGTTCGCCCTCCGGGCTCCACCGTACCGGCTAAACCACTCGCTTTTTCGGTATTAGTATCTGGGTCACGCTTGCCGGTTTTTGGGTTGTTCGAGCCAGCGGTCAGATGTTTGCGACGATGGCCGAGATGTATCTGTCGTCCGAAACGTCGTGCTCGGTTTCGGGAACGACCACAAGTCTGGAGTTTTTCAGAGCCCCTCTTACAGCATTCGCTCTAACTCTTAAGGTCGGGTACGTTTTGGCCTCTTTCTCGCCAATGAACAGTAAGGTGCGGCACTCTATGCTTTTAGCCATCGCGCCAGAGGAGATCCTTTCAAACGCCGCGGCCTTCCGTTTCCCAATAGACTTTCGCCAAGACTTCTTCAGGCTCGACATGTCTTCACCAAAGTACGGCGACAGGGAGAAGAGCCAAAGCTCCTTGGGGTTCTTTTTGCTGGCCGCGGCAAAAGCGGTCATTGCCCCGAAGGAGAATCCCGCCAAGATGACATCACCTGGGTTGTACTTGTCGTACTCTTTCCAGAGCTCGTTAACCCAATCGTCGATGGTTGTGCGCCTCCATTTGATGGGAACGAATTTGACGTCGTAGCCCTTTGATTTGATGGCGGCAATTGTCTTGCTGTATTCTCGGCTACTAATGCCCTCCATGTGTCCAGGAAGAAAAAGAACGGTACTCATACTGTTAATTCTACTCCCGAACCCGTTGGCCTGCCATAGTCCGCTAGGACGACGGAGGCTTTACCTCGAGCAACGTCGAGAGGTAGAAATGTCGAGCGAATCCTTGCCTAATTAACAAGGCCGCCCAGTCTCGGGACCGTGCGGCCAGGGGAAGGCGTGCACTGATTCAGTACGGAATACCGTTTGCCTTCAGGGTGTCGAAGGCGTAGCCCTTGTGGTAGGCGCTGGAGAACATCAGCTTGCCGCTGGCAAGATCCCAGTGGTCAACTTCGACGATGTCAGCAAGCTGGGGCTCACCGTATCTGACGATCAGGATATTGCCCTTCGTCGACGTGTCCAAGATGTGGCGTTGGTCATCTTGGAACTCCTTGCCGTAGCGGCTGACGATCTCCTGTTCAGGGGATGGATGGCTCGCCATGTAGGTACGAATACCGGCGACGGCCGCAAACACCAACAACAACACCATCAAGAGTAGAAGTACGAGTTGACTTTTCATAACGAACCTCGATGCGCCGAAACTATATCATAATAATTTTCGCATGTCACCAGGAATAGACAGATTCATTACCTGGCTGGCCCATTCGTTTCTAAAAATGTCGAGCTAGTTAGCTTTTTCTAGGTATTCTTTATATAACCTGCAGCAGTCGCCGGTATAGAATTTTTGAACGATATTGATAGCATAGAAATATGAAGAATACACACTGGCTGGGATTAGGCTGCTTCATAATTGCGGCAATCGCTGGGGCAATGATAATTGAGCCGGTTGGAAACTATTTTCTTGTTGACCCGCTTGCTGCCGCCACCGTGTCGGGTGTCTTTGCTCTAGTTGGGTTGATTACGGGGCTGGTCTCACACACCAAAACCTCGGAGCAAAAATATGTCTCCTGGCTGATTATTATCGGTTCAGTAACCTTTTTGTCCTTAGTTTTATACCTTTGGCTGTCCATACGCAGCTCATTCTAGTAAAGATCGGGCGGCTCACAGCGAATCCGCACCGCGGTCTTTTTTATTTGCTCGAATACCAAAAACCGGCAACTTCCACAGCGACCATATCAATATCGAAAAAGCGAGTGGCTAAGCCGGTTACCATACTCGAAAATTCGCCAATTCGCTCCGCGAACCTTCCGGAAGGGAGGCGAATTTTCACCACACCTCTGTGAGAGGCGTGCGGGGTAGGGGTTGTAGGGGCCTAGGGGGTGCCTCGCAACTAACCCCCTGGCCCCTACGAAAAGAGTGAAGCGTTGAGCTTCAAGAGTTTTTCTGTTAAAATAATTCAACAATGCCAATTTCTAAATCAGCCAAAAAAGCCCTGCGCTCGGCCGAAGCTAAAGCCGCCCAAAATCGAACGCGCCGCTATTTGATTAAAGCCGCGACCAAAAACGTTACCCCTGATACTCTGCCCAAAGCGGTATCGTTGATCGATAAAGCCGTTAAATGGGGCATCTTCCACAAGAACAAGGCCGCTCGTTTGAAATCTGCTTTGAGCAAAAAGATCACCGCCAAAGCTGGTGTGACCAAAATCGGCACCGCCAAAGCTGCCACCTCCGCAAAATCTTCGGCAGCCAAGGCAGTGAAAAAGACCTCTGTCAAAAAGGCTACCGTAAAGAAAGTCGTCGCCAAGAAGCCTTCCGCCACCGCCAAGGCAGTCAAAAAAACTACGAAGAAATAGCGTCTGATCCCAAAACGCCGTAGACTGAAATTGATGGCAGGAGGGCGATTGCTAGTTTTTGGCACAAACATTTTCGAGCTGACTAAATACGTATTTTTGGTTGCAATTCTTGTGGCACTATTTTTCGTCTTTGTTGGCTCACCGGTTTTTGTGCGCGGCGAAAGCATGGAGCCCAACTTCCACTCGGGTCAAATTGTGATCGTTGAGCACTTAAGTTTTAACGCCGGTAGTGCGGTCCGCCGCGGCGATGTGGTTGCGGCCAAATTCCCGCTTGACCCAACGCACACAAGGCTAATTAAACGCGTCGTTGGGCTACCGGGTGAAACTGTAACGGTTAATAACGGCCACATTCTTATTAACGCTAAACTTCTGCCTGAAGACTATGCCCCGCACTTTGGCGCTATCCCTTACCCCGAAATAAGAGAAACTAAGCTCGGGAGCGGCCAGTACTTCCTAGCCGGTGACAATCGCCCAGGCTCGTCAGATTCCCGCCTTTGGGGCGCCGTGGAGTCCAGCGATATTCTGGGTCGCGTCAGTTTCGTAATTTGGCCGCCAAAAGACTTTCAGTACGTCACCAGACCAATAGGTGACTAATCACCGAATAACCCAATAACCAAATCTTCGAAAAATTACCAAATTCGGTAATTAGGTGATTTCGTGATTTTTTGTAAATTCGAAAATTCGGTTATTTGATGATTTTATCGCTATCTCGCGCTTGGGCGCGAGCTGAGCGCTAAGACGTGCGAGAGATAGCCGAAAAACGGAAAGATGTTGTTGGCGAAATCATCAATCGTACTTATCTGGGCCGCCACAAACCACGACGGCTGGGTAAATGGCAGATCGTAAAACTTCCTCGTCCACTCTACCTCGGCGTTAAAAATTATAGCGTAGGGCAGGTAGGCCAGGTATTTTTCTTGGCTTTGAGTGGAAAAAGCCAACTGATCGCGACTAAGCAAGAAGCGGCGAAATGTTAGCCATTTGGCCAACTCGTTGTCGCCGTGCACCGTGCGTAGCGGCAAGGCATCGGCAGAACGCATTATCAGCAACGACACCACAACCATTCCCGCCCACAGGAAAAGTAGCTGTTTGATGCTCTGAAACATAAACATCTGCCCCGTGAAACCAAGGACGGACAGCACGAAGAGGCTGACCCCCGTGCCCTGATAGCGCCGGTGCAGTCGCGCTGGGTCGGTATAGAAGAACCCCAGCTCGCTTACCCGACGATAAGCAAGAATAAAGGCGTGTGAGATTCGCTTGCTGAAAACCTCTTGAGCGATCGCGAAGTTGATCTCTTCCGAGGTAGCGCGATCGCTGACCGGTCCGAATATCTGCTGCAACAGTTCGCTTTCAAACGGCTCCAGTTTGTCGGTTGACTCACGCCTGGAAAAACGAAACTCATCTGAATCGGCCTGACGAATAACGATGTGTCCGCGGCGAGCCAGATCGAAGAAAGTCGCCGCCAGCTCGCGATTGCCGATCTTGCCGTTCAAAAGAATGCCTAAGTAAGCCGGTGGCAAGCGACTTGGCAGATCGGTCGTCTCGCCCGGCATCGGGCTAACTTTGCGACTGCGCGAGATGGCCATCATCAGCAAAATCAGTAGCGCCAGAGCCGGCAAGGCGATTGAGACAGCCGGCCAAACGTAGGTGGGTAGCGCCTGAGCCCATTCCTTGAGCTTCAACATGGCGGTTTGCTGGAGGTAATCAGGTGGGAATTCTAGCTTAACGCTAAGCTGCGTGCCAGGCGTCACACTTAAAGCCGAGAACGCTACCGTTGTGGGATCAAGCAACTGACTCGAAGTCTCAACCGCCCCGCCGTTTTGCTCCAGCACGCTGGCAAAAGTCTGTTCGGTAACTGGTTTGGGCAGATGCAGTAGAAACGTTAAGTTATTGTCAAACTGGATTGCCTTGGCCACCACTTGGGAGCGAAGCCGTAGCACCTCGGAGGAACGGAAAATTTCCGTCGGCAGCTGGGTTTTCTCCATTACCAAAGTCCCCGACTCTGTAAGTGTCAGCTCAAAATCGTACACTTGCTGGGTCGTATTAGTGTCGTTGGTATTTTGTGGGCTCTCGGCGTTTAACGGTTTCAGATAGAGATAGGAAATCGAGCCGATGATCGCCACGACGACGAAAAACCCCAGCGAGCGGCGATACAGCCCAAGCTGCGGTAGTGTTCTACCTACGAGCGAATTTCCTCCCATGTTGCTTCCCATTGTACTCTGCTTTCGTCGGGGTTGGCTATGTGAGCGGCCAAGACGCTAATCGCCTTGTCGGGTTCAAGCGTGCCAGTTTTCATGGCGATATCAACATCGGCCATTAGTTCGGTAAGTTTTAGTTTTAGATTGTCTTGGCGCACATCGCGTCGGACGGCGGCGGCCAGTGAGCCGAGTAGCATCTCTGGAGCCTCCTTGCGTCCCATCGCCGCTCGTAGTTCTTTGGCTACTCCCGTCCAATTGTTCTGGCGCACCAGACGAAAAAGTGCGAACGCTTCGCCCACTTCCCCCTTGGCCCAACTGGAAGTCGGCCGGCCGGTAAGAGAGAAGGTTTCCAGCTCGGTTGAGATTGCCCACAAGTCGCTTCCGAAGCGCTGAATTAGCTCGTCGGTTTGTTTGCCGCCCAGCTCGATCTCTAACTCTTTGGCTTTCGCGCCGATCCAGCGCCTTAATGCCTGCCCTTCGAGCGGATTGGCGCTGATCAGCTTGGCCGCATTATCGGTTTGAACCGATAATACTGAATTGGGCTTGAGAGCTTTTTGGTCCCAGACCACAGCCACGGTGGTTGACGGCAAATTATCTAGAAAAGCGGCAAGGCCATCTTGATCACTAACGCTGAGTAGCCCAGCGCCACGGATAACGACCAACCTCGAAGTAGCAAAGAGCGGCACTGCCTGCAAATTAGTGAAATTTGTCCTGAGCCTGTCGAAGGAGAGGTCAGCACTTCCCGCAAGATCGCAATCTATCTCAACTAGCTCCGTCCCATCAGGATTTTTCTCCAGATACTTGACCTTTATCCTTGTGATGGCTTCCCGCGCCAAAAACGAGTCCGTACCAATGATTGAGATTAGCATTGCTAAATCACACTAGCTGTATTTCGGATGGTGTTGTAGGTCTGCCCAGTTGGGGCCGACCTTAATATCCACGATCATCGGGACTTTTAGTTCGGCCACCGAGCCCATCACCTCTTTTACTACGTTAGCGACCTTATCTTCTAACCCTTTTTCAACTTCAAACAAAAGTTCGTCGTGGATTTGGAGAAGCATTTTCGCTCCTTCCGGCAGTTTCGGCGCTACTTGAACCATTGAGTACTTCATTAGGTCAGCGACACTACCCTGGCAGGGCATATTTGTCGCAATCCGTTCTGCAGCGCTCTTGAGCATCATATTGGGCGAGTGAATGTCCGGCAGGTACCTTCGGCGGCCGAACATTGTTTCAGCGTAGCCGACTTCGCGCGCTTTATGCTTACAGCTTTCGATGAAATCTCTCACCCCGGGAAAAGTGGCGAAGTATTTGTCGATAAATTCCTTGGCGGCGCTGACGGGAATACCCAAGTCGTTGGCCAGGGCGTTGGAGCCAAGGCCGTAAATAATGCCGAAGTTGATCGCTTTGGCCGAGCGACGGTCAACCATCAGTTTTTCACCAACTTGGGCGTGGAAGTCCTGGCCGGAATGAAAAGCCTCGATCAGCCCGGGGTCGCCACAAAGATGGGCCAAAACCCGCAACTCGGCCTGCGAGTAGTCGGCGCCGAGAAAGACCTTGCCCTCGTCGGCCACGAAAGCTCGGCGTACTTCGTTACCTAAATCTGTGCGGATTGGGATGTTTTGCAAGTTCGGATTGTTCGAGCTCATCCGCCCAGTCGCCGCCCCGATCTGGCCAAAACTGGTATGAACGCGACCGAACTTGTCGATTTGGTTCGGCAGGGTTTCGATGTAGGTATTCAAGAGCTTGGCCAGCTCGCGATACTCCAGAATCAACTTGATGGCCGGGTGCTTGTCGCGCAGCTTCATCAAGGAATCGGCGTCGGTTGAGTAGCCAGATTTAATTTTTTTAATGCCGATCACCGGCAGTTTGAGTTTGTTAAATAAAACATCTTGCAGTTGCGAGGGCGAGGCGATATTAACTCCTTCTCCCAGTTGTTTGGCCGCTTCTTTTTCGATTTCTTTCAGGCGCAGAGTCAGCTTCTCGCCCAACACCTTGAGATACTGCCGATCGACTTTGATGCCAGTCGCCTCCATCTCCACCAGAATCGGCAGTAGCGGCATCTCAATTTCGTAAAAAACCCGCTTCAGATGGGCTTCTTCCAACGATGGCGCCATCTTTTCATAGAGCCGCCAGGTGACAAGCACGTCCTCGCAGGCGTACGCCGCTAAATCCCCAACCGAAGCGTCTGTCATGACGCCGTCTTTTTTGCCACCCAAAATTTGTAGGGTCGGAATTTTCTTAAAATTGAGCTCGGTCATCGCCAAGTCATCAAGCCGGTGGGAGTAGGCAGTCGAGTTGACCAACTGCGAGGCGATCATCGTGTCAAACCAGACGTTTTCTACCGCAAACCCAGCGCCCAACAGAGCATGCAGGTCGTATTTGAGATTGTGGCCAACTTTCCGGATGTCAGCTTGATATATTATATTATATAGAGTGTCTTTGACTTCTTTTAGCTCGAAACCGTCTGGATGGGGTTTAAGGGGAAGATAGGCGGCGTTATTGGCTGACCATGCAAAACTAATCCCAATCAATTCGCCGTCGAGATCAACCGTTTCGGTGTCGATGCAAAGAATCGGCTGTTTTACTAGCTCGGCCGCTAGATCGCCCCAGCGCTTCAGCGTGGCAATTGCCTCGAACGGCAAAGTTGGTTCGAGCTTAACGTCTTTAGCCACCTGGGAGCCGAAAAGTGAGCCTTGGCTTGCGACCGGGGCGTGATTGGGCAGCTTGGCCAAGAGTGAGCGAAAATCCAGTTCCTGGAACAGCCCAACAACTTTATGAAAATCGAAATTGGCAACATCGGCTTCCTTTAAGTCCAAGTCAAGCTCCAAGTCCTCGCGAATTTTTGCCAGACGACGGCTGATATCAACGATCTTTTTGTTGTCGCGCAAAATCGTGGCCTGGCGCTCCCTTAATTCGTCCAGATGCTCGTAGATTCCTTCGAGTGTTCTATACTTTTCCAACAGCTCACAAGCAGTCTTAGGGCCAATTCCCGGCGCGCCGGGAATGTTGTCGGACGAGTCGCCGCTCAAAGCCTTATAGTCCACAATTTGCTCGGGAAAAACGCCGGTTTTTTCCTTGACGGCACCTCGAGAGTTGTAAGCTAGTGTGTCAGTCACCCCTCGGCGCAATGAGTAGACCGAAACCGAGTCGTTAACGAGTTGGAGCGCGTCGTTATCGCCGGTAACAATGACGGTTTGCAAACCCTTCTTGGAGGCGATAACTGAGAGCGAACCGATTAGATCGTCGGCCTCGACGCCAATTTGTTCGAAACTGGGGATATTTAACACATCCACAATTTGGTGAACTCGAGGGAATTGATCGAGTAACCCGTTGTCGGTGTCCTTGCGGTGAGCTTTGTACTCTTTATAAATGTCGTTACGGAAAGTTGCCCGTTCAGCATCAAAACAGGCAACGACATAGTCGGGCTTTTCGTCTTTAATCGCCTTCAATAGAGCGTTGGCGAAGCCGTAAACGGCATTAACCTGCTCGCCCTTCGGCGTCGTCAGTGGCGGCAAGGCGTGAAACGACCGATGAATCAAGGCGTTGGAATCCAGTAGTAAAATTTTGGGCAGACCCTTCGACATGCTTGGAGTATACCAGAGAAGAAGCGGTTAGACTCGGTACTTTTGGAGCAGTTCTTCCAGCACCTGACGATCGGAAAATGGAACGAGTTTGTCTCCTACAGCCATGACTTTTTCGGCGCCTTTACCGGTGACCAAGACGACATCTTGTGGGCGAGCCATTTGGCAGGCTTTGGCGATCGCTTCTTTGCGATCAGGCACTCGCCACCACCAGATATCTTCGCCGTTGTCTTTGTACTTGAAAGGCACTTCGCCTTCGCGATTAATCCTCAAGCGCCCGCCTTTCTTTGGCCGCCCTCTCGGCACACCAGCAGCAACTTCGTCGATAATCGCACCCGGATCTTCGTCGTACGGATCCTCGTTGGTAACAATCACCAAGTCGGCGTATTGACCGGCCAATGCCCCCAGTAACGGCCGCTTGGTTCTGTCGCGTCGGCCCGTTGCCCCCAAAACCGAGATCAGTTTGCCACGCACGGTTGGCTTTAGGGTCTCGTAAACTTTTTTCAGAGCATCTGGCGTATGAGCGTAATCAACAATGGCCACAAACGGCTGGCCCTGATCGATTACCTCCATCCGTCCCGGTACGGGTTCGGCCGCCTGCAGCCCCTCGATCACCCGCTCGCTCGTTAAACCAAGGCCAATTCCAACCGCGGCGGCGGCCAGGGCGTTATAAACGTTGAAAGTGCCAGGCAGCGGCAAGTTGATTGAAGCCTGGCGGCCGTTGTAGAGCAGAACAAAATCGGTCCCGCCGCTTTTGGCGTAGACTTTTTTGGCAACCAGGTCGGCGGCCGAATTCAAACCAAAAGTCAGAGTTCTGTTAGCTGAGTAGCCCAAAAAGCTATCGGCAACCGGATCGTCGGCGTTGATAACTGTCAGATACGGCCGGTTGGCAAAAAGCTTTTCTTTGGCCTGACGGTAGTTGGTCATATTGCCGTGATAATCCAGATGGTCATGCGTCAGGTTGGTAAACACCGCCACCTGGAACGGAATTCCCCAGAGCCGGTGCTGCATGAGTCCAATTGAGGTAACTTCAACAATGGCGTACTCACAGCCCGCAACGACCATCTTTTTCAGAAGTTTTTGTAATAAGAATGGGCTGACGGTGGTCATTTTGAGATTGTTCTCGCTTAACTGGTCGCCGATTTTCCAGTCGATGGTCGTTATCCTGCCAACCTTGAAGCCAGCGGTTTCGAGTACCCTCGTTATCAAATGACAGGTGGTAGTCTTGCCGTCGGTACCAGTTACACCGATGACTTTAAGCTTGCGAGCCGGGAAGCCGTAAACAATGTTAGCCAAAATGGCCATCTTCAGGTGATAGATATCGATTAGCCAGTCGGGAAGGTAGTTTCTGATTTTACTTTTGATGCTCATGGTTCAGTTTTCAGTTAACAATTTTCAGTTTTTAATAAGTTTACAATTAAGCAGTTTTCACTTTTTCCCATCTATTGTACTGGTTATTCTCTGAAAGATTAAGACCAGCTGTTGACATTCATCGGCTAACTTCGCTGATAGGTCGTTCTTACCACCGGCTTTTATCAACAAGTTTAGCCAGTAACGGGTTTCCTGGGCTTCTTTCTTGCAAAAGAAAATCTTATTCCTAAAGTCCTTCTTTGAGCTTGCGGCGGTTGCTTCCGCGTAATTTGCGCCAATAGACGTGCCTGACCGGACGAGTTGAGCAATAATTGGGTGGCTAATTGAGCTTGATTTAACCGACTTGCACAAGTCTATAATATCCTCAGCAAACTTAACCGTCCGCTCGTTGAGCGGAAACTTATCTATCTCGGTCATTGATAACTGAAAACTGGCAACTGGTAACTGTTTATCGCAATACCTTTCTCCTCCGCTTTTCAGCAAAGCGATAAAGACTATACCAGAAGGGGCTGTGGACCAAGTCCCAGGAGCCGAGCATTCGAACCGTTTGGCCGCCGAACTGGGTTTTGAAGCGAGTTATACCGACGTACGGGTGTGACGGGTTGTCGGGCGGGGCAACGGCTAGCAGATCATAAAGAAAACAGCCGTGTTTTTTTGCTAGTTTGATTGTTTCCCACTGAGCCAGATGCGAGGCCATAAGTGTCCGGTCGGCCCCCGAACCCCCGTAAAGATAGCTCGCTACTCCGCCAAAGAAAGACACCAGCACCGCGGCGAGCGGTTCGTTGTCTTTGCTCACGGTCACAATCTCGCCGCAGTTGTTCTGAGAGAGCATCTGCGCCAGACGCCGGAAGTAATCTGCCGACCTTCCCTGGAAATCCGCCCGATTTGCCGTTTCTTGATAGAGGCTGTGGAGCGTCTGGATACTTTCGTTGTTAATTCCGGTTCCTATCTTCAAATGGTGACGCTCGGCTGTCTTGATGTTGTAGCGCCCTTTAGACTTCATATCTTTCAAGATCTGACTTTCGGGCTTGTCGAGAAAAACCCACTGGCGGTACTCCGGCTGGACTTCTTCGAATGACTTCATTAGTCCCAGTTCAAGCAACGCTGCCGCTTTCTCAGCAGTCCACAGCTCAAAGAACTCAAATCTGGTGAAAATGCGGCCAGGTGGAGCCTTGATCTTGGTTGCTTCAACAACCGCCAGGGTTTTTTGGTCGAGCGGTGATTCGGGAATATAGGTTAGGCTTTTGCCGAACGGCAGGTTTCTGGTGAGGGTCATGACGCCGTCCAGCCTTTGGGGCACCCACGAAGCAGTCTCTTTGAACTTGGCCCACCAGGCAGTCTGCAACATCGAGTTGAACATATCTTCATTTTACCCCTAAACGGGACTAATATCAGTCTTTCTTGCTAAAGTATACATATGGAGGCAAAGCAAATACGGGTCACCTACGGTGGTTGGTATCCGCGAACAACGATTCATCTTCGTGAAATCTACGATTTTTTCTTGAGCGCTAGCTCCGGTACTAAGCTTGATTCCGACAAATTAAAGAGTTATCGCACCTCGCTAGAATTAAGGGAGACTACCCGCCAAGCCGGTAACCTTGAGTATGTTAAAGCAGTTACTGAGGGTGGAATTGAAATCCGTTACTACGAAGACGGGTTATTTACTCTCTCCATCCTTGGTGAGCGGATTGCCAATAACGGTCAAGTGCTGGAGAGCTACTACCGAGAAAGATTTAGTCCAGCGCTAAATTATCTGTTTTCGCTCGGTGCCCCAACACCGAAAGTGCTGGCCAACATTAAAACGGTTCACCCTACCGTCATTAGCTTACACAGCCGCCAATCAGAGAGGGCTACCGAAGACTTTGTCAGCGAACATATTTACGAGAGTGTCCACGCCGAGGGAGTCGATTTATATAAGACCGAGCACTTCTTTTTGATAGTTGGCGACAAAAGTGAGGAACTACTACGAGAACTGGTGGAGATGCAAATCTTCTTTAGGGAGTTTAAGGATCAGCTCGAGCGCTATCTTAACATCCACCGTGAAATTTGGGAGGAGATAGAGACGATCAAGGAGCAAAAATACTTCCGCGGTCAGGATATCGAATCGATCCGTAGCCGGCTCGATAACTATCAAAAAACTATCAATCTCATCAGCAGCCGAATCAAGCAAATGGGTAGCTATGTCGAGACACGCAAGTCAATCGCCGCCGAGGTTAAGATCGAGCAGACTCTTTCGCTCTTGTTCCAATATAAGTTCGAGGTACTACTCAACACCCTGAACTATATCGAAGAGATCTGGGAGATGACCGATAACTACTTAACTTCGGCCCTAGAGGTAATGAACGATGTTCAGGCGCAAAGCACTAAGTCCAGTATCGACTCGCTCCGAACGATTACGACAGTTGGTGTCATCTCAGGACTAATTGGTTATATTGCCAGCACCGAGCTACCAAGGTTAACAGCTGTAGGTGTCAAATACTTACTGATTCTACTTTTGCTGACAATAGTACTCAATGGTTTGATGCTTTATATTAATCGTCGTCGCAAGTACCAAGTTGCTATTACCAGTACCGAACTTAAGCTTTAACCTATTTATGGTCGCCGTTCCAGGTTAGAATACGACTATGCGAATATTAGCCATCGAAACCAGTTGCGACGAGACAGCCGCGGCCATTGTTGAAGACCAAGATTTTAAGCCTGTAGTACTGACAAACATCGTGACGTCGCAGCTGAAAGTTCATGCCAAGACCGGCGGAGTAATTCCCAACGTCGCTGCCCGCATGCACGCCGAGGCGCTACCGGCAGTGCTGGCCAAAGCGACCAAAAATCAAAAATTGAATTACGACGCCGTGGCTGTAACTGTTGGACCCGGGCTAATCGGCTGTTTGCTGCAAGGGGTGTCAGCGGCCAAAAGCATCGCTCTAGTTACGGGCAAGCCCTTCTTTGCCATCAACCACATGGAAGGACACATCTACAGCGCTTGGCTCGCCCCGAGCAAGGTCGAGGGGCTACCGCCAAGCGAGTTTTCAGTTATCAATTCTCAATTTTCAATACCCGAGCTGCCGGCGCTAGTGGTGATTGTTTCCGGTGGCCACACCGAGCTCGTGCTGATGGAGCGTCATCTGCACTACAAATTACTCGGCGCCACCCGTGATGACGCCGCCGGCGAAGCTTTTGACAAAGTCGCCCGGCTCCTTGATCTGCCGTATCCTGGCGGGCCGGAGATTGCCAAACTTGCCGTTCACGGTAAGCGCGACGCGTATGATTTTCCCATCGGTTTGCACGAAAAAAATAGCCTAGAGTTCTCGTTCTCCGGCCTCAAGGCATCTGTTTACCACCTTATTGAAAAACTGGGCAACCGCCCTGCCCCGCACCAAAATGCGAAGCGGAACACGAAAGAATATTTCGACGTGGAGCGTTCGAATTATGGTGCTGGGGTGGCCGCTCACACCAAAGCCGACATCGCCGCCAGTTTTGAGGCGACGGTGGTCAACACCATCATCCGCAAAACCCTTACTGCCCTGAAACGCTACCCGGGCGTAAAGTCCGTCTGCCTAGTCGGTGGCGTCGCCGCCAACCATCATCTGCGCGTGGAACTAGAGAAGGCCGTCAAAACTTTCGACGGCGACATTGGCTACTTCGTCCCCGAACTAAAGTACTGCACCGACAACGCCGCGATGATAGGAAGCGCCGCAATCCACCATCATCTCTTTGGTAAACCAGACAGCTGGTCTAGCGTTGAAGCCGATCCTAACCTAGAATTAGGGTCATGAAAGAAATCCCAACAAGATACGACCACACCAAGGAACCGGAGATTTACGCCGCGTGGCTGAAATCCGGGGCTTTCAAACCAACCGGCAAGGGTGAGCCGTTCTCGATCGTCATTCCGCCACCGAACGTCACTGGGGACTTGCATCTGGGTCACGCTTTAACCTACGGGATTCAGGACACCATCGCCCGTCATCAGCGCCGTCTGGGAAAAGATGTTCTGGTACTGCCCGGCATGGATCACGCCGCGATCGCTGTTCAGGCCTTAGTCGAGAAAAAGCTAGCCAAAGAAGGCAAGCGCCGCAGCGAGCTTGGCCGTGAAGCCTTTTTGGAGGAGGTTTGGGCCTGGATAAACCACTACATGCCGCGCATGCGCACGTCACTTGAGCGATTAGGTCTGTCGGCCGATTGGGATCGATTCCGTTTTACCATGGACGAGCACTCGCAGCTGGCCGTGAAAACCGCTTTTGTCCGTTTATACGAAAAGGGCCTGATCTACCAGGGCAAATACCTAGTTAACTGGGATCCAAAGCTTCAAACCGCTATCTCGGATGTCGAGGTTATCTACACCGATGTTCCAGGCAAACTGTATTGGATCAAATACGGGCCAATCACTCTCGCTACTACCCGACCCGAAACTAAGTTTGGCGACACCGCCATCGCCGTTCACCCCGACGACGAGCGATACAAAAAATACGTTGGCAAAAAAATTGAGGTGACGATGGTAACAGGCGAGAAACGCTCTGTTCCGGTAATCGCCGACAAAGCGGTAGATCCAGAATTTGGCACCGGTGCCGTTAAAGTTACCCCCGCCCACGACCGAACCGATTTTGAGATGGGTCAACGACATAAACTGCCCTCCATTGAGGTGATCGACCAGTACGGCAAGCTCACAAAAGTCGCCGGCGAATTTGTGGGCATGAAAGCGGCCGAGGCCCGTGAAGTGATTGCCAAAAAGATGACCGAGATGGGGCTGATGGAGAAGATAACCGATTACACGTTGCGCCAACCAACAAGCGAGCGGTCGGGCGCGGTCATCGAGCCGCGGCTTTCAACCCAGTGGTTTATGAAAACTACCGCCCTAAAACGTCAAGCGCTCGAAGCGGTCAAGTCGGGATCAATCGAATTTGTGCCAAAGGGTTTTGAAAAGACCTACTTTAATTGGCTCAAACACTTGCACGACTGGTGCATCTCCCGACAGCTCTGGTGGGGACACGAGCTTCCTGTCTGGTTTTGCCAGAGTCAGCAATCAGCCATCAGCAATCAGCCATCAGCTGGGACGGAAAAGCCGAAAGCTGAGAGCCGAAAGCTGAGAGCCGACAAGTTTGTCGTTGTCCTGGAAAAGCCCAAAAGCTGCCCGATCTGTGGCAACTGCCAGATGCTGCAAGACGAAGACACGCTCGACACCTGGTTTTCGGCTGGGCTTTGGCCGTTCTCGACGCTGGGCTGGCCCACCTACGCCAAGGCTTCGGCGGACAAGCCCACTGACTTTGAACGCTACTTCCCCACCTCGCTACTTGAAACCAGCGAAGATATTATTTTCTTTTGGGTAGCGAAAATGATCATGATGAGCCAAGCCCTAACGGAAAAGATTCCGTTCAAACAAGTTTATTTTCACGGCCTGATTCTGGATTCGGACGGCCAGAAAATGAGCAAAAGCAAGGGAAATGTCATGGACCCGATGGCCTTAATCGAAAAACACGGCTCCGACGCCCTGCGAATGAGCCTGATCGGCGGCAATACCCCGGGAAACTCGCAGCGATTTTCCGAAGAAAAGGTGCTGAAATACCGCAATTTCGTCACCAAAATTTGGAACGCGTCGCGATTTATCGCGACTGCTCTTCAGCTGTCAGCTGTCGGCTCGCAGCCCGAAAAAGCCGCAAGCCGTAAGCCGCAAGCCGTGAAGCTGCCCGAAGGGCTCGACTCGACTGAAAAAGCGTTTTTCGAAAGGTTAGGAAAGTTAGAAAAGCACAACGAAAAAAACTTTGATGATTTGAAGCTGTCACTGGCACTTGAGGAATTGTACGAGTTTTTCTGGCACGATTTTGCCGACAAGTTCTTGGAGTACGAGAAAACTGCCCTACGCGAATCAAAAGACGACCGTTCAGCCGCTTCGAGAAGGACAGTCCTTAACCTGGGGCTTACAAAGCTGTTAACACTTCTGGGTGATTTTGCGCCATTTCTGGTCGCCGCGATTAGAAAAGAGATGAAGATATGAGCGGCCGGTTCTGGTTTTATTCCGGTTTTCTAATCGTCGCTACGGGCCTCTTGGTTTGGAATTCGGCGCTAAAAAGTCGGATAGCCGCGGAAGAAGTACAAATTACCAACGCGAGCGCACAAGAGCGCATTGCCTCGCTGAAGGAATACGCCACCAGACAAACAAACGCTCGCAAACTGGTGTCGCTAGCGAAAAAATTACGCTTTGAAGATCCGGCGGTTTTGCGACCGTTAATCGATCGGGCTTACGAGCTAAACCCCAACTCGCGTGACATCACCCTACTTGCCAGCTACTATCGTCCGGAACTAAAAGAGCGGGTCAAGGAGCTTGACCCGCTTTGGAACGGCCAGTAGGCCGATCTCACAGCTGCTGGTTGCAGCCGTCACACCGCAGAGTGAATGGACTCATACCGCCCGTATAGACATAGGCTTTGCCTGTACGCGTACAACGTGGGTGGTCGCTAACTTCAGCCAAGGTCTCGGGCCAGTCGCCGCGAGCATCACGGTAGGTCGCCAATGCCTTGAGGATCCCTATCATTCTCTGCATGCACGCTTCCTGATAGGCCGACCGAGGGGTTGGTTTTGGAGCTCGATTGACACTGTTTGCGTCCACCATCCTGTTACCTTTCCCGTCACGGTAGCACTCGGACACATAGTCCCAAACCAATCCTTTGCAGTAGTGGAAGACAAGACCGAGGTCGAAAGACTCAAACCCGCTCTCGTCAACGCCGACCTTGAAGTACTGAGTAGCGGTGTGGCTGGCCTTCAGACGCTGCCCGTTCTCCCAGACATACTGATACGTCAGACCCAGGTCATTGCCAGAAACTTCGTATATCCCTTGTTCTGTTTTGTATTCCCCTAAGACATTCCCCTCAAAAGTGAATGTGCCGTCGGTGTAGAAGACGAAGTAGTTGTAGTGCTGATTGGCCAGAGCGTTGCCGTTAGCCATTACCACCATAGATGACCTCCCCCAAATGCCTTCCATCCTGGCAACGGCTGCTGCAGTTGCCCTGCTTGAAGTAGCGGGGTCCGACTGGGAAGTGCCAGCTGATTGCACAGCCTTCTGATAATCGGCCGACCCTTTCAAGTCCTCGTCGGTCAGATCCCAGAGCGAGTCTTTCGGGTTTTTCCCGCCGACATCCTCCGGAGAGACATGCTCGGACTCCTTATAGCCGACCTTGCCGGTAATCACACCTTTGTTGTCTTTGGCCACCTTGTTCGTACTTGAGACAAAGACCAGAAGCATTGCCACGGCACAGAGAGCGATCGCGATTGATTTGTACATGTGCATCACCTCCTGGTGAAATCGGGGGAAATCATAGCATAAAAATAGCGGCGGGTCAATCCGTTGACCCGCCGCATCTGGATTCTGCTGGCGCCGCTACCCGCCGCATGTTGGGCAGGTTATCTTGCCGGTCTGGGAATCGTAGATGAAGTCCTTACCAGATATAGAGCACTTCAGCATCCCTTCAGGTACCCCGATCTTCGTCAGTGACGCTGGAAATGCCTTCCCCTTTTCCTGATACGCACCAAGGACGCTGCGAATTTGCGAGAGCCATGTTGGACAGGAGCTCCTCTCGGTATTCTGACCTTCGCCCTTGGTAGCCGACGGCGGCAGAACTTCAGGAGACCGAGGAAAACTTGGCAACAAGGGGTCCCTGACTGCCCCACCGAACGGCTTCTCTTCTGGGCCGACGTAGAACGCCTGAACCCGGGCGTTACCAAGGGAAAAGTCTGGCGAACGCGAGACGCTCGTGCTCGATTCTCCTCGACTGAAATCAGTCGAGTTGCTCGCCACGACCGGTGTTCCCTGATACGGTCCGCTAAGCACCACCACCCGACCACTAATCTTGGCTTTCAGGTAAACCCTGTGCTCAGGCGCCAAGTCGACCTTGAGGTAGTAAATCGTGGCGTCAGAGAACGGACCGCCGAGAAGCTTGGACGCTTCTTCGAACGTTGGCAGAGCTGACATATATCGGTCGTATTTGCCCATCATGTCAAGCTGGACGTCAATCGCCCCAACTTTGCCCGAGCCGGCTTCAACTGCTGCCTTGACACGGACTTCAGGCCGGATTGAACCGCCCCCCGATTGGTAGTTATTCTTCCACTCCCACCAGTATTGGTGGTGCGATGTGGGGAATAGCCCTCCCGGGTTCGCTTTCATAACGGACGAGGGCTGGCCAAACGTCTGCAACGCGTCGGCCGACTTGCCGTAGGCGGCAAAAGCTGTCTGCAGCATCGGAAACTCCGACATCCAACGAGACTGAGGCTCCGACGCCTCGTAGCTGGTAGGAGTAGCCGCAACGCTACCCTCACCGGCAAAGCTGTCCGCGACCGCCATGGGTCCATCGGTTGGATCGCCCTCCTGGGCTTGGCCGCCGCATCCGAACAGGCCGAATATTGCGATTGCGAAAATGGAAACGTACGAAAACTTCATGACTACCCACCTCCTGGGTTATTCGGGGGAAATCATAGCACAGATCGCACTATAAGTCAGTATTATTTCGACCAATTTTCAAACTCACACTCTAACTCCCGTATGCCATATAAAGCATACGGTTAGCTAGAAGTTCTTCAGTGAAAATCCCAGGTTTTTCTCTACAGCTTTCGCGTAACTGAGTAGGAACTTGACTGAAGGGTTAGTACTGCCTGTTTCAAAACGTGATATCGCGGGCTGGTTGCTTCCCACGGCCTTGGCAAGCTGGGCTTGAGTCATGCTTCGAGCGTAACGAGCCTGTCTCAACGTACTCACCAACTCACTGTAGGCGTCGTTTGCAATCTTTGGCTTTGTTGAAGATTTTGGTGGGGTAAAAAATGGGTTACGTCGCCTGTAATAGCGATTGTGTTTCGTAGGCCCGCCAGCAACTTTTATTACAAATTCCTTGTTGCCCAAGTCGTCCGTTCGTCCCTCGTCAGGTTTGAACAACATCATTAACACTCATATTACCTCAAATGAACCGTATACTATATATAGCATACGGTTGCTAGAAAATGCTCGTTACGGTTGGAGCTGAACAAAGATTAAATTCGAACGCGAACGATGCACGAACTAGGTTTGCGAGCAATTCTTCTGCTATGCTGGCGGTAAGGATGGGGAAGATATTTCGCCGAGGTTTGATAGTGGTGACGGTTTTTGTGATAGCTATCGAAGCGTTATCGTCACTTTTTCTTGCTGCCGTCCCTGACGCCCGCGCCGCTGGCGCCCCAATCTTCCAACTCATGAACGGCAAAGTCCCCGAAATTGTAAGGATGAGCAAGGACAATATCTTAGTTACATCCAGAATAAAGGTTAGCGAGGACGGATATTTTGGGGCAAACAGTACCTTTGCTATCTTTACCTTCACCCAAAACCTTAAATTAAAGAAGGAAGAAACTGAGCGGGATATTTGGGAGATTGCTTCGGTAAGTTTCAGTGATTTGGTTAACGAACGAGGATATCAGGATGCCAACGGCGTCACGAAATCAAAAATCATTAGCCCAACAACAATCGACTTACGCAACAATAATAACGGAGGTCGAGACCAGAGGATTGCGCTGATCGATTACAGCAAGCTTCCGAAAGACTCTTATCTTTCGACGAAAGTACCATGCTACTTGGTCCATAAGCCCACATCCGCCTACCCGGCCAGAAACTATCCTATCTCCGGCTGGAAGAGTGACAGTACTTGCCCCGGGTTGAGAGTAGGGACCGACCACAGAACACCTGCAACGGCTGTTGCTAGCTACGTCTATAGTGAGTCAGTCACCGTTGAGAACTATAGACTCTCTAGTACGTCTACTGACCCTCGATACTCCCGCGACAGAATTTCGAACTGGTTTGCAGGAAAGGGAACTGTTAACGGAATCCCAATTCACATCACTAATCGCGACCCTGAAGACCAGGGGAAACCGCCGTACATAGAGATACCGGCAAACGGTGCTGGTACAAATATAGCCGGGTCTACAAACGAATATCTGAAGTTCAAGCTCACCCACGTAGCGGGGACCTACACCAACTACACCGAGGCCGGAACCGTAATAGGGGCAGCAACAGGTTTTGCGCTTTCCGCCGGGACGATTGGAACGCTAATAGGAGCGGGGTTTGGAGGCTGGATCGGCAAAAATGCTGGAAGTAATGTTAGCTGGAGCATCTGGTCAGCTGAGCTCAAGGACGGCACAGAGATTAAACCCCTAATAATCATTGGTGACAACAAGGGGCCAAATTGGGAGATGTACTACGTGGACGCCGACTTTGCAAAAACTGACCCCACCTCAAGCGGAAATAACCCCCTTAGCGTGGTCGTGAAAGACGACGGTAACGATTACGGGGGTTCGGCCGGTAAAGATAGTTTCCATGAGCTCTATCGCTACCTTAGCGACAACCCGCCAAAGGTGGGCGACGATAGCTGCGCTGACGGCCGAGGCCTGACGACCGGCCCCAAGAAGGAACCAAAAACTCTCAAGGATCTTGATTATCATCAAGTGAGTGCGCTGAACTCAAACTGCCTGGACCGCGAAACCGACGGCTGGGCCCCCTTCTGGGGTGTAACCGTCTCCAGCGAGGCCGGAGACGCGGCGGCGTGCGACATAAAAAGTCTGTTTGGAGGCGGGGTTGATACGGCATTCAACGAAACAATTAAGTGTCTGTACGACAAAATCTTTAAGCCGATTGTTGGCATTGCCGAGGAGCAGTTGCGCAAAGCGACCGAGATTGACCTGTATAAAACCCTGGTGGATCCGGCAGGATTTGTCCCAAGAGTTTGGAAGCTAACACGATCTTTGATCAATATTTTACTCGTCATTGCCCTGCTGGTGATTTCGTTCGCCAACATCACCCGCTTCAGCCTAGACACCTATACCGTCAAAACCGCTCTGCCCAAGCTGATACTCGGGGTAATCTTGGCCAACTTAAGTATGCTGATTATTCGCTTAATGACCCAGCTTGCCGATCAGGTAACTGGCCTGTTCTCCCGCGACCTGGCGGGTTTGGGTGATTTCCCTCAGCTAGTAACGCAAGCCGCGGCAGCCGTTGGGTTATCCGGCCTAGGCACAATTGGTGGAATTTTCACTGGAGGGCTGGGGTATATCGTACTCTTCATCTTGGCGATTATTGCCTTCGTCCTGCTGCTCTGGTTAGCCTTTCTCTTGTATTTCCGCTTGGCAGCGGTCTATTTACTGACGATTCTAGCGCCGCTGACGTTTGTCGCTTACGGCATCCCTGGTATCGGAGATAAGTTTTTCAAGATGTGGTGGCAACACGCCGTCAAGTGGGTATTTATGGTGCCGGCAATGGCGGCAATTTTCTGGTTGAGTTTTGAGGTCTCGGGGTCGGGTGAGTCATCTGTTGCCAAAGTGATATTGGGCTACGTTCTCTTCATCACCGCCGTAACTCTACCGATGAAATGGGGCGGCGCAGTAATGCAAGGCGCCTCGAGCTTCTTTAAGAAAGCCACCGGCGGCGAGTGGGCGCAGAAGAAGCTTGGCGAAAAATGGAATGATGCCAAAACCGATGTCGGCGAACGGGCCGGGCTTCGATTCCAGCAAGGCTTGTGGCGCATGCCGGGCTTATCCCGCGTAGCCACACTTAAAGCCAAGCGCGCTATTGATAAAGAGAATATGCAGAAAGACGTGGAGAATCTGCGTAAAACGGCGAACATTAACGCGTTAAGAGGTCAGGCAGGCACAAATAAAGCCAACTTAGCGGAACAAGAAAAAAAATTAGCCGATCGTGAAGGTGCAGTGCTGGCTGAGAAAGAGATCACTGCCTTTGCCAAGGTAGCGAAAGAGCGCCTTAAGGCTGAGTTTGAAAAACGCGAGCAAGAGTCGTTGCGCAACCGTGCTCAAGGAGAGGCTCGCATCGAATTCATCTCAACGGGCAAAGAAGATGAAAACACGAAGAAACTAGTCGATAGGGTTTACAACGCAAGCTTTGAAGAAAAACGCGCAAGCCAAGAAATGGAGCTACAAGAAAGTATCAAGGTGGGCGGTGTAGCCCGCGATAAATTGGAGATTCTACGCGCTGCAGATAATTATCGTCGTCATTTAGAAGAATACCAATCCTTGAGTGATGAAGACAAACAATCGGCACAAGGCGCGAGCTTACTACGCGCTGTAGCCACAGAGAAGAAGTCATTTAACGCATTAAAAGCGAGTGAAAAGTACAGCGCAGAATACGGGTCTCTCGACATTGATAATGTAGCTGGTCAGCTTAAGAGAGCTGATACCGCAGAAGGAAGAACATGGAAAGCAACGCTTGGCCAAGGCAGGAAGATTTTCAACGATGGCGTTATAAAACAGAGTGAGCTAATGGTTAAGGAGGGCTCCGTAGGCGAAATGCAGCGCGATATGGACGACTTCTTGGACAAGTTCAAAGATTTCGGCGATCGCGCAGATGATATGAAGGAACTGTTCTTTCAGGGAAAAACGGCTCAGCTACAGATGGAAATAGACAAGTTTAAGGAAATTAAACCGGACTTCAAGCTGGAACTACGTGATGGGCTTGTCGCCACCGAGGCAATGAAAAAAGTTATGACAATGACAGGCGATTACCGCCATGCCGATCTCTTAAAAGCTGTAAACGGGTACACCGAAAGATATAACAAGCAAAACCATCGGGCTTTAGACGAAAATCAGCTTAACAAGCGTGAATATCGTCGCGAAGCTGCCTTCCGAGAGCTAACAAACGGCGTGTTTAGTGGGGTGCCGGACGCCAGATTGCAACGGGAATTCGTACAGGAACAGACTCACGGTCAACAGCCAACTCCAACAACTCAACAGCCGGCGCCACCACCAACCTTCAGCCAGGAGGATCTAGACTGGGCACAAGACCATGAGTTAAACACCCAGGGTCCTGCGCCTACTGTTCGTGGTACAGATACTCCACCCACGGAATCGGCACAAGCCCAAGCTGAGGAGGACGCCGATTCTCCCGAAGATGATTTACCCGAAGAAGAAGAAGGAGGAGGACCGTAGTATGGACCCAGAGTTCCTAACCGTTGAAGAAGAGCAACTAGTAGACCAGCTGAAGGCTACTATTTACCAACAAACTATCTCCTTACGGGAGTTGGCGGCTTCTGTTGTCCCCTTACAAGAGTCTCGGCGCCAACTGGTGGTCGATGATTGTTTTCTGCAAATTTCCGCCGAACAGGCGGAGAGGAGACGATACGTTATCGGTACGCTTATAGATCAAGGGCCGACCCTTGGTCACGAGCAAGAAGAATTAATAGTCTATGGAGTTGCAACCGGCTCCTCTTTTGGGGATAAGACCGTTGTCGATGAAAGCAAACTCACCCCCGAATTGAAAAACCAGGCTACAATCTTCATTACAACCGCGAAGCGAATCGAGCAGCTAACTCTGGAAGTACTGCTTCGAGACAGGGTAAATATATACTTTGACACTGTCAATGCTTTAGACACCCCTACGCTCACCTCACTCGTTGATGCAGTTAAGGGTTATTTTCAGATCTTTCAGGCGCAACGGGGCGAAATCGGAGATGAAGTCGACCTACCCCTTACTGACCAATTAAAGGACCTCCTTAGTACAGCTCGGATGGACTTGATATTGACCAAGCTAAGTAACACCAGCGCAAGGCTTAGCTTCCTTAGTCAAGTTATGACTGTTGCAAACGGCATCCTAGAAAATCGTAATGCTGCCACGGTACAGGATGTCTCAAGGGTGAAGTTAATCATAGCTGCCACCATTCTCGCCCAAGAGGCTTCTGTGTCGATCACAGTTTAAGCCGACCCTTACCCTTCACCAAGAGTTTGGGTATGCTAGGGCTAAGTAGGAGGGAATGCAGTATAAAGTGCCGCAAAATATAGACATGGAAGATAGGATCATCGGGCCGTTGACGATGCCCCAGTTCTTCTATGTACTCTTTGGAGGGGTGATAATTTATATCCTCTTCAAGAAGCTAATATTCACCGATTTTGCCATTTTCTTTTGGGTGCTGGCCATTCCAATCGGCCTGTTTTGCTTCGCCATGGCATTTTTGAAGGTGCAGGACCGACCGTTTCCGTCGTTTGTGGTAGCCGCCATCCACTATATACGCACGCCGCGTCAGCGCGCTTGGAGACACATGGCGCCGGAGGCGAAATCCGAAATCCGAAATCCGAAATCCGAAACGAAGAAGGACGAAAAATTCACCAAAAAAGCTTTTGATGCCCTGCAGGCACAAGAAGTGGCGCAAACCCTAGATAGGTCTAATGAGAAATAGTTACCAGTTACCAGTTAACAGTTACCAATTATTTTTCAGTTACTCAGTTATCACGTTTGGAAACTGCTTTATTGAAAATTTATTGGAAATTGAAAATTGTGAATTGAAAACTGAGCGAGAACACCATGGCCAATAAGCCAGCTCGGCCTGAACCGACACAGAAATATCTTTCAATTAAGAGTGTTCGCGAGGGAGTAGTGATCCTTAAAGACGGTCGTCTGCGGATGATTCTGCGCGTCACACCGGTTAATTTTGACCTCAAAAGCGAGAAGGAAAGGGAAGCCGGCGTTTACCAGTACCAAAACTTCTTGAACTCGCTCAAATTCCCCATTCAGGTTGTGATTCAATCGCGTCGCGTCGATCTGTCAAGCTACATCGAAAAAGTTGAAAACTCCACCAAGGCCGAACCAAACGAGCTCCTACAGCGCCAAGCCGAGGACTATCTGAGTTTTATTAAGGTCCTGAGCGAAGAGGTTAACATTATGGACAAGGCCTTCTACGTAATTATCGGCCACACCGCCAAAGGCGCGATCGAAAAAGAGACTTTGGTTGATAAAATTCTCAAGCGTAAAACGACCGAACTAACCAACTTTTCCGACGAAGATTTTGCCGGCTACAAAGAAGTACTCCGGGAACGAATTCGGACTGTCGCCGGCCGGTTAAATTCACTGGGAATCGCCACTCACGAGCTTGATACCAAAGAGCTGATCGAGCTGTTTTACAACACTTACAACCCCGAGGAGTCGACAACCGAACACCTGGGCGAATCGAGCGATTTAGTCTCCCCGATAGTGCAACGAGCGCAAGCGGCCCTAAACATCAGTAGCCAATCGGCCGAAAAATTGGAGGAGGCCGTCGCCACGCCGCCAACCAAGGTTGAAAAAGACATCGCCCAGCTCGATAAAACAGAGAGCGCCATGCGCAAATCGACCCTGTCGGAAATTATGGGGCGCGTTGGCCACAAGAATATCGACAAGAACTCGCCTGAAGCCTTAGTGGCCCAAGGAGCGTCGAACCTGCTCGACATCATCGCCCCGGCTGGTTTTAACATCCAAGCCAATTATTTACAGCTGGGAAATTATTTTGTGCGTACGTTGTTTGTTTACACTTATCCCCGATATTTGCAGGCTAACTGGCTGTCGCCCATTATCAACTACGACACCGCGCTTGATATCGCCATGTTTATCTACCCGATTGAAACCAACGTTCTCTTGGGACAGCTGCGACGCAAGACCACCCAGCTCCAATCGAGTGAGATGATCGAGCAAGATAAGGGCCTGGTCCGCAACCCCGAACTGGAAACGGCCATTGGCGACATCGAAGAGCTGCGCGACACCCTGCAGAAGGGCGAGACGCGCCTGTTTCAATTCGGCCTCTATTTCACAATTTACGCCACTTCGCTCGATGAGCTAAACAAGCTGGCCAAACAGTTCGAATCTATTTTGGGCGGATCGCTGATCTATTCCAAACAAGCGCTCCTGCAAATGGAGCCGGGCTTTAACGCTACTTTGCCCCTACTCGATGACCAGATGAACATCATCCGTAATTTGGACACCGGCTCGCTCTCTACAACTTTCCCCTTCACTTCGGCCGAGCTGTCGCACCATGACGGCGTGCTTTACGGCATAAACCTGCACAACAGCTCGCTCGTACTCTTTGACCGCTTCAAAATGGAGAACGCCAACCAGGTGGTCTTTGCCAAATCCGGCGCTGGCAAGTCCTACGCCGTCAAACTAGAGGCGATTCGTAGCCTGATGATGGGCACCGAGCTAATTATTATCGACCCCGAGAACGAGTACAAAGCGCTCTCGGAAGCGGTCGGCGGTACCTACATTAGCCTGTCGCTCTCCAGCTCGCAGAAGATTAACCCGTTTGATCTGCCAAAATTCAGCGCGGAAGCCGGAGACTCGGGTGAGCAGATCCTTCGCACCACCGTCACCGCTGTCCACGGACTGCTTGGCTTGATGGCCGGCGGCCTGTCGCCCGAGGAAGACTCGCTTCTCGATAAGGCGCTCTACGAAACTTATTCGCTGAAGGACATCAGCACCGACGAAGCCACGCACACCAACCCGCCGCCGGTCCTGTCGGATCTGGTTACCGTACTGCAAAATATGAGCGGCGCCGAGTCGCTGATAAACCGTTTGGCCAAATACACCGAGGGGTCGTTTGCCAACCTGTTCAACTCCCCTACTTCGATCGATATGAACAACCGAGTAACGGTGTTTTCGATTCGTGATATGGAAGACGAACTACGGCCGATCGCCATGTATCTGGTACTGAATTACATCTGGAGCCGTATCAAAAGCCAGCTCAAGCGGCGGTTACTGCTGATCGACGAGGCCTGGTGGATGATGCGCTACGAGGACTCGGCCAAGTTTCTGAATGCTATGGTCAAACGCGCCCGCAAATACTACCTAGGGATTACCGTCATTAGCCAAGACGTGGACGATTTCTTGAACTCCTCATACGGCCGCTCGGTGGTGAACAACTCTTCGACCCAGCTGCTATTGGGCCAGGCCACCTCTGGGATCGACAAGATCGCGGAAACCTTCAAACTAACCGACGGCGAGAAATTCTTCCTGACGGAAGCAGAAGTTGGCCAAGGACTGTTCTTTGCCGGCACCAATCGCGCCGCTATTCAAATCGTCTCGTCGTATACTGAGGATCAGGTGATCACCACCGACCCGCAGCAGCTGATGGAGATGTACGGAGGAGGTCCGAGTGGCAAATGAGCTGATCCCCGGCGCCATCGAGCCGGAGGCTGAAGAAACTATTGAACCAGCTGCCGAGGGCATCTCGCCTGATACCCGTCAGCACATTTCCGATGAAGTTTCGCGAATAAAGAGCGGCCAGCAGCGACTCGCCAAAACGACGCCGACCAAAAAAGACGAATTCGTCGATAAAATGAGGCAGGACGCCAAAGGACAGGTTAAGCAAGGGGTTCGACAGGCTGCGGGAAAAGCCGCCCAACAAGCAGCTAAGGCGGCTACTCGGGCGGCTATGGCTGCGGCAAGAGCAGTCGGAGCGCTTATCTCGTCCGGCCCGGTTGGATGGATAATTCTCGCCATCCTGATCATTATTATTCTGGTTTTTATTCTCATAGCGATCCCATCGTTTAGCGGCATATTTGGTGGCGGGCCTGGATCTTACCCAACCACCCAGGTCCAGAAAGAGCAGGCAACACTACTGGCGGCGCTAGCCGGTGATCGTATCTCGAAAAACGAAGTTGTTTTAGAAGTGGTTAAGGATGAGAAAGAGCGCTACGGCCGCATCGAGTCCAACGCCACAAAATATGACCCTAGCTTGAGTGCTTCCATCACGGCCAAGAAAGTTGAATTTAGCAAGCTACTCGATTCGATGATGGCCGAAACTAATCTCGACCGCAAAAAGGCCGCCGTCAAAGACATTCAGGCGAAAATGATCTTGTTTGAAAACACCCTGCCGTTTGGGAGATGGATTTTTAGCATCGCCAGCGCCAGTGTCGATCAGCCAAGCGGCAATTTTTGTCGAGTGACAAAGGTTGCCGGCACCCTAGCCTGCGCCTCATTCGTCTCAACTGTTTTGTCTGACGCCGGCGTACCCAACTCGATCGTTGCTACTACTGAAGCCGTTTGGGAGATCGCCGGGTTGCGAACGGTCGTGAACCGCCCAGACACCAAAAGCGACTCGCTGTTCGATAAAAGCAAAGGGGCTTTACGTCCAGGGGACATTATCTGGTGGGGCGATGGGAACTGTAGCTCGGTCAAACGAGCCACCAAAATATTTGATCACGTCGGTTTTTACATTGGAGACGGCATGTCGATTGATAATAGTTCCGAATTGGAGAAAGTGGCAAAACGCCATGTAACCGGCCGTGATTGTTGGGCATTTAACGGAGCCAAGAGATATGGTAGCGACTAACCGTCGAGGGCTCTTGGTATTACTGGCGACCCTGATTGCCGTTTCACCGTTAATGCTCTCTGTTGCTTTTACCACGCCCGTTAAGGCGGTCGCCAGTTCTGTATCGTGGACGGACGGCGCTAACGGCTCACCGGAGGATATGCTTGGAAACCCCAACTACTACCAGGTCGCCAGCTCTTTAACCACCCTTGGAGCAGTGCTCTCCACCCGCGACAAGCTAGTGATATCGCCGCAGGACATGAATTACATCAAAGACGGAAAAGTGGACGTGCGCACCACTGATTACCTGATCTACCTAGTAACACCTGTTGAACTGGGCGGCGCTGGATTCGACCACATCAAAGCCGGGCGGCTACTTAAAAACTACGACAGCGAGGGCGTTGGCAAATACGACCGCGAGACACTGGCCGCGGTGGAAGAGGACCAGAGCTTTGTCTCAACCCATAACCGCGGCACGGCGGTTGATGTTACTCAAGTTGGCTCAATTACCTGCAAACTAATCGAAAAAAGACACGTCGGTGGCAATACTACAAAGTGGCAAGCGCCCCGTAACATCGAGGTTGCCTGGCAGTCAACGGCCGGCATCGCTCGTCATCCCACACCGAAAGGTCCCAGTTTGGTGGAGATTGCCGGCGGTCTTACCGCCCAGGGCTGGTTGCGGCTCCTTAACGATTCCGGACAGCTGGACGAGGTGGCGGACTTTGTTAAGGGGCTGGACTTCAACAGTATCGTTGCCTATGTAGGGGCAAACATTCTTATCAAGCACTACGGCGCTGGTGACGTGACTTCCGATCCGCTAGCCAACGGCTTAATCGCAACGATCGGCGCCTCGGTTCTGCAGAAATCTATTCCCGATCTGCCAGCCGGTTTTGGAATTGCCTCGCGCGACGACGACATCCGCGTGGCTATGGTTAAGGCGCGGCTTGAAGAAACACTAAACTTGCCGCCCGGGTCGCTTCGTGGCTGGGGTTGGAACGAGCTACTTAAGAGCACCGGCAAGCGTAACCTCGAGGGAGCGTTAAGCCTGCCTGCCCTATTTCTCGAATCGCACGATCTAGCCCAACTCAACTCCTCCGCCAAGAACAACGGGGCAGTTAAGATGCTGAAGCGCAACGACGACGCGTTTAATGTGCCGCGCGGCTCCTTAGAAAAGATTCGCGCCAACGACGAGGATGGCTTGAAGTTGGCCGGGGTAAATATCCTCGCCGATGCCTTGCGCCTAACCGACGTCCAGAAGAGCGAGTTGTTGAAGATTGCTCAGAATAAACCGGGGCATGTTGACCTAACGGCCGTGCCGCTCGACGACAAAATTACCCCGACAGATCTACAGCTACTCTTCTCCCCCAAAGACTCCGACCATCAAGAAGTAGCCGGTAAATTCAAACAGCTCGGTCTCCAGATGTTGCAAGAGGCGATCAAGAAAGCGACTCCCAACCAGTATCTCGGCGTTACAACTGACCTACTGAATAAGTTGGCTTACGGACAGCAAGATATGTTGCTCGGCAAGGTCACCGACGATATCGGGGCCAAAAAGATTGCTGCCGACTCTGGGATAAAGGTTGAAGATTCTAAGAAGATCACTAGCGGCAAAGATAGCCCCTTGGCCAGCCAGATCGCCAAGTACATTAACGACGAGTTTCGTCTCTCGGGCAACGGCGCGGTAAATGCCGAGGAAACCAACGGCGTTCTAAAAGGTAGCAACTTCAAGGTTTTCGAGCGCCTCGGCGGAGCGCAGATCGACAAAGCGTTGGATTTCAACTCTGGTACCAGCTTCGAGATCATTAGCGGCAAGAAGGATCTTGGCGATGGCTTGAAAGAAGCCTTTGCTCGCTCGATCGGCTCAATTGTGGGTATTGATCGTGACTACCCATTGGACTTGAACGGTAACTTACAGCGCAACTACGGCACAGCCATCATTGAGTCCCGACTCGGTTTAACGAAGGGTCGGCTGAGCAGTATGAGTAGTGAAGAGAAAGTAACGTTTTTTGGCGGCAACAAAGATTCCTGGCAGTATAGCGATGTGCGCCTCGGTCTACCTGCCGGCAGCTCGCAAGCGTTCTTTGAAGGTAAAATCACCGCCGACCAGCTAGCCGACAAGGCGGCCAACAACAACATCAAAGAAATCGCCGTCGATCAAATTTGGAATTTTTTCGATACTTCCGGTAAGTACAAAGTTGGCGACAGCGACGCCAAGGAGATTATTGAAACATTTAGTGACTGGTCGGCGAAAGAGCCGGCAGACCGCGACAAAGCGATTGCTCTAGCGCTGAAGATCGCCGGACGAAGCTTCGACCAAAAAGCCTCCTTTGCGATTGACTTTGTACGTGGCATTTCCGACGGCGGCCAAGACGAACAGAATACTAAACGAGTGATCAAAGAGGGCGTTCGGTTACTTTTCGAGGCGATGGGGATTAACGAGAAGTTCGGAGGCTCTCAGTCGCCAGACAAAATGGCCGAACTTTTGCTGAAAACCTACCAAGACACTTCCTTTAATCCAGCCGGTTCGAGCGGTAACCCCGAGATCGGCGGAATTCCCCAAGGACGACTGGAAGATTTCATCAGTAAAGCCACCGGCATCCCGAAAGAGTTCATGCCTGATATACGGGCTTTTATCGGTGGCGATTACCGCTTAGCTATCAACCACTGGTCTGGAGCGATGTGGACCGATTTTGCCAATAGGTTCCTGCCTGAAGACAACGTTCTTAAATACGAAGATATTCGCAACTCAGTTATTATGGACAACCAGACGTTGATCGATCAGGAAGCGTTCCGCCTTTATACTGTTGCCCAGGAAGAGCTTGGCGCCACCTATAACCTAGAAAACTTCAACCTTCTCAGCTACGACCAGCAGCAAGAGTTCCGCGCCCAAGCGCGTAAGCAACTGATGCAGCGCTTTGACGCCGAAGCCCGTTACAAGATTTCTGATGCCTTTTTGAATCAGTCGCTATACGACAAAAAGATCGTTGTGCCGAAAGATTTCTCCAAGATTATGTTTACCGGCACCGACAAACAGCGCGGCGAGCTTCTAACCGATTTCGCCATTGCCAATCTTGATGTAGCCCTAACCGAAGTCATACCTGGGTACAAGGCAGGGACATTGCAGTTGATGTTCGATGGCGACCTAACGGATACCGAGAAAAAGGCGATATTACTGAACCAAATATACAGCTACGGCGCCCAGCTGGCCGGATCGTCATTCAACAGTATCACTGGGCTCGGTGAGGACTTTTTGGGAGACTTTGCGACATTTGTGGTCTCTGGTGGAAAGAGCAACTTCTACACTGACCCGAAGTACGAGTCGATGTGGAGCTCTCTGGACGGTTGGCTGACGAGTAATATAGGGATCGACGGTCTGCCAGTGGGAATATCGAAGTCAATTTACCTGGCGTTTAACGGTAAGTTTGATGCTGGTCGCAGCCTCAAAGGGGCGAACGGACAGATCATCGTACCGTCACTCAATAGCCTCGGGCGAGACTTTCTAACTAACCGCGTTACCCAGTGGGCCGACGACGCTCTGGGAATGCCGGCTGGCACCGTCTATCAGTTGTACCAAGCAACAGTTGCTGTTATCCGGGCCTCCGAAGCGCTTTCGGCAATTCAGGCCGCGGCACCGGCGCTCAACTTAGTTGGTGTCTCCGCCGACCAGCTCACCGCCGCCGCTCGGGGTAATCTGCAGGCCGCCCAGAATCAACTCGTTTACCTTGCTATCACCACCGCTTTGAATGCCTGCGCCGCTTGCCAGGAGTTCTTCGGTTCAGTCGATCAGGCACTCGCCGCTCCCCCGGGTTTCACCAACGCCGCCGTCGCCGGTGCGATCGCCAACTCGCTTGGTATGGGCCCGATCGGGCTCTACATTGCCGCCGCAATATACTTGTTTGGCGTTTACGACGTTGACTACCGCTGTCCGGTGCCGCCGAACGAGCGCTACGCCTACACCCAGTTCGACGAAAAGCCAGACCAAATCGTCTACAAGTGGGGTAGCTACTACAACGACCCCGCAGTTACGGTGAAGTCTAACCCCAAACTAGGGAACAAATACTTGGGTAAATTTGACGAAAACCCGTTTGATTGGGACAACAGTGTGCCGTTTAGCGACGGGAACGATTCCAACCTCTGGATGTACTGGTCGCGCTATTTCACTGGACGATTGCTTGAAGCAACGCTGGCCTATACCGCCGGTAAGGATAGTCGTGATAAACCAAACCAGATAATTACTTTTCGCCAGGCTAATGTGGAGTTCTTCGGCACTACCGCCGCGGCCGCTTTTGGTAGCAAAGGAAAAGATAACGAACGCGTGGGGCTTGGATTCTCGCAGAAGTCGACTAAAACCACCGATTGGGTTCACATTGGGTTTGGAGGGTACTTCTAGATGCGGCGCGGAGGGGCCTTGTGGCTAATTGTCATCGTTATATTTATCGTCCTGACGCTGGTGGCAGTGGTCCTGCCGTTTGCGGCTTTTGTCGGCATTGGCGCCAGCGGCCCCATTGCGCAAGCAACTGGCGCAGGCGGTAGCGGGCTAGGATGTTTTGTTGCCGACCAGGAATTCTCTAATATATCTGTCGCTAACAATCCCGACGAAATCGTCGTCAAACTGGGCGCTAAGTATCCCGCCGCGAAACTGAACGCCGCTTATATTAAACAAGTCCTCGAGAGAGGTAAGAAGGAAGGACTCAACCCCCTTATACCGCTGGCTATTTGGAACGGCGAACAGAACTTCAAGAACCCCGAGAAGGCTTTTGGATACGGCTATCGTGACTCCGGAACCGACAAAGGAGTATCAAATTGGGACGCGCAGTTGAACGGCGTTTACCGCTCGACCCGTTTGGCGACGCAGTCTCAGGACCCTTACGACAGCCCTTCCGGAACAAATTCATTCACTCGACTTTTCTACCACTACACTACGGCCATGAAAGTAATCTACGAGAACAGCGGTAACTCTTGGGACGAGGAAGCCACCTATAAGGACGGTAGTAAGCCTCTAAAGAATCGCCTTGCCGTAATTCGCTTGCTCGCTCCCAGCCAAGTTACCTGTCAATCCGTACTGGTCTCTGGTGTGAGCTCCGGGCAAGGGAACGACGGCGTGCCGCTTTTCAAGCAAGGTGATTACAAAAACATCGATTACGCCCCTGGCAATAGTATCGCCGCATCCGGCTGTTGCACAACTGCTGCTGCGATGATTCTGCGATTTTATGGCAAGCTCGACGCCGATCCAATCTCAATCTCGAAATTCTCCTACCAAAATGGAGCCTATGTAGCAGGTAAGGGGACAGATCACGCCAAGTTAGTGCCACTGCTGGCTAAAAAATACAGCCTGAACTACGAAGTTCTGGGAAACGACTGGAGCAGAGCGCTAACTCACCTCACTAACAACCATCCGCTCTTAGCGGCAGGGAAGGGCGCCCTACCGTACACTTCAGGCGGTCACTGCATCGTGATAACTGGGTATAACGCCAAAACCGGCGAGCTCCGTATTAATAACCCGGCCAAAGGTGACGGACCGTATCCGTTAAGCCAAATTAAGTCCGAGACACATGCGCTATACTTTTTGGGACGATGAGTAAGAAACTAATATTTGTCATTGGTGGGCTGGTAGCCATTGGGGCACTGCTGTTTGCTTGGTTCTCTCAACGTGGCACCCTAGAGGTTGTCCTCGGCCAAGAAAGTAAGATCAAAAATGGTGTTGAGTTCAGCCTGAGTAATGACAAATTCCGTCAAACTCGCACTCTTCCCGCCACCTTAAAAATGTCACCAGGAAAATACACCTTGTACGCCTACGGTAAAGACAGTGACGTCTTTCGTCGCGAGTTTTCGATAGTCGCCGGCGATAAAACATCGATCGAAGTACTATTGGGGAACAACCCCAACCAAGCCCTAATAGACTCGACGACCGATTTTAATAACGCCGAGAGTATCCCGTACTACACACTCTTCCCTTATGATGGTGGGGATTTTGCAATTGAAGCAACTCCAGACTTTGGTGACAAGCGCATTTCGAAAATAACCATTACCGTGTTTCACCGCTTCGCTCCACCAAGTGATGCAGAGATGTACACCTCCGAGCGTGATATTGGCGTTAAGGCCGCTAAGAAGTGGCTACAAAAAAACCAGGTGCCTTCGAGCATCCCAATCGAGATCATCGACAACTAGCCTCGACCGCGCTCAACCGAAATCCGCAGCTTTCTTGGTGAAGTTTTACCGCCCACAACCAATCCGACAATTGCGTAAATTTTTGGCTTTAGAAGGCTCAGTTTGAACGCCCCCTGCTCAGACTCGCAGTTAATCACAATATCCTTGGGCCGAATAACAACTCTTACCTTTAAGCCAAACTTCTCAAGTATTTTGGTTTGAATTTGCTGCGCTTGATAGATGCGCTTCAGCGGCCCTGAGTCTGGTTGGTGCAAGATACTCTTTAGAGACTCAAGCATTACGGCTCGGATTATTTAAGTTAATTAGGTCGTACCCCTTAAGAGCTGTCTGCTCTACTTTGGTTAGAATCACTTGAAAACCGGGGTTAAAGAGCCCCAACGCCGCTTGGCCGTTCTTTTCGTCTAGCTCGGAGAACAGATCATCCAGCAGTACGAGCGGTTCGCGACCAAGTGAGCTAGCAACAAAGTCCGCCTCCGCCGCCTTCAAAGCCAACACCAGCAGCCTGGCCTGACCGCGCGAGCTGAATCGGCGCGCCGGCCGATCGTTGAAGTAAAAAATAACCTCGTCACGATGCGGTCCGAACAGATTCTGGCTAGCTTTTATCTCCTGTTCTTGTAGCGCCGCTATATCTTCGTCACTGAAGTCGTACTTCAACCCAAAAGATCCCGGAATTATCTTGTGCTTCTCAGTAAGCCACTCCCCGATAAAAGTCGTCAGCTCGCTGCGCTTTTCTCTAACTGTTCCCGTTAATCGCACCAGCAGTTCGTTCCATGGCCCAAGCTCGTCTCGCCCAGCCCGGCCGATTTTGATGGAAAAAAGTAGTGCCGATCTCTCGCGCAGTACTTTTTGCAGTTCAAGGTAGTCGTAACGAAACTGCTTATCTATTTGAAAGAGGACGCCGTCAAGATAGCGGCGGCGGCGCTCCGGCGCTCCGAGCACGATATCTAAATCACTAGGGAGAAACAGAACTGTTGGCAGGGTACCAATAAAGTCCAGCCATTCGGTTCGGTTACCATTTACAGCCAGGTGTCGTTCGTTTACTTGGGCCCCAGGGAACGGAGAGCCAAAGAAAAGTTCGACCTCCGTCTCTTTACCATCTTGCTGGATAGTCGCTGAAAGCCGAAAACTGTCTCGCTCAAACATAACAGCTTCCGAAAAAGACACCCCATGCAAACTCTTACCAATAGATAACAGGCGGATCGCTTCCAGCAGGCTGGTCTTGCCGCTACCGTTATCGCCCGAAACAACAGTTTTCTTACCTAATCCATACTCGGCCTCGGTAAAGTTGCGAAATCGCTCTAGGCGCAATTTCTGCAGCATCTAGTCGCTGCGTAACGGCATCAACAAGTAAAGCATCTTCTCCCCACCTGTCGGACGAACAACTATCGGGCTCTTAGCGTCATTTAGGCCGATCTGGACGTCCCCAGAGAGAACCGCCAGGGCATCGATTAGATACTGGGCATTAATCGAAACTATTACCTCGCTCTCAACTTTCTCCGTTAACGGAATTTCGTTAGTGTTCTCCCCTAATTGAGTTGAAACTGCTGTGATTGTTATCTTGTTATCTTTAAAAAGAATCTTTGTGCTGTAGGCCGAGTCGCGCGAGAAGAGGCTTGCCATACGAAGCCCTTGAAGTAACGAGCTCGAGGCAACGGTTAGGGTGGTGGGGGTTTTCTTGGGGATAATCGCCTCATAAGCTGGGTAGCTACCATCAAGAACTCTGCTCGTTAGACGAGTATCGCCAACAACAAACTTTACCTGATTGGTGGAGGCAGACATTGTAATCGTGTCAGACCCGTCCAGTTTAGAGAGCTCCGCCATCGTTCGGCGAGGAAGGATGAAATCACCCTCAGTCTCTTGATTTAGAGCAATCTCGCAGCTGGCCAGACGATAGCCATCCGTACCGACAACGACCAGGTTCTTACCCTTGAATCGCCAGAGTAAACTGTTCAAAATCGGTCGGGAATCGTCCTGAGCGCTGGCGATAATGCAGCGGCTAATTGCCTCCACGATTTTACTAGTCGGAAGCTCGACAGAACTCTCCCCTTTTGCCTGGGGAACGCTCGGATACTCCTCGGCTGGTAATCCTTTTATCTGAGCTTTGTGGTTCAGGGAGGATATCTTTAATGTGGTGTCGTCACCCTCTATAAGGATCTCTTTATCGGCATTACTTTGTAAATAATCCCCAAAAAGACGAGCTGGGACGGTGAGCTTTCCAACTTCTTCTCCGTCACCAACAACCTCAGTTTCTATGGTTTGTTCTAAGTTTGTGGCTTGAACCACCAATTTGGTCTTACTGGCAATCAGCAGGATATTTTGAAGTATCGGTAATGTTGACCGATTGGAGGTTAGTCGTCCGGCAATGCCAACTGCCTTAGCTAAGTTTTCGCGCGTGGTTCTAAATTTCATTTTGTGTCTTAGTGGGTTGGTGAATATATATTTTATTTAGTTTACCTAAACAGTATTTGTAATTAGCGTTGGGGATTTGTGGGTTGTATGGTTTCATCTCTGTGTAGAAAAACTTACATCCTGTGGAAAAGTTGTGCAAATCCTGTGGAGTACCAAACGAACCAGTTGTACCGACAGTACTTACTTTTTGCGTCCCCTTCTGGTTGGTAGTTTTCCACATGATATCCACTTTAGTCATGAAGGGAATTAATAATTATCTTAACATCATTCTCAGTATCTGGGTCGTTCTTCATCTGTGCCTCAATCTTTCGCGAGCCGTGCATTATGGTAGTGTGGTCCCGGCCGCCGAGCTGATCGCCAATTTGGGGGAACGACTGGTCTAGAACTTCACGCAGTAGATACATGACGATCTGCCGCGGGTAAACCAGCTCTTGATGACGTTTTTTACCCAAGATATCACTTGGCTCTATCTCGAAATGGTTGGCGACACAACGAATAACTTTTTTGGCGGTGAGGTTACTCTTGTTGGCTCGACTAAGGTCTTTAACTGTAACGCGAGCAAGCTCCAAATTTAGGGGGATTTTCTCAAGTTGAGAACGAGCGGTAAGTTTCGTTAGGGCTCCTTCCAGCTCGCGGACGTTATTAGTTATTTGGTTGGCAACGTAATCTATGACCTCATCGGGGATGTTAACCCCCATTTGTTCGGCTTTTTCCCGTAGGATTGCCGAGCGGGTTTCGAAATTGGGCGACTGGATATCGGCGATCATTCCCCACCCGAAGCGCGATATCAGCCGCTCCTCTAAGTTGGACATCTCTTTGGGGAGTCGGTCGGCGGTAAGAATAATCTGACGGTTGGACTGGTGAAGGGTGTTGAAGGTGTGGAAAAACTCCTCTTGGGTCCCCTCTTTGTTGGCCAGAAATTGGATGTCGTCAACCAGGAAGACGTCAACGGTGCGGTAGCGGTTCTTGAATTGGTTGATGGTCTTGCTCTGTAAGGCATTAATGAACTCCCCAGTGAAAGCCTCGCATGAGGTGTAGATAATCTTTTTCTTGGGGTGGATGTGGTAAATCGCGTTGGCAACCGCTTGCATTAAGTGGGTTTTCCCCAGCCCCACCCCACCGTAGATAAACAGCGGGTTATAGGCGCTGCCGGGTTTTTCGGCGACGGCTTGGGCGGCGGCAAAAGCCAGGCGATTATTATTCCCCACCACGAATGTGTCGAAGGTGTATTTCTGGTTGAACTGCGGCGGTTCTCGCGGTGGCTGTTTTGCTTTGTCGTCGCGATCTTCAACAACCTGAAGTAACGGTAGCTCGTCGACGTCAACGGCTTTCGTGGCTGAGACCACAAGACGCAGTTCAGTATCGGCTCCAAAATGGTCGCTCAGGATTTTGGTAATACTCTTCGCGGCGTTCGCTTCAACCCAACTCTTTGTGTACAGGTTGGGCACGGCCAGAGTAACGGTATTATCAATCCGCTCCACAAAACGAACCGGTTTTAACCAGGTATCGAAGTTCGGCCGACTCACGGTCGATTTAAGTTGTTGTAAAATGTCTTGCCAAATTGCTTCGCTCATTAATCTTATTTTAGGTTCAACCGCATGGAATGTACTAGAGTTTTCCACAGAGGGCAACTACTGCCCAAGGAACTGGCAACTAGGAACCTGGAACTGGTCGGCCACTTATACACACCCTCTAGCCCCTAGTCCCCAGCTCCTAGTGCCCTTCAGTTAAATCTGTTACAATAGTCAGTAACAATGGTGAAGAGAACTTACCAAGGCAATAAACGACATCGCGCTAAAACCCACGGCTTTTTGGTGCGCAGCAGAACTTCTGGCGGGTTACGCGTGCTTAAGGCGCGTCGCCGCCGAGGCCGGGCGATACTGGCACTGTAATGCTGCCGCGGATCAACCGCCTCAAACGTCAGGAAGATTTTAAAGCAGTTCGCTTATCCGGCCGCAAAGCCAAGGCGGGTCGTTTACTGGTGAATTTCCTGCCGCAACAAGTAGGTTCCGTGAGCCGCGGCGCTGTCGTCATTTCTTCCAAAGCCGTCAGTGGCTCGGTCGAGCGCAACCGGATTCGTCGCCTAATGGCCAAGTTGATGCGTCAACAGTTTGATAATTGGGCTACTCGCTCGGCGGGTGATATGGTGGTAGTGTTACTTGGGAGTGCTGATGTTTCTTCGTCTGAAGAACTCACAGCCGATTTCAACAAATGCTTAGAAAAACTATCGTTAAATTAATCGAGCTTTATCAAGTTAGTGTCTCACCCGACCATAGCGCCCTGGGTCGCCGTTTGATGGGTGGCGCTTGTCGCTACCAACCAACGTGCTCCGAGTACACCAAGGTAGCAGTAGGACGGTTCGGGATAAAACGAGGGTTGGGCATGGGCCTGAAAAGGATCTCCCGCTGTCACCCCTTCACCACGGGAGGGTACGACCCAGTACCCGCAGTAATAACCGAATCCCGATAAATGATAAAGTTTGAAAATTGTAAAACTGTAAATTATTTGGAAATTGGAAACTGTAAATTGAAAATTGCTGAAAAACGATGAAAGAGTTTTTCAGGATTATTCTCTACAAACCGCTCTTCAACCTATTGATGTTTTTCGCGTGGATAGTGCCGGGACACAGTATGGGGTGGGCGATTATTATGCTGACGATCCTAGTGAATGTGGTGCTCTGGGTTCCCAAGAGCAAATCGCTGAGAATGCCGATGTTGCAGGCCCAATACCGTGACGAGATAAAAGCTCTCCAGGATAAGTATAAAGACGACCGCAACACTCAAGCTAAGATGCTGATGGCCTTTTACAAAGAAAAAGGCATCAACCCGATGGCTGGCTGTCTGCCACTTTTGATCCAACTACCAATACTCTTTATTCTATACAAAGTCTTTATGGTTGGCCTTAATACGGTACGACCCGACTTAATTTATTCGTTCACGCCGCACTTAAACACAATCAACACCCTCTTTTTTGGCATCGATCTCGCCAAACCAGAAAAAATCTTCTTACCCATAATTGCGGCCGCCCTTCAGTTCGGGCAGTCGTACTACCAGATGAAATTAACTCCACCGTCGGGCGACAAGAAAGACGTCTCGGCGATGATGAGCAAACAGATGATGTATATGTTGCCGGCCATCACTCTCTTCTTTGGTATGACGCTACCGGCGGGGCTGATGCTTTACTGGGGCACCTCGACCGGTCTGTCGTGGTTGCAGCAAGTGCAGATCGCTAGAACTTTCAAAGCCAAGCCCAAAACCCAAGTAACTGTGCGAACCCGCCGACGTTAAAACTTTGGCGGGCGGCCCACCCACCTCACCTGGCACTGGCGGGCAGGCGAAAAAGAGGTGACTGCGCGCCCGGCCAACAAAGGCCCGAACAGACGGTATCAGATAGGGCGCTTGGTCTAGACTAGACGCCTAATTACCCTATAGTCGCTGGTAAGCGACAACCGCGACGTACCCTTGGGACTTTTCTCGTCGTGTATAGTCGCCGGTACGGCGACAACCGCGACGTTCCCTTGGGACTTCGTCCCGTCGTGTATAATTCGACTAGTCGCCTAACGGCTCTGGAGGTTGGAATGAAGTTTTTGCTTCAAACAGCGCGGCCGATCACGCTCGTCGCGTGGATTCCGCCATTCGTTGGTTGTCTGTTGGGTGGCAATTTGTCTTGGGCCACCTTAACAGCCTGTCTTGGAACGATGGTTGCCGTGGGGCTCATTAATACCCATAACAATCAAACCGATCGTCGGATTGATCGGCACAACCCATTGAAGGACACACTGGCAATGCAGCACCCCGTGCGAAACCACCAAGTCGTGACAGCGAGTGGTTCGATCCTGGCGCTGTTGCTACGCCAAATTGGATATAACTTTCTCCTGCTCTCGACCCTCTACTACGTGGGGGTGTTCTACAACTACTTTCTCGGGCGCGTGCCCGTCGTGAAACGCCTAGCGGTAGCGATAGTAGTCGCATCGACATCGTTCATCGCAGCCGACAGGCCTAACCTAGCCCTGTGGGTTTGGGCTAGCGCAGTTGGACTCTTCATCTACTGTCGAGAAGTTGGCAAAGATCGGGCAGATGCCCAGGAGGATACCATGGCTCGTTTCTTTCGAAAGGGTGCGCCAGCTGATTCCTGGTGCATCATCGCCCCGTTTATGGGCGGGCTAATCTACGCGACGACGACACTTGCTCTCGGGGTTTCGCTGACGTCGACCCATTTGGTCGTTAGTCTCGGTATTGCACTGACGATCTTCTCGTTTATGCAGATCCGGGCTCGCCACAATTGGTACCGAATGCGGTTTCCCCATCGCTTGATTGCAGGCCAGTCCGGCCTGACGCTGGCGCTCGCAGCCTTGATGCCGCCATTTGCGCAGGGGATCCTGCCGATTGTTGTCTTCAACCTGACAACAATCTACGTTCGTTCGTGCCTGACGACGCGAGCCAACGTAAGTTGGTGGGCCAACCTGCACGATGCCTACCTTTGGGCATCGCTGCTCTGGCTGGCGATGCTCGGACCAGGAGTGTTTTCTGTCTCGACATTCACGATCTCAGTCATTGTTCTGATCGCCGTGTTTGCCTGGGAATTCCAGCGAACGCAGCACTTAAGAACCGCTTAACCAGCGAGGCCGCTCGGATTTCCGAGCGGCCTCGTAACATTTTTGTCGAACCTTGGTTTCGAGTCGGACGGACTAACAAAACCGTCTGGGCCGTCACCACCTCCCACGGCTTAACCTGGATTTTTACTCTAAAGTTAGGTAAACTTTGTACCAGTACGGTCGGGTGCCATGGTGGGTTGGCAGAATGGTAATGCAGCGGTCTTGAAAACCGCCGGGCGTAAGCCCTTGTAGGTTCGAGCCCTACACCCACCGCACTTCGAGTCGCTGGGCTCCCTCAGTGTAAACTGAGGACAGGCGACCCGAACTACCCCGAGCGACCTGTCCTGAGCGGATTCGAAGGAAGTCGGGGGCGGTACATTACAGTCACATTTGCGCCCGTAGCTCAGTGGATACTCCCGAGTCATCCTTTGAGCTACTGGCACCAGCCAGTATTAGATGCCTACAGTTATGTATGTAGGCTTGGCGCCCGTAGCTCAGTGGATAGAGTATTTGCTTGCGGAGCAAAGGGTCGCTGGTTCGAGTCCAGCCGGGCGCGCAGATACTAAAAGTCCGAACCGCATTTATTCACTTTTCTCGAAGAAAATCGCTACTCTAAGCTTTTGGGAATCACGCAGATTAATAATCGCGTCGCACAATTAATTTTTTTGAACCTGTAATGGTTCGATTCCGGTTAGGTCGTTGTACGGGAAAACACTATTGACTGCCACTGTGATTTCTTATAGAATATGCGCATAACTGCGACAACCTCGCAGGGGAGGCAGAGATTGAAGTATCTCCTTTTCGCCCTTTTCGCCGTCTGTCTGATCGGCTGTGCCGATCCGATCCAAGAAGCAGTGGAACAAGACAACCGTGAGTTCCAGATACGAGACACTCAAAGAACTCGGGAATCGACCCAGATGCCGATCGCTCGATCCGCCAGCAACTACGTCTCCAAGACGATCAACGATAAACTGCTCCTTCTCGGAGAGGACGAGTGGCTGATCGTGGAAGTCCACATGCCAACCGCGGAGAATCGAATCTTCGTCCTCAGCAAAATTGACCCAGAAAGCAAGGTCCGTATAACTGAGGTTGTCGAATTCAAGGAGAAGGATTACGGCTGGGGAACCGGAATGATTGCTTGGGTCGGCGATATTGTCAGAAAAGCTCCTGTTTTACCCAATGATTTGATGGGGACAAATAGGAGCATGCCGAAGTGTGGCTACACTTTCTGACCTGGTGAATCGATTTGTCATCAGTGATCCACGTGGCGCCAACACGAAACCGTCGGAGAGATCTCTCCGACGGCTACTTTTTATCTTCATAAGCGTTCCCACCCTCAATTTAAGGAAGGGAGCGAAACTCTCGAAAAAGAATTAGGAAGAATCGAAGCTCAGAAGAAGAAATAGGATTGTCTTCAGCGTGGTTCGGACTTTCGTGTGCCGGCGCGCAAGAGTTTAGGTTTTAGCCGTGGGCAATGGTGATGGCCCAGACGGTTTTGGCGCCTTTGCGGCGCAGGAGTATTGCCGCTTCCCCCAGGGTGGCGCCGGTGGTGATGACGTCGTCAACGAGAAGAATATTTTCTGGAATCTCTTTCGTTCCGACGTAAGCGAAACATCCGTGCACGTTGGTGAGGCGCTTGGTTTTTGTTAGTTTCGCTTGGGCAGGAGTGTCATTTTTGCGCTTCAACAGGTTGGAAACTTCCTCACGGCCGGCAAACATTCTTTGTGACAGAACCTCGCTCTGGTTAAACCCACGCTTGGCTAAGCGTTTTTGATGAATTGGGATCGGCACGACCGTCCATTCCGAATGCGGCAGGCGTCGCAGATAATGCCGTCGAAAAGTATCAGCGTAAAAACTCAAGGCGTCAAAATGTCCGCCGTACTTGGCTTGCTGAACCAGGTCTTGAATTACCGGCTCGGCGTAGGAAAAAAGACTAACTACCCCGTCAAGCGGTACTCGCTCTTGGCACTTGGGGCAGATGCCATTATCGGCCGCCTTATCACAGATGACACAGCTTTCGGGACGGCTCGCGGTCAGTTCTCTGCGACAATCGTCACAGATCCAGCCGCTCTCTTGGCCACAGCCGAGGCAGTTAACGGGGGCAACGAGGTTTTTCAAAGCATTTCCTAGCTCGGTCATTGTCAACATTATGGCTTGACTGACCATATCATAACTCGCATAATAAACGCACTATGGCTAAGAAAGAAGAAATTCAGGAGGAGTGGGTTGACGAAGAAGAAGAGGGTCAGCTCGCCATCGACGCCTATCAAGACGAAGACAATATCTACATCAAGGCGCCGATTGCCGGAGTGAGCGTGGAAGATCTAGAGATTTCAATTACCGACGAAGTGGTGACGATTAAGGGCACGCGACGCAACGAAGGAGATTTGGCGCGCGAGAGTTACTTTGTTCAAGAGTGCTACTGGGGTTCGTTTATGCGCTCCTACATTCTGCCAGTATCGGTTGATGCGGCCAAGGCCGACGCCAGTTTGCGTAACGGCATTCTAACGATTCGCATTCCGAAACAAGAGAAGACCAAGACGAGAGTTCTTAAAGTTCAAGTAGATTAACGGCGAGGCCGTAGGGGCTTTATTACCCAGGAAACCGGGGGTTTTTTCGTGGGGGTGAACGAATATTATTCATACTACCTCTAAAGACGCAATTTTTTGCGAGGGTGAGGGGCTCGGAGTTGCGAAGGCCGCCCCTACACCCTCGCGCTCCCTACCCCGCCACGCTTCTCACAGAGGTATGGAGAAAAAGCTTCGGGGGTTCGCGACGAGCGTCGCTCCACCGTCCCGGCTAAACCACTCGCTTTTTCGGGCTATCAATATTCTGAAACCGGCGGCACGGACCTGCGCCTGCGTACTCTTGCCGGTTTTCGGTTATGAATATAAAAATCGCCCGGGAAGCGTGGAAGCTTCTTCGGGCATTGGCGGTGGTCGGAGCGGTCAGCCACCAAATCGAGTGGTAGTCACGCGGTAGCAGTCGATCAGCTCCCGTTTTCGATCCTCGGCGGGGACATTCAGTTCGATGCAGCGCATCCCGACAACAAGTAGGTGTTGGGCAACCACCGGGTTGAGAACCTTGTGGCCAGCCTGTTTTGTTCCGAGTATTAGATCGAGCTCGTCAAGATGGCCCTTGGTTAGGACCCGGTACGCCTCGCTCCAATCGACGATCTTCGATTCGGCAAGAAGGCGGTCTAGGGTCTTATAGTAGGCGCCGTCAGCCAGACGGTTGAGAATCTGCGACTCGACGGTATGAGCTCGCACTTCCTCATAAACCCACTCGTCCAACTCCTTGCTTGCGACTGACCCCAGCGCGTTACGCTGGTGCTGCAGGGCGTGAGATAGTTCGTGCCCAAGCAGCGAGGTGAACACTGCCGGTGGCCAATCGACCGCGGCAACGAAAACCACCTTACGGCTAGCGTCGTACCAGACGGCTGCGGGGTGAAGAGGTCCGTCCTCCTTTGGATAAAAGACGATCAGCACCTTTCCCCCGGGATAACTCAAGTCGTCCGAACTGATACCAACGCCCATCTTGGAGCTGATGACAACGCCGACGTTGAACTTCGAGAACGCCTTCGCGATCTCTTTGGTCTCGTCCGTTGTCGGGCCAAGACGGTTGAGCGCCTCAGTGATGTTGCGGCGCAACGGGTCGGTCAGCTTCTTGTTAGCCTGACTCTCCGGCACCTGACGCTCCAGCCACCAGGCGCTTTCGTTGTGACTCGCCATATACGCCCTGATCTCTGACTGGATCTGTGCGAAGTTGGCGGGTGGTTGGGGCGCCGCAAATGAAGGCGGTGACTTCACGGCGACGGGCTTGTTACCCGAGCAGCCGTAAAGACCGAGAACAAAAATGAAAAGAGCGATGAGATACCTCATGCGTATTCCTCCTCTGCGGTCGAGCCGCAGTTATGCGGAAATTCTACCCTAGATAACCGAGAAAGTCAATGGGAACGAGCTATTTTCTCCAAAAGTGCTCTAGGTTTCCGTATGTGTTAAAACACATACGGTGGCTTAGGGAATTCGGTATTTTAATAACCAAAAAGTGAGCGTTTTAGTCGGCTATCAATACCGAAGGCAGAGAGTTTGAACAGTGACACTTCCGGTTCAAACCTTGAGGCTTTCACCCCCCCCTAAGTTGGGAGGAGATGTTTTCCGAGGGGCGTCGCGGACGACGAGGCATCTAACCACCTCCCTTTCCCATGGTGCGAGAAGTTATCCTTGCGACCGTGCGGAGGGCGAAGCGGGCATGGTTTCCTGAGCTTGTCGAAGGAAGAGCGAGCCCGAGCCCGAAACCCAAATTCTCGCTGGGAATTTGGAGTTGGGTCGAAAGGGTAACTTGTCGCACCGCTCTCTCCCCAACTTGAATAAAAACTCTATTTGCGAGACGCTGAAGTCAACAAATGAAGAGGGGGCTGATAATTCTTGCTGGTTTGGGTGTACTCCTGATACTCGTCGTGGTATTTATGAACATTTTTGGCGGCAAGACGCCTGACAGCAAGTCGGCACTCAAGGTATGGCTGCCCTTCGACGAAGTAGCGACTTATAAAAAAATCTCTAAGGAGTTTCAGGCTAAGCATTCCAGCATCGATCTGGAGTTTAGATACATTGACGCCAAAGACGCCAAGGACTACGAGGCAACGGTTATCAATGCTATTGCTGATGGTGAGGGCCCAGACATCTGGTTGGCACGGTTCGATTGGATACCCAAGCACGCCGCCAAGTCTCTACCGGCCTCATCGGGCGGTCTTACTGATGCGGTAACCCAGCTCAAAGTTCTGGTTCAATCTAATATCGTCGACTTGAACACTTACAACGGCGAGCTCTACGGCGTGCCGCTGTTTGCCGATTCGCTGGCGATAATCTACAACAGCGATTTTTACCGTGAAAACAGTCAGAACTTTTCCCAGAAAAATCTAGCTTTCCTCGATCAGTACCCGAAAAGTTGGGCTGAGCTGAAGCGCAATGTTGGTCTAATCAGTTCCAACAGCGGCGCGACGATAAAGCGTTCAGGCTTAGCGATGGGAACAGTGAAAAATACACTTGCTCCCGCCGACGTTCTGACGGCCTTTTTGCTCCAGTCCAACTCGACGATTTTAAGCGAAGACGGCAAAGACGTGATATTCAATCTGGCGGCTTTCAAGAAAGGTAAACCAACATTCCCCACCGCTGAGGCGCTGTCGTTTTATACGAGCTTTGCCTCGCCAAAGGCGACTAACTATTCTTGGAACGCCGCAATGGGCGACCCAGTTGAGGCGTTCGTGGCCGGTAAGACGGGAGCCCTCATCGGTTACTACTCAACACTACAAGCAATACTTGATCAAGATCCGACTATCTGGCAAAAAATCATTGTAACTCCCATGGTTCAGAAAAATCCCAAGGCCGAGCGTATCGACTTCGTGATGGGCTGGACGCATTTAGTCAATCGCGACAGCACTGCTCCTGAGGCGGCCTGGCAGTACTTGAGTTATCTGGCGCAAGACACGGCGCAGTACGACTATGCAGAATCAACCGGTAGAATTGAAGTAGCCAAGCGCGATCGGGGCCTGGCGGAGCGCTCCGAGGCTAATATGTCGCGAGATGAGATATTTGGCGCTCAATTTGATACGGGTCAGTTGTTTATCAAACGGGAGTGGCAGTTGGTAGACGTTGTTCTGCAAGACGCCATTAACCAAGTGATTGTGAGCCATCGCACAGCCCAGAACGCCATCGATTCAGCCGCCAGCCGTTTCAAGGTTTTTCTGCAGGACGCTAGCGTGGGGCAGTAGAGATGCTGTTACCTATCGAGAGAGCGCTAGCTCAAGGAGGTCCCGCAACCACTGGCTCGAGTTTTAGCGATTATCTGTCAGTGCAAATCGGCCGGGCGATCACCCTGGCTGGGCTCTTGGCGGTGTTGATGATAGTTTACGGCACGTTCCGCTACGCCACTTCGGGCGGTGACGACACTAAAACCAAAGAAGCGAAAGACATAATCTTGGGTGCGGTTGTTGGATTTTCCTTGTTAGTTTTAATAAAGATCCTCGTGCCGCTGTTGGGGCTGGAATGACGAAACTTGTTAAGCTCTTTTTCGGGTTGGCTTTCAGTCTGACACTGGTATTTTATGCTGGCGGGGTTGCCTTAGCGGACAGTAAACTGGTTGGCTTTTCTCCAAATCCGCTTGAATTTGCCACCGACTCAGCCAACAAAGAGATAGTGACAGCCACCGTTTCGCCCGCACCGGCCTCGGCGCTGACGGTTAAATTAGTTGCTAATGGTAAGGTGACCCTTGGCAAGACGACGCTCTCTTTTAGCCCCACTGACACTACTGACACGTTCGGCGTTACCCCGGCTTCGGGGCTCAAGAGCGGCGACATCGTCATAATAACCGCCGAGGGGAAAATTGGCGCAGTAACTTACAAGGGAACGCTCGAGGCCGCGATCGGCGTGGTGGCACACCCTAACCCCAACGCTGGGAAAATAGATTGGAATAAAGTTCCCGGCACGACCATCACCGATCTGAATGTTTTCCTGAACAAAGCGATAACTGGCGCTCTTTGGGTGATCGCTCTGGTGGCTTTTGCCGGATTAATCGCCGCCGGATTCATGTATATAACCGCTGGCGGAGACGCGGCCAAGGCGGAGAAAGCCCGCAAGACGATTATCTGGTCGATTGTCGGGGTGATTCTGGCCTCAATTTCCTACACGTTACTTCTGACCGCGGCGCAATTTAGGGGCATCGATTACACTGCAATTCCCCAAGAAACAAGCGATAGCGGCTCGACCGCGGATGACGGTTCTGCAACGACAGGTTCGGGAGTCGGATTGACGGTTAGCGACACAGCGGGTACAAATTTTGCCGATGTTATTCCTCTCGACCAAACAACCCAGCTTTCATATCCGCTCGAGATTGTATTGAATAGTGCCCCAGCCGGTACGGTCACTGTCGAACTAATAACACAGGGTAATTTGCCGCTCACCCTTGCCGGTAGCAGTACGATGACGTTTGACGAAACCAGTTGGTCAACGCCGCAATCTTTTGGTGTTTCCTATGCTGGTGACGGTCAACCAGGTCAAGCGGGGCAGGTTCTGATCAAAGGCTCGGACGGCTCTCGCCAGACAATTCGATTCGAGGTGCCAAATGTTTAGTCGTCTTGCTCTTGGAGCAAAGCGCTACCTATTCGTGGCTATGTTGACTCTCTTGAGTCTGGCTCCGGCTTTGAGCTTTCCTGCCCCCGCTAGGGCCGCCGACCCGTTTCCGGTAGACTTTAGCCGCGTTGAGGTTAACAGCCAAAAGCAGGCCCAGTACCGGGCGGACATTTTCCAAATTTATTCAGATCTAAAGAGCCAGATTGGCAGTCTGGGCAAATCGCGTGTTATCAAGGCGTTTGTGTTCTATCCGTGGGATGTTCAAAAGATAAGCCCCAGTACCCAGGATGGATTTACGGCGGGCTACTTCCAACCGAGCACCGGTTATCTTGTGATAAATTCCGTCGAATTCGAAGAGACTGAGAGCGTGAGAACCGTAATTGCTCACGAGCTACTCCATTCATTCGTTCCCGCAAACAACGGCTACGGATACAGCGGGGCGGGAGGCAAGGGCTACGTTTACGAGGAGATGCTGGCGGACTATTTCTCGAAACTCCACATTGGCGCGAGCCTGGGCGAAACCTACGCTGGTGCCGTAGCATCGCTTGGCTACTCTCACCTGGCCAACCTCGTACCCCAAATACTAAACATCATCGGTTTAGCTGGGCAGAGTGATCCGGAAACAATACTGGAACGGGCTATATTTAGCAGCTCCAAGCTTGGGCTGATCGACCAAACTGTCGGCAAATACCTCACGGACAAAAACTTTTTGGCTAATCTCGGCGGCTTTCTCGACACAAGCCCCGCAAAAACCAATCTCACAGCGGCCAAGAAGTACCTCGACGAGGTAGAGAGAAAAATTCTTGCCACCAGCGCTAAATCGAGCTCTGTCCAGGTGCTGGTGAAGGGCCAGTTTAGCGCCGATTACGCCGACGTACTGACGATTCCGGAGAACGTGGAGGGTTTGTCGATTCCTCTGGAAGTTGCGTTGAGCGCCGCCCCTAGCAGCCCAGTTACGCTGACAGTGGCCGGGCGTGGGGCTCTGGTACTAACTTACACCGGTAGCGCTGATTTGGTCTTTGATTCAACTAATTTTGCCGACAGTAAATCTTTCAGAGTTTTCTACGACAAGGCGGCCAACAAGGAGGGGACGAGAGCAGAGATTAGTTTCTCTGGCCCCGGAGTGGATACAAAGACCGTGACGGTCGTCAAAGCCAGCGAGTTGAAAAGCGGCCCTGCCGGTGGGACGACCGGCGGAACTGGCGGCACGGCGGGTGGCACCACGGCGGCTGCTTCAGGAGTCGGCCCGTTTCTGGGCAAGCTCCTCCTGCCAGACTGTCTGCGCACCGGAGAAAAGGCTGTTAACGCCGAATTCGACACTTGCGTGCTCGACAGCGTGCGCCATTACATCGAGCTGTTACTTTTGCTGACGGCGTTAGGGGCGTTCGGTTATTTGCTTTACGGTGCCTTCTTATACGCTTCGGCCTTTGGCGATGAAGCGAAGGCGACGTTGGCCAAAAAGGTAATCACCGCGGCGCTAATCGGTGCGGCGCTCTCCACTCTGGCCTACTTGGCGATAATGTTACTGGCTCAAGGTCTCGGCGTCGAGGGCGGTCTACTCCGAACGCCTTGAAGGAAATCTTGACAACGGTCAGACGATAGTTTGTAGTGATAATATAAGGGAGGAAGAGATGAATTTATTAAGTAAGTTTGTAGGAGTGGCGCACGCGGAGACACAGTTTCGGGTAGATAACTTCAAGCTGTTCGATATGTTCAAGCCGAACAACGCCGAACAAGGTCTAAGCCAAATCATTACCAAGATTGTTGGATTTGCCATGCTGATTGCGGCACTGATCGCTTTCGGGTATCTGATAGTGGCTGGCTTCCAATATATGACAGCCGGCGGAGACGCTGCCAAAGCCCAAACAGCTCGTCAGGGAATTGTTAACGCCTTGGTTGGTATTATTATTGTCGTTATTGCTTACACCCTGCTTGCCTACGTCTCCTCTGTTACAAGACGCGGTAATTTCTAAACGACTAAGCAACCGAACGAACTTCTTCCTCGGTAGTTAGGCCTTGGGCAGCTTTTTCTAAGCCATCATCAAGAAGGGTTCTGTTGCCGAGTTTTTTAAACATCTCCTCGAATTCCGAGAGCGAAGCCTCTCTTTTGATTAGCTCGATTGTCTGGGCATCTGGCACAAAATGCTCGACGATTAGAAATCGGCCACGAAAGCCGGTCTGATAACAAACATCACAGCCCGTACCGCCGCAAGCGGCGCAAACCCGTCGGACCAATCTTTGGGCCACAACCAAGCTAATGGCGTCGGCCAACAGATACTTCGGGACGCCAATCTGTAGCAGTCGGGCAAACGAAGCAGCGGCAGAGTTGGTGTGAAGCGTCGAAAGCACCAAATGCCCCGTCAGTGCCGCATCAATAGCGATTTGGGCGGTCTCAACGTCCCGAATCTCGCCTACCATAATGACGTTCGGGTCTTGGCGTAAAACGGCCCGCAGGGCTTGAGGAAAATCAAAGCCGTCAGCAGGGTTCACTTGCACTTGCTCGATACCTTCGATGCGATACTCCACCGGGTCTTCGATAGTAACTATCTTCGAATCGGGTTTGTTCAGAAGCTGGAGCACGGCGTACAAGCTCGTTGTTTTGCCCGAGCCAGTTGGGCCGGTGAAAAGCACTAAGCCCTCTGGTCGTGAGACGGCGTCAAGGATTGCTTTCTGGGTGTCGGGCGAGACGTTAAGCTGGTCGAGCGAGAGAAAATTCTTAAATGTCAGCAGGCGCAGTTCGATGGTTTCGCCGTAAGCCGTCGGAACGGCGTTAACGCGAATATCAATGTGCTGCTCGCCGACTGTAAAGGTGAAACGGCCGTCTTGGGCGACTTTTTTGACGTCTAATTTTATGTGCGACAGGGTTTTGATACGGGACGCCAGCAGGTGGTAGGTTTTCTCAGGCAAGTCGATCACCTCGACCAACTTGCCGTCAATGCGAAACCTAATCGCCACAGCGGTCTCCCCTGGTTCGAAGTGAACATCGGTCGCGTCGAGCGAAAGCCCCCCGGAAAGAATTGTTTCCAGTAGTTCGGTGGTTGAAACTTTATCGATCGCGTCCTTCAAATCTTTCAGGGTGCTGATTCTGACGGCGAACTGCTCTTTGGTTTGAGCCTTAGCGGGCCCGGTAACGGCCGCAACCAGCTCGTCGTAGCGCGTTAAACTATACTCGGCAGAACTTTTTGAGCAAATAAACGGCTGGAAAGTTAGGGACAGCTTCGCTCCCAATTCGCCCATTGCCTCGGCTAAGCCTTGGGCAAACGGGTTGGGGCTGGCAACGCGAACGTTGTGGCCGATTTTCATAAACGAGACAATCCTGAACCGCTCCGCAACATCTCGGGGAATGATGGCGATAACTTCACCCACAAACGGAAAGTTCACCAAATTAACGTAAGGCAGCTCTCTGGAGGCGGCAAACTCTGACGTGTGAGCTTCCTCGCGAGCCCTGTCGTACGAGTGAACAACGTTGCGTAAATCTTGGGTCATTTAACTTATTGTAGCCGACTAGCTGATAGCGACCAACAGGAAGCTTTCTGTCGCGTGCGACTGACTTTTGAGTGATAATGAGGTAAGATTTAGGTCGTTATCAGGAGAGGTCGCATAGCTCGGTTGATGTGAGGCCGCAGGCCGAAGACAACCGGGATGGAAACTTGGAGAGGTCGCATAGCTCGGTTGATTTTGAGCCAGAGGCGAGAAACAACCGGAGTACAAATCGGAGAGGTCGCATAGCTCGGTTGATTGCGCCGGTTTCGAAAACCGGTATACCGCAAGGTATCGTGGGTTCAAATCCCACCCTCTCCGCAATGGATGTAGATAAATGCTACAGCGATTGGATTAAGTTGATCGCTGAGTCGAACGACAGTGACGAGCTGGTCACCCACTTTAGAGAACATGTCGGTGATCACTTTCACCATCATGACAACGAAGGTGAATTCGGTTTTAAAATATGGCTGACAGGGGTGGTCAACTTCCTTCGTGTATTTGAGCAGAAATTTACGGAAATAGAAAAAGCCGAACTACTTTTCCAGCTCTGTGTTTTCTACAAAGAAAAAGGTAAGGGCCCTAAACCGTCGTTCGATATTGATGTTTTTATGGAGAATTTTGATAGCAAAATAAAAGATTATTATCTTAAACGTAAATCAGCTAACAGAGACTAAGAGATAAGCGTTCGCCATCTATCCAATTGCTCTGGACCGGAACGTCCTACACTAGGAAAAGCCCCTCAGGGTTCGCTACTTACTCTGGCTCGTTTTTACGGCCAAATAGAACGCCGTTGACTCGAGGATATGATCAGATTTGGTTAGCTTGAGAATCAGCGAGATGAAACTCTTGGCCAATCTTGATAGCGGGCTCCGCTCCGCTATGGTGGTCGAGGTGATCTTTTTTACCTGGAACCCGCCGTACTTTAACTGCTCTTTCACCTGGCCCACTGAATACTCCGTAACGTGGTAACTCGACATAAATCCGACGCCCTTTCCACGGGCGATTCTTGCTAAATTGCTGAAACGATAGCGACTGGGGGTGGAGATAATTAGCAGTCCGCCTGGCTTGAGGACTCTACTTATGGCTTTGAGCATCGCTAGCGGATCTGGTACGTGCTCCCAGATGTTGTTGCAAATGGCAATATCTAGCGACTCGTCTTTGAACGGCAGCTGGTGCGCGTCAGCTACAAAGAAAGTAACGCCTTTGTATTTTTTATGTGCGTAGTCGATGGCCGAAGTCGAGTAGTCGAGTCCCAGAACCTCCATCTTGGGGAAATGTTTTTTAATTTCGGCTGTAATGTGGCCTTCGCCGCAGGCAATGTCCAAAAGCTTCAGACCCTTTCCCTGTACGCCCTTTAGCAAGTCCAGTGTGCAGTTGAAGCGGCGCCGGTGGAAATTGCTTGTCATATGATCACTTACCGCATAGGGATCCTCTGTGGCGTACTCGTCTGAGCCTACCAACTCGTCGGGATGAAGGAAAACGAGAAACTTATTAGGGTGCCAACTGCACGAGTATTTTTTATAGCCGCCCTTTTTCCATTCTTCCAGCGAGCAGGAGTCCTGCCCTAAGTTTATTGCTCTGCTTTTCGCTTCATCAAAGTATTCAATCATGAGTGCTTCCTCGATTATTGTTGGCCAGCAACGCTTAGCTTACTTTTATCACAATAAGCCCTACAGAGACACCCTGCCAAGCTCCGTTCTCTGTTTAACGCAAAAAGCCGACTGCGAAGAAGCGGCTTTTTAACGCAAAAAGCCGATTGTGAAACAACGGTTTTTTGTGACGCAAAAAGCCGATCACGAGGACCGGCATTTACGTTGTTACCTAAAGACAATGTCGGTAGGCAACAACTAAAAAAGACGAACAGAATGTCGTCTTTTTTAGTTGTTGATCTAAAGTGCAAATGACCCTTGCGGATCTTACCCAGTATCAATCTCGACGGTAAGAATGTCAAGGCGGCCGGTATTTAGAAACGTATGCTATATATAGCATACGGGAGCTTAGGTAGCTAAAAGTAAAAAATGTAGTTCCCCAATGTGTTAGCACCGGGGTAAAGAAATACCCCCGCTCCACTAGGAAACGGGGGTTGACGGACGAGCCGTCGAAATCGGAAGGGGTTAGCGCTTCTTGGACTTCTCCAAGTCGCGCGGGTCGGTGCCGGTCATCGCCTTGGTGAGGCGACAGAAGGCATCGTCAAGCTCGCGGGAGACGTTGTCTCCGCTATCTTGCGAGAAGCCGACTCGGCCTAGGTCGACCGAGAGGCCCTTTCTGCCGGTGTCTGCACCGAGGACATCGAAGATGCCGTTGTCGGCGCTCGAGAAGCCATCGGGGTCGGCAATCTCCACCGAAATTTCGGCAAAGTCCTTCTCCGAATAGGCAGATGCAAAGATCCCCTGAAAGAGGTTTTGCAGCCGACCCTGCATATCTTGGAATCCCCTGTATTGGGTCGCCGAAACATGCACAACTGAGCACCCTGCAACGTCGGGTTTCTCGCCTCTTTCAAGCAGGCGTCCGAGTCGGAGGTCACGACCCCAGTACTTCGCCTGGGTCTTGACCTTCTTGATGATCAGATCGTCGCTGTAGCCGCTGTTGTTGTCGTCGACCATGAAATACAGTCTGGAACCCGTCGGCAGCACGACTCGGCCCGTGTTGGCGTTGAGCTTGTCGTTAGCGCGGTTTAGGTCGCCATCGAGGCGACTATCGACCGCCTGGGCGACCAACGAGTTGGCCGCCTCGCCTACCAAGTTGGCGGCGAGGTCACGAAGCGACTGCGCCGGCGCAAGCGCCGACGCGATGACGAAAGTTAATCCGATAATCGTTTTCTTCATTTCCTTAGTTCCTTAACGATTTCGAGTGCGCCCTTCCGGGCGTTTTACCACCCGAAAGTTTCTGGGGCCACTTTACCAGATAAACCGAGAAATGTCAAGGGATTCGGGTGTAATTATTGACCACGGATAGTTTAGCTCTCGTATATATTATAATATATGAGGGAGCTAGATCATGAGTGACCGAGAACACTGTATATGGTATAATTCTTTAGATTCACCTGTGTGAAATGGAGAGGTCGCATAGTGGGCCGGAAGCGAGGGAACGCAGCTTTCGGCGGGAAATGAAAGATTTCCCCGGCGGCCACGTATGCCCAGTTTTTTGCTCGAGGACGATAGGCCGAGCTAGAATGTTGAAAACATGGAGAGGTCGCATAGTGGCCGAGTGCAGCTCACTGCTAATGAGTTGAACCCGTAAGGGTTCCCAGGGTTCGAATCCCTGCCTCTCCGCCGTCGCCTCGCTGAAGCTCGGCTTTGGCGGACAAGTCCGCTAAGCTGGGCGTAAGCGGGACAAATGAAATATGTATATCTACTGAAGTGCTCTGACAAGCGCACGTATATCGGCTGTACCGGCGATTTGAAAAGTCGACTCGACAGGCACATGAAGGGGCATGTGCCCGCAACTAAACCAAGACGGCCAGTGACTTTGGTTGGATATTTTGCCCTTGTAAGCGAGGTAAGGGCGTTCGAGTTTGGGAAGTATCTAAAGACTGGTTCCGGCCGGGCGTTCTTGAGCAAACGAGTTCTGGGTTGAGTCCCAGCCTCTTGCTCGTTTTTTTGCTAGACTGAAGCTATGGTCAAACACCACGAAGAGAAAAAAGCAGCGTCCTCTACCAAGAGAACAGATCTGGTGTTTGAAGGGCCGGAGTTTGTTCACTACGCCAAGGACCATCTCTGGTACATCGGCATCGTCTTGCTGGCGGCTGGTTTCTTCTTTTTGGCCCTGAAGTATCAGGATTACCTTACTGCCCTGGTTGTCTTGGCGGCTACCGTTGCCATCTTCCGGTTGGCCAACCTGAAACCGAAATCACGAACGGTGCGAGTTGGCGAGCGAGGCGTGACCTGGGGCGACCAGGTACTTCCCTATCATCAGCTCAAGGCCTTCTGGTTGTCGGAGAACGATGGCCACGCTGTTGTATACCTGGAACGCCTGAATTTTGCCCCAACAATTCAATTCACGCTACCCGAGGGGAAGGGCAGGACCGTTCTTGAGGTGCTCTCGGCCGAGCTACCGTATCACGAGCATCGCGGCGAACCGCTGAGTGACCGCTTAGGTCGGCTACTTCGCCTGTAAGTTCCAGGTTCTCCATTGCTTGGAGAGGCCCTTTACGCTAGTTTGGAAAATAGGGTTACTATGCGAAAATTATTGATCAGTATCGTTATAATCAGTCTACTAACCATCTCGCTTAACATTCCCGAGCGGGCGCTAGCTTTTGATACCAGCTCGGACAACTACCTTCGGGGCAAATACTACAATAACCTGGTTGGTGACGCTGATTTTATTGACGTTAACAGTATGACCGTCAGCCAGATCCAGGCCTTTCTAGTGAGCAAAGGCAGCTATCTCGCCCGTGCTCCTTCGAGCAAGCTTGGCTCGGGTGCCGGCGGCCGCAAGGCTTCTAGGATAATTTGGGACGCCTCACACGGTTATCGCGAAGCTTCGGGTACGTCCCGGGGCATAACGGTAACAAACACCGTCAGCCCGATGGTCCTGCTAGTGACGCTCCAAAAAGAGCAGAGCCTAATTACTCGAACTACCTACGATTCGTGGGCGATGACCGCCTCCATGGGTTACGGCTGCCCCGATTCCGGCGGCTGCGACCCGACCTACAGAGGTTTCACAAATCAGGTTGAATGGGCGGCCTGGCAGATGCGCTGGAACTACGAGGCTTCCGGCAAGAATGAAGCTTGGTGGGACAGTAATTACCCGAACGGCTACCAGTACTTTGTGGGAAATACGGGCTCGTTTGGTTGGGGTAGCACCTACTACAACGTTATTTTCCGCAACAAATCGACTGGCTCGCTGTATCGCTACACGCCGCACGTCGGGTACGGCAACTTCAACTTCTGGCGTTTAATGATTGATTGGTTCGACATCTCCCCGGTAACGCTAGGCGGCACAGTTCACTCAAGCGACGACCACGTGACCATCAGCGACACTACCTACCGCAACTTGGTAAAAATCAGCGGCTCCAAAGCTTCTAACTCGTTCGCTTACTACGGCAGTACTCTCCTTGCCGGCTCGGGCAAGACGTCGTGGACTATCAGGTTTTCCCCGCAGGTTAGAAAACAGACTTACTACATCACCTACAAGAGTAGCGGCGGTACGACATTGGGAAGGAAAAAGATCATCATCGATCGGCGCAAAGTGGGCGATGTAAACGGCGACGGTACCGTTGATTTGCTTGACGTCTCGCTGATGAGTGACGCTTGGGGCAAAGTCGTTCGAGACGATGCCTCGTTGAATCTGAATCCAGAGGGCGATAGCGTGGTTGACTTGCTCGACATTTCATTGATGGCCAACAGCTATGAAGGCTAATAGCGAAAGGTTACAATTTGGGGTAATGCGACGCTTTTTGCTCTTGGTAGCGATCTCTATTCTCAGTTTGACCCTGAACTTTTCTTGGCTGACTCACGCCTTGGCTGCCGGCTCGATCGGTGCCTACGGCGGCGGCAACTTTGTGACCGGTGAAACTTTCACAATTTCTGTGGTTGCGGGCGGTGCGACCTTTGATTCACTGCAAGGGGCTATCTCGGTTTCCGGTGTGGCTGATATCGTCGGATTCTCTGCCGGCGGTGCCACCTGGCTCCCAGGCAAATCTCCCAGTAACGGCGGCCAGTTTGTCGGCCTAACCAGTGCCACTAGTAGCTTAACCGTGGCGACGATAACACTAAGCTCGAGCGCTGTCGGCTCGGGAGCCGTCTCGGTTTCCGGTGTCCGTTTAGCTTATTCGGGTGACGAAGTTGGTACTGGCGGTGGGACTGCCTATTACAACATCTCACGCGCCCCCACTCCTCCCGGCACGGTGGTCGTCTCTTCCTCAACACATCCAAACCAGAATAAGTTTTACGGCCGAACAACTGTTCAGCTCGCTTGGAAAGCTCCAGCAAACGGCGCTGATGGCTACGCGGTGGTGTTCGACAAGAAAAAAACAACGGTGCCTGTCACGAAGATCACCACAACCAAGAGAACGGTAACGTATACAAAAGTAGAGCTGGGCACACACTACTTCCACATTCGCTCAACAAACGCTGACGGTTGGGGGCCGACGACCACTTTCCGAGTTAACGTCAAAGAGCAGCTCAATGATAATCTGGCTGTGCCGATAATCACGGGCCTTGAGAAACTGCCGGCGTTTGCAACCAATGTCGAGAACGGCACGGTCAGCGGGTTCAAAATGTTTGGCAATCAACCAGTGCTTACTGGCTACGAGCTTGAGCTGGCTTTCGACCCAGAAGGTAGGATTCCAGAGAAGCAGAAAACCTCCGTTTTGGTTGCCGCCGATGGTAGCTGGGAAATAGTATTCAACTCGCAGATACCAAGTGGGTTCTATGAAGTCACGGCTGTCGCCAAGAAGATCACGACGATCACCCCGCAGTCCGAGCCGCTTAATATCGAGCTCTCGGTTGCCAACGGTGGCGAGGCCAAAGTAATTAGCGCGGACGATTTGCCAAAGCCTGACCTGACAGTAACAGTGGCGGGAGTGACGTTTGCAACCAAACAACAGCTGTGGAAAGTTGTTGTCGCGGGGGCGGTGGCGTTACTGATGATTGCGGTCCTGGGCTACGCGGCCTCAATTTATTTTCGGCGTTGGCAGCGCAGAAAAATCTCGAAAAACGACGACGATTCGCCCAAGCCGAGCAATCGCGCCACCTTACGTTAAGCCACCAACAGATTGAATTAAAGAGTGTAAGGCAGCATACTTAGGGAAGATGTCTCCTTGGGGTAAAGTTGCCAGCTCTGTTGCGATTCAATATTTCGGTCGGACGCTTGGCCTATTAGTCTCGTTGGCCTCGACAGCGATCCTTACCCGAACGCTTGGCGTCGCTCTTTACGGTGAATACACAACAGCTCTTGCCATCGCGGCGCTGGTTGTAACTTTTGCCGATCTCGGATTTTTCTGGTCCACAATCAAGAGCCTGAACGTTGAAGGTGATGCCAAGACCATCGCCAGCGAGATCTCGGGCATCCGTTTTGTCGTTGCCTCAATACTGACGGCCCTAATGCTGTTAATCGTTTGGCAAACGAGCTATCCGCTCGAGGTAAAGCAGGCGGTCAGCGTCTTGGGAATTTTTACGGTTTCTGGAGCGATGAACAACGTGCTGATCGCCGTTTTCCAGCAGAGCTACGCCATGGTGACGCCGACTGTGGCCGAGGCGGCCAGCCGTATTGTTAACCTCGGGCTGATAATGCTTGGCTATCTGCTAGGCAAGGACCTCATCTGGTTTATTAGCGCTGTTAGTATCGCCTCGGTAACGGGGTTACTTATCAACTGGGCGGTATTGAGCTGGCGTAACGGCGTCATCTGGCCGAAAATAATCGGTTTCTCCTGGAAAAAGTACTACCGTTCGGTGGCGGTTATCGGCGCGGTGATGCTCTTTAACGCGCTCTATCTGAAAGTGGACGTGATCGTCCTCTCTGCTCTTAAGAGCTCGGTTGACGTTGGTATTTACGGAGCAGCGCAAAGGGTGATAGAGGTTGCGATGGTGTTTCAATCACTGTTTCTCGCGGCAGCTTTCCCCTTATTTCTGGCCCGCTTTCGCGAAGGATCGGCTCAATTTTCTCGTACGGTCACGGAAAGCCTGATGGTGGTCTTGGCTTTCGGGCTGCCGGTTGCCCTGGTCCTAGCGTTGTTTAGTGGCGGTTTGATTAACTTCATTGCTGGTCGGGAGTTTCTAGAGACGACTACGCTCGTAATAAATGGTACAGCGATCACGGCGGCAACAGTCTTAGCGGTTTTGAGCGCTTACGTCTTGCTGGCGCATGTCGGCGGGGTTATTGCTCTTGCTTTGCTGACGTCGGACCACTTGCGGTGGCTGTTTTGGGTGAACGTTGGAGCGTTCTTGGTTAATATCGGTATGAATTTGGTGCTGATCCCCCACTACTCTTACTTGGCCGCCGCCGCTATGACGGTCGTCACAGAGCTGATTATCGTGGCGGCTAATTTTTACTATCTCTGGAGTCGGCATAGGCCTGCTATCAGCGGGAGCACTGTTGGACGGCTACTGGGTTCTGCCACGCTGGCCGGGCTAGTTGCCTTATTCTTACCGAGTCAAGCTCATGTATTAGTTAAGGTTGTAGTTACCGTTGCCCTGTACGGTACGGCAGTCTTCCTGACGGTCCCCGCTTTGAGAGCTCTTGTGGTCAGAGTCTTCCAGCCGCCAACGGAGGAGTCGCAGGGATGAATTTTTATCAAAGAGTAGTATCTCATCGTTATTTCTTTCTGGCGGCTGGAGTTTCGATCCTTCTAACTCAGCTCATATTGAGCTACTACGGCAATTTTAGGTACAACTACGATGTTGCCCCGGGGGACGACGTCTATAACCATCTGCGTTATATCGAGACTGCGCGGAGAAACCCGGAGTTCTTACCGACCCCTAGCTACCCGCCGGGGTTCCATTATCTAGTGTTGGGCGCTTCCCTGTTACTGAACACAACGCCGTCCAATATCCTACTGTGGGGCTGGCCGATTCTGTTGGTGCTCTCTTCTCTAGCGGTGATGCTGCTGGCGAAAAAAGTTTTTGGTGCGCGAGTAGCTCTTGTGACCTTGGCACTTTACGCTTTGGTTTCGCTGCAGCCGCTCCAGACGGCCTACGATGGGACGCTGGCCAACCTGTTCGCCGGTAATGTTATCATGCCTTTAGCTCTTATCGCGCTCATAAACCTCTGGAAAGATGAGGGCAGGTTGATCTGGCGAAACGCTCTGCTTTTCGCTTTGGCGGCGTTTCTGGTTGCCTACAGCCACCACCTCAGCGCGATAGTCCTGTTCGGTACCTTCCTCCTGGCTGGAGTGGCGAGATTTGGTTATCTCGCCGTCAAAAGCCGATTCTCCGATAAGAAGGCTGTTTATTGGCTCGGCACGATTGTCGGAGTCGGGGTTCTGTCGGTTGTCGGATATCTCTACTTGGACGTTCTCTCGCCGTTGCGTTCGGTCGTGGCTACCGCGATGCACTCGGTATCACCTGATCGCGTTTGGAAGCTGGGCTACTACGTGACGAGAATCGGTCCGTTGGTGGCTTTCTTTGGCTTTGTTGGCATGGCCTTGGTGGTACTCGGCAGTATTCGCGGGCGGTTTAAGTTCAGCAATCCGACCGGCCTGGCGGTTGTCTCTGCCTGGTTTGCGCTCTACTTTTTCGGCTCCCTGATAAGTGCTATCGGCGAACCCGAACGGTTGGGTCGGGACTGGGCGATGCCGGGAGCGATCATGGCCGGTGCGGCTGTCGTGATGATCTTTCGATACTTGAAGAAGCGGCCTGAGCTGCTACGTCTGGCGGCGGCGGCTTTTGCCATTTTCTTTGCCGTTGGATTTCTGGTGAAGCTCGATCGGCTAACTAGCTACAACACTATGGTTAGATTCAGCCAGGCCGATAGAACCACCATGGAGCTCGTTCGGTCCGGTGCTCTCCCGACGCCAATCTATATCTGGCCGAAGCACCCGTACTGGAAGATCGTGGTCCCCGACCTAATCGCCTCGCGAACGGTTAGGATAGTGGAATCTTTCGCAGAGGCCAAAAAGGTTCTGCGCCAAAAACGGGGCTGTCTGATCACCGGCTATAACAAACCAGGTACTTATCCGGAGCGTCTGCAGAATAACAGCCCCCTCATACGGCTGATGAAGGTTAAGGGCGTTACCGCGCATTATCTGCTGGAGGATAAGGTAAAAATTTGGTACATTCTCTGTGACTAGACGATGAAATTAACCGTTGTTATCCCAGCATTTAACGAGGAGGAAACCATTGCCGAGGTCATCAGCGCTATCCCGAAAAAAATCAGCGGGGTTTCTCAGATCGAGATAATTGTTGTTGACGACCAATCCAGGGACAAGACCGGGGAGATCGGCCGCTCTTTAGGGGCAACTGTCTTGCGCCATCGGCTGAATCTAGGAGCCGGCGGAGCGACGTTAACCGGAATTGATGCGGCCAGAAAACGCGGAGCGGATATGGTGATAACGATTGACGGCGACGGCCAGCACGACCCCAAAGAAATCGTCAAGTTAGTTCAAGCTCACCTCGAGAGCGGGGCGGATCTGGTTATAGGTAGCCGATTTCTCTCCGATTCCCTAGAAAAAATGCCGGCCTTAAAGAACTTTGGTAATCGGGTAATGAACGGTATTACTTACGTGTTCAGCGGTAAGCATGTGACGGATTCGCAGTCGGGTTTTCGCCTGTTTGGGCGACGGCTAATAGCTGGTTTTGACCGTTTCACCACCAGCGGTTACGAATTCTGTTCGGAGACAATAATCAACACCAAGAAGATGGGTTTGAAAATCGCCGAAGTGCCGATTTCAACGATTTATTTCGAAGGCCGTCGCGGCCAGAACCCATTGAACGGCGTGAATATTCTCTTGAAACTAATCTATAAGACGGTCACGGGCTGATGTTAATTACACTCGCTAAAGTACTGGCGACGATTTTTGCCGCTTTGATAATCTCCAAGAGCATTTTGAGCTACAAGCAGCATAAGGAGAATCTGTTTCTGACCGCATTTTGGGTGATTACCTGGGGCGTCATTGTTCTGTTTGCGTTTTACCCGGACCTGATCGGCAGCCTCTTTGGCGAACGGAAAGTTGGTGTGGGCACCGTCTTAGGGATCGGACTGATGTTTGTCTACTTTGTCCTCTACCGAATTTATGTAAAAGCTGACAGAGTCGAACGAGAGCTTCAGAAATTGGTCCGAGAGCTTGCCGTAAAAGAAGGTGGCAGCAGTGACCCAAAAAACCCGTAAGGTTGTCTTTATTACCGGCTATCGACCTGGTGGGCCGTACTATTGGGCGGAGAAATTGGTAAAAAAAATTGGCGAGTTAGATTTGGGCTGGCGCGGCTCTCACCCCAAAACCCTTTGGCAAACTATCTATTCGGCGTTGATTGCGCCAAATGCCGATGTTGTCCACTCGACACTACCGGTGGCGTTTCATCTGTGGAGACGCCCGTTGGTGATGACGATCAAAGGTGATTTTGAGCGGGAGAAAGGACCGGGCTATCGCGGCTATCGACGAGCAATTGCCGCCGCCGATGCTGTTACCGTACCAAGCGAATTTATTAAGCGACAGTTAGGCCTCCACCAAGCGATAGTAATTCCCAACGGTTTCGACTTGCCTAACGCCGTCTCGCGACCTGAGACCGAGCCGGATGACCCAATTAAGCTGTTAACGGTGACAAAGTTTCACTTTAAAGACAAAGCGAGCGGGGTGTTGAACTTGTATCGCATTCTGGAGTCCGTGGCCGGCCGATCAAACCGTCAGATAGTCTGGGACATTTTGGGAGACGGGGCTTTTCGCCGTGAGATCGAGTCGCAAGTAAAGAGTGAGAAAATCAAGATAAACTTCCGAGGTTTTGTTGACCCAAAGCCTTTCTATCAAAGCGCTGATGTCTTTCTTTATTACTCCGACCACGACAATATGCCTAACGCCATAATCGAAGCGATGGGCTACGGCTTACCTGTTATAAGCAACGATATCGGCGCCGTTGGCGAGATGATCGATGACGGCGTGAGCGGTTACCTCTGTCGTGACCAACAGGATTACACCGCGAAACTTACCCAAATGCTAAAAACCCCCAGTGATTTGGCTGTACTCGGCCGTCAGGCGCGAGAGGTTGTGGCGACGCGGTTTGACAACGACGTCATTACGCGCAAATACCTAGAAATTTACGAACGGATAGTTACCAAATGAGGAGCGACTTACTTCTTGTGAACTTGCTTGTCTCGGCCGGCCTTCTAGTCGGCGCCGTGGTTGAACGAATAACTGGCTTTGCCGTCGTACAGAATGTTTTTGGTCTGGCAGCTTTTATTTTGCTTGGTTTCAACTTGGCGACGCTAGCAAGGTTCAAGAGTATCGTCTCATCCGATACAAACGAAAATATAATCTTTGTACCGCTTTTTTCGGTTCTTGCCGTCACCGTTCTTGGAGCGCTGGCCCGCCTGGCCCACCTAGACAAGCCTTATGTTTTAATTGCCGCGGTGGTCACAGTTAACCTTGCAGTGGCTTTTTTCCTCCTGCGTCTGGACAAACAAAAAGCAAGAACGAAAAAAATCGATTGGCCAAACATGGCCCGCCATACAGTGGAATTTATCGCCGTGCACCGAACGGTTCTGTGGCTGCTAGTAGGTTTTGGCGTTCTGATGTCACTGCATTTTCTGACGTACCGTTTTATCCCAGAGGCCGATAGCTACCGTCAGCTGATGGCGGTTAGTCAATACCAGGCCAGCTCCTCGCTGCCCGATCCAAGCCGTTCGTTTTTGCTGATTCTAACCTCGGCCATTAATTACCTGACCGCAATTAGTCCTTACGCGCTCTTCAAGTTTGTGTTTCCGCTCCTCGGGTTCTCGTACATTGCAACCGCGTTTCTTCTTAGTCCGCTGCTGAAACATAAGTTTAGCCTGGGTTGGTGCGCGCTCTTGGCGATTAGCGCGCCAGTAGTTATCGAGGAGCTGCTTGTTACAAGGCCGCAGACACTAGTCATGGTCTTCTTCCCCATTACTCTCTATCTGCTCTACACTGCCCTCAAACGTCGTAGCTCCAACTATCTGTTCATCGCTCTAGCTCTGAGCTTGACGCTACTGCTCTCCCACGAAACGGCCTGGTTACTCGTGATTACAGGGGCGGTAACCCTTCTCGTTTTCTATCGAGAATGGATTAAGTCCCGCTGGCTTCCATTTACCTTCTGGGCCATTCTAGCGCTACTCGCTGTCACCCTCTTTGCTCCGCCACGCATTCTGGCCAAACTGCTGTCTCAGTTTATTGAAGCGAAAAACGCCTTGGCGGCGCACGGTGTTGACTGGTGGTTTATTGGCTCTTACACCAACGTTGACCAAAACAGGGTCGGCTGGCCGGGCATTAGTGCCCTGTATTACTACGCTTACAACCTGGGACTTGCCCTACCGGTACTATCTGTCGTCTTGCTTGCCAAAAGGCGTGTCCTTGAAAGATTGGACATCGCCTACGCCCCCTACGTCATTAGCGGTGGGCTCGCCTTTGCGATTGCTGAGATTCTGCCAAGGTTTAGGGTCTATTTCCTTCCGGACCGAGTCTGGCCGTTTATGGTCGCCTCACTTGCACCGATACTCGTTTATTACTGTATAAGGCTTGAATGGAAAGGCTGGTTGCGCCGCCTGGTTATCATTAGCGTCACGGTCTCGTTGGCTGCTAGCCTTGGGCTTAGTGCGCTCAAACAGGGGCGAGTTTCAAAGTCCGAGTACCAGGCCGCTTCGTGGCTGGCTAACAATAGCGGGCAGTCGAGCCTGGTTGTCAGCCAATCTGGGAACGGAGTTTTCATCAGATATTTTGCCGAAAGAAAGCTCGTCAGTTCGGATCGGCGATTCTTTTACGATCAAGACAGCCAAGAGATCCGAGCTCTGATTGGCAAGATTAGGCCTGTCTCATACAACAGGGCTGAGCTTGAACATCAGCGTTTAGCGATCCACAAAAAGATGAGATCGGCCCTTAACGAGTACGAACTGGCGGAGGACCCCGTTGTGGCAGAGCGGTTCTACCTGAGGCTAGCGGACCTGAAGAGAGGGATTGATAGGTTGGGTATGCTCATCGAACAAACAAAGCGGCCGCTCTCGAGCGTGCCCGATGTATATATTCTCTACTCGCTAGATAAGTTTAACACTATCTATCGTTATCGAGCGTGGTGGATGGATCAGAACTTCTACCGGGCGGAAACCGAGTGGTTTGATACACACCCTGAGTTATTCTCCCAAGTTTACGACAACGGCCAGGTGCGGATCTGGAAATACAAAAAGTAGGTGCAGCCGTTACTTAACTTTCGCCTCTGTTCTGGTATGATTCCTAGGAATGCAGTTTATTTTAACCTCTAAAAACTGATCGATGTGGCTTATCGCCGTCGTCGTTGTTAACGCCCTACTTTTCTCGTTCCTTCTCTCGAGGTGGCATAAGGATAGGCTCTATTCTTTGAGCTTTGCGTTCTACTACTTAATGATAGCCTGGCCGTTTTTATCCTGGGTGACGGCCGCGTTTCTGCCTGTACTTAACACCGCGCTGATCCTGTCGACACTGCTGACAACGGGGCTGCTATTAGGTAGTGTGCTGCTCTCTAGCAGACTTAACCTGGGCTCTGCGATGCACGATGTCAGAGTTTGGTTGGGCCAGTCGTTCTCCAGACACAGTCCCTTGTCGGTGGCTCTTTGGTTGGGCTTGCTCCTAGCACTGCTTGTCCCTGTTATTACTTACCGTTTCATCCCAGGACTAGACACTTACAAGTACCTAAACGTTGTGAACTATATGGTTGACGTCGGTCAGTATCCCACGAGTATGGCCGTAGAGTTCAGTAGTGCGAACTGGTCTTATCCGCCGCTGATGCAGTACCTCTCTCACGGGTTGTCTTATCTGGGAGTAGCCCCGTATGTATTCTTCAAATATTTCGGTGTGCTTATCTTTTCTTTAGCGCTGTTCCCGTTTCTCCAACTGGTTAAGAGGTTTGTTGAAAAAAGGACAGTGGTTGTCTTGGCGATTATCGCCTTCTTTGCAACGCCGGCGATATTTTCCGAGCTACAAGTTGTTCGGCCGCAACTGGTTATGTTCTTCCTCGCCCCGCTGTCGCTCGTGCTGATGATCGATTACCTAGAGACTAAGAGCAAAATACCGCTATTTGTCGTGGCGGCCTCAGCGCTAATTGGTACTGTCTACCACACTTTCCTGACGGTAGTTCTATTTATTCCGCTTGGTGTTGGGGTACTAGTAAAGAACTACGGCTGGATAAAGAGTAATAAACCCAAGTTCTTGCTGGGCCTAGCCGTTACGGCGCTGGCTTTAGTCCCGTACTATTTTTTGCTTGACCTGCCAGCGAAGTTCGGTTGGCTATTCAAGATTATCTTTACTCGCTCTGGTGAGCTAACGTTGCATAGTCCGTACTCGTTGAAAACCTACCTTGCTACCATCGGCATATTTACCGTCGGGCTCTGTTGGCTCGCTTTGGTTGGCTTGAAGGATAGGGCCCATTTGAAGAAAGCGATCATCCCAGCCTCCTTCTTCGCTCTCTTCTTTTTTGTGCTTGAGATATGGACGCGGCTTGGCTTCTCATTTCTGCCCGATCGATCGTTCCCCTTCATTGTCATCGCCCTAATTCCGCTCATTGCGCACGGTGTGGACTTGCTATGGAAAGACCGGCGTATACAGGCTGTGGTAACGGTCGCGTTGCTCCTGCTACTGGCAAGTACGGCTTACATCGAGTCCCTCGACACTCGACAGTATGTGACGAGTAAAGAGGCTGAAGCGGCTCAGTTTATTAAAGAAAACTTTCCTCAGAATACGCTCATCGTTACTCAGGGGTCGAACTACCCACTGACTAACTACTTCGCTGCCCGTCGAGGTTCCTTTAAGGTTAGCTTTAGCCCACGGGATGTTTTCTATGCCGAGAATTCTGCGTCTGCCTTTAAAGTAATCGAGAGCTACATTGTAAGCACGAAGACATATCGTCAGCAGTTAGTGGAGCGCATCGCTCCGCATCAAGCGCAGATATTAGAGCTGCTGAAGAGCAAAAGCTTTCGCGATAGCACCGTTTTTTCAAAAATATCAGGTATCAACAATAAAACCGAAAATATCTATTTGGCCCTAGCGAAGCGTTCTTTTCGCGAGCCCGAGCCCGAAGAAGTCCTGATTCTTTTTTCTACTGATAAGCTGGCTCGTTCGATCAACACCGACAGATACAAGTACAAGAATTTTCATGACGCGGACCTGTCGCTATTCGATGACGCGAGATTTTTCAAGAAGATTTTTGACAACGGTGCGGTGAAGGTCTGGCGCGTCAAGATCTAACTACTCGCCAAACCTAGATGTTTGGGTTTACGAGCCCGCCCGCCCCGCTCCATGACCAACCGAAAGTGGCTGTGCAAGAAGTAAGAGGCGACAAAATTGCTACAAAATATCTGTCCGAACTGACGAAGTTGGCTCGGTGGTAACCAAGTAATTGTCGGTTTGCGAAACCCGGCGCCTGACAGCAGCTTAACCCAAACGTCCGGACTCTGGTGCTTGTGCCACTCGATACTGCGTACAAACGGATTTTTCAGCCCAACAGTTGGGAAAAAGTTGTGGCGCGAAGCATCAGTTACCACCAACTTTGACCCAGGTTTAGCAATCTTGGCCAGCTCCTTAAAGATCTCTTTGTACGAGCGTTGGGACTCCCTATTTTCTCGCAAGGTAATGCAGGCATCTTCGTCTAGGTGGTTTATAGAGTGGTGAAGCAAAAGGACATCGAACTTCTCCCCTGTTGCTCGGTACTCCTGAAATGTTTTGGCGATCATCTTAATCTGCGGCAGCTTTAGAACGCCCGCAACCTTGCGGAATTTTTTTATGAACCCGCTCCGCGAGCCAGCCGCCTCTGGCTCCAAACAGACTACCTTGGATGCGCCAGCAAGGGCAGCGTGAAAGCCGTATGTGCCTGCTCCTGCCCCGATGTCGATCACGAGCTTATCTTTTAGAACAACGTCGCGAAAGAGACTGCGAAGATAGTACTCCAAATTATTCGAAGATTTGCACAGCTTCTCTCGTTGACAGACGGACAGAAATTTCTTCATCGGAGACCGCTTGGTCATTTCTCTTCTTTTACCCTAAATTTCACTCGTTGCGAAGTAGCTCGGCAACGGCCGACTTGTATCGGGCGGTGTTTCTGACGATATCGTGATTTTCCAGAGCATAACGGTAGCCGTTCTCGGAGAGTGATTTCCAGAGAGCGGGATTGCCCAGTATTTCTGAAAGTTGAGTTGCCATTTTCTTGTAATCACCCCCTGCACAAAACCCACACTTCTCTTTGTCGAGAAAGTTGTCCGGGTTTACACCAAGCGAAAGAATTGGGGTGGCGCTGGCCGCCGCTTGAACGAAGGTGTTGGGGAACCCCTCGAAGGTGGAAGTACTCACAAGCACCTTGGCCTGGCCGTAATACTCTGTAATCTGCTCAAATGGTACTTTTCCCAAAAGTGTCAGATTTGAGATGGCTTCTGCCTCTTCTGTTATCTTCTCGGCGAGAGCCTGGTTATGGGCATGCGGTGGCATAATCATGACAAACTTCTCGCTCGGGAAATCCCGGGCTAGTTGCAGAAACATCTCCGGTTGCTTTAGCGGCTGAGAGGAGGCCACCCAGAGCACACTCTCGCGTTTTTGGTTGACGTCACGCGCGGGGATGGTTAGGACATTTTTTAAAACAATGCTCTCGCGATGGAACTTCTCCTTCAGTATTTGCTGATGTTGACTGTTCTGGGTAAAAATTAGATCGGCGTTTGTTAGGCCAAACTTGAACATTCTCTCTTCAACGAAGGTTCGGTTGCGCAATCCCCCTTTCAGATCGGCCTCGGAAGCAGTCATATAGATAAACTTTTTGCGGGCTTTTCGGCAGTAAAGGGCAATTATCCCAGCTGAAGCGCCGCTAGCACGCTGTTGGTAAACATCGGCCCGGACGGTCTTTAGCAGCCGCCAGAGACGTATGGCGAAAGATATCTGACGCCATAGCGCCGGACCTTGCTTCGATTCTGCAGCGAGCTTGTAGACGGTAATACCGTTGAACGTTTCAACTGGTGGCTGTCCGTAGTCGCCAACTATAAAACTAACGACAAATCCAGGGTCTTTGCTAAGCTCGCTTGAGAGCAGGAACGATTGCAGCTCGGCGCCGCCGAACGCCCCGCTAACGGTCGGGTTGAAAAGTGGGTAGGCGCCGGGAGAGAAGAAGCAGATTTCAGTCGGTTTCATCGCTCCCTCTCTCTGCTAAGCAGGGACTTCACGTAAACATACTTGCCGTTTTTAGTTTTTGGTATTGTTTCAACCTGTTTCCAGACTATTCGGCAAGATTCACCCATCACTAAACGGATTTTTGTTTCGATGTCTCGGCGGTTCTGAGCCGGAAGTTCTCCAAGTGGTACGAAAAGTATCTCAATTTCGTCACGTGTTTTTTGAACCACCTGGAACTGCCTTATCTGGCCTTGGTTCAAGGTGACCCCGACAAAATGGATGAAGAATTCGGATGGGACGGGGCTACCGTCGATGGCGGCCAAGCAATCTGTCACGCGGCCGGTGAGCTCCTTGAGAGTCGGAGTTGGAATCTTGCAGTCACAAGTTTGCGGCCCAAGCTCGGCCAGATCACCGATTTCGTAACGAATGAACGGGAACGAATAGTTGTGAAGGTTGGTAACGATTACTCTCCCCTTAGTGGCTGGCTGACCTCGGTCGTCTAGGATCTCGATAAAGTTATTGAACGGGAGCTGGTGCATCAGCCCATTCTGGCACTCGCCGGCGATATCGCCCACTTCTCTGGTGCCGTAGAAGTCGTAAACCGGAGCCTGGAACGTCTTGCTGATGGATCTTCGCATATACTCGTATAAGTTCTCCGCGGCGCTAATAACAAGATGAGGAGAGTGTACTGTGAGACTATTTCTGCTGATGTAATCGGCCAGCTCAAACAGCGCTCCGGAATAGCCGCGGATCACGTACGGTTTGTAGCTGTTAATTTTCTCCACGTACGAGCTCATGCTCGCCTCGTCCATCTTGAAGGCGTTAAGGACTACGGTGTTGCGCAAATAACTCATAATCTTTTTCTTGAATCCCGTTTTGGCGCGCAATAGATCTGCTTCCGAGCCCCAGAGGATGATTTTCTTCACAGCGTCTTCATCCACTCCTAGTACGTTGGAGTAGTAATACTTGTTAGCGGCATTCTTCCACTTGGTGTATCTATCGTCGTGGATGAATTTAACAGGCTCACCAGTACTGCCACCGGTTCTTTTGTAGTACCAACGTCGAGTGTTCAGGTCGTGCGAAGTTAGGCTTTCAAAGTTTGAGCGAATGATATCCTTGGTAAGCAGTGGGATTTGGTCAAACTTAGTTAAGTCCACTTGGTCGCGGATAACAACACCAGCCTCGCGCAGAATCTTTTTGTAGTAAGGCACGTTCTGGTAGGCGTGAACGAGCAGCTCTTTTATCCTTTCCTCTCGCAACTCCTCCAGCTGGTTTTTACCAATCGCTCGGTTAATCTGCTCATATTCTTTTGAGTAGTCGTGGCGCCCGATTTTTAGGACCAATTTCCAGAGTAGTTGTTTCATTCTATGCAAAGCGGTTTTTCATAATAGTCGATATCATCACACCAACAGCGTAGGCCAGAATGAAGGCAAGCACCGCTCCCATGATATGGAGGCGCGGGATTAGCAGGAAGCCAAATAGCAGATTTATCCCGGCGATAAAAACGGTAATGAGGTTTGAAGTACGAATTCCGCGGAGTCCTTCTGAGGCAAACGTCCAAATATAGAGCGTGTAATGAATGATCAAGGCACCGGCAACGGAGAACGCCAAGATTAGCGGTAGCTCGATCGGGTATGAGGCACCGTAAATTTTTAGAATTATCAGCTGGACTATGAAAAGACCCGGGATGACCGTGCCGTACAAAAACGGCGAGAGCCGTTTGATCTTGCTAAATATCGGCTGACGGGTAGAAAACTTGGCGGCCGTCGGGAAGAAAACCGATATGAAAACGGCGTTTAGAATGAAGGCGATATTTATGGATGAGGCGTAGTAGGCGCTATAAATCCCCACTTCTCCGACAGTTAGGTAGCCATTTATCAGCAGTTTCCCGGTCTGCACCAAGAAAGTCGAGGCAATTCCACCTAAGATTCCAGCGGCACCGTACATTAGGAGGTTTTTAGCAAAGGGAGGGCTGAAGCTGGTTGGCGAGAAGTAGCGTCGCAGATTTATGAAGCTACCAATAATTACAATACCGAAAGCGGCAAACACGGTGTAAATGGCACTGGTGAAAGATATTAGGTTGAACTGAATTAGTATGAGCAGGCCGACCAAACCGGCGATGCCGTAGAGCGCGTAAAGGTAGGACAGCTGCTTGAACATATTCAGGCTTCGCAGGCCACCTTTCGTTAACGAATCGAGCGTGTACAGAAATGCGTAGGCAATTGCCAGGTAGAATACTAGGCTTGGCACGTTGAAGATCCTTAGGAATCCTTCCCGAAAGGCGATGTAGAGCAGTATTGATACGAGACTTGCTGCAAAGAATATCAGAATGGCTGAGGAGATGTATTTTTTCCGCTCCCCATCGCTTGTCTGCTCAGCATTATATTTAGTAAGCGCGGTTGATAAACCAAGCGACATCGGTATGTAAAGAAACAGCGCTACCGAATTGACCAGGGAGAACCTACCGTATTGGTCTGGCCCAAGAACCCGCCCGAGCAGTACCTGAAACACAAAGCCTAGTACGAGTGATACGCCATAACCAATAGAAACAATCCCCAGGTTTTTCGTGAAGTCCTTAGCCTCGCCAGACATTTTTTCGCCAAAAACCAGCGCGTAGATCCTGCCTACCAAACGGGCGGCTACTCCCTTCATGCCTTGCCTGATCCGACCGTCTTCCTCGCGATCAGGTAGATTTTGGGAGAGAGCTGGCTACCCTCTTTTGTTACGGGGAAAACGAATAATAGCTTATCAAGTAGGTAAAAAATTGGGCCAACAAGGCGTCTTAGGACGGAGTTTTCAAACAACAGTCGTTTCATAAGTCCCAGTCCCACCACTCCCAGGTAATCGCAGTATAAAATTTTAAGATGGTGATTATTCGCTGCCTCGGCGAGCTCCTCTTTGGAAACTCTTCGGTGAATCGATTCCTTGCCCGACGCTTTCATTACGCGATTGTAGTACTTGGAGTCGAAGCCGTTTGGGACACCGATCACGAGTAACCCGCCGTCCTTTAGAAGCTCTAGGTGCTTACTAAAAATTGGCTCGAGCTCGGTGAAATGCTCAACAAGTCCAGCCGACATCACCAAATCGTAGTTGTTGTGAGGTAAGGTGTGCTGGAAGATGTCCTGACAGTAAACATCACCCTTAATTTTTAGTAGGCGATAGTTTTCTTCTGTTGTCTTGCAGCCGTTCTCCTCGTAGTCAACGATATCGCACTGACAGCCAAAGCGTGAGAAAAAGAAATCAGACCAACGTCCCGGACAGCCACCGATCTCGATGATTTTTTTTGGCGGCTTACCCACCAGGTACTGGGCAATACGATCGCTTATTACTCGATTAGAGTAGTCGGTGTTGAACCGAGCTGGCAGCGGCATGTGGCGCCAGTTATTTTCCCAGTGCTCTTTTTTGGTTAGTTTTTCCATTCTTCTCCTAGGTAATTAACGGGTGGCCGACGTGCTCTTAAGGGCTTCGGCTAATTTTTCAACGTTGACGCTAAGGTCAAACTCTTCTGCTATTTTAGCACGCGCCAGGCGTCCTAGCTCTTTGATTTTTACCGGATCGTTAATTAAGCCGAGAAGCTTAGTCTCTAGATCACCAAGATTTCCTGGCTCAAAGAACAGCCCTTCGTTCTTGTCGAGTAGAATTTTGTTGCCACCAACGTTACTGACCAAGCAAGCGCAACCGGCGGCCATGGCTTCCATGATGGCGTTGGAGAGACCTTCGGAGAGCGACGGCATCACGAAAATATCAAACATCTTGTCTAGGCCGGCAACGTCTTTGCGTGAGCCTAAGAAGTGGATCTGCGGGTGCTGAAAAGCTTTAAGCGCCTCTTCGGCTTTCTCCTTCGGACCGGCAAAAAAGAAATGCAGATTCGGTCGTTTGCCAACCATCTTCATCGCCACGGTGGCCAAATCGTACCAGCCCTTCACCGATTCCAGTCGGCCAACGTAGCCGACCCAAATATCGCCCGGTTTTTTCTTCAGGTCGCTTGGCGCCGCGACAGCGTCGAACTTATCGAGCTCTAGGCCGTTGTGAATGACAGTGTAATTGAGGCCGAGACGTTTGGCGTCTTCCACCAGCCCTTCATGTAATAGCACGACCTTATCGGCTGCTTTCATAATTCGGTTACCTACCAGCCGTGCATAGATAATCATCACCAAGCCAACCAGCTTGCTTCTAGGAAACCAATTCACACCTGGGAAGGTATCGGTTTGCACAACCACTTTCTTGCCCATACGCTTCAAGGGCCAGATCGAGAGCGACGACCAGAACATATGTTTATTAATCAAAAAGGCGTCTGGTGACTCGGTGCGCACTAAACGTCGTACCGCTCCGTAAAGTCCGGGAATGATACTGAAGTTAACAGGGTCGGGTATAAACCAGTCCTTGATACGATGGATAGTCAAATTTGGTACCGGTCGCTCAACCGCGGCTTTTACTCCAGTAGTTAGTACAACCACCTGATGATGCCGAGCCAACTCGAAGGCAGTCTTCTGACCAGAGATCATCCAACGATGCGGTTCGTCAAAATAAGGCACCACAACGAGGATTTTCATCTACCTACAGCGACCAGTAGACGCCGTTTTTGCCAACAATGTCGGCCGGAAAGAAGCTTTTCACGTCGATAACAACTGGCTTATCGTCGCCGAAGAGTTTTTTCATCTCGGTTTGGTCGAACTTCTTGAACTCATCGTGACCGACGGAAAGGATCACAGCGTCAAACTTCGCCCCTTCCGGCAGCTCGGCGTAGAACGGAAATTCGGAGTAGTCGTGCAGATCGTCTTTATTAACCACGGGGTCGTAACCGTAGATTTTAACCTTCAGGCGTTGCAGCTCGCGGATGGTGTCAGCGATCTTGGAATTGCGGGCATCGGTGCAGTTTTCTTTGAAGGTGAGCCCCATTACTAAGACTTTCGCGCCCTTAATTTGTTTTTCGGCGTCAATCAAGCTTTCAACTGTCGCTTGGGCAACGTGCGCCGCCATCGAGTCGTTAATACGTCGTCCAGCCGTAAGCACTTGAGTGTGAATACCCAACTGCGCCGCTTTATGGACCAGGTAATACGGGTCAACGCCGATGCAATGGCCGCCGACTAGGCCCGGGGTGTAGCGGACAATATTCCACTTGGTGGTGGCAGCGTCGATCACGTCGAGCGTCTTGATGCCCATTTTCTCGCAGATCAAAGACAGCTCGTTCATCAGGGCGATATTAATGTCGCGCTGGCAGTTCTCGATAACTTTGGAAGTTTCGGCGGTTTTGATATTCGGCGCTCTGTGAATTCCGGCGGTAACGATTGAGCCGTAGAGCTCGCTTAAGGTGTCCAGTGTCTCAGGCGTGGAGCCGGACACAACCTTGACGATTTTTGGAATGGTGTGCTCTTTGTCACCCGGGTTAACGCGCTCTGGCGAGTAGCCAACCGTAAAATCGCGGTTGTATTTCAGACCGGATTCCTTTTCCAGAATCGGCACGCACTCATCTTCGGTCGCGCCGGGGTAGACGGTCGATTCGAAAGTAACGATGGCGCCTTTTTTCATATTCTTTCCTACATCGGCACTGGCAAAGTGCAGAATTGATAGATCTGGGATGTTGGCCGAATCAACTGGTGTGGGGACGGCAACGATTACAATATCCGCTTCGTTGATGCGCTTGGCGTTGCTCGTCAAGTCAAGCTTGGCCGCTTCAACCTCCTCGATATCAACCTCGCCCATGCTCTCGATTCCCTTGCCGAGCTCCGCAATTTTGCGCTCGCTCTTGTCGTAACCAATCACGTGGTAACCAACTTTGCCAAACTCAACGGCTAGCGGCAAGCCGACGTAACCAAGACCTACAACTGCCAGGACGGGTTTTGTTTGTGACATCTTATTTACTCCTTTACAAAATGATGCAGGTTATTTTTATACCAATCAATGTAACGTTTAACCCCTTCCTCAAGATCAACCCGTGGCGCCCAATCCAGGAATTTCTGCGTTTCCGAGGTATCGGGGAAGTTGCGTCTTGGTTCGGGCGCGACAAGCGCCTCGTAAACTATCTCCACCTTGCCCGGCACCAGGCGCTTGATCGCTTCAACTATATCGAGGATCGAGTACTCGTTCGGGTTGGCGACATGAAGGATCCGATTTTTTGGTACTTTCGCGCTGACGGCCTTAATAGTCGCCTCGACAGCGTCATCAACATAGGTGTAGTTTCGGAGCTGTTTCCCGTCGCCGTAGACGGTCAACGGCTTGCCCTGGAAAGCGAGCATCACAAGTTTGGCGATGACTGCGGGGTAGTCGAGATTACCCTTTTGGCGCGGACCGTAAATGCTAAAGTATCTTAAAATTGTAATATTTTGGTCGTAAAGATCGTTGTAAATTTTGGCGTACATCTCGCCCACGGCTTTACCGACACCGTACGGGTGAAGCGGGTTGTAAGGAGTATCGGCAGTTAGGGTTCCTTCGCTACCGCCAAGAACTGACGAGCTCGAGACAAAAACAATTCCTCTTGTAACTTTGGCCTGCCGAGCGGCCTCAAAAACATTCAGCGTGCCGGTAGCGTTCGCCGCATGTGCCCCGAGCGGGTCGGCAATTGAACGCCCAGCGCGATTCATAGCCGCTAGGTGAAAAACAGTATCTTGTCCCTTAAATATGTCTTTGATTGCGTCGTAACTTGCGATGTCAACCTGGTGAAAATCAACGCCAAGCGTTTTGATATGGGCTAGATTGTCATCGCCTGCACTTAAATTATCGATTACAGTTACCTTGTGGCCGTCCTTGATTAATCTGTCGGCAAGGTGAGAACCAATAAAACCAGCTCCGCCGGTGATTAGCGCTTTCATGCCCAGTTAGAATAACAGAGCCAGTAATCTTTGTCGAGCCTGTTAAGTTACAGCCCGTTAGGCTAGAATACAGCTACTATGGCAAGAATAGCTCTTGACGCGCGCTTCTATCGAGCCGGTACCGGTGGGATCGGTCGTTACAGCCGCAATCTACTCGGGGAGCTATTGAAGATTGACCGAGAGAATCATTACACAGCGATCATTACCCCCGAAGACGAAGCAGAGTTTGATCTCAGGGCCCCGAATTTAGATAAGCTAGTAGCGCCGATAAGGCAGTACACGATGGCCGAGCAGACTAAATTTCTCTCAATTCTGAATGCCCAGAAGTTCGATCTAGTTCACTTTACAAACTTTAACCACCCAATTCTTTACCGACGGCCGTTTGTGGTGACGGTTCACGATCTGATTATGGGCCTCTACCCGACCGGGGCGCAGAAGAAGTCTCGAGTGCGCCGCGCCGCGTACAGGTGGGTGATGAACGACTGCAAACGGGCGCGTAGGATTATCGTTCCCAGCCAAGCCACTCGCAACGACTTGGTAACTATGTACAAGTTTCCTTATGACAACATGGCCGTGACACCGGAAGCCAGCGAGCCACTTTTTCGCGAACACACCGAGAGAGAAAAGTTAGCCATCAAAGAGCGACTCGGGCTGCCGAAAAAATATCTCCTGTTCGTTTCCCGCTGGGAGGCCTACAAAGGCCTACCGGTTCTGCTTGAAGCTTACCGGCAACTGACCAGGCAGTGGCCCGATCTTGGGCTCGTGATCTGCGGCAAGCCGAGCGCCCAAAACCCAGAGGTCGCCCTACTTGTAGAAGCGGCGCAGAGCAATAACTCCAAGATTGTGACGCCAGGTTTTGTAAGCGATGAGGACTTGGCGGCCGTCTACGCCGCCGCCGAAATTTACGTCCACCCGAGTAGCTATGAGGGTTTCGGTATAATGATTTTGGAGGCCTTCGCCTCCGGAGTGCCGGTGGTAACAAGCAATACTTCGAGTTTGCCGGAAGTTGTCGGCAACGCCGGGTTATTGGTTGACCCAAAAAATCCAGACGAGTTGACCAATGCGGTTGAAAAAATCTTGACCGACAAAAAAATGGCTGACGATTTGCGCGCGAAAGGTTTTGAACGCGTCAAACAATACTCTTGGGCCAAAATGGCCGCCCAAACGCTGGAAATTTACAAAGAAGTTTTGGGGTAAAGAAAAGGCCGCGATCTCTGACCGCGGCGCTTTGTTGGATTCGAAGCAGGAGCTACTCGTTGGTCCGACGGTTTGCCAGCCACACTAGTGGCAGGCCAAGCCAGATCCAAAACGGGTCGACGATGGTGACAGCAATGAGTACCGTCTCCATCCACTTGGAGTAGCGGATCCTCTCGCTGCTTTCGACGTCTTCCAGTTTCGGCCAGCGACCGTCAAGAAGAATGAAAGCCCAGCGAAGGGTGTACTTGACCCTCCAGCGGTGAGCCGGGTAGCTCACGATGGCTAAGGTCGGAGGCCCTTTAAGCTCGGAGCTGTTCGCCACAATGCGTCGAGCGTAATGCCACATATCTCTTGCGGTGCAGCAAGCTCTCGCCTCAATTAGCCCAACTCGACTGCTGTACGGATCTCCGTCGAACCAACGTGAGTAGACCACTGCTTCACTCTCACTGTAGGCGTCGCGCTGACCGCCAACTAAGTCAAACGGATCGGTCGAGAACTGGACGGCGGCTCGCAGTCTTTCGAAGCCAGGCTCGCTAGGCTCAAGCCTCTCCTGATTCCACATGCGTTTTTGTGTCCCAGCCGTTGGGACGACGATTCGTCTCTCCACATCAGTGCTCCTTTTTCAGGTCCGCCCTCTCGGGCGTACCCGAGGGTGTTAAGCGAAGTCTACCAGGTTCGAGGCCAAACGTCAAGGGATCAGGAGGGCATTTCGTGCCCCTTGTCGCACGCCTTGTAGTGAGTTAAAATCAAACCGAGTTGAGGAGTTAAGATTTTATGGAGATCAATTAATTATGACGATTGAGCAGTGGGTTTTATACGGTGCAACAGGAGCAGGGGTTCTGACGATTCTTTATTCGTTATATCTGACGAGGTGGATTATGAAGCAATCTGCTGGCGACAAAAAGATGCAGGAGATCGCTCTGGCCATTCAGCAAGGCGCTAAGGCTTACCTAAATCGTCAGTACAAAACCGTCGGTATCGTCGCTCTAATCGCTTTTCTCTTACTCGGGTTTTTACTGAACTGGAAAATTGCCGCTGGCTTTTTGCTCGGCGCCGTTCTATCTGGGTTATGCGGCTACATTGGCATGAACGTTTCGGTTCGGGCTAACGTCCGCACGGCCGAAGCGGCCAAGAGTGGTATGAAGCAAGCCCTGAAGCTGGCCTTCCGCGGCGGCTCTGTCACCGGTTTGATGGTTGTGGGTCTCGGTCTGCTTGGCACGACCGCTTTTTATTGGATTACTAAAGACGTCTCGGCGATGGTTGGCTTGGCGTTTGGTGGCTCATTAATTTCGATATTCGCTCGGCTTGGCGGCGGGATTTACACCAAAGCGGCTGACGTCGGAGCCGATTTAGTGGGTAAGCTTGAAGCCGGTATTCCGGAAGACGATCCGCGTAACCCAGCGGTGATTGCTGACAACGTCGGCGATAACGTCGGCGACTGCGCCGGTATGGCCGCTGACCTGTTCGAAACGTACGTTGTGACTGCCGTGGCGGCGATGCTGCTCGGCTCAATTATTGTTCCTGGAAACCAGAACGTGGTTCTGTTCCCGCTGGCTCTCGGTGGTATATCCATTCTTACCTCGGTAATCGGCTCGTGGTTTGTACGAGTCTCCAGCGCCCCCAAACCTAGCATTATGCGAGCGATGTATGTCGGTCTCGCGGTAGCCGCGATTTTAGCCGCAGCGGCGTTTTACCCAACGACAAAATGGCTGATGTCGGGTGTGGCCGAATTTGACTTTAATAAGCTGTTTGGCGCCGGTCTGATCGGCCTGGTGGTGACGGCATTGATGATGGTTATCACTGAATACTACACCTCGACTAAATATCGTCCGGTGCGAGCGGTGGCCAATGCCTCCGTTACCGGGCACGGCACCAATATCATCGCTGGCTTGGCCCTTTCGATGCGCTCTACAATGCTGCCAGTGATCGTTATTGCTGCGGGAACCTTGGGAGCGTTTGAACTGGCCGGACTCTACGGAGTAGCGGTTGCCGCCTTTGCGATGCTCTCCCTAACCGGAATTATCGTGGCGATTGATGCCTACGGCCCAATAACCGATAACGCTGGCGGCATTGCCGAGATGGCCGGTCTGCCGGACACTGTTCGTGTTGTAACCGACGAGCTTGATGCCGTTGGCAACACCACCAAAGCCGTTACCAAAGGCTACGCTATCGCTTCGGCCGGTCTGGCAGCGCTAGTGCTATTTGCCTCCTACACCCAAGAGATTGCCGCTCGTGGCCAAGACGTCGCCTACTCACTCTCCGACCCGTACGTGATTATTGGACTATTTATCGGTGGATTACTGCCGTATATTTTCGCGGCGATGTCGATGGAAGCGGTCGGTCGCGCCGCCGGCGCTGTCGTGGCCGAAGTTCGACGTCAGTTTAAAGAGCGCCGCGGTATTCTGGAGGGCAAGGTTAAGCCCGATTACGCCCGAGCCGTCGATATCGTTACCGGCGCGGCGCTGAAGGAGATGATCGTCCCCGCTCTATTGCCAGTTGTAATCCCTGTCTTGGTCGGTTGGCTCTTGGGCCCGGCGGCACTCGGCGGACTGCTGATTGGAGCTATCGTGACGGGCCTGTTTGTTGGACTGTCGATGACAGCTGGCGGCGCCGCTTGGGACAATGCTAAAAAGTATATCGAAGAAGGTAATCTTGGTGGCAAGGGCAGTGAAGCACATAAGGCCGCCATTACTGGTGACACCGTTGGCGATCCGTACAAAGACACCGCCGGCCCGGCTATTAACCCGCTCATCAAGATTGTCAACATCGTGGCGCTGCTGATCGTTGCCCTGGTGGTTCGTTAAAGCTTGCCGTCTGTGGCGCAACGGGGTAGTCTCAGGTCATGAGGTGGGTAAAATTCAGACGGGTTTTAAAGCGGCATCCAGGGTTGTTTCTGATCGCTGGGGCGGTTGTCGTTTGTTACATCGGAGCGGTTGTCTGGTTTTCTGGCAGGGTTTTACCGCGTGTATACGTTGGAGAAGTAAAGCTCGGCGGTCTAACCTACGAGCAGACCGTGCAAACCCTGGCAAAGTTCAAAAAGGATTCCGTTCCAGCCTCGGTTAATCTTCTTGCCAAAGGTAAGACCAGTCGGGTCAAACCAACTGACATAGGCTGGAAAATGGACGTCGAGAAAACTGCTAAAAAAGTTTACGAACTTGGCCGGCGCGGCAGTTCGAGTCTTTTTTACCAATTCAGAGCGCCATTTGCGAAGACAACCGTCGTGCCGATCGTTGACTACGATGCGGAACGCCTGGAAGCGGTGATAAAATCGTTCACGGTCTCGGTGGACGAGCCGGCAATCGACGCCTCGGCAACGCTCGTAGATGGAAAGGTTGTTCCTGTCAGTGACCAACAAGGCGAAGTGATCGACTTGGAGGGTGCAAAGGCCAAGATTCTGGACCATTTCAGTAATTTTCATGGTGGCGATATAGCGCTAGAATCAGTTGTTGATTATCCCAAGATCGTACTTGGTAGCGCGGCGCTGCTGCAGAAATCGGTTCAAGAGCTAGCCAAAACAGAGCTAACTCTAACGTGGGAAGGTGGTAAAAAGAAATTGAGTAAAAATGGAATCCTGAGTCTCGTTGGGTTTGTCGGCAAGGTTCAGGGTGGGGCGAGTGACCTTGGTTTGCCCAAGGTTCTAACGGCCGCTTTTACCGATGCTCGAGTTCAAAGCTACTTGTCTAGCATCTCGGGGCTGACCGACGATCCGGTCGTTGAGCCAAAGTTAGCGATCGTTGATAAGAAGCTGACCGTTCTTAAAGCCGCCAAAGCAGGTCGTATGGTTGATTTGAAGAAATCATCTGCCAAGATACTTCTGGCTTTGCGGAAGGCCGAGCAGAAACGAACGGTGGCCTTGATACTGAGAGACAGGCCTCCGACAATAGACGTCGCAAACCTTGGTAAGCTCGGCATCATAGAACGCATCGGCTACGGCGAGACCAGCTTTTACGGGTCACCTCCAAATCGAGTTCACAACATCACTCGTGGCGTGGAAATCTTGCAGAGTGCTTTAATCCGACCCAGGCGCGAGTTTTCGACAACTGGGACGCTGGGTGCGGTTGATAATACTACCGGCTATTTACCAGAGCTTGTTATTAAAGAAAAGCGCACCGTACCGGAGTACGGCGGCGGGCTCTGCCAAGTTTCAACAACCCTTTTTCGGGCAATCTTAGATGCTGGACTCAAGGTTACAGAGCGAACGGCCCACGCTTATCGAGTACCTTATTATGAGCCGCCAGTAGGCCTTGACGCGACGATTTATATGCCCAAACCCGACTTGCGTTTCTTAAACGACACCCCTGGTAACATCCTGATCCAAGGTCAGGTGGTCGGTAACAAAGTCATTTTTGAGCTGTGGGGTACGAGCGACGGCCGCAAGTCAACAATTGGCACACCGAGAATCCTGAGCACTACCAAGCCCGGCGAGGCGATCTACGCCAAAACAGATACTCTGCCCGAGGGTGAAATCAAACAAGTTGAGCTAGCGCACGACGGGGCGGCGGTGTTGGTGGATTACGTTGTGACACGCAACGGCAAAACCATAATCCAGACGACGTTTAAATCGGTTTACCAAGCTTGGCCAGCACGCTACTTGGTTGGCACAAAAAAGAAGAAGTAACCAAAAAGAGCCCAGGGTCTTGACTGTCGGCCGAAAATGAGGTAAACTCAGCGCAGTTTAACAACCGGAGGTGCGTCGTTGCCACACGAATTATGTCGGAAGTTCGCCGCGCACGGTAATTTTATGCGCGGAAGTAAGCTGCTGAGCTACGAAGAGTGGTCGATGCTGGCTCGTTGTCTACTTGACGCAAGCAAGCAACCCAGGGAGGATCTTTTCGACGAGGCCCAGGTGCTTGGGCGGGCGAGAGAGATGGAACGTACGTATCGTACTCGGCTGCCCGAGACGAAAGCCATCGCCAAGCTCCGGGATGCGTATTATTCGGGGCTGAAGAAACTCGAGGCCTACGAGTCGCCAGCGAGGCCAGTGCCCAAGCCAGAGAAGCGCTACTATTGGCAAGATAGAGACTAACAGCTTTCTCCCAAAGCCGCCGCGTCCTGAGGACTAGCAGGCCGGCGGCCCGATTTCTTTCCCTCGCTTACCCTCACGTGGGGTCGTCGGCAGACAGCTGCTCGGCGGCCCCTACTTTTTTGCTCCAGAGGCTCTAACTAACCCCGCAAATAGCGGATGAGGTTTATTGGGCCGACTTTTGAACTCTGGGTGAAACTGGCAGGCAATGAAAAACGGGTGGCCGTTAAGCTCGACTATCTCTACCAAACCAAGCTGCGGATTGACTCCCGAGAATCTTAGGTTTTGATCGGCCTCGAATTGAGGCAGAAACTTATTATTGAACTCGTAGCGATGGCGATGACGTTCCTGAATTACTGGTTTTTTGTAAAGATTGCGGGCAAGTGTACCTGGCTTTAAATGGCAGTCGTAGTTACCGAGTCGCATGGTCGCTCCGAAGCTACCGCTGATCATCTTTGCCACCTGATCTTCCATTAAGTCTATGACCGGCTCCTTCGACTTGCCGAATTCGGTTGAGCTGGCGTCTTTCAGTTTGAGCTCGTGGCGAGCGTACTCGACCACGGCCAACTGCAAGCCCAAACACAGCCCCAAGAAGGGAACTTTATTTTTGCGAGCCCACTCGATCGCGAGAATAATTCCCTCGATTCCCCGTTTGCCGAATCCGCCGGGCACACAGATGCCATCGAGACTAGATGTTGTGAGTACTCGCGTCCCAGTTTTCTCGATTTCTTCCGAATCGATGAACACGATCTCCAGCGCGAAAGGGCTTGTCCAGGCGGCCGCTTTGAGCGCTTCAATTACCGAGAAATAGGTATCTTTCATCGACATATACTTGCCAACCAACCCAATCCGTAATTTCTGTTCTTTTTGGGAGTCGATTAGCTTTATTAGGCGAGCCCAGGATTTATCGGAGCTAGGCGACCTAGCGAGACGGAGGTGCTTCATAACCAACTCGTCAACACCTTGTCGCTGCATTATTCGGGGAACCTTGTAGATTGAGTCGACAGTTTCGAGCGCCACAACCTGCTCGTTTTTTAGCCCAGCAAACATAGCGATTTTTTCCAATTGCCTTTTTTTCACGGGAAAATCAGTCCGACAAAATACCAGGTTCGGGTGGATCCCCCGCTCGCGCAGATCGATTATTGAATTCTGAATCGGCTTAGTTTTCAGCTCTTCGGAAACTGGCAAATACGGCAAGTAGCCGACGTGGACGAAAAAGGCATCACTGTTCTTTTCGTGTCCCACTTGGCGGATGGCTTCGATAAAGTGGGCCGATTCGATATCGCCGATAGTTCCGCCGATTTCGGTTATCACCACCTTGGCTCGAGATTGTTGGGCGGCAAGAAAGAGCCGTCGTTTTATCTCGTCGGTGATATGCGGGATAACTTGAACAGTTTTGCCCAAGTAAACGCCGTTCCGCTCGTTTTCGATAACTTTTTGGTAGATAGAGCCGCTCATTATCGACGAGTCACGGTTCAGCTCGACGTCCAGAAAGCGTTCGTAGTGACCCAAATCCAGATCGGTTTCTGCTCCGTCGGCAGTTACAAAACACTCGCCGTGTTCGCCCGGGTTCAGAGTACCGGCGTCGACGTTCAAGTACGGATCAAATTTCTGAATATAAACCGAGTGACCGTGACTTTTCAGGAGGTTGCCAAGTGAGGCGGCTACAACGCCTTTGCCTAAACCGGAGAGAACTCCGCCGGTAACGAAAATGTATTTCGTCATCGAAAGTTAAACTATCGTTCGGTTGGCGTGCTGTCAAACTACCCTGTTTTTCAGTACGCTTTTAGTATGGATTTAGGCAATATATTTCGGGCGTACGATGTGCGCGGAATTTACCCGTCGGAGATTAATGAGGCTGTGGCGCAACGCATTGCCCAAGCCGGGGCGCAGTTTTTGAACGCGAAAACTATGGCAGTTGGCCGCGATGTTCGCCTGTCGAGCCCGAGGCTGGAGAAAGCTGTTATTGACGGTTTGATAAGCGCAGGCGTGGACGTTATGGAAATCGGCGCTGTGCCAACCGAGCTTCTCTACTTTGCCGTGGGTTACTATAATCTCGGTGGCGGTATCCAAGTGACGGCCTCACACAACCCAGCCCAGTTCAACGGCCTCAAGTTTATCGGTGAAGGCGTTAAGGCTTTGAGCGAGGAAGACGGTTTGCAAGAGATTCGACACTTTGCCGACTCTGATCGTAGGTTTGACGCCGAAAGAGATGGTGAGGTGCACTCTCGCAATGTTGAGGAAGCCTACTTCGACTTTCTGACCCAGTTTTGCAGTTTTGATAACGGTCGAAAATTAAAAATTGTCGCCAACAATAACTTCGGCCTGAGCGGACCGGTAGTAGAGCGTTTGCTGAAACGACTAGCTAGCGACCATATTCAACTCATCAAGCTCAATTTTGAACCAAACGGGACATTTCCCGACGGTCCGCCTAACCCGTTGCTGGAGAAAGTTCAGAGACAAACCCGTGTGCAGCTCCTTGAGCACCAAGCTGATTTCGCCGTGATGTGGGACGCTGATGGCGACCGGTGTATGCTAATGGATGAGCGAGGGGAAGTTATTGAGAACTGTCACCTGACAGCCTTGCTGGCTGTATACCTGCTCAAGGAAAACCCTGGATCGAAGATTATTCACGACCCACGAAATGTTTGGGCAGTTGACGAAGCCGTTAAGTCATCTGGCGGCGTGCCGCTCGTGAATCGAGCTGGACACGCTTTCATTAAGCACCGGATGAGAGAAGAGGGGGCGCTGTTTGCCGGAGAGACAAGCGGGCATTTCTACTTTCGCGATTTTTTCTTTGCCGACTCCGGAATTATCCCATTTTTGCTGTTTCTAAATATCGTGGCCAATTCAGACCAAAAAGTCTCGGAGCTTTTTGCCCATCTGCGCGCTAAATACCCAGTATCGGGCGAGATAAACTTCGAGTTTGAAGATAACTACAAAGTGGTCGAAGAGGCTAGAAAAAGATACATCAAAGGTGAGATTGATAATACCGACGGTCTATCAGTCAGCTATAAGAACTGGCGTTTCAATTTACACGTTGCCAACACGGAGAATCGCTTACGACTGAATGTGGAAGCGCATGACAAGTGGACTCTCCAGGCAAAAACCGACGAACTGGTGACGTTGATAAAGTCTTTGAGCGCCTAAGCTAGGGGGTTGAATTCTAACTCGGGCGCTCGGGCGGAGCCTTACTCGTCTTTGTCTGGCAACGGTACCAGGCCAATCCCTTCGCGGGCGGCATGGATGTAGCAGACTCCGAAGAGCAGTTGCTTGCGCTTTCCATTCCTCTTCACCTCTCTGAGGGTCACGCGATCGTCGTACCAAGCGCGGTCGCCCACGCGTACAGGCAGACAATTCTCAGTGTCGCAGAACCAACAGATGCCGCGGTAGTTAGCCGGCGGCGAATCCTTGGTTCGAACAGTCGGGTGAACGTTATGTCGAGCAATGGCCTCGGCAAGTTCACAAGTGACAAAGGGCGCCTTGTAGCTCAAGGCGATTCACCTCCTAAAGACCCGGAGGCAGTTCCACGGGGTACCACCCCCGCCCTGATGCACGTAGCAAAATAATCGTATACGAAACAGCGTGCCCAACAAGGGATTATCCTACAATCAGACCCAGCGCTTTTTTGGCTTTGGCTAGTGTTTCGGCGGCGATCGGTTGGGCCTTTTTGCGGCCTTCCTCAAGAATCTGAACTAGTGCGTCTTCATCCTTGAGCAGGGCGTGATAAGTTTTCTGGATCGGGCCCAAAAAGGCGATAACGTCGTCAATGAGCTGTTCCTTAAGCTCGGAGTAGCGCAGAGTGCCGTCTTTGTACTGGTTTTCGAGTCTAAGGTACGTCTCACGATTGCCAATTCCTTCAAGAATCGTAAACAAGTTTTTGACCGCTGGGCTCATCTCTTTAGCACCCGGATCGGAATCAGTTACCGCTCGTTTGATCGTTTGGGTCACGGCCGTTTCGTCGTCGAGAAGTGTTATGGCTGAGCCAGGGATAGATTTAGACATTTTGTGCTTCGGATCGTTCAAAGCCATGATGCGAGCCCCAGTGTTGAGTAGCGGCTTTGGCTCAATAAATGTTTTTTCAGCATGAGCATTGAAGCTCCTGACTAATTCCCGAGCGAGCTCGAGGTGTTGAACTTGATCGTCGCCAACCGGTACGACTTCGGCGTCGTAGAGCAAGACATCGGCGGCCATCAAAACCGGGTAAGTAAAAAGACCGGCGTTCTGGCCGTGGCGATCGGATTTTTCTTTGTACTGGGTCATCCGGTTCAGTGCTCCCATACTGACAAAGTTGCTGAGAATCCAGGCCAGCTCGGTGTGTTCCGAGATATCAGACTGGAGGAAGTAGGTCGTATTCTTCGGATCAACCCCGCAGGCGATCAGCATCGCCGCAACGTGGCGAGTTAGGTAACTCAAGTCTTTGGCAGTCGGTCGAATCGTCAGGGCGTGGTAATCGGCGATAAAGAAAAAACAGTCGTAATCGTTTTGGAGGTCAACAAACTGCTTGATCGCACCTAAATAGTTACCAAGGTGAAGTTCCCCGGTTGGTTTAATGCCGCTAACGAGTCTTTTCATTGGCTTGATTGTACCCGAAACGTTACCAACCTTCTAAGTCTTACTCGTAACGAAGCGCCTCAAGCGGACTAATTTTCGTGGCTCGACGGGCAGGAATCAAACCGACTAACGCTCCCAGGAGTATTATTAGCCCGATTATCAGTAGTAGAAAGAGTGGCGGGGCGTAGTAGAAACTTGTTGTAGCGTTCCCGGTCGCCTTGGCAATCAGATTCACTATGCCGTTTAATCCGTAACCTACCCCAAGACCTAGCGCGATACCTCCGATACCACCCAAAATGCTAATAAGCATTCCTTCAACCAGGAACAATTTCCAGACATCACGCCGTTTGGTACCGAGCGTCTTCATAACCCCAATCTCACGGGTACGTTCCATTAGCGAAACTGAGAGAGTGTTGAACATTCCGAGCGCCGCAACGAAGGTGGCAATTAGACCGAACCCGGCCAAGACGGTTCGAACGACGCTGAATATGCCGTTTAGCTGGCTGATAATGTCCCCGACGTATTCGGTTTGTAAACCGCCGAGATCGGCTATCTGTTGTCTGGTCTGGGCGATCTCCGAGACGTTCTCTACCTCAATCTTTGCGGCAGAGAAAGCAAATGCGCCGTAGGCGTCAACAACAGGCTGAATTGGAGCGGATAGATACGGTGTCTCACGGTCGTCAATAATTCCTACAACCGTGAAAGTAATCTCGTCTGTCTTTGGTTTGCCAGCTAATAGTCCCCCGCGCATTAAAGGTTGGAACGTAATTTTACTGTTCAGAACCTTCTCGGCCGGCAGGGAAAGCAAAGTAAGTACTGCGTCGGAAATCAGCAGCTCTCCCTTGTCGTCCGCAAACAAACGGCCTTTTTTTAGGGTTAAGTCAGTCTGTTGCAGATAGGTCGTGCTGTTGAATAGCGCAATAACATCTGCCTTTGTTGACGAGCTTGGAAGCGTTAGTTTGGCGGGCGTTTCCAGCTGGAGATGGATGCCCTTAACGTTGTTGAAGCTAGTAATTTTATTAACGATCTTACTATCGAGTTCGCCGATATCGCCAGTTCCCACCTTGACGTCAAAAAAGCTTAGAGATTTTGATTGAAGCGTTTCACGAATTGCCAAGCGTTGGATGCCGTAGCCGATTGAAACCAGGAATATTACGGCCGTGACGCCGACAGCCACGCCACCGATTGTCAGCAAGGTACGACTGCGTCGGGAGGTTAAGTTTCTGAAGCCCAGGGAGATAATGTCTTTCCAGGTCATGGTTTCGTTACCTTGGTTTGGGGCTTGGAAATTTCTTGAGCTAAGGATGGCTTAGATTTGACTTGGGTTTGAACCTTGCCAGTCGCAGAGCTGTCAGACGCAGGCTTCGTGGTGGCGGTAGCATTTCGGTCTGCCCATGAGCCAAGGATATCAGATATGCCTTTGTTGTTGTCTGGGCTAGCTGGGGGTCTTTTCACTTCCACATTCACGATCTTGCCGTCGATCATTGAAACGATCTTTGATCCGTAGGGCATGTGGCTCATATTGTGAGTGACCATAATGATTGTTTTTCCGAGCTGTTCGTTGATTGTCTTTAGAAGCTCCATGACGACTATCGACGAGTCGGTGTCTAGGTTTCCAGTAGGCTCGTCGGCAAAGATTACTTCCGGCTCGGTAATCAGCGAGCGCATAAGCGAACAGCGCTGTTGCTCACCAACCGACAGTTCGTGCGGGTGCTGGTTGGCCAGTTTTTCCAGGTTGAGCACATGAAGCATCCTGTCCGCCTTGGCAACGGCATCGCTCTTGGGAATGCGGTGCAGTAACAGCGGAAAAGCGACGTTCTCTCGAACCGAAAGCGCTTTGATCCAGATTGGCTGCTGATGAACCATGGCAATGTGGTGACTACGCAACTCAGTTCGTTGGTCTTCGTGCATGGCAAAGATGTCTTGGTTATTGAAGTAAATCTTACCTTCCGAGGGCGGCTCCAGGCCGAACATTAGATACATAAACGTGGATTTTCCACAGCCCGACGGGCCAATTAAAATCACGAATTCACCCGGAGTAATCTCAAGTTCGAGGTTGTGTAATACCTCAATCTCGCGCTTTCCTATCGGATAGCGCTTAGAGATCTTATCGACCTTGAAGATTGCTTCTACTGCCATAGTCGTGATAGCCAACCGAAATTCTTTACTAGGGTTCGGCTGATTAGCTGAAGGGCGTTAAGGCGGCGAATACCGCCGGAAACGTTCTCGGGGTCGCTGTAGGTGATGTTGCCGGAGGAGTCGGCGAGTTTAACGCGGACCGAGTAAATTCCGCCGGCAGGTACGGAAATGCTGAGATTGTGCGATTGGTTCAGAGTATCCGCTTGACCGCTGATGTTGTAGGACGTTGCCGACGAGCCTTGAGCAACTTCAAGCTGAGCAACGGTTGGTTCGTTTGATTCTACCTTGGCGACCAGAATAGTTTTTCCGTCGGTTTGAGGTTGTGACATGATGGCAAAGCTAAGAATCTCCGGAGGCTTGGTGTCGTCTTTTGTCGTGGCGTAGACGATCTCCGGAACGGCGTCGTTACCGAATGAGTCACTCCCGCCGGCGATAATCTTGTACGAACGTTTGGGTAACAGACCGCTAAGAACGATACTGTGCTTGGTGGAAAGTGGCTCACTGGCGGTTCGCTCTAGCTGAGTGGCACCGCTAGTTGAGTAAAGGACAGTTGTTGAAGTATCGATGTTAGAGGTATAGGTAACTTTTAAGGTTGGCGTATCAACTTTCAGTACTGGCTCAACCTCAACGTTACTGACAACCGGCATCGGCAGGGTTTCGAACTTGTTAATAACCTCTTGCGCAAAGACGTCACCGTCGCTCGTTACCATCCGGAAACCGTAAAAGTAATCGGTCGTGTCTTTCAGTCCCGTTAGGGCGATGCTGAAGTCCTGCCCGAAGCTGTCAAATTCCTTCACGCTACCGAACTCTGAAGTCTCGCCGTACTTCAGTTCGCCCTTAGCTTGGACGTTTGTCTTGAAACTGACCCGCGCGCTACTTAGGCTAATGTCGGTTACCTCAACGTCTTTCACTACAGGTGGCGGCGCGGTGGTTAGGTCCATCGCCCCATAGGTGGCGGTGTTGCCGTCAACATCGGTGGAGTAGAGGAAACATTTATAGGGGGTTGACGGGGTTAGCCCCTCGACTGAGACGTTGTGAGCCAAGACTTGAGCGAAATCACCGGCAGTAATGTCTAAATCGTTAACTGTGAGACCGCATTTAACGAACGAAGTGCCCGAGCCGTCACCTTTGGCGCGAGTCGTGATCCAGCTGAAGGTGATGCGGCGAGCAAATATATTGGTGCTGATTGTCTCGCTGGCAATCGTTGGCGCGGAGGTGAACTTGCCAGTGGGGACGACGCTTAGACTGCTTGTGGAGACCGACTCGGTGTTGGTTTTAGTGTAGGCGGTGGTTTTGTAGTAGTAACGTGTGCCGCCGGTCAGGCCCTGGTCGACGTAAGCGGTGCCGGTGGTGCTGGAAATTACGGTGTACGTAACATCATCTGTGGAGCGGTAAACTTTGTACCCAGAGAAATTGCCTTCGTCGTAGGTGTCTGGTTCCTCCCAGGATAGAGCGGCGCCGTACTTCTGGGCGTCGCGATCCGAAAGGTCATTTAGATTGAAATCATTCGGTGCGCTCGGTGCGGCCGTATTAGCGGAAAAGCTAACCTGCGCGTAGAGGTCGTAATCGACGTTGCCGGCGCCGTCTTTAGCGACCACGTAAAACGTGTTCTCTCCTTGCTGAGTCGCCAACGCTGCTGGCCCAACCGACTCGGCCGATGTTTCGGTGCTATTGTTGGCGGTCGGTAGAGCGTTGACGCTCCAGCGGTAGCGCAGCAGCTCCAACTCTCCGACGTACGTTAACGGCGGATCCCAAGTGATGGTAAAGGAGTTAGTCTCGGAGACTTCGTTATCCACTTCAATATTTTGCGGCGGGGTTGGTGCCGAACCAGAGTAGTAATAGTTAGCTGAGGTTGAGCTAGAGGCGTTGCCGGCGTTATCCACTGTACGCAGGTAGAAGATGTTTGTGCCTGACTGGTACTGACCCTCGGCGTGTTCGTCGTTAGGAAGCGCGATTGAGGTGGTCGTCAGTGGGTTGGAGTCGGTCCAGCTATCTACTGCATCCCCGCCCGTTCGGTACTGGTATTTTAGTACGCCCGACTGAGCGTCGGAGCCGGCAGAGTAGCTAAAAGTGAACGAATCAGTTGCTGAATATCCAGCCGGGTTGACTGAGATCGAGCCGGGGTTGGTTGGCGCGGTTGAGTCGAATTGGTAGGTAAAGGCTTCCCAAGCGGAACCGGAGATGTTCTGGGCGTTGTCGCGGGTTTTAACCAAGAAGTAGTAAGTCGAGCCGCTCGACATCGCCTCATCGAGGATATATTCGGCACCAGTTTGGAACTGAACCGCCGAGCCGTCGTTAATTATTCCCGAAGTTATGCTCGGGTTAGCTTCTGAATCGGTGCCAAAATAAAGATAGTAACCTTCGACACCTGAACCGCCCGCGTTGTCTGTGCCGGCGTTCCAGCTGAATTTGGGTGCGGCGTAATTGTACCAAGTGCTAGTAACTAGGGTCGAGTTCTCCTCGTCGGAGTCGTAAACGGTCAGGGCATCGGGGTTGGTTGGTGCGGTAGTGTCTTGGTAGTAACTGATAGTGTAGTCGTTGAAAGTGGGGGTATGCAGTCCGTCGGAAGTTAGTGTTACCTCTACGCGGAGATAGGCATTGGCTGGCGAGGCGATCTGGTAGGTGTAAGTGTCGGTACCGGTGGTTCGTTGGGCGTTGGTGACGGCCGTGAGACTACTCCAATCGGCGCCGTCACTGGAGCTCTGGGTCTTAATACTGACGGTCGTATTAGCCGGAGCTGTGTAATTGGCGGTCAAGTTGGCCCATTTATAAACTGAAGTGAGGCTGTGAGCAGTGGATGTATAGCTGCCGGTTTTAGCAAAGCTGGTGGTCGAGGTCTGTTGAGTATAGGTATAGATGCCGTCGGAGATGGCGTTAGTCCCCTGACCCAAGAAACCGTGCAACTGTTCGCCGTTTTCACCCGACAGATCGCCACCGGCGCCCCATCCAGCAGGGGCGTTATTGAGAGTTGACCAGGTATTGAGTGTAATATCATAAACATACAAATTCTGTGGTGGTGTGCCGATATTACCTCGAGCAAGGTAAATCTTGCCGTCGCTACCTAGTGAAAGTGAGCCACCAGTACTAACAGTACCTGGAGCATCAGCTACCAACGGGTCGCTCCAGGTGTTGGCACCAACATCGTAACGGTAGAAACTAGCCGTACTACTTCCCCTGGTCATATAGATGTAGCCGCTATTATAAACTAGCGAACCACCCCAGCTGGGTGTGGACGTCGAACTAGTCATCGTGCTCCAACGCGAGCCAGCTGACCCTTGGGTATCGTAACGGTAGAACTGAGCACCATTGGCGCCACGGGAAAGATAAATATAGCGGCTACCATCGTAGACCATGTCTGAGCCAGCATTAAGACTGGCCGGAACTAAGTCGGTTGAGCCGGAGTTGATCTTAACCCAACTATTACTGGAGATTGTGTACTTAAAGAAATCTAAGTTGGTTGTACCGGTGGTGGCGTAAATCGTGCCGTTGACGGAGTCGTAAACGAGAGATGCTCCTTGGTTAAGTCCCTCTGGCACCGGAGCCATCGTCACAACAGTACTACTTGAGCGATCGAAGCGAACAAACTGGCTATCGATATTGCCGCGAGTAGCGTAGTAGTAGTTGCCGTCCCCCTTGACCACCGAGGCGCCATTTGAAGTTGGGTAGTAAATCGTTCCGGCATATTGGGTGCCAAAAACATTTTGAACAGGTTTTTTCCAGACACCGTTATCGATATCAAAAATCCAAAAAGCGGTGGTATTAGCTCCTCGAAGGGTGTAGATATTGCGACCGATAATTCGTTGAGCGGCGCCGTAAGAGGTATAAAGCGGCGGTTCTTGGATAATCGACCAAACATCGTTGACAGTGTCGTATTTCAAAAATGTGCCGCGATTGTTACCGGCTAAACCGTAAACAGCGTTGGTGGTGGCGTCGTAGTTCAGATTCGCACCGACATAGAATCCAACCGGTGCCATTGTTAGCGGTGTCCAAGTGTTGGTAGAGATAGTGTACTTGGCGAAATAGGAATAGTTATTGCCTTGACTGGCGTAAATTGTGTCGGTGCCGTCAAAGGCTAAAGCCGCACCAAGGTAGGTTGTTTGGTTGGCGGTGCCGTTGCCGAAGTTGGCGTTGGTCAAGTTGGCCCAAGTATTGTTCTGGGTGTCATAGCTCCAAAAAGCATCGTCAGAGTTACCGCGCAGGAAATAAATGTAACGAGAGCCATCGTAAACTGCCGACGCGCCGTAGTTAGCGGCCAGAGGCAAGTCGGCGGCGGCGGAGTCGTCCCAAGTGCTGGACGAAATAGTGTAACGGGCGAACGACGAGGAACCGTTGCCGATCCAGCCGTAGAGATAACCGCTCGGCCCTTCAACGACCCCACCGCCGGCGTAAACGTTGCCAAAGTTTGAAGCTCCTTCGGTCGTCCAGGCATTGCCAGCGACATCGTAGGAGTAAAAAGTGGTCGTATTGTTACCGCGGAAGGTGTAGAGCTTGTTCGAGGATGCAACATAGGCGAACATGCCACCAACATAGATACTGGCCGGTGGGGCAATTAATGATTCCTGACCCCAACTACCGGTGGCGGTGCTAAGCTGTAAGTTACCCGAACTCTGAGTGGCACTGACGCTCGTTAGCGTACCGGTTTCAAAATTGGCTTGACTGGTCATCTGCAGGCTTTGCGGCGGTGTCACCCCGTTATAGACATAGGTGAAGGCGGCATAAGTGCTACTGGCGTTGTTGTTTTTGTTGTCGACGGCCTTAAGGCGTAAATAATAGGTTCCGGCTGTCATGGCGGTGTTAGCGGTAAAGGTGGCGGTAGTAGCGAGGCTGCCGCTGGTGGCTGGGTCGGCATTAACATCGGTGCCGAAATAAACATAATAGCCCTGCAAACCGCTCCCAGCGTCGCTCGCTCCGCTCCAGGTGAAATACGGTGCCACATGGGGGTAGCTCTGGCCGCTGGTCAGGGCGGTGCCACCAACCTGCTGGGACGATCCGGTGGCGGAGGACGGGTTTGTCGGGGCTGTTTCATCTGAGGTGTAGGTCACAGTGAAATCATCCAGCGTCGGCGTCACCGTTTTATCAGTTGATGCTGTAAACGTCAGCCGAACCTGAAGATAGCGATTAACGGTTGATTGGATGTCTGAACCCGAAAGGGCTTGGTAGGAAGTCCAGCTACTGTTATCGGCGCTACTTCTGGTTTCGATTAAAAGCGACGAATCGCTACCAGCAGTTGTGGTACTGGCGAGCGAGACCCAGGCGGAGACGAAGCTAAAATCAAAGACGGGGCTGGTGTAAGTGCCGCTCGTAGTGTAACTGTTGGCATCGATCGAGTAAGTCCAGAAGTCAGCCACCCCGTTGCCCCGGACGGCATAAATCGTGCTACCCATCACCGCTAGAGAGGCGCCGTTGTAAGCTCCGACACCCCCTGCCGCCGCTAGCTGGGTGTTAGCTAGTTTTCGCCAGGAGTCGCCGCTGATGTTGTACTCGTAGAACTTGTCTTTGTAGTAACCAGCCAGCGCGTAAATTTTACCCGATTTGTACTCGAGAGAAGCGCCGTAGTAGGCCGGGAACGGGGCGGAAGCGATCTCACTCCAGGTATTAGTGCCAACAGTGTATTTCAGAAATCGGCTAACGCCGTAACCTGGTAGAGCGTAAATGTCCGTGCCATCACTTACCATACGGCCACCAACATTGGCGACCGATGTTTGCGGTGAGGTCGGCAAGTCGGCGACTGATGCATCGTCCCAAGAGTCACCAGAGATCGAATAGCGGTAAAAAGTAGCTGTACCGGCTCCGCGAAGAGCATAGATATAGTCTCCTGACCCGGGGTACACCAAGCCGCCACCGTTACCAATCGCTGCCAGGGTGATCGCCAACAGTGACCAGGAATTGCCGGCGATGTCATAGCGTAAGAAGTTGGTATTGTTACCCTGGAAAAAGTAAAGATAGTTGCCCGCCTTCACCCCAAAGGTGTCGTAATTAAAATTGTAAGTAACTGAAGCGACGATAGCACTGGCCATCAAAGACCAAGTATTGGCCGAGGAGTCGTAACGAAGAAGGTTAGCCGTATTTCCCCCTCGCAATAGATAAACGTATTGAGCCCCGTCAGATATTAGATTGCCGCCCGTGCCAACGGTATAGGCAACAGAAGAAACTATCGGCTCAGCCGAACCAACCCAGGCGGAGGTGTTCGGGTTCCAGGCCCAGAAAGTTCGGGTTGAAGTGCCACGAAATGCGTAGATCCGGTCGGTGCCAGAGACATAAATTAACCCGCCGTAGTTCACTGTTAGCGGTACATCGGTCAGTGCTTCCCAAGTATTGCCGGAAATTGAGTACCGATACCAAGTTAAGGTGCCGCCGCTTCGAGCTTTGTAGATGTAGTTGCCAACTACCATTGCGTTACCGTCGGCGTTCATTAGTCCTCCGGCCGTGACATCGGCCACGGCCGCGTCGCTCCAAGTTCCGGCCGCAATATCGTAGCGATAGAAACTCAAGGTATTGTTGCCTCGCCAGGCGTAGATGTAGCCAGCGTTATAAACAAGGTCAGCGCCGTTATAAATTGTAGCCGGCGGGCCAGTTAGCGGGTCCCAAGTGTTGGTGCCAATATTGTAACGGTAGAAGTCTTGGGAGTTGTTGCCACGCAAGAGGTACATATTAGTGCCGTCAAAGGCCAAGCCGCTACCATTGCCAACAACATCCGAGGTCTCGGCTAGCTCGGTCCAGGTATTGGTACTGATGGTATATTTGGCAAATTTTTTAGTGTAGAGCCCGAAAGTGGCGTAAATGGCGCCGGTTGAGTCGTAGCGCATATCCGACCCAATGCCAACGGCAAACGGAGCGTTGGCCATGGCCCGCCAGGTATTTCGGACCGGGTCGTAGCGCCAGAAGTAGGCAAATGATCCGCCGCGCAGAGTATAAATATAAGTGCCGTCGCTCGAAAAAGCCGATCCAGATTCGATGGTGTCGGGCGGTTCAGCCCAGCTTCTAGCACCCCAAGACCCAGCCGCTTGGAGCTGGAGACGATCCGGTGTTGATTCGGTGTCGAGACCGCTCAAGACTCCCAACTCATAATCGGCCTTAGTAGTGACGGTCTGGGTTAAGTTGGCGGCAAAACTGGACGGACTGTAACCGAGGGTGACAAGTATGATGAACACCGAAAGTAACGCAACCCCCCGTCTGGTCCACGGGTGCGTGGCCAAATAACTGACATGCCGGACTATGTGTCGGTGGTTAAATTTCATCCCCTCTGTAACTCACCATATCGCTCGTCAAGCGCGATATCAACCCCAGGCGGTGAGGCCGTAACAAAGCAATTGTATCTTTCTCGTTAAAAATTCTATGGTGGTTTTCAAGCACCCCAAAACTAGGGCAAGACACGGAGGTTGGTAATGTGGAAATTTCTTACGACCCTCGCAATTCTTTTGTTCTTCTCACTACCGATGGCCTCGGCGAGTATTCGTCACTCCAAAGTGAAGCATCGGGCACGAACCCAATTCACGGTTTATCGCTTTAGCCGCGAGCTCGACCTGTGGTCGCCGCAGATCTTCAGCGGTCTAACGGCGGCCGAGGTTAAAGCCAGGACCAAAGCTGACAAGGTGTTCACTTTGGGCTTTCTCGACATCAGGAAAGTCCGTGGTGGATACACCTACAAGCCGGTCAACCTGCACATCATCGATGGAGCGATCATGGTTCCGGCTTTCTTCCCGAAGGAGAAAGTTCTGGCCGACTTTCCTTGGGAAGGACCAACGATCTACGATAGCGTTACCCAGTGCCTATCGTACGGTACGCCCACAGCCGCCTGCGGCCTAATGCGGATTCCGCCGGTTCCAACAGAGAAAACTGGTCGCCGGATCTGGGCGATCAAAGGCAAGAACTTCTTTGTCGTTGAGTACTTCGGTACCCGAGCCGATGGACTGCGCATCGCTCGAAGCTACGGTTTCGAGTCTAGCGCTCACAGCGACGGTGGCCACATGGTCAGCGCTCATGCCAGGCATGCTTCGTTTGCCCTAATTTTCAAGGGTAAGCGACCGCTAGCAATCGCAGGCTTGTTCGACCCGCTTGCAAGTCTGGCACAGTAGGCGCAATTTGAGAGAAAGCTTTCGCTCCTCCTCAAGCAAGGCCCTAGATGGGCCTACTGGTCCAACCCGAACCCCTCACCGCGCGCGGTGGGGGGAGGTTTTTGCGGCTCATGTTGACCCCGCACTTTTCAACCGTCTTGAAGGCTATGCCCAATACGCTTCTTCAATCTGGCGTACGACTGGCCGAATTGTTTGAGTTTCTTTTCTCGATCAAGCGCATCTAGTTTTGAGGCATAGCCCTCAAGGTAGACAATCTTCCACGGTCGGTAGGGTTTTGTTGCGAGTGACTTACCTTCGTTATGATCTAGCAGTCTTTGCCGCAAGTTGTTCGTTTGTCCGAAGTAAAGCCGCCGTTCCTTGCCAAGCAGTACATACACCCAATGCATAAGTTAATTGTAACAACTTGCAACGGTTGAATAGTGCGGGGTTGACAAATGTAAAGCAAACTTTACAATAAATGCTACAAATATGAGTAAAAATCCTAAAGGAGGTTCAATGCAACTGCAACCACTTTCCGACCGCTTGGTCGTTAAACCGCTCGATGCGGAAACCGTATCGAAATCCGGTATCGTCATTCCCGACACCGCCAAAGAGAAGCCCCAAGAGGGCGAAGTTATTGCTGTCGGACCGGGCCGAGTCGATAAAGACGGCCAGAGAATTGAGATGGAAGTTAAAAAGGGAGATAAGGTTCTCTTTGGCAAGTATGCCGGAGATGAATTTAAGCTTGATGGAGTTGAATACAAGATTATTAGAGAAGATGAAGTACTGGGCATCCTGAAAGGATGAATTTACAATTTACAATTCTCAATTTCCAGTCAATTTACAATGATTCAATGTTTGAAAATTGGGAAACTGAAAATTCAATGATAGCGACCGAGCAATGCGAGGGAGCTATGGAGGCGAAGTCCGACAAAATTGAAAAATGAAAACTGAAAATTGTTTTTCGACTAAAAGGAGAAAAAGATAATGTCTAAACAAATAAAATTTGCCCAAGATGCTCGAGACCGGATTAAATCCGGTGTTGATCAGCTAGCTAACACCGTTAAAGTCACCCTCGGCCCCAAAGGCCGTAATGTCCTTTTGGACAAAGGTTACGGCGGCCCGACTATTACCAATGACGGTGTCACTATCGCCAAAGAGATAGATCTCGAAGACAAATTCGAGAATATGGGGGCGCAGCTCGTTAAAGAAGTTGCCTCCCGCACCAACGATAACGTTGGTGACGGTACCACTACCGCCACAATCCTCGCTCAAGCAATGATGAGCGAAGGTCTCAAAAACGTCGAGGCTGGCTCCAACGCCATGGCCATCCGCCACGGTATTGAAAAAGCAACCGAACAGGTTGTCGCTCACTTAAAGAAAAACGCTAAGAAAATTGCGACCAAAGCCGAGATCTCCCAAGTCGCTTCAATCTCCGCTAACGACCCAGAGATCGGCAAACTAATCAGCGAAGTTTTCGACAAGGTTGGTAACGAAGGTGTTATCACGGTTGAGAAATCTGAAGCTCTGGAGATGACCTACGAGCTAACCGAAGGCATGCAATTTGACCAAGGTTACGTTTCGGCTTACATGGTTACCGACGCGACTCGCATGGAAGCAGTGCTCGAAAAACCATATATTCTCATTACTGACAAAAAGATCTCCTCGATCCAAGAAATTCTGCCGCTACTGGAGAAACTCGCTACTACCGGAAAGAAAGAACTCGTCATTATCTCCGAAGATCTTGAAGGCGAAGCTCTAGCAACAATTATCGTCAACAAACTCCGCGGAATCTTGTCGATTCTAGCCGTTAAAGCTCCGGGCTTTGGTGATCGAAGAAAAGAGATGCTCCAAGATATCGCCATTCTAACCGGCGGTGAAGTGATCTCTGAAGAAAAAGGTATGAAGCTCGAAGACACTGAAGTGGCGATGCTAGGCCAGGCTCGCAGAGTTGTAGCTGATAAAGACAACACTACCGTCATTGACGGTAAGGGGGTCACTAAAGCCATCGACGCTCGCGTCGCCCAAATCAAAGCTCAAATTGAAAAAGCAACGTCAGATTACGACAAAGAAAAGCTCCAAGAACGCCTCGGTAAACTTTCCGGTGGCGTCGCCGTCATTAAAGTCGGGGCTGCTTCCGAAGTGGAGCAAAAAGAGAAACAGCATCGTGTTGAAGACGCTAAAGAAGCCACTCGCGCCGCTATCGAAGAAGGAGTCGTTGCTGGTGGAGGTGTTGCCCTGCTCGAAGCCCACGAAGCATTAAACAAAACTAAATTTGCAGGAGATGAAGAGATCGGTCGCGAGATCGTCTCCAAAGCTCTCGTTGTACCGGCCTGGCAGATTGCCCAGAACGCTGGAGCTGAAGGCTCGGTTATCGTTGCCCGCATAATTGAGGGCAAAAAGGGTCACGGTTACGACGCCAAAGAAAACAAAATGGTAGATATGATGGCCGCTGGTATTATCGACCCGCTCAAAGTTACCCGCTCGGCTCTCCAAAACGCTGCCTCTGTCGCTGCCATGGTCCTAACAACAGAAGCCGCCGTAACTGATTTACCAGAGAAAAAAGATTCTATGCCCCCAATGCCCGATATGTCAGGCATGGGTGGCATGGGAATGTGAGCATCGGCTCACTAGAACGAGAGAAGGGCCTAGCGGCCCTTTTTTCAAACCCAATTTTCGTGGGGAGGAGGGGCTTAATTCCGAGGCAGCCCCTACCTCCCCACACCCCATACCCTGCACGGTTCCCACAGGGGTGAGGAGAAAATTCGCCTCCCTTCCGGAAGGTTCGCGGAGCGAATTGGCAAATTTTGATTTATTATTTCCCCGCCAAAAGAAAACGCCCATACCTGGATTTTTACTGCCGCTTCTGATATTATTCAACAAAATCTTTCCTGAGGAGGAAAAGGATGGAAGGAACGTACATTCACGAGTTTTGGGCTGTCACTGGGTCGTGGTCGCTCTATCACGTGACCGATGAGTTAAATGATCTTGGATTTCCCAATGTGGAGAAAGTGGGTAGCGTTGGGGTAAGCAAGCTGGAGGTAGGTGCTCGTCTCAAGAACGGCCGGCTCGTTGGCATCACCGATTCCGGATTAACGCTCTTTAACCCGGGAAGGAGATCGAATTTTGCCAGTGAGGTTAACGTTCTCCACTGGGGCGGGACGACAACACCTTTTGTCGGCCTCTTTCTTGACGAAGAGACGGCTCGAGAGTGCCTCAACCTCAATATCATTGGACCTATCTTTGAAGACGAATTCACGAAATGTGCTGGCGAAGTTGTCAGGGGGATTGCGCAAGGCCATCTTGTTTTCCGACTCGATCCGGCAGTCTGCAAACGTTTCGGATTGAAAGCACTTGAGGTCTGCCCCAGCTGCACTTGGGCGGGTCTAGACGTTCACAAACACACACTAGAGTGCCACCCTGAAGTGGCCATCGATCGCCGCAAGTGATATGGTCCTGCTGCTATTCGAAGCCCGCCTGAAAAGGCGGGCGACTTTTTGCCAAAAGAAAACGGCTCCGCTGTGTTTTTGCTACTATTGAACAATGAAGTTTCATCGTCTACTGGGGCTTTTGTTGATAATCTTTTGCGCCGGAGTTGTATTGCTAGCTCTTCTGAGCCTAACGACTTTCTCACTCCTTACGATAGTGGCATTTCCCATGATGCTGGAAAATGTTTCTTCAATCTATCCTGAGGGAGTGGTTTGGTTGATCGTAATATTCGAGCTCATCGTTGGGGCTCTTGCGGGCTGGTATCTCCTTAGAGGAAGACTTCTTGGCCTCAAGCTGTTCATTGTTGTTGGTGCAGTTGGTATCCTTTTGTATTTGCAACCAACCATACTTAGCAATATCCTTCTAGCCTTGATTTTACTTGGAGTGGGATTCCTTACATACAGAAGCCTTCTAGACTCACGGCAAGAACCGGGACGTTAGCTAGGCTAGTAGGGTTAGGGGAGGGTTCTCTTTCAATCTGAAGATTCACTAAAACCGCCAAAAGAAAACGACTCCGGGAAAGTCTTGACTTTACCTGAGCAAAGAGGTAGAGTATCAATACTTTGCGAACAGGAGGGTTTGTAGTGCGTAAAGCGTTCTCCTTCATTCTCGTCGCTCTCTTTGTTCTGCTTCTAGCTGGTTGCGCTCCTGGTCCGAATACGGCTATGAGCACACCGGTGCCGAACGGCGAAGCGGGATTCCTACTCGGTCTGTGGCACGGACTAATCGTTTGGGTGACATTCATCGTATCGCTCTTCAACGATCAGGTCAGCATCTACGAAGTGCACAACAACGGTGGATGGTACAACTTTGGCTACATCCTCGGTCTCGGATCTGCGCTCGGTGGTACTGCAACGGCCTCGAGCCGCAGCAACAAGGACTGAAGACCCCATCAAGTCACCGCCCGGAAAAGCTTTCAAACTTTCCGGGCGGTTTTTTAACTTCCCGCCAAAAGAAAACGGCTCCTTCTGTATTTATTTACTGGTTTAGGCTAAAGTACTTCTAACGCACATTAGTGCTACAGGAGAACAAGATGTCCAGATTTTTGCCGTATGAGCTCATTGAGCGGCGTTTCCGGACATCACCGGAAATGCTGCAAGAATTAGCTGACCGGGTCATGACCCACCCACCGTTCCGAGATGGAACCGCTGTAGTCTTCGGTTCTGTTGCTTGGGGAACACAAACCTGGCGTAGCGATCTAGATATTGCCATCAACAGCCCGGAGGACGGCCGTGGTTCATTAAGGTATCACTACCCGTATGACTACCACGATGCTTCGGAAGCAGTGAGAGTGGAAGTCGAAAACGTTTTTAGCCAGAGTCGTGGAAACGTTATCCAGTTCCTCCTTGTTGAAGTGCTTGGGAGCCAAATGGGAGTTGGTAACTATGACCATCCGAGAATTTCGCCGTCAACATCTGACCATTTCAAACTATTGGCGAAGGTAAAAGGTGGTCCGTGGTCGAAGTTTAACCGCCGTATCAAGCTGATCGGGCGGCGTGATCGAAAGGACGATGTCGTTAAGTACGCTGGCACTATTGCCCGGGTTGCCACCGGCTTCTTTCAGGATGTAAAGGAGGGGCATCGGGTTAACGTCTTTGACGCTCGCTCGCTTCAGGCCCTGGAAAACTTCCCGAAACAGCTAACAAGGAAACTCCTTGGTCTGTATGAGGCATTGCCGTGCCCAGACACGTTCGACAACATCATGCAGACTCTCTCCGAGACGAAGCAAGGTTGGGCACGTCAGCTGTTAGAGCTCTATCAACCGTTCTTTGATATCCACAACTCGTACACGAAACTAGTTGATGACATCTTCGACGGCTCAGTAGTGCTCGATGAAGCTGAGTACAACCGGCGATTGGTAAACTACCTCCGACCTATGCCCTTCGCGCAAGTGGGAGTAACCCTAGGAGAGCTATTCCCTGACTGTTCGTACTGGAAACGAGGCGTCGACCAGCTTCGGTACACCAGGACTTGATACGAACGACTATGGCCTGTCTGAGAATGACAGGCTCTTTTTAACTTCCCGCCAAAAGAAAAAGAGCCTAACGGCCTTTTTCATACCCCAGACCACTTGACTCTGTCTTCTTGGTCTGGTAACATGTTGCTGATCGGTACTGGAGGACAGAATGGACCGTTGCCCAAAATGTGGAAAGTTGCTTTGTGATCACACGCCGGCTGAGCGGGGGCAGACCTCCGAACAGCTCGACGCGCAGATGGAACAAAACCAGCGAGAGCTGGAAGAGCGACAAGCGCCACCCACCAAGGACGACTAGTCCTGGACAACAGGCGGCCGAGCGATCGGCCGCCTGTAACTTATATTAGTTATGCACTAACATGGGAGGGCAAATGGAAGAAACGCCAGACCCAATTACCCACGGTACAACAACAGCCGAAACCCAAGTTCCCGAGTATTTTCGGGCTCCGCTCAAAAATTCTAGTCCGCCCAAAATAGATGTGCCCCCCGTCGTTGATACTGTCGATGTTGTTGACATCAATGAAGTGAGCCCTGCGGAACGACTCAAGTATTTTCAGCCTTTGATTGAAGCCGCACTAACTAAGTGCGAACAGGTAGTACAAGAGATGAAAGAAGCTCATGAGCGAGGTGAAACCTTCGACGGAGGGAAGATATTTGACGCTCGTTCAGAACTGTACGAACTGGCGATGAAAATGTGTGGCTATGAAGCCAGGAAATCTGACTTGCTGGCAATGCACGATCTGATCCGTCCTCAACGCGGTGAGGTTTCTGTTGACCTGTCCGCCGGCACGGGGTTTCTTACACAGGCCGTAGAATATTGGACGGGAGCGCGGACTTACGCTGTCGATCCAAGTGAAATTCAACTCCAACACCTAGTTCAGAACTGTGGAGACCAGGTAACGGCGGTCCATGCTGCTCCGAACGAAACGGACAAGATATTTGCCGACGGAAATATTCCTCATGAAGGAGTAGATGTTGTCACCAGTTTTGGTGGGTGGCATCACGTGGATAAAGAAAAATTGCCAGAGGCGATGCAAAACGTTGCCGATATGTTGAAGCCAAAAGGACGATTTGTGGTCGGTGATGTGGGGGCAGAAACACCTCTACAGCGACATTTTGATGAAATCGTAACTGACAAATGCTTGACGGGACACGAAATGGGTCAGTTCATGAGCCCGGAGAAGTTGAAAGAACTTGCGGAAAGCGCGGGCCTGGAATTGGTCAGTGCCGAGATGAAGCCACTGACTTGGGATTTTAATTCAGAAGAAGAAATGGCCTGGTTTTTCAAGGGTCTGCACGCCTATCCCCAGCCGGTGGAAGAGATTATTCAGGATTTACGCGACACGCTTGGAGTTAAAGAAGAAGACGGCAAATTCAAACTCAACTGGCCAATGCTCTTCTGGGAAATTCGCAAACCAGAATAACTTCCTGCCAGAAGAAAACAGCTTTACTTCGTTGTGAGCGTATTCCAGACACCTTTGCAGAATTCGCGTAAGTTATGAGCCATCAACGGGTCGTGAATTTCAATCAGGTAGTGCGGCGAGCGATTGGTAACGACCATAATAACGTAGTCGCCAACAATCCAAGTGGTAGCGGTGAATTGTTTTACTGAAGCCCATGGGCGAATCTCTCGTTGTGGGTGCTGGGTAACTACCTTCTCAATGTCGGCTTCATTCGAAAGAAGTTTTGCATATACTTCCTTTGCTGAGGGCTGTTTCCAAAATACCTCGATCCAATCGAGATAGTTTTCTACAAAAGTAGGGTCCTGGTAGCCCCACCATGTACTATCGACAGTCTTAGCGCTTTCGTTCCACGTTGGCGTTTGTTGGAAGAAGAAGCGCGAGATGTCTTCTTGGGTGATGAACTGAATTTTGGGGACTGGGTATTGGGTGGAGCCGGCTTCTTTATTCAGGGCCTCAATCAGTGGCTGGAGAAGCTTCTTTCTTTCCTCGACTTGGCGAAGTTGGTTGTCGAGGATGGTCGTGAGATTCTTTGGTGCAATTGCAGTTAAGCGAGCAACCTTTTGGCTTAAATCCTCGGCAATGAGGCCGCGTGTAACTAGTTCCTTGGCAGCGGAGTAGACAGTAGTCCGTTTTATGCCGGATAGATTAGCTACTTCGGTGTGGGAGACGATCCCTGCTTTCAACACCGTCAAGTAAACTTCGGCCTCAGTGTCGTTGATGCCGAGTATCTTGAGCTGTTCGTTGTTCATGGTCTCAGTTTAACTATTTGTCGAAAGATAGTCAACAAAAGTATCAGTCCAGAAAGAAAAACCGTTGATAAAGTGTTGACATATACTACGCCTCCTGTTATAGTGCCGGTTAGTATGTTCATTTATAAAACATCGCTTAAACCCAGCCCCATCCACGGGTTGGGGGTGTTCGCTTGGAAGGGGATCAGAAAAGGGAGTGTTGTCTATCAACATCGACCCGAACTGGACCAAATCTTCAGCGCCAACGAGTTTGCCAACCTAGATCGGCGCGACCAAGCACTGATTCTCCATTACGGCGGATTAGATAAGCGGCTAAACCGCTATCGCTTGCCGTACGACAACCTGCGATTCTTGAACCATTCGGATACGCCGAACCTGGTTTATGTAGTCGCTACCGACCAGATCGTTGCCCTCCGGGCGATCGCTGCCGGCGAGGAACTTACCCAGAATTATCGCGATTTCGAAGATGGTGTCGAATTTCGAATCGCCAAGTCAGTCAAGAATCCAAATGAGGAGAAGCAATGAAGAATACAACAATATCACTTTTGGTAGCCGTCGTTACGGCGCAGTCGTGGGCTCAGGACAGCCTTCAGGTTTCCTACAAATCGGTTCTGAAATCGAGCTACGTCGGTGGTCAGACTGGAATGCGTCTTCACGACGGCCCGGTCACCCAGAATTCGGCCACATTCGCTCGCAAGGGAATGTACGCCTACATATGGGTCTGTTCGCCGCTAGACACGCGGTGGAACTCTGACTACGGTAGCGAGATTGACCTCGGCTTCGGTCATGATTTCGCTCTGAAGAACGGTTGGCGCGTTGATGTGGGTTATGCCTACTACAACGTGATTCCCCTCGAGAACATGCGAGGGGACCTCCACGCGATTAGTGCGCATGTCTACCAGACTCGGGGTGTAATCAGGTCGTTTGCCAGGCTTGAGCAGGATGTCGCCCAGAATCCTTCGATTCTGCCGGGCGGCTTCACCTACAAGCTAGGTGTGAATTGGTCTGCCTCTCCCGAGCTCCGCGCAGAGCTGGCCCTACTTGGTCACGGCCGAGTTTACGGGATTTCGGCGGAGACAGTTAGTGCCGGCACGTGCAGTCTTACGCTCAACCGAAAACTGAATGGTCTGTCTGTACAGGCTGGGATAACCTTCCAGCGGGCACTGGGCCGTAGCGTCGCTAACGGCGGTGCCGCCCATAACGAAACGGTGCTCTGGATCGGTTTCTCTTTCTGAATCGCCGAAGTCAATGCAATTGCCCGCCTGAAATACGGCGGGCTCTTTTTAATTGCGACGAAAGGTGATGAAGGAGCAATACGAGCTTGCGACTATTTCCCACCAAAAGAAAACGGTTTTACCTCGCCGTAGCTTGGCGAAGGCGGGCCCCACCAGATTGAATCCCTATCGGCTTGGGTGTAGAATCTACCCATACTGCGATTACTTCGCAGAGGAGACAGCGATTGAGAAACTTCATCCTCGCACTTTTCGTCATTGTATTGGCTGGTTGCAGTAACGCTCCCGCGCCAAAAACGACCACAACCAAGACGGGCGACCCGGTTTTCGACAAACACATCACCGAACTCGACAAGGATGTCGTGGAAATGGGCGAGGCGGCCGAGGAGCTTACCTGGCTCGACCACCACGTTCAGCCGTTGGTCGATCGTCTGATTGAGACTGGCGATCGAATCGAAAACACGAGCGACCAAGCTGAGAAGGCCCGGTTGCGCCTCGAATTCGAACAGATCACCGCTGAGCTCGAGGTCAAGGAAAAAGAACGTGCTCAGCTATTTGGCAAGGAAAAGCCGAAGGCCGGTGCGTTTCGGTTCGACCTGAAGCCTAAGAGCCACTACGGCCACGTGGCTGGAGTTGGCGACGTGAGTGTCACCGAGGAATCGCGGGTCGATCACAAGATCGGGGCGTTCCCAAGGTCAAGTTTCGGCTACATTAGCACCGAGTGGCACTTGACCTCAAGGATCATTAACCTCGACAGGACGTGCTCGACAACCATGACACCCAAAGGAGTCGTTCATGTGCGGCGAGCTCTAGGCTGCAATCGGGTGATGTCTAAGGCCGACAAGCTACCAAAGCAAAGTCGGTCGAGGGGCTGAGGTGGACACGATCTACACCCTTGTTTGGGCCTTGATACTGCTGGGAGCGTACGCCCAAGCGAGAAACGAGCGGGCCAAACGCGCCGAGGAGGAGCTTGAGAAATCCGAGGGACTATTCTCGGAATTCAATATCGTTCGGGATCCGGATGCTCCCGAGTACAACCTGGCGGAACTACGAGAATTCCACGACCAAAATCGCCCGAGCTAGTCTCGGGCAATAATTTATTGTAAAAAATGTGGCTCCGCCGTCTGCCAGTGATGACAGAGAGCGAAGCCGTTGGGAGAGCTACCGGAACGTAACGTAAAGCGCGTCTTCCGGTATGGTGCCAAGCCCGAGTTCGGGTCGGGGCTTGATGTAGCATCGAGTTTTGCCGATCATAAACGTGCTGATGAAGTACAGGTTGCCGTGGCCGGCAAACTCCGTGACGTCAACGTACACATCGATCGTCGTTCCCGGGGTAATCGGCGATATGCGGACTGGCTTAGGCAGCACGAGGTCCTTGGACGTCGGAACGGCCATCAGCGGTTCGATCTCAAGAGTCTCGGGCCAAACGACGCTGCCGTCGTTACCTAACCGCCAGCCTTCATAGGTCCGGCCATCCTGCTTCTTCGTCGGTAGATCCTTGACCCACGTCATTGAGAAGCCTTCGATTCGGGGCGTGCGCCAGAACTTGTAGAGCGCGAAAAGCCGTTTGTCTTCCTCACCCGAGGACTGCGCCCAGGTTTGGTACAAGGCCTCCAGACGACCGACGCTTGGCCAGCCGTTTTGGCGATAGCCATCGATCTTGTACAGAGCCTGGAGGAACTGCGCTCCGCGACTCCCGACCAGCTTGGTCAAGCCGTCGGTCTTGCCGGCGGCAAGCCCTTGAAAGAGCGCTAGCCTCTGGGCGGGTGTGAGCAATTGGATCTGACCCAAATAGCTCGGAGCTTCAGCCAAAAAGTCGAACGGTTTCTCGCTCTGAGCTTTCGGCTGCCCTTGCGATGAACCAGTCGCTTGGCTAGATGTGTTGGGAGTTTGGCAGCTGATAACCACCGCCAGCGCTACCAGAAATGTGGCAGTAAGCATTTTGGAAATGAACATGAATCCTCCGTTGCCAAGATTGGCAGAGAAATTGTACCAAGTAGTTGCCAGAAGATCAACCTGCTGGGTAACAAAAAAGCGACCCCTCCCCGTCTGGGAAGGAGCCGCGGTTACCGCCGAAGGGCGGTTATGGGGCGAAGGCGATGTCCAGCCGGAGCTGGGTCTGGCCTCTGGAATGACCGGAGAGGAACTGACCGAGCCGGATCGATAAGGTCGTAGCACGACCTTTGATGTTGAGGATCGGACCGAGGAGGAACGTCGGCTTGTTGCCATCGCTGGCAAATGCCGCGCCGCCCAGCCCGTAGCTGAAGCTCTTGCCGGCACTCCAGGTCAGCCGGATGTTCGGAGCGAGGAAGCCGTTGTGCCCCTTCGCGTCCCGGGTAAAGTACACCGGGCCGGTCAAGGTTGCATTACCAAGCTTGATCGCCGCGAATCCGCTGACACCGTAGCTGGTCAACTTGCCCGTGCCCGAGCAATCGGCGAACGGTCCGAGCGTCAGACTGCCGTTTAGCAACTTCAGCTTGGTCACGTCCACTGCCAACTCGTAGACGGGGTGAGCTGACGAATAGCCGTAGATCGCGGCGTTTACACCTCCCTTGAACGTCAGGAACAGGTTTTCGGTGGCTGGCCCACCAACACTCAGATTCCGGCTGTAGTTGAGCTTCACGCGTTGGAGCACAAAGTTGTCGCCCGAGGCGTAAGCTTTGACCTGGCCAGCCATGACCATCAGCGTTCCGACGAGCGAAACGTAGACGGCCTGCTTGGCGTAGCCGAAGCGAACTCCGAAGCCGGCGTGACGCCAGCTCCCACCCCAGATGACCTTGAGCATTGCCCAGACCGTCTGCAGTGGTGAAACGGCGTCGAACCGACCCCGGCTGATAAGCTCCAGCACGTGTGTGCGCTTGGCTTCCCAGTCGATGCTGGTGTCTTCGTCTTCTCGGTAGCCGAGCTGGCGGATCTTGTCCATGAGCGAGCAGCTCTCGTGTGGCTTGTAGACTCCGAGGCCCACTCCCCAACACAGGCTAGCACCGACAAGCTCGAGCCATTCGGCACGAAACATAACTAGAAGCTGTCGGGGCGTGCGAGCCATCATTGCCAATCGCATCGCCAAGATGAGAAAGGCGAGCGGGATGAACATGCACCCGATGACCAGTAAGCTGCCGATCGCTGCCCAGTCCATCCCGAGTGAGCCGTAACGTTGCTCCTGCTCTCTGGTGAGGTAGGCTGAAAGCCCGCCCATCACCGAACCGGGGATCTTGGTGATCGCGGCCAGCTGGGGTACGGAATCGTTGATGCCAACGGCGTGATCCATCCGCATTTCGATATCGCGGATGTCCAGAACGGTCTTGGCGTACTGCTCGCCGGTGAGCTCGCCCTTGGCCAGAGCGGCCGTGGCGATCTTGTTGATGCGCGCTGTGCCCTCCGGGGTGGAGAGCTGTTTCGCGACGTTGGCCGCTTCTCGCTCCTGATAATAGTTGTACCAACCCTTCAAGGGGAGGGCGGTTACGACGAATGTGGCCACAATGAGCCACAGTAGCGCCGCGTAAACGGGGCGCTTCAACATACCTTCTGAACATTTCATGGTTTGCGTTCTCCTAAACTGAGAGGTTCGTGACTGAGCGGCAGGCCACTCAGTAGTCGGCGATAAACGCCTCCTAAAGCTTGCGACTTTGTCGCTCGCTATCGATGCGGGCATTGTAACAGTTAACGGGGGAAAGTCAAGATGTTAGGGGGTCTTTACAAATCTTGCGGTTAAAGAAGTGCGGCTTCGCCGATCTGCCACTTCTGACAGGGGGCGAGGCCGCAATGTGTGGTTTGGACGATCGGCTACCAGACTGCTGGCGGCGGCTGGTCGTCGGGTCGGTCCGATTGGGATGGTAGTTTGGACGCTGCCTCGGGGGTGTCGTCGTCGCCTAGGAAAAATTCGGTGATGAAAACTTGGTCCGAGCGCAAGCCGTAGACCAGGTGGCTGATGCCTTCAAGGATAACGCCGCTGATCTCGCTCCACTAGACAGCTGGCGAGAACCCGATCCCGGGTAAGGTTCGATCCGGAGGTACTCTACGCCAGGCACGGTAGGTAACCACTTTACCAAACCCTGAGTGACGTCCATAGGACGACGACATGCATCGGGCGGATAAGCGATCCCGTCGCCTGGGCCTTCAACATCTAACGCCTGAACGTTGCTGATCATAGTGTTGACACAGCACTCGGCGTAGAACGGCACACCCGTCCGGAAGATCACTCTGATGCGTGGCGGGAGAATGACCACAGAGATTCTCAAGGTCGAACTTTCGCCCTGATCGCTGACGGATTTGCTTCTTCGACTCATCTCTGACCTCCTATGTGCACGGCCCGTTGGCCTCGCGGTCAGTATTGTCAAAGTAACTACTCTCGTCAAGAAAATGGGTCTCGCATGCGAGGCTTTGGCGTGATATTATCGAATTGCCTGTATGGGTACTCTTGGGAGGACTAATGCCTATGAATGTGCATCGGTTCCGCTGTTAGGGTCCGGATTCCTCGGTGTTGCAGGGCAATCGCTCTGCGACGATACGTTCAGAGCGGCGGGTTGAAGGGATGCCCTCACCCGCCGCCGTACTTTTTCTGGGGGCTTAAATGGCAGGAAACTACGAATCTACACCGACAAAACGAAAGATGATGGCGGTGGGGATTCTTCTCTTTGTCGCCTTGGTCGTATTCGCTCGCGCGATGTCCGGCTAAGGCCTGATCCAAGCCTTGAGATGGCGGCCCGTGAAACGGCCGCCACATTTTTAGGCCGCCGAAACGTTTTCGAGGACGGCAACTTGGTCAAACGTTGGCGTATTAACGCTGTCTTTGAACACGACGTTCTCCGGAGTGATAGCGACGAGAAATTGTCGCGGTATCAGCCGTTCATTGAACAGTTTTCGGAGCGCAAAACGGACAATTATGCCGGAGCTTGAATCGAATATAACGTCACACACCCGGCCGAGCGGCGCGCCCGACTCGGTCCTGGCATTCACCCCTAGTACCGGACCAGTGCGGTGTCCAATTTCTTCCAGCTCTTTTTGGGGCTCTTGGAGCGCTGTTTCGCCGTCAACAAACGCTGCGCGTCGGTCGAGCGAGAGGATGTCGGTATAAAGAAGATATTTTTTCTTGCGCGAGGCGATGGATGATCGTTTGCAAACACACGCCACTAAGCCAGCGTGGCGATTATCAAAAACGAGTCGTTGGACGCTGCCAAGTAGCGTTCCTCGGCTACTGCGAACGTCTAACCCTAATACTGCGGTCGCCTCAATAACCATGTACTTCTAGATTAGCAAAACTCTTGCCGCTACTCTACAATAATTGTTAGGGAGGGAACACGTCTAAAGAGCGGCTTTACTTTCGTTATAAGGTTAAAGATGAACACGGCAAGACCCGCGCTGGTCGTGCGGCGGCGAGTAATGCCTCTCAAGTGCGGCGACTTCTGCAAGGGCGCGGCTACACAATAATTGGCATCGTTCAGGAAAAGGGCTTCTTCCAGAATCTGGCCCTTGGGAAAGTTTCCGCCAAAGATCGCTCTGTGATGTACAAGGAGCTGGCCACGATGCTAAAAGCCGGCGTCAGCATCACCCAGGCAATCGAGATCGTGGCCGAAACGCCGAACAAAAAATTACAGAAAGTGTTGCGAGAAGTATCGACCAGTTTGGAGAACGGCTTTCCGCTCTCAGTAGCGATGTCGGGGCATCCAAAAATATTTCCTATCGTCGAAACAGGAGTGGTGCGAGCCGGTGAAGCAACCGGAAATTTAGTGAAGGTGCTCCAAGAGCTGGCCATCACTACCGAACGCTCGGCTAATTTTAGCGGCAAGGTGAAAGGCGCAATGATCTACCCGGCCTTTATTGTGGTGGTGATGATTGTGGTTGGAGCGATAATTCTGACCAAAGTTATCCCGCCGATCAAAGATATCTTCTCTACCCAGGGAGCGGAGCTACCGTTAAGTACGCGGATGCTTATCGCTATGGCAGAAGGGTTGATCAATTATTGGGGCTGGATAATCTTGGCTGTCATTTTGTTCGTGGTCATAATCAAACTATTTCTCATTACCAAGCCGGGTAAACGAACCTCGAGCGTCTTGGCTCTGAACTTTCCGGTTTTTGGCACACTGATGCGCCAGGTTTACTTAGCGCAATTTAATCGGACGATGACGCTGCTGGTGGGTGCGGGCGTGCCAATTATTGAGGCGGTAGAAATCGTGACGGACTCGACGACCAACGTCATCTTTCGTGACGCGCTAACTGGTTTAATGCACTCGTTGGAACAAGGCTCGCCAATTTCAGTCTCGCTACAAGGCAGTAAGTACTTCCCTAAGCTCATGACGCAGCTGCTATTTGTTGGTCAACAGTCGGGCGATTTAGGGGGGACGACCCAAACTCTGGCGGAGTATTTCGAAGGCGAGGTAGATGTAAAACTGCGAACGTTCTCGTCGCTTCTGGAGCCGTTTATTATTACTATTTTAGGGCTGGCGGTGGGGTTCATTATCGTCTCGGTGCTGCAACCGATTTACAATTTAAGCTCGGCAATCTAAGCTAAATGATGATGGGAGTACTACATTTGATGGCAAAGCGACGGGGCTTTACACTCATTGAGATGCTGGTGGTTATTACCATCATTGGCATCCTTATTACCCTGATTGTTGGGGTGATCGGGCCGATACAGCGCAAGAGTCGCGATACCAAAAGAAAGTCGGAGATCGCTCTGTTTCTGGGTGGCTTGAACGAATTCAAAGCCGATTTCAAGATTTACCCGAATTTCACCATGTACCTTGGCTCGTACGGCACTTCCGGTAACGGCGGCGAAAACTCTAACTTTGCTCTCTCCTCGACTATTCCGCAGTGCAACGGCTTGCCGGCTAACGCGGGGCAGACAGCCTCGTTTGCCGATTTGAGCTCGGTCTTTCCACCAACCACCACCCCAACAGCCGCCCAAATTGACGCTAATCCGGTTATCTTGAAAGAGGGGTCAGTTCTACCGGCTGGCTCGAGTTTCTCTTCGGTCAATCACTTCCTGGTGTGTTTGCGCTACTTAGACCGAGTTGTGGCTGATGTTAGTAAGACTGGCGCCTTGGGTTATCAGGTTAGATTCTCTTACGATTTTTCAGACGTTTTGGTTAGTGCCGAAATGGAGAACGCCAGCGACCCGGACGCCAAGACGCTCTACAACGCCGCGGCGCCAAAACGCTATTACCAAGGTTCGGGGCTAAATATTCGTCAGCTAGACGAAGATAGCAATATCAGTAGCTTCTACTCCGGTTTATCGGGGACTATCAGCGACGGAATGTATCTGTATCAGTGCCTGAAAAAAGCCCTTCCAGCAGGAGAAGCGATAATAACCGATGACCGTTCTGGCTCCACTTACGATCCGATTATCTACTCTGGTAGCGCTTGGGCAAAAAATACTGCCTGTCAAGATGCTTCAGGAGGGCTGAATGTCGTCCGTGCGTACTAAAAAACGGTCCGGTTATTCCCTCATTGAGATGATGGTTGTTTTGGGGGTTATTGTGATGATCGGCATCGTTAGTCTGCCGAACATTTTTTCGCAGAACGAACGCGCCAGCCTGGACAGCAGCGCCCAGATGATCCGTCAGGTAATAATTGACGCCTACACTCGATCGCTGGCGCCGACACGCAACGACGAATCTCGAACAGGGCAGATCTACCAAGTAGCGTTTGGCAACTTTATAACCGGTCAGCCGAAACAACAGGGCGAATTCTTCGAGGTCAGCGGTAATACCGGCACCAATAAGGTGTGGCTTGAACGGGGCCTGGCGCGCTGCGACTCTGGCGACGTACAGGGAGCGTTCTCGACTTTAAAGTCAATTACCCTGCCGCGCGGGATATTTGTCTCCAGCTTCTTTCCTAGTGATCAGCCTAACACCGAAGCAAAGTCGGTGATCCGCTTTAGTGCTGGGGTAGAGGGCTTTCAATGCGGTAGCTACACCAAGCCCAACATCAAATCAGACAACTACCGCAACGATTTCGGATGGACTGGTGAGGATAAGAGCTTGAATCAAAAGGCCTACGCTCGTTACTTGGTAATTGAGCTTAGCGCCAACAAGATTCCCGAACACCGCTACGTTATTATGGACCGTCTAACGAAAGAGGTTTCGGCGGTTAATTCCAACCCGCAGAGCTACTTTGCCTCGGATGGGGATAGCGCTGTACCGAAGTGGACGAGTATCAGTAACGATGACGATATGACGCTTTCGATCGAGTGTCGAGCCAACGATGCCGATATGCTGCTGACCTTCAAACGGGCCGAAGATCGTCCTAGTGCCACCGAGAACCCCGATCCGAACCTAGCAGTTTACTACGACATCGACTGGGATTTGCATAACGGCTCTGGCTACGTGCCGCTTTCACTTAAATATTTCTACGATCTTGGCCGTAATGAGGTTAAGTTCAGTTTTACCACAACTGCCATGTCGGTTGCTTCTCGTCCCGCAAAAATTGGCATTCAGCTCAAAGCCCAGGACGAATTTGCAAATATGCAGCTGGAGAGCACTCCAGCCGATCCGCTACTACGCTGGTGGCAGAAAGATTTCATCCCTTCCTGCGGGGATCTGCCGGTAACAGAGGTGGAGGAATCCCCACCTAGCCCAATTCCACCGCAAGGTGACCCGGGCGGTGAAGCTCTGTCGTGCGGCCCGACTGCTTGGCAGCCGCACAATTGGCTTCTTGGTATTGCTTCAAAACTTGGGTTGGTGGAGCGGACTTTTGCGCTTGTTGAAAGTGCATGTGACGATGTGGCGCTATGATGAACACTAAACAACGCGGTTTTTCATTAATTGAGGTTCTTTTTGCCGTGTCGTTTTTGGTAATGGTGGGGGTAGCGATGGCAACGCTCAACGCTACCGCTAGTCGGTTGATTACTGGCACGGAAATCCGAGTGGAGGCCCAAGCGCTCAACGAACAGGCCCTAGCGTTCGTGGCGTTGCAAAGACGCACTATGGGCTCGGAATTTGCAACTAATTATTCTGGCTGTATCACTGGCACAAAAGGGCCTAAAACTTGTTATGTATACTGTCCGCCAACACAGGTAGATGTCAGCTGCACCCTGACGCCGACCCGCAAGGCGACAACGCTTGGCATCAACAAACTGCAATACGTTCCGTCTGTGCTCATTAAGACAACGGGTACAAAATATACTGTTATTGCTACTACCTCCTGGGGTAGCGGTATCAACCGTCAGATAACGGCTAGCCAGCTGATCCAATGAGTCTTACAAGAAAAGGCAGTTTTACCCTCGTTGAGCTGATCGTTAGCGTCGCCTTGTTTATGGTTGCCATCACCGTGGCGCTTTACGCGACCGTTGGCACTCACGGTATCATTGCTCGCACGGAAGCTCGAGCGGTTGTGGCCGAGTCGAGTCGTTCGGTAAGCGACGCTATCCGGCGAATTACGGTTAACGCCCCAGTTGGGGGGATTGATTTGGTAGGCGGTCTGCAAAGCGGCGGCTATCCGGGTCTGCGCGCGCGGTCGTTTGCCAGCGGGGAATCGAGCAACATCTGTAGCATTATCGGCCGAGCCTTGGTTACCGTCGACAGTACGGGGAAAGAGCTTTTCGCCCTTGATCAAACGGGCTCAGCGATGGCGACTTGGATTTATGGCGTTGATGATGCCGGTCTCTGCCCAGCTCCTGGAACAAGCAGCCGTCTTCTCTTTCAAAATCGCCTGACCAACCGACAGACCAAGGTCACGAGCTTTTCGACGCAGCTACTCTCCATGAACTGTCAGAGCGGCTGTAGTACCAAGGAGCAGCTTCGTTATGTTCTGACTGTCGAAGAAAATACGGCCCTCGCTGGTCGGGCGTCGGAAACACGGCGGCCAAGCGTTCAGATTTCGGGTAGCGTCCCAATTGGATTAGTTGATGAGACTGTCGGCCTGCCGAACATCGTGACGTCCGATCTGCCAGACGGTATCGTGGAAACAGCTTACAGCCAGACCTTAGTGGCGGGCGGCGGGACAACGCCGTACGCTTGGACACTGGTGTCTGGTGCACTGCCGAGCAATCTAACTCTCTCAAGCATCGGCGTAATCAGTGGCACGCCGCAAGCCGGCACGCAGGGTACTTACAATATCACCGTTCGGGTCACTGACGATAACAGCAAAACCGATGATCAGTCCCTGATACTCCAAGTTAGCCCGGTTAACGGCGGTCCGCAACTGACCATTATAACTAACTCGCCGCTTACTAATGGGACAGTAGGAACAGCTTACTCGGCCACGCTTCAAGGGGCTAATGGTAGCCAGCCGTATTCGTGGAGTAACCCGGGCGGCGGTTTACCAACTGGTCTAAGCCTAGCCTCTTCAACAGGCGTAATTAGCGGTACGCCAACGGTGGCTAACAACTACAGCTTCGTTATCCGCCTAACCGATAGCCAGCCGAGCTTTGTCGAGAAGACATTTAACATTCTGATTAGTGCGGGTAACCAACCGTTAACCATTACCACCACCTCCCCGCTGCCCAACGCCACGGCAACTTGTGCGTATTCACAGCAGCTCTCAGCTACTGGAGGAACTCCGGGTTACAGCTGGGCTTTCGACGGTGTTTTGCCAATTCAACTTTCCTGGCTATCTATCAGTGCGGGAGGCCTACTAACTGGAACACCAACGATGGCAGGCGGGCCGTACACCTTTAGTGTACAAGTAACAGATTCGGGTACTCCAGTACCTGGTACCCAAACCAAGAGCTTCAACCTAACAATCGACCCGCTGTTGATGTCCTGTGGGGGCACTGGGGAAGAAGAGTTAGGATGACGACAAAAGGTAGCTCCGGCTCGGTGCTACTGCTCACAGTGATGGTCCTGGCGGTTTTGACCACGACGACTTTCGGGGCGATCGCCGTGCGTTTTGATCAGCTTGCCGCAACGGATAAATTAACCAACTCAGCGGTTGCTAAACTGGCCGCTGACTCGGGTCTAGCCCAGCTGCGTGATAAGTTGATCAACAATCAGCCGGTCAGCCAGGCCTACTCTTACAACATCGAAACAGCCCAAGAGAATCAGATAGCCACAACCGCCGGCTATCGACCGAACCCCAGATCGTCGTACGCCACCTACGAACCAGCCAAAACTTCGCTGCCGCGCTGTATCGCCGCCGCCGTGCTGGATCCTTGGGTAAACAGCGGCAAGTATCTGTCGAAAGACGTTGCCAGCCCAACGCTAATTTTCTACTACGCCAACATCGTTAACGACACGCCGTTGGGTATACTGCCAGCCAACGCGAACCTTTCAGTGAACGACAAGAAGATTCCGATCTCCGACGTCACCAGTATGGGTCACTTTTACAATCCGTTCGCGCCGTTGAACGCTACCCAAGATTCGCCCAGCTACTGGACGATCAAACTCGGTGGGCCGGACGACCAGTTCTTGACCCAGAAGGCCTCAAACAACGTCGACTCGCTTTTCCGCGGCCTTGACGTCCTCTATAGCTATTATCTGCCCAGGCTGACTGACTCGGGTATCGCCGCGGGCGGCTCCCAGACGGGGTTAGATCGAATTGATAGTGCTGATCTTACCGGTTTATTTGAAGACACGATTCGCAATAATAACTTCAAAGTTTGGCTTGACGCCTCAATTTCCGATACTTATCTCTACCAGTACGGATTAGGCGATCTGTTTGTTGCGAATTCGCAGTACCGCATAAAGTGGATGCAGCCCTCGCTCTGGAACGACTTGCCAGAAGCGGATGTGGCTGTGCCTTATAAATCAGACGATCTGGGCGCCTCGACGGTCTCGTGGACAAAGAAAGGCTTGCCGCTCCTGACGCCAGGAGCAGACATCGGCGGTTGGGGGGTATCTATCTTACGCGGCGCTTCTTCGTTTTCGTTTGTGCGCTTGAGCAGTGCCAGTAACGGCGTTGCTTTTAGCCCCGGTCAGACCATCGACGGGTTTGTTTACGGCGGCCTTGACGGTCTGCGGCTCAATTCACGCCTCAGCCTGCAGCTATTTACCAAAGTTGGCGGTCACGTCTCTTTGAAAAGTCGCGCTCAGGACCAAGGGAAACTTTACGGGGCTACCGTTACTCAGATTGGATCGGTCACTGCGCAAAATATCGCCATTAAGTTAAAACTAAGCAGCAACGACTACGAGACGCCGACGCTCTCCTATTCCAGTGCTTACCCGACCGGCTCAATGATCGGCACAATCGCCTTGCTTGCCGCGCCGCAGTTCTCGACTAACAAGTCTCTCTCCTCGGCGACAGTCAAGGCCGATGGGGACGGCATAAATGCCAACATTACGGTGCAGAGTAACGGTAACTGCGTTGCTGTCGCGGGCAGCTTTACCGCCTGTCCGGCGGTGGGGGATCTTATCGGCCTGTCAAAATCTGGCCAAGATCCGCTTTGGGGGATGGTTGAGACGGTTAGTTTTACTGGTACAAACCTCGGTAGTTTTACGATAGACAAATTGCGACGGGGGCCAAAACCTACCCGCCATCAAGCAGTGACGTACTATACAGCCAACTCTAACCCGCGTATCGCCTACTTCGGCGGCGCGATCGATATGAACGATTACGACGGCGGTTACGCTTCAGAGAGTGCGGAACTGTGGATTTACGACCCAGAAGGCGACAGTTGGAGCTATCCGAATAACCCTGGTGGCACGCCACCGGGACCGCGCGCCGGCGCTTCGATGGTCTACGATAACGTCAACGGTCGCTTGGTGGTTGTTGGTGGCTACTATCACGAGGCAGTGACTCCCGATGCCAACCCGGCCTTTGACTGTGAGATTAGCCAGCAGTCGTGCTTGTACACTAACCGGCCTCATTTTCGTATCGCCAAACGAATAGTTAACGACGTCTATGCCTACAATATCGCCGGTAATTCCTGGGAGAAGATGAACTACACCTTTACCGGCGCGGCCCAAAAGATTGAGAACGGTGTCACCTACACCGCTCGAGTGGTCTCAACGCTGGCCAATCGAAGCGGGTTAGAAGGCTGGCGCCAGACGACGCTGATGGAGAACGCCTCGCCGCAGACTATCAACATTAACGGCGCGGCGACTAATATTGTTGTTAAGCCGTCCGCGGCCGGGCTGGCAATCGGGGACGAGCTGTATCTTTCCGGAAAGCTCACCGTTAGCGCCGCCTCATTCACTGCCTGGGGGAGGATAACCGGCATCAATTACGCCGCCAACAGTATCACCGTTACCGTGCGCGGCTATAAAAAAGCTGCTCCCACCGATCCAAACACAGTGACACTGAGTGATCTTTCGATGCAGGTCTTAAGTCGTCTCGGAAACGGCAACGGTCAAACTTGTACAGGAGTTGTTACTACCTCTTACTCTTGCAATTTCAGTAATATCACTGGTTTTGCCGTTGGCGACCAAGTGGTTCTGGAGAGATATGTTGGATCAGAAAATTTAACAGATGTTTTAAGCGGTTTTATCAGCTACACCTCGGGTACGTCAGCCTATTTTGTGGCCGACGAACGCGACAGCGCCATCTTAGATTTCGCCGATCAGTCTCTGGGTCGCCCTAGCGGCGGCACGGCCGTCGCCTTCCCTGTTGGGCGTTACGGGGCAACGCTTGGGCAGGATCCAACTGCTGGCGACACAGATAAAGCGCTGTTGTATCAAGGGGCGTCGAAGAATTTTGCTGCTAATTTGCGTTTTAACGATGTCTGGCAGGCCAAATTCAACGCTGGCACTGGCACCGGCAGTATTGCCTGGACGCTGTTCAATTTGCAGAATCCCCAAGGGCCGAATACCGATTCTGGATACTATATTCAGAATATCCGTTCGTCGTACTTTGCTAATGTCTTCACAAGCTCCGTTGCGGCCGAGAACCCGGGGATGGTCAAAGACTTGGATTACACCGATCCGCGGACTGAACAGCACTATGTAGCGTGGGATGAGACTAAAAACTGGACTTTGAAACTCGACACGACGGGGCAGGAGAGTCTATCCAGCGGCCAACTTGTGCCAGGCGCCCAGATTATTATTGAGCGCCAGAGCTTGGTTGCTGACGGAGCTCAGCCGCGCGGTCGTGAAGTTTTCCACGGTTACATCGTCAGTAACTTTGGCGGCTCTTATGACAGCACCAAGATAGTGGTGCGCCACAACCCGTCTTACGCCGACGACAAAGGTCTGCTCGGAGATTCAGCCGCTTCTAAAATCTCTATCTATTCCTATCTGCCAACGACCGCCCCGATCCGTAAACAGAGCGATTCGAACTGGCTAACCGCCGCGTGGGACGGGACAACGAAGAGTTTCACTGTTAGCTCAAGCGACATCAACCTTAACGAAATCCCACCAGTTGGAGCTCTGATTCAATCCTGGAAAAACCCCAACAGCAGTGCCACGATCGATGCGACGCTCTTTGTGGTGAAGGGCCGTACTTACAGCTACAACCTCGGGGCGCATCAGTTCCGATTCGATGTGGATACCATCAAGCTCTCCACGCCTCTCCCAATTGCCTTCGGTAGCAACCAGGTGGTCGGAGATGCTAATAGTGCCCGGGTTATGTCGCTTGGTGATCAAAATATGCCTTGGGACAGCTGGGCTGCACCGGACTGGGCGACAGACGCTTCTGCCAATAATCGCTGGGTTATCCGTCGTTCTGCCACGGGAAACCCGGGTTACGCGCCAGGTCCGCGCCAAGCAGCCGCTCTAGGGTCGTATTTCGATGGCACAAATTCGCAACTCTATATGGCTGGGGCTAGCTTCGGTCCGACGTCGACAGTTTGGAAAAAATCCAACGCTGGCAAGACTACTTATACTAGCGACACTGCCTGGTCGTTTCTCAAGACATCGCCGAACAACGACAACGGTTTACCCAGTTTGTGGGGCTCCTCGATGATTGTTTACCGGTTCAATAGCCAAACAAAAGCGGTTTATTTCAACGGTAAGTTGAAGTACGACAACGGCCGTAACGATTACGGTCGCACCGTTGGGGCTCGTATCTTGGGGCGGCCGGACTTGAATCGCTGGGGAACCGAATCCAACGGCGGTTACCAGAACAGTGACAATACTTTTTATCTGGACGACACTAGCTCAACGCTTGATTCGGCCGGGTTTGTTAGTAGTATTTACAACAACTTCCCCACAACCGCTCCAACATCGGTCAAAGATAGTTTTCGCCTCAAGGGATACGGAATTACGCCAACATCGCAAGGCGGTTGGAGCACCGGCAAAGCGGTCTGCCCGTACTTGGGTCAGAAATGCGACGGCGGTAACGATTACAGCCCGCTTTTGGGCAGCCTGGGAACGCTCGGCCGCAGCTCCAGTAACAGCAGCGCCTACGGCGGCTACGGTTGGGGCTCGAGTCGAGCGGTTCTGAACCCTGGTTCGGCATTCTTGAGCCAAGGTGGCAACGCGAGCGCGATTCTCTCCGGGCCAACATTCTCTGGCAACATCACCAACGGTCGTTGGGAGCAGGACGGTTACGCACCGTATCTCTGTGACTCGCAAGTCGGCTGCGGCAATTACTATCAATCGAACTACGGCTCGCTGGCAACTAATTTCCAGAGCGATAAGACGATAATGTTTGCTGGTTACACTAAACTGATCGGCGGCGGTAAGGGCGGAGCGATTCTGGTCACGCCAGCCGGCGTCGGCACAGGGTTTCTAACCAAATCCGGCATACTTGGTGGCGCGAGTGATCGTTGGTACTCGTACTGCGCCGCCAGCGACACTACTGTTGATGGCAGCGATAACTACACCTGTAACACCAAAGCAACGCGCTATTTGCCCTGGTTGCCGGACATCGAAGATATGCTTTTCCTGATGAACGCCGCGGTAAAGTTGGCCTCGGCCGACAGCTACAAAGTCACCGGTTACTACGGCAACGCCCGTCGGGCCTATATTGTCACTTCCGTTACCGGCGAAGATGCGAAGGTTCAGGAAATAACGCCGTAAGTGAAGGACTGCGCCCTCAAACCAATTTTTGTGGGGAGGAGGCTCCCACACCTTTTTTGCAGAGGACAAGGGGCCTACTTGCGAAGCGGCCCCCTATCCTCTGCACTCCAACCCCTGCCCGCTTCACCTTAGCGGCGGACAAGGTGAAAAACCGCTCACGGACCTGCTGTGGGTCAGGCTCGCGGTTTTTCGGTATTGATAAGCGGGATACACTGTCGGTTTTCGATTATTTGTATTCGTGCTGGGCGATTTCGTAGTGAAGTTTTATGCGGTCGTCCCAACTGCGGCCGCGTAGGTCAACAGAGTGCGGTACTTCTTTTATTTCGCCCTTGCTGTCACGGCGAATAATGCCAACATTGTAGTAAACCATCGGTGTTTCCTCGGCAGTTTTCTTGACGTAATCGGGATGTTTCTCGCCGTAGACGCCGCGCAAGAAATCTTCTGTGCTCATGGCCGGGAAAACGTTCGTGTACACGACCGATGGATTGCCGTCGATATACTTGCCGATGTAGCGCGCAAATGCAGGGTCCTTATCGTCGCCTAGGCACATTTGGTTGAAGAAGATAACTCCACCATCAGCCAGGTGGTGGTTGGCGATCTGGAGCTGATTTTTGAACTCATCCTGACCATCACTGCCGCCGCGAGCGTGTTGGGGAATTTTGTCGCGAATCGCTTCCGGATAAAGATGATACGGCGGGTAAAGGCCGATGACCTTGGCTGATTTGGGTGGAAAGCTATCTTCGCTATAGAGCTCATGCTTCACCTCGAATCGAACGTCATTGAGCTTGGCATTTTCTTGGGCTTGCTCAATTGCTCGGGCACTTTTATCAAGCGCTATAACCTTGCTGCCAGGGAAATGTTTGCTAACGAGAATTGAAAACACGCCGCTACCGCAGCCGATATCCAAGAAGTCGATCGAGCCGTTAGAGTCTTGCAGCGCTTTGGCAATATAAGGCTTAGAAAACTCCCAAGTGAACGGCTGCTCCTCGTAAAACACCGCCATCACGTTATCGCTCTGGTCGGTGCGTTTGCGGTTAATTGGATCAACTTTTAGTTTAATGCCGGCAAACTCGACATTTTCATCGAACATATTGGGGTTACTAATTGCCATTTTCTCCTTTTGTTACGTTATATTTCTCTGCTGCATCCCACGCTAAACGCCAAATCGCCATCAACATATCCGCAACGTCTTTACTTTCAATGACTGCGGCTAGTAGATTCTTCTTGTATATAGAAATGTAGACCTTACCCGCTTTGGGATGCACGGTGATCGATCCAGTAAAAGGAAATCTGTCACGAGGGATATATCGGCTTATCCGTAAGGGATTATTCTCATTTTCTTGGACTCTACCGTCGCGATGGGTGTAAATAACGTTAGACTTCGTACCACGTTCTTCCCGCGGTTTTTCATGAACTTCGCCGTAGTTGGGGAAGGCATCTTTTAACTCGTCTAAAGCAGTAAACGAAAAAATCTCCATATCCGGATCGGTGCTTGCGCTTGTGCGCATAGTCTTCTGTCCCTCGAGACCTTCGTAGATACGGATAACCGGACGATTCTTGGACATTCGAAACAATGCCGCTAGCTGAGGAATAACGGTACCAATCCTCTCTTCGTCTTGTGCCAGTCGCTGCTTTTGTGTTTCTAAGAGTTTCTTTAGGTTCTCGGGCGATTCGGCACTGTATAGTGTCTTTTTGCCCAATTCTCGATGAGAAGCTAGCCCCTTCTTGCTAAGCTCGCCCAAGATAAAGTATGCCGTGGGGCGGTTAATGCCGGACTTTGTTGCGATGTTTTGGACAGAGCTTTCGCCAAGCTCTAATGCAGCGAGGTAGACCCTAGACTCCTTCTCGCTCAATCCGGCACTTGTCAGCATCTCTTCCATTCCTATTTGTATATTAACTTTTTTGCCATCGGTTTTCTTATAACGCATCTTAACGTAACTATAATCTAACCTTTGAAATATGTCAAGGGCTATTGACAACTATTGTACAATATGCTATTATCCCCTTTGAAGCTTAACAATAGGTTGTCAATAGAAACTGACTTTTCGCCGATAGGGACCACGGCAGAGGCGCTCCTACCCGCAAGGGATGTGAGCGATGCTCGTTTGAGCGGTACGCCGCCCTAAAGACTTTTAGTTGGTACTTGTCGATCCTTGTGAGCCCACATTCCTTGAATAGCGATTATTAATCACTAGAAAGGGATATTCAGCACCTAACCGTGCTGACATGTAAGGGAAATAACCTTTACATATCAGTGCGGTTAACGGCTGGGGGCGAACGGGTTCGACAGAGACCCAAGTGCGTGGTTAGGGCGTGGTAGCCCAACTCGGAAAAACGGCTCAAGAAAGACCGAGCATCACGTAGCAAGTCTTTGGAACTGGGTTCGATTCCCAGCGCCTCCACCAGATTCGTTTCAACCGGTCGCCGACAAATAAAGGCGGCCAGCGGCTACCCCCTCCGGGTTTAGGGGTAGCAGTGGGCGGTTATGTAACCCACTGCCTAGGATCACCGCCAAGGTGATCTGACGACTTAGGGAACCAAAACTTGGCGAAAGAGAGTCCGTATACTCTCAGGTTCCCGCCTCGGATCCGGCTCGAGGCCCGTGCTCGAGCCTGAAATTGAGGGAATTGTCCCTTGCACTTTACAAATAGAAAGTTGATAGAGCTTCGGCAAAACTATCCGTTAGTCAGACGACGTTAAGTCCGGCCCTCAGTCGAACGAGTAGCAATACTTGGACGAGGATGTATTTCAAGGGAACAGTGAAAGTAATATGAAAAACCTGACAACTGCCTTGGCCTTCGCCGTTGCCTCGATCGTTTCTGCTCAGACCTCGTTGGTTTGGGTGGACAGCGCCAAGGGGGGTTCGCCCTCCGTAACAGCTGCCTTCTTCGCGAAGGACGGTTGGGAGGTCTGGGCGTTCGGGGCGAATAACCCCAAAACGCTCGACCTGGAACTGGGGCGCCTCTTTCCTTGGGGAAAGAAGGTGCTGGTTGGCGGGTACGTTGCCGTTTGGCCGGATTCAAACAGGACCTTCGGGATACCGTTTGTGATGGTCAACGACAAGGTGCTTGGAGGCCACTTGTGCCTCAAGCTAGGCTGTTACCTGCCGTTAAACGGTGGGCCAACTATCCTTTTCTCCGATGAGAGTTCGCTCTTGTGGGAGGCCAAAAAAGGGTTAAGTTGGGGGCCGATTCTCTCCTACGTTCAGGTCGACGGTGGTAAGCCAATCGCAAGATTGGGACTGTCACTGCGCCTGACGAAGGGGGATGAAACCCTGGAGCTTAGCTGCCAACCGGTTTACTTATCTGGGGACGGGGAAACCCGCTTCCGGATCGGTATTACCCACCGGTTCTAGCTCGCTGACCGAGTACGGTTGGGCGCTGAATCGCGCCTTGGAGCTGCATAAAGGAGCGGCAGATCGGGCAGAAACAAGACGCAAAGAAGTGTGATGGAGGTTCCCTATTGTTAGCCTCCTGCGTCGCCCAGTAATGTTTCAGTTTTCATCCACGGCCGGATTCATCCGGCCTGAAATTGAGAGCTGAAAGGTTCTCGCACATTTTACAGGGTAGCGACCAACGCCAGGAGAAAAATACATGACAAGCATCCTCGCCATCCTCGTCGCGATCATTCTGGCAGTTGGGAACACAGTGCTGATGGGCTCGGCCCTGATAGCGCTCCAGCATGGCCGGTTTGGTCTTCTGCTCGTTGCGCTGATGGTGCTGTTCGTCTCCGGCGAACTGATCATCAAGCCCCTGTTTCGACTTGTGGGCGAACAGGGAGTGCGAAAGCACTTGGCTAAGCGCAACAAGGGAGAGTAGCCCTCGTATTACTCACGTTTCAGCAATTGAAACGCCCTTTGATCCGGCTCGAGGCCTGTGCTCGAGCCTGAAACTAAGGGCTGAAAAGCTCTAATTTGCACATTCCAGGAGGCAAGATGCGTGTAATACTTAAGGTTTACCATGACTGCGGCAGTGATATCAGTACAGTCGAGTTTGATCTCGACGATCTGGTCAGAACACTCAACGCTGGCGGGACCTTCGAGGTCAAGGCAATGTGCGACGATTTGCACAGTAGGAGACTGGGCCTCCGATATAGCTTGGGACACGAGAATCATACGGGCAAATTTGTTGTTGTGCCCAGGAAAAGCTGAACCACAACCTTCATATCCGGCTTGAGCCGTCTCGAGCCCGAAATTGAGAGCTGAAAAAGCTAAGGAGAACATTAAAATGGCGACAATCATTGCCAACGAACAGTTGACCAAGACTCTAGAACCGCTTCTTGAAGATGTCGATGCGATCTATGTGGATACCCACTCATCGACGGGTCAGATTGACGAGGAACGAATAAGCCAGGCTGCAGAGCTGGCTCGCAGGGGAAAACGAGTTGTCCTTTTCGGATGGTTCGCCGAGGCCGAGGTGGGTAGTAAAATCGCCCCGTGTATGACCTACCAGAACGCGGTCTATGCCCGTTTACCGCTTTCGATCGACCAGATGCGGGAACTGGGCAAAGGATGATGTCGTCTCAACTTTCATCCACGGCCGGATCTTTCCGGCCTGAAAATGAGAGCTGAAAAGTTCTTGCACATCCAACTACAGGTGAAATAAATGCGTATTTTAGTGGTAGAAGATTCCGAACTGCACCGCCGCTCCGCTATCAAGACACTCGAGGGCCACGAGCTTACGATCGCCGCCAACTACAAGCAGGCTGTCAATTGCTTGGGAGGCGCCACGGCCAACGAGTACGAGCGTCAAGAGAAAGGAGATCCGTACGACGTGCTACTGACCGATATGATGATCGGGAGCGGCGAGACCAATGACGAGGGGACGCACGCCTTCGGGTTCGTCCTGGCTCTGATAGCCGCCCTGCGTGGGGTTAAGCACATTGCACTGCTCACCGACATTAACCATCACCACGCTGGTCCTAGCCAAGCGCTCGACGCGATCGGCCCGGCCTACTACCGCTGCCCGGGAGAATTCGCGCCAAACTTCGAGATCAACGGCGCTAAGGCGATGTTCGTCCACGCCCCGGTGAGGACGTTTGAGACGCTCAAGAATCAGCCGTGCGAGAATTGTGTTGATCTGGTGGCCGTGAGGTATAGCACCTGCGATTACCCGCCGAGCTGGAAGCCGGGGGAGTGCCGATACTGTAAAGGCACCGCTTTCTTAGAGGACGACGAAGAGCGCGAGGTTTGCCCCGCTTGCAAAGCTGATCCCGGCAAATGCAGCGATTGCAAAGGAACCGGCGTGGCCGACCGCAACCTGGTTGGCAAAGATTGGGGAATGGTCCTGAAGGACCTGCTCGGAACGCTACCAACCGACGAGGTGTAGCCAATCACCTCCGCAAACCCGCCCTGAAATATGGGCGGGATATTTTTATGCCCTAACCTGTCTTATCATATATATGCGATAAAGTAGGTTAGGAGCCGTATGCTATATATGACATACGGGTGACAGTGAATACTGGAAATGATTGGTGGCTCGGCGTGAGTTATACGCGCAAGTCTCCCTATTCGGTCGAAAGTTGCTTATTCGCTTCGCTCACGCGCGACTATCGTACTGGCCGGTTTCGGTATTAACAGTGATTCTGTCGCCGGTTTTGACAAAAAGAGGAACATTCACGGTGGCGCCAGTTTCCAGCGTTGCGGGCTTCAGAGCGGCGTTGACGGTGTTACCAGAAACGGCTGGTTCGGTGTAGGTTATCTCCATCTCAACTTTTTTGGGTAGCTTAACGTCGATGACTTTATCTTGCCAAAAGAGTAGGTCGATCGGCTGGCCTTCTTTAAGAAACTTAAATCGATCTTCAGGCAATTTTACAGCTTCTTGCTCAAAAGTGTCGGCAATCATCACTTGGGCTAGCTCGCCCTCGCGATAAAGATATGTCGCGGCACTATACTGCAGCGAAGCCTCTTCGACGCGATCGTTACCCTGAAATGTTTGCTCGAAGATGGCTTGAGTTAGAAGACTGCGCAATTTGCAGTCGAGCTTGGCCTGTCCCCGACCCTGCTTAATATGGTTAACAAAAACTACTTCGTGCGGAGCGTCACGAAACAAAATTTTCGAGCCAACTTTCACCTGAGCTAGCGAAAGCATCTGACTATCGTTTAGCGAGGGGAAGCAACCCCAGGAAGCGGGCTCGTTTGACGGCCACGGAAAGCTGGCGCTGATACTTGCTCGAAGTGTTGGTCTCCCGGGCGCTTTTTAGTTTGCCCCAACCTGTGAGGTAGCGGCTAAGTAACTCGGTGTCGCGATAGTCAATTTCTCTGACCTGGTTTTTGGCAAAATAGCAGTCGATTCTTCGTTTCATTATTGGTTAATTTCCAATTTACAAGTTTCAATTTTCACTGAATTTTCAATGTTCCAATTTTCAAACTGGTTATTGATTAATTGAGAATTTATTGAAAACTGAGAATTGATCATTGTAAATTTTTGTTTAGAACGGTATGTCATCCAGGTTAATTTCTTGGTCGTCTTTTTTCTCGTCAGCTTTTTTAGCACTCTTCGATTCCTTGGCTGGGGAGCTGTCGTCCGAAGAAATGTCGGCGATGGCGCTAACGGTGCTGGCGTCACCCTTTGGTGCTAGCGGAATGAAGTTTTCGGCGACAATTTCGGTACGGCTACGTTTGGCGCCGTCGTTGCCTTCCCACGAGTTGGTTTGCAGGCGGCCTTCAACGTAAACTTTTTTACCCTTTGAAAGCATCGAGGCGGTTAGCTCACCAAGCCGTCCCCAAGCCGTAATCTCGTGATATTGAGTATCTTCCTTGATGTTGCCGTCCTTATCCTTCCAGCGACGATTAGTGGCGACGGCAAACGAGCAGACGGTCTGTCCGCTCGGCAGAGCGCGTGTTTCGGGGTCACGAGTAAGGTTGCCAACGATAGTGGCTCGGTTAAGGCTAAACATCTCGGGGTTTTCTCGATCTTGACGACATCTTTTTCTCTGGATCTTCGCGCCAGGTGGTAATGATGAAGCGATTGATCCCACTTTCGTGTCGGAACTCCTCAGTCAGAGCGGCAACATCTTTCCGTTCAAGGGTGAAGAATACTGAAACTAAATTCAACTGACGTTTTTTGTTGATTGGAAAAGCCAGCGGCTTTGGCCCCAGATCTTCGGCTTTAACAACCTTCGCGCCAGAGGACTTGATGTGACCTTCCAGGATGCTTAAGGCCTTGGCGCTGTCTTCTGTGAGAGCGCTCACGAGGTAGAGCTGCTCTTCGCTGGCGTCTTCGATAGTCTCAATTCTTTCTTCGGTTTTTTCCATTCTAAGCGATATTGTAGCCAACTTACGGTTGATCTTCAACCCCGCACCTAACAGTTGACGGCATTTTTCTCACTTTTGCCTAACTTGAAACAGTGAAATTTGGAGATATCTGGCTCCCCGAAGCTGTGGGTGATGCCGGGAGAGCAAAAGTTCAACTCTTAAGTGCGGGGTCAAGTGCGTCGCCTCTTTTTGTGTCGTGAAAACGATGATGGGCTTCGCGCAGGCTACGGTCGGTCACGTGGGTGTAAATTTGCGTCGTCGCGACCGACGAGTGGCCAAGCAGAGCCTGAACCGAGCGAAGGTCGGCGCCGTTTTGCAGCAAGTCGGTGGCAAAGCCGTGACGAAGTTTGTGCGGGGTGACTGGTTTACTCAAGCCGGCTTTGAGCGCCAGAGTGTGGAGAATGCGCTGGACGGAACGGGCGGTGAGCGATGTTTTGTTGCTGTCGAGACGGCTATTGGTGTAGTGTCTGATGAAAACAAAGGGGTTGCTATCGCTGCGTGACTCCAAGTAATCGGCCAAAATCTCGAGCGCCTCGTCGGATAAGAATACCGGTCGAACTTTGCCGCCTTTGCCCTTAACTGAAAATTCGCCTTTCACTAGGCTGACCTCGTTTCTTTTTAGCGCCACCAGCTCGCTGACCCGTAGGCCCGTCGAAAAGAGGGTTTTAACAATGGCCCGGTCCCGTTTATCGGTTAATCGTTCGCCCGCAATCGCCGCGTTGAGCCGTTCCATATCATCAGCGCTAATAAACTGAATCTGTCGCTGGCCGGTTTTGCTCAACGGTATTTTAGCGATCGAAATTACATTGGCTTCCGACATCGAGAGAAACCGTAGCAGCGAGCGCAGGGCAATTAAGTAATAATTTCGGCTGCTCGGCCCAAGCGGCGGCGTGTGCTTGGTGGCAAGATGCTCTTGAAACTCTAAAATGTCGTCGCCGCCGATTTTCTCAACATCGATTAGTTTGGCTTCAAGTGCCCAGGCAGAAAAAGAATTTAGGTAGTGCTCGTAATTGCGCAAAGTGTACGGGGAGTAGTTGCGTCCCACTCGGCAGTAGCGCAGGTATTCCTTAACGGCGCGCGTGATGGTCATTTCTTAATCTTTCCAGTCTGGTTGGTTTTGCTTTGGGCTAAACATTAGCTACACTTTAACACGGAATGTCACTACTGGACTTGGATTACCGCCTAACCTTTTCGCTTTTTAACTTTGGCAACTCGAGCGAGTTTGTGAAATATCTGTCGCTTGGCTTAGCGGCAGTTTTTGCCTACGGTCTGCCACTGGTTCTGATCTGGATGTTCTGGCGCGGCGCCAAAAATAGGATTGATAGCATTAAGCTTTTTTTGCTGGGAATTTTTACTTGGAAAATTTTCAACAGTGCCGTTGGAGCGTATTATTACAACACTTGGGGATTTCGCGATCGGCCCTTTAGCTTAAACGGCACGGTGGAGCTATTTTTTGAACAACCGCAAAAAGCGTTTCCGTCCGATCACGCCGCGCTGTTACTGGCGGTCACAGCCGGGTTTTTCTTCTATCGCTACCCCAAATTGGGCTGGTGGTTTTTAGCTGGGACAATTCTGAGTAGTCTAGGACGAATCACGGTAGGATTTCACTACGTAGGAGACATCTTGGCCGGCTGGGTCGTTGGCCTGGTCGCGGCCGCGTTGTTTATCGCTTTAGACAAGCCGCTGCACCGCACTCTGGAGCGGTTGCTTACGCGAATCGGTCTGCTAAAGTAGAGAGGATTTAAGGGGAGGATGAGCGTAACAAGATTAGCTAATTTTATTTCGATTGCTGCCAACCCGGTCCTGCTACTGCTAGGGGCGGTAATGGTGGTTATTAACCATTACGTTGACTCAACCGCCACCTTTTGGCATCACAGCGGTTACGCGGCACTCCTTTTGGTAGCCCCGGGCGGCTTGTACACAATTTATCTCTGGCGAAAGGTTGGCGAAATTGATCTAGATATCTCGAATCGTGAAGATCGGATTGTACCGATGATGCTAACAATTCTGGGCGCCGTAGTTGGTACAGCGCTACTGGCGCGCAGCCAAACTACGAGCGCAACGCTGGAAACGATGAGTTATGTCTTAGTTGCCCTGCTGATTACCCTTACCACCATTACTCTGGTGTGGAAGATTAGCATTCATACTGCCACCCTGTCGGCCCTTGCCACCTTAATGGCCTATTTTGGTGGGTTGAATTACACCTATTTCTTTATTCTTCTTATTCCAGTTGCTTGGGCACGAACGGTGTTGCACCAACACACAAAAGCCCAGCTTCTGGGTGGGGCAATCTGGGGGGCTCTCGTCACCTGGATACTGGCCTGGTTTTTCTCCGGCCGCTAGAGCAACTTATTACAGGTTCATATATAGTTCTCTTCTGTAGAGCTCGAACAACGTGTATAAATTAGTTATGGATAGTAACACTACTTTAGTGGCACAACAAGAAGAGTGGAACAAGGTTGTCAAGGACTTGGAAGGCGAGAATCTGAAACTTGCTTCATATGACAACACCCTCGTTCCCCTTCTTGGCGACTTAACGGATAAGAATGTTCTTGATTATGGGGCTGGGCCAGGCGTTCTAGCTCTCGGGTTAAAAAAGCTCGGAGCAAAAATTAAAGTATGGGATATAAATCCCGAAATGCGTAAAAAAGCTAGCGGTAAGATCGGGACAGAGAACACTTACCAAAACCTAGAAGACATACCACGAGATCACTTTGATTTTATTATTTGTAATCTAGTACTCTGTATTGTCCCCGAGAGTGAGGTTAGGGCTATTATTGGTAATATAAAAGAACTATTAAACGAAAATGGGCTGTCATATATCGGGTTCTGCAATCCCAAGATATTCGACATCAAAGAATCAAACCTCGACTTCCGCTTCCCAACTGGTAATAAATACGATGATAATCACGACTATAAAAAGGTCAAGAAAGAAGGTGGCTACGAGATCATTGAGACTCACAGACCAATTGAGTGGTATGAAAAGGTTTTTGCCGAATCAGGCTTGGAACTAGTTGATACCCACTTCACTCCTGAATACGAGCTCGAAGGCGAAAAGATTCAAGATTTCGTAATCTTCGAGCTTCGTCGTAAGCCTTAGCATCTGTTTGCTCGAATGCTCGAACGAGACAGCTACATGACCGATGAGATGCCTGAGCACCTCGAAGCTGACAAAAGTCGGTTACTAGATTCAATCGATTCAAGACACGAGGGACTCGATATTGAGCAAGTAAATTACTTTCTCGGCTCATACGGACTTAAGCCCAGGGAGTCTGTCATTTTCTATGATGAAGATATTGACCAGTTAAAAGAGGTACTTCCAGAGGACCGAAGTTTTCAGACGTTTCTGGATGACGCAAGGGGACGCAGATGTGGCGCCTACTTTCCAAGATACCAAACATCCCTTCTTCGTCGGCCCAGGGAGTATGAGGCAACGAATGGTCCAGTAGTAACCGAGGGATTCCTGGTTCATGAACTCAGTCACTCTACGAGCGAACTCGCTAGCTACAAGATAACTGATTTGGGAGATGAAATAGGCATTAGCGTTCCGCGATGTGGACAAAATGTCAGCGGCGAGGGAAAGAGTTGGGGAAACTTCTTCGAAGAAGGCTTTGCTGAAATGATGAGAGCCGAATATGTAAAAACTTTCCAAGGGGAAGCAGAAAGGGTAAAACTTCTAACTCGGCTGGGCAAACCTTCAGAATCAACCCTTGATGCGTCGATACCATCTTCGTACCGAGATCTAACATATTACATTCCACTCAAGTACGCTTATATAACCCCAGACAACAATAATGTACAAATAAGCGTCACTACAATGGCTGGCATGGGCTTGGAGCTAATATGCAAGAAGGAGCCTCGGCTCTGGAACGCTCTAATCAGCGCCCGAAAGGAAATGTCAGGACTACGGGAAGTTCCTAAAATTATCAATGGTTTAAAAAGTGGACTCTATACCGACTTAAGAGCACTGGGATATAGCCGGGAAGATTTCTCTGATGGCTACAAGAAGATTGTAGACAGTCTGTTCGACGGAAAATTAAGCCTAAACGACCAAGGAGATATTAATATTTAGGTGGTCACTTTGGCTGAAAGCTACAGTTCTAACATCCTCCACGATTCGGAGGTAGCTAGATTTCCAAATCTTTGACCGGTTGCTGAATTGGCGTGCTTGACGCTGTGGGCGGAGCCGGGGGCGCTTGGAACGGCTTGTTCACGTTGACGCTAGGCGGCGGAGGTGGCGGCGGCGGCAGAGACTCTCCTGGTTCAACGATGGTTTTTGGCGGACTGTCGAAAGTAATAGTTGATCCCGTAGACACAGCTGGAGCCGGTTTTGGCTGGTCAGTAGTAAAAGGCGTGGCCAGCGGGTTGGGAGGCGGGGGGCCGAGCGGTGGTTTAGGTAATGAGGGAGCCTCTGGTGGTTTAGGAAAAGCGGGGGCTGTAACGTTCGGGCTGCTAGATAAGGTGTTCGGCGCCAAAGCTGGTGGAACTGTCGGTAGTGGGGGGATGGGTGGTGTTGTAAAGGCCGGTTTCGGTAGCGGCGGTACTGGCGGCGCGTTCACGGGAGGTGTAAACGGTTGAGGCGCACTGTTGGCGATAGTTGGCGGCATTGGCGGCGGGGTTGGTGTAGGGGCAAACGCCGGTTTCGGTGGTACTAACGGCCAAGCGGCGGCGGCTTTTGGCGGGGGTACGGCGGCGGGAGCGGAGCTCGGCACTGAGGGGAACGGAAAGGAGGGTCTGACGGTGTCTTGACCGGTCCAAG